>Ga0075327_1000221_pt1 | contig 14879 bp, 5 predicted proteins | sample MayberrySE_Catta_2_FD_120056 | JGI IMG/M metagenome (GOLD analysis project Ga0075327, IMG submission 120056) | Natural and restored wetland microbial communities from the San Francisco Bay, California, USA, that impact long-term carbon... | ecosystem: Environmental > Terrestrial > Soil > Wetlands...
CGATGATCGGCGTACCGGCGAAGTCCGGCTGAGTCGTCCCATCGATCGTGACGGTGTCGGTAATCGCAGGCAGGGGCGGCGTAAAGATCGTGCGTACGCCCGCGCCCGGAATGTTGAACGTGATGAGGTCCGGGCCAGGCTGTGCGTTCGCGTCGAGGATGGCCTGGCGCAGCGATCCCGCGCCGGTGTCGTTCGTGTTGGTGACGACAAGCGTCGACGGTCCGGCGCCAACGACGGTCGTCGTCGTCGAGGCGGAGTTGTTCCCAGGTACGTTGTCGGTGCCCGCGGCGCTGACCGTGGCGGTGTTCGTAATCTCGCCCGCGGCCGTCGGCGTCACCACGATCGAGACCGTAATCTGAGAGCCGCTCGCGAGTGAGCCAAGCGTGCACGTGATCGTCGTCGTGCCGCTGCACGAGCCGGTCGACGTGGAGACCAGCGTGAGTGTCGGCGGCAGCGTATCCGTCACGACCACGTTGCTGGCGGCATCCGGACCGGCGTTGGTGACGCTGATCGCGTAGGTCAGCTGGGATCCGACCGTCACCGGATCCGGCGAGTCCGTCTTCGTGATCGACAGATTCGCGGTGCCGGCAGTCGGATCGACCTGCTCGCAGAGCGAGAACTCCGACGTGTTGTTGCCGGAATCGGTCACGGTGGCCGTGAGGACGCTGCCGGCCGGGACGAGCGAGGTCGGGAACGTCGCCTCGAAGCTCGCCTGGCCGCCACCCGGGCCCGTGCCGGACGTCAACTGGCCGACCGGCGTCGCGCCTTCGCCGGCGCCCGACGCGTCGCACGCCGGGCTCGCGTAGAAGTGCACGTGGAACGGTCCGCTCGGTGTCGGGTTGAGATCGACCTGGACCCTTACCTCGTTGCCGACCGTCCGCGCCGAGCTGAGCACCGGGAAGTTCAGGAGGTTGTTCGAGCCGCCATCGGCGTCTGTGGCGTCGTTCGGGGTCACTCCGGTCGGAAAGAGATCGATGCCCAGGAGGCCGTTGCTGGAGATGCGGTTGTTGACGATGGCGTTGCCGGTGCCGGAGGAAATGAGGACGCCGTTTTCCCCGTTGAACGCGATCGTGTTTCCGATGCTCGTGGTCAGGCTACCGATCCGGTTGTTGCTCGTCATGACGAAAACGCCCTGGAGGGCGTTGCCGATGGCCCCGGTGCCGCTCGCGTCCGTTCCGATGAGGTTGCCGACGAGCGTGTTGGCGCCTACGTCGGTCGACGCGCCACGGAAGGCAACGCCAGAGATCGAGTTCCCCGAGATGACGTTGCCCTCGCCGGTCTGTTCGCCGCCGATGGTGTTCCCGCCCGCAGTATTGCTGACATCGACACCGTAGGCGCCATTGGGAACGGCGGCCGTTCCGGTGGCGTTCGTACCGATGAAGTTCCCAAGCACCCGGTTGCCGGTCGTTCCGGCGTCCACGAGACGAACGCCCATTTGGGTGTTGCCGGCGATCACGTTTCGAGCGCTGGCCACCGCTCCGCCAATCGTGTTGTTCGTCGCCGCACCGGAAACGCTGATCCCGTGGCCGTTGGCGACGGCCGCCGTCCCGGCGGCGTTGGTGCCGATGAAGTTGCCGACGACCGCGTTGCCGCTCGTTCCAGCCGTGTTGATGGCGATGCCCTGCACCGGGTTGCCGGAAATGACGTTCCCTGCGCCAGCCGCCGTGCCGCCGATGGTGTTGTTCGTCGCGCTGCCGTTGATGGTGACGCCGTTGTTGCCGTTCGGGATCGCCGCCGTTCCCGCCGCATTCGTCCCGATGTAGTTGCCGGCAACCGTGTTGCTGGACGTCCCGGCGCCGTTGATCTGCACGCCGGACTGGTTGTTGCCGGAGATGACGTTGCGTGCCGCCACCGTCGTGCCGCCGATGGTGTTGTTGGTCGCGCCGCCGTTAAGGACGACGCCGAGGTTTGCGTTGAACAACGCTGCCGTGCCTGCGGCATTCGTTCCGATCAAGTTGCCGGCAACCGTATTGCCGGTCGTCCCAGCTCCGTTGATGCTGACGCCCGGTCCGGTGTTCCCGGAGATGAGATTGCCAGTGCCCGCCGCGGCGCCGCCGATGGTGTTGTTGCTCGCGCCATTGGTGATGAGGATGCCGGCGAGGCCGTTGGGAATCCGGGCGGTGCCCGACACGTCGCTGCCGATGATGTTGCCCGACACGACGTTCCCGGTCGACACGGCATTGGCGATGATCACGCCCTGGGCGGTGTTCCCGGAGATGACGTTTCGTTCGGCGACAGTGGCACCTCCGATCACGTTGTTCGGAGACGAGATGAACACGCCCTGCTCCAGATTGCCGAGGGCGGCGGTTCCGCTGGTGTTGGTGCCGATGAAGCTGGCCTCGAGCCTGTGGCCGCCGGCACCGCTGAGCACGATCCCCACGTGATGGAAGCGGTTGATCGCCAGCCCGCGGACGATGCTGTTGGAGCCGTTGACGACCAGGCCAAACGCCGTTCCCGCGTTCTGGCCGTTGATCTCGATACGCGGCGTTCCGGAATAGCCAGGCTGCGTCGTTCCGTCGATGACGACCGGCTGGGTGATGTCCGGCAGATCGCCCGTTGGCGCGATCGTGTGCGGGCCAGGACCAGGGATGTTGAACGTGATCGTGTCGCGAGGACCGGGGTCGTTCGCGTCGACGATCGCCTGGTAGAGCGATCCGGGGCCGCTCAGGTTCGTGTTCGTCACGACCAGGGTGCTGGCCCCGGGCGTGACGGCCGTCGAGGCGAAGGCCGTGTTGTTGGCCGGGTCGGGATCGGACGTCGTTCCGGTCACACCGGCCGTGGCCTGGAGGGTGCCGCCCGAGCGCGGCAGCACATCGATCGCGAACGCGGAGACGGCGCCGATGGCCAGCGTGCCGAGCTGACAAGTGACGCGGTTCCCCATGACGCTGCAGCTCGCCGGCGACCCGCCGATCGCCACGAATTCCGCGCGGGGGTCGAACGCGAAGTCGAGCTGCACGCCCGTTGCCGGATTCGGTCCGTCGTTCGTCACCTCGATGTTGTAGGTGAAGGGGCTGCCCTCAGCCACGGGGTCGGTCGGGCCGGTAAGGGTGACCGCGAGTTCCGCCGGAGGCTGATCGCACGTGTTGAGAAACACAAGGAATTGACTCTGGGGCGCATCTCCGATCGGCAGCGCCAGGTCGGGCCTCCCGTCGCCGTTGTAATCTGCGACGAGGATCTGCCCGACCTGCGGCGAGGAGAGATATATCGGCGCCGCGAACGTGCCGGAGCCGTTGTTCAACTGGATCCCGACGCCTCCGCCGGACCGCCCCCACACCACATCCAGATCCCCATCACTGTCGAGGTCCCCAACGGCGGGCGCGCCGTCGGTCAGCAGTGGGTCGCCGATCATGACGGATTGCGTGAATCCTCCGAGGCCGTCGCCGACATAGAGATGCAGCGCGGCGCCGGTTGGTGGAACCGTGCCAAGGATCAGATCGGCAAACCCATCGCCGGTCAGATCGCCTGTCTTGATGACACCGGAGATGTCTGTGATCGGGATGGTCGTCGGCGGCTGGAAGCCGGCCGCACCGTTCCCGAGAATGATCACGAGCCCGACCTCTGCCTGATGGACCACGAGGTCTGGGTTGGTGTCATTGTTGACGTCGTCGGTCACGACGGTCGAAAACGTCGTCGTCGTGCCGATGGTCGTCGTCGGTTGGAACGTGCCGTTGCCGTTGCCGTGCAGGATCATCACGAGCGGACCGGTGTCGCCCGCGAGCGCCAGGTCGACGTTGCCGTCGCGGTTGAAATCGGCCGCCGCTACGTTCTGAGGTTCGGTCGGCAGCGCGACGATGGCCGGAGCGCTGAATTGCCCGAGGCCGTTGCCCAGTAACACCCATGCCTCAGCTGTGCGTTCCGACGAGATGACGACGTCCTGGTGGCCATCGTTGTTGTAGTCGGCGACTGCGGCGCCGTTTGGCGTGCCCGGAATCGGTATCAACGAGGGCGGGCCGAAGCCTCCCGTGCCGTTGCCGAGCATGATGCCGACGGTATTGACCCCGGCTGGCCCGAAGATCAAGTCCACGAAGCCATCACCGTTGAAGTCGCCCTTTTCGCCGCCAAACTCCGGGTCGGTCGGGCCGGCAATGTAGCTCGTTGGACCGGAGAAGCAGACGGTGGCGCAAGGCGTCACCGTGACGGATGTGGATGTGGTGCTGACCGCACTGTTGTTGGTCGCGACCGGATCCGCCTCCGTAGCCGTCACGACGGCCGTGTTGGTGTGCGTGCCGGCGACCGTTGGACGCACGTTGAGCGTGATGGTCGCGCCGCCGCCGCTCGCGAGTGCTCCGAGGTTGCAGACCAGCGTGCCGTTGGCGTGCTGGCAGGTGCCGAGCGTCGTGGTCGCGCTCACGAACTGCGTGCCCTCGGGCAGCGTGTCGGTCAGACGGACGTTGGTGGCCGCCGCCGGGCCAGCGTTCGACACGTTGAGCGCGTAGGCGAAGGGCGTGCCGATCGAGATCGGATCGGTCGGGCCGGTGGCGGTCACGCCGACGTTCGCGTCGGCGCCGACGGCGCCGACGGTGATCGTGACTGTCCGATAGTCGATGATGCCCGTCGTCGACTCGAAACGCGCGGTGAACGTGTAGGTGCCAGGCGTATTGGGGGTTCCCGTGATTTCGCCCGTGTTCGGGTCAACCGTTAGGCCGGGCGGCACCGTGCCGCCGGCGACGGTCCACGTTCCTGGCACGATTGCGTTCAACGCCGTCGAGTAATCGCCACCGGACGTGCCGCCAGGCACCGGGGCGCTCGACGTCAGTACTCCGGCGGCGGCAGGCTGTGTGACGCCGGTATCGGCCTCTGGGGTGTTCACGGCCTGCGCGACCGCGACAGGCGTGACGCTCTCGGCTGCGCGGAACGTGATCGCGTCGGCCTTGACCGGGTCGTACACGCGCAGAGTCACCCGCACCGTCTCGCCGGGTGCGATGACAACCGTGAGGTTCTCGAGGTCCGGGTTCTCGAGGTCGGGGTTGGCGAGCTCGCCCGGCGTCACGAACCTGGCAGTCGGAATGTTGGCAAGCAGAACGGTCTGCGATTGTTTCAGAAGCGAACAGCCCAGTGCTGCGGGCGTCTGGTAGATCTTGTGCGCGATGAGCTGGCCCTGGAAGCCCTCCGGGAGCTGGCGGTTGAGCGCGAGCCTGACGGTATAAGCGCTGGCGGTGTTGCCCTTGTTCGTCACCGTCCAGGTCGTGTCGCTGAGCGCACCGTTCTCGAGGTCGGGGTTCTCCAGATCCGGATTCTCGAGATCGGGGTTTTCGAGGTCGGGATTTTCAAGATCCGGATTTTCGAGATCTGGATTGATGATCGACGGGTTGGCGACTCTTGTGTTCTCGAGGTCCGGGTTCTCGAGGTCGGGATTCTCGAGGTCGGGGTTTTCGAGATCGGGATTCCGGGTGGTCGCGTTCTCCAGATCGGGATTGTGGACTTCGGCGTTCTCGAGGTCGGGGTTCTCGAGGTCCGGATTCTCGAGGTCGGGGTTTTCGAGATCCGGGTTGGTCGGGTCCGGATTGAGGGTGATCGTGCCCTGCTGCCCCCCTGGCACTGTCGCGCCGCCGGGCGCCGAAATCTCGGTGACGCTGACGTTGATCTGCGCGAAGGGATCGCTCGATCGAGCGAAGACCGTGCGCGCCACGGTCGATCTGCGCGGGACCTCCACGTCGAGCGTCGTCAACTGCTCGAACTGCTTGAACGACGCCTCGCCGCCCACCGGCTGGTTGACGATCGTCATCCGGTAGCTTCGGACCGTCGTGCTGTTGTTCTGCGCGAACACCGGGAAACTGCGTTGAATCGAGCCCAGCCTGCGCGAGTTGCCCACGGCCCCGACGACGAGTCCGCGGGTGATCCGAGCCGTGTAGATGTTCTGATTGCGCATCCCGGCCTGACCCGGGACGCACGGCGGGATCGCCTGGGTCGGATCGAAGCCGCTCATCGTCGGCCGCGCGAATGGCGGATTCGGTGGCGTGTAGTCGGTCCATTGACCGTTGGCCGGCGGCCGGATGTCGCGGTTGTCGGTCCAGACGCCGTGGAACACAGGACTCGCGGTTGCTGCGGTGTTGAAGCTCCACCCCGATCCGTTGCGGACAAACGGCGCCTCGGTCGCGACGTCGAGGTAGTCGCCCATGAAGGGGGACGTGCCGGCCCGGAAGAGCGGCAGGTTCGGCGGGTTGAAATCGAGCTGCTGAATCTCGAGCGAGTTCGGCACGCTCCCGGACCGGTACTGCGAGATCCGGAACGCCGTGAACGCGGGATTCTCGCCGGGGTCCGCCTGCGCGCCCCAGACATCGACGGTGTGACGTACGCGCGGCGGCGGCCCGGACAGGATCGGGAGCTCGTCCACGAACGGGCCGAAGAGCTGCGAGACGTCCTCGCGGAGGTCGTAGTAGATCAGCTGCAGCTTGCCCTGCGCGAACGCGAGCGCCGGCATGATCTGGTGTCCGGGATTCTGCTGATTGTCGACGGGCCTTGGCGCCGACCAGGTGAGTCCGTCTGTCGATGTCGACAGCACCACGCGGCCGTCGCCGTCGATCGGACTCGGCCGGTCGATGGCGTATCCACGCGCCGACCACGCCAGGTATGCGCGGCCGGTTCCGTCCATGGCCATCGTCGGAAAAGCGTTGGTTCGGAACGACGTGTCGGTCGTGCCCTGCTCGAAGGGGCTGAAGCTGGCGACCACCCTCGGGGAAGAGAAGGTGCCGCCGCCGTTGGTGGACCGCACGGTGACGATTGCGTCCGGGAGCACGGTGTCGTCGAACTGCCGCCAGGCGACCTGGACCGCTCCGCTCACTGGATGGATGGCGATGGTGGCGCCCTGGGAGAGGCGGGGCTGGGTGGGGACGGGCTGGCCGACGGCGCGTCCGATCAGCGTAAGGTCGGCGACGTCGATCTTGCAGTCGTTGTTGTAGTCGGCGTTGGATGGAAACGCCGCCTGCCCGCACACTCGCCCGAGAGCAGCTCTCGTCAGGCTGACGTCGGTCGCGTTTGCGACGCCGTCGTCGTTGACGTCGGCGCTCTGAACGCGGCTGAGCACCCGCGGTGCGCTCCAGGTGACGCCACAGTTCGCCGACGAGCTGAACATGATCCGGCCGCGCTGCTCGCCGGGGTCATCGAAGAGCGCGTAGGCCATGTAGACGCGTCCGCCGGGAAACGTCTGCAGCGGCACGCCGGTGCCGGGTCCGCCGATCGAACACATCTGGGCGCCAGCCCGAGGGACGTCGACCGCGATCCACGGCTTGTCCACGAGCTGGGAAGTAGTGCCGGGCTGCTCGACGCCGGCGCGGACACGCGCGGCGCGGGCGTTCGCCGGCGTCGGTGGCCGGCGCGCGGCCGACGCGCCAGCCGGACGCCCCTCGCGCCCCTGACGCCGCGCGACGACGGTTGGCACCGGGCCAATCCTGTGGACGATGGATGCGCCGAGATAGTCGATCGGTTCTCCGGCCGTGCCTTCCTGGTTGTTGTTGTCGATGAACCGTGCGACGAAGATCGCGCTGCCGCCTCCTTCTTCGCGGTTGAACGCGAGGCCGCCGTAGTAGAACAGGCCGTTCGTTCCGGGTCGGATGACTGGATCCGCGCCGGCCGCGTATCCCCTGAGCGGCGATGCGAGTCCGGCCGGGGACGCGTCCTGCGGAAAACCGGGCAGCAGGCGCGTGCGCCACGTCAGGCCGCCGTTCTTCGTGGTGTACCAGCCGAGCCACGCGTCGCCCGTGACCTTCTCACCGCTCGTTGGAAATGGAATGTCGACCGTGCGGTAGTCGTTCGCGCCTGCGAGGCAGTTGAGTGGATTGCGGCTCGAGCAGGCGATGGACGGCTCGTTCTGGCGCTGCAGCGTCCAGTCGCCGTCGGTGCCCGTGCCGGAGACGACGTTGACGTTGGCGCCGGCGGACCCTTGCTGCTGCGCGCCCGCGCGCGCGATCGCCAGACCGATACACAGTGCCGCGAGCGCGCCGCCGCAGAGGCGACGAACGGTCCGGGCACGCCTGGTATTAGACATCTCGAGCCCTCATAACGAACGGCGACACGCGGACGCTCGCGCAAGCGGACCGGCGTCACGAACGCAGGCCCGCGCCGTACTAACGACGACGAGCGTCAATGTGTACGCCTGGATCGGAGGCGCCGATGCTGGCGCCGCATCTGAAACCGATGCGGCGGACGTGCCGACTACACGAGCAGTTCGTGGGCAGGCGATAGTTCACGCACGAGCGCCGGGTCGCAGCACCGACACCGCCGAGCAACCACCATGGGATCGGAAAGAGTGGAGATTCTAGCGCGAGTCGCGACGGAATGCAGCGTCTAATTCCGTTATTTTGCGCGGATTCACCGGGACCGCGTCGATGTTCGCGGCACGTCGCCAAGTACCGTTCGGCGCAGACAAAAGGAGTTGCGAGGGAAGACGCGGCGTGCCGTTGTCGCGAGTTTCAGGCTGCAGGTGGTGGCTTTGTTCTTGCTCAAAGCAGGCGCCCGCTCGGGGTGTGCTCATCGTTGACCGGAGGCCTCATGCGTCGAAACCTGATTGCTTTCGGACTGCTGCTCGGAGTGTTGATGTCGGCATCTCCGGCGGCGGCCGCGTCCATCACGTTCGCTTCCCGGGATGTGGCGCTCGATGCTTGTCAGACCCCAGACTGTGCGTTTACGGTCGACTTTCTCGCTGCAGACTTCGTTGATCCGTTCATCGGACTGGTGCTGAACTTCAGCTTCGATCCGAATGTGCTCTCGTTGGTGTCCATCGTGGAGGGTCCGTTCCTGCTGTCAGGCGGTCAGACGGGGTTCGATGCATCGCCCCTGCCGGGCGCCGACTTTCAGACCATCACCAAGTTCGTCGATCCCGCATCGCTCCCGATTGTCGGGTCGGGCATCCTCGCGACACTGACGTTCAGTCCTTTGGCCGCCGGCACCGACGCTCTCAGGTTTCTCGCCGATGGTGTGCTGAGCGACGGCACTCCGGTTGCGACGGAGTACTTTACGGAAAGCTTCGAGATACTCCGTCCCGAATTGCTGTCCGGGACCGTCAACGTGGTGGCTCCTCCCCAGCCCGTCCCCGAGCCCTCGACGCTCGGACTTCTCGGCATCGGCCTCGCGGCCCTTGCGCGCAAGCGGCTGCGTCGCAAGCCCAGCGGAAGCGCGTAGCGCCGGCATCACCGCTCCTGTACCATGGGCCGAATAACGTTCGTCGGCCCATGCAGGAGCACCCATGCGACTTCCCGGCGCACTGCTCGTCGGCGTCCTTCTCGCGACACCTACAGCCGCACAATCCCCCGACTGGAAATCCGTCGACACCGAGGCCCTGAAGACGCTCCAGAGCTACATCCGCAGCCGCGATCTCTTCGCGCCAGGGAAGCTCGTGTTCGGTGTCTCGGTGGCCGAAAAAAAGATCCTCTGGCCGAAGCTGACAGCGGAGGGCGTTGCGGGGCACGGCTCGCGGCCGCACGACAGTAACCCGAACGACCGTCTCGTGCGCGCGCTCGCGCGGCTGCTCGGCGAGCCCATGCCGGCGTCATCGTTCAGCGTGCTCGAGACGCTCAAATCACGGGTCGATCCGCTTGCGCCCAGCAAGTTCAACAACGCGATTCAGCACTCGACGATCTCGCTGACGAGCCTGAGGTCCGGTGTCGGAGAGCCGCCGAAGATCAACGTGATTCCGATCCGGATCCTCTACGACGCGCTCGTGCAGACGGCGTCGACGGCGGCCCGCCGCTGACGGTCACATGCGGTCGATGACGGGAACGAGGAAACAGACTGCCGCGATAGCGGGCGCTGCCCTGATCGTGCTGGCGGTTTCAATCCGTCCGTCCGGCACGCAAAGGGAACGAACTCCAAGGCTCGACGATGTCCTCGCCCGCGCGGGAGAGTACGCGGTGGAGTACGGGCGGGCGCTCTCGAGCGTCGTTGCGGAGGAGCACTACACCCAGCGGCTCGTCTGGCGCACCGACAAGGCAATCAGGCAGGTGCGCAGGCTGCGCTCGGAGATCGCGTTCGTCCGCTTGGCCGACAGCACCGAATGGCTGACATTTCGCAACGTGCTCTCGGTGGACGATGTGCCGGTGCCCGGTGCCGGCGGCAGGCTCGAGCGGCTGTTGCGGGGCGCGTCGCCATCGATGATCGCCCAGGCACGGATCATCGCCGGCGAGAGCGCGCGCTACAACATCGGTCCCATCACCCGCGAGATCAACACTCCCACGACGGCGCTGCACTTCGTGCACCCGACGCATCGGCCCAATTGCCGGTTCGACAAAGCGCGCGAGGACGTGATCGACGGCGAGCGCGTGTGGGTGGTCCGCTTCAGGGAGCGAAACAAGGGATCGCTGATACGACGGGGCGACGGCGTCAACCTGCCGGCGGTCGGACTGCTGTGGATCGGTCCGACCGATGGACACGTCGTTCGAAGCCAGCTCGTCGTCGAGGACTTCGTGCGCGGCAGCCGCGACTCGAAGTCGGCCATTGACGTCACCTGGAGGCGCAATGCGTCCCTGGCTCTCTGGGTGCCGGCCGAGATGCGCGAACAGTACGAGGGCCCGTGGCGGTCGATGCGGACACCGAGGCAGCGAGAACGTTACGACATCGATGGCGTTGCGACCTACGCCAACTATCGCCGCTTCACCGTCGACGTGCGGATCAAGTGAGGATCACACGGGCTGTGGGCTCTTGGCTTTGGGCTTCAGCAAACCTTGCAGATCACTCTCGAAGATCTTACCGAGAGCCAGAAGCCGAGAGCCGAGAGCCTGAAGCCTAGAGCCGACTCTATCCAAGACAGAACAGCTTGCCGTCGAGCGATCCAATGACGAGGCGGCCGGAGGCGAGCGCAGGGGAGGCCGACAACGGGCCCCCGGCCTCGAACTGGAACACGCTCTTGCCGGTGGCCACGTCGAGGACGTAGAGCTTGCCGTCGTTCGATCCGATGTAGGCGAGCCCGCCGGCCACGGCAGGCGACGAATCGACGCGCGCGCCGGTCGCAAACGTCCAGAGCGCCTTGCCCGTCTTCCGGTCGAGCGCGTGCACCATCTTGTCGCGTCCACCGACGATGACGCGATCGCCCAGGACCGCCGGGGACGAGTAGAACGGGAAGTTCCTGTCGGGGTGTTTGTAGCTCCAGACGACCTTCCGTGCCTTCAGGTCCACGGCGAGCACGTCGTTCTCGTAGGTGCCGTAGTACGCGCGACCGTCCACGATGGCGGGCGAGGCGCCCGTGTACGCGCCGAACGGCATCTTGAGCACTTCGACGCCGTCGGCGACGCGAATGCCGCGCAGGATCTCGTCGCAGCCCGCGATGTACGCGATCCCGTCGACAACCGCCGGCGTGGCGTGCACGTAGCCTTCGGTCTGGATCTTCCACGCCAGCTTGCCGTCCTTCGCGCTGAGCGCATAGAGGTGCGAGTCGTACGAGCCGACGATCACCTTGTCGCCCGCGACCACAGGCGATGACTTGATCTCCGTGCTCGTCTTGAACGTCCACGCGGCCTGCCCGGTGGCCACGTTGACGGCGTGGAGGACTCCCGCGAGGTCGCCGATATAGACGAACCCGCCGGCGACGGCCGGAGACGACTCGCCGATGCCGTCGGCTGAGGCCTTGTACTTCCACTTCAACTTGCCGTCGGCAAGGGTGACTGCATGGAGCTCGCCCGTCTGCGAACCGACGTACACCACGCCGTCGACGACGGCCGCCGAGGATTCGATGGCGTCGCCCGCCTCGTAGGTCCACAGGATCTTGAGCGCGCGGGGCAGTTTCGCATCCGAGAGTCCCGCGAGCGCGGACGTGCCGCGGAACTGCGTCCATCGATCCGCGGGCGCCGAGAGTGGCGCCTGAGCGGATGTGGCTGCGACGAAGACGACCGCGACCGCCAGCGCGGCGGTTCTCGCGAGAGCGATCATGATCCGATTCCTGCGCCCGTCAGCTGCGCGCGCGTCACTTGCTTCCGGCGGCGCCCGCGCTCGAGATCGCGAACAGCTCGTTGCGGTTCACGATGAAGAGCGCGCCGTTGGCGGGGACCGGCGTCGAATAGACGGAGCTCCCCATGTTGCTCTCGGCGACGACCTTCATCGTCCGATCGGCGTTGAGCACCGTGACGTCGCCGTCCTCGTCGCCGAGGTACACCTTGCCGTCGATGACCATGGGCGAGCCCCAGATCGCCGCGAACATGTCGTGCTTCCAGAAGGGCTTGCCGGTCTTCACGTCGATCGCATGGAGGAAGCCGCTGAAGTCCGAGTAGAACAGGATCCCGTTGTAGATGGCACCGGTCGAGATCGACCGGCGGATGTCGGTGTAGTGCCAGATGAGGCCGCTCTTGGTGATGTCGCCGGTCTTGGTCGGGTCGATCGCGTACAAGTGCCCCACGCCCTCGCCATGCTCGGGGTCCTGGCCGTTGGCGATGTAGACGATGCCCTCGTGGACGATCGGCGTGCTGATCACCTCGTTGCGCGTTTTCGGCCAGACCGAGTCCTTGGGGTTCGTGTCGAACTCCCAGAGCTTCTTGCCGGTCTTCGCCTCGTAGCCGCGCACGAAGCCGTCGCCCTGGCCGACCACGACCTGGAAGCCGTCGCCCACCTTGCCGACGGCCGGTGAGGACCACTGGCCGTGGAGAATCTTTTCGCCCGGCGACGCGTCTTCCCACACCAGCTTGCCGGTCGTCTTGTCGAGCGCGATGATCGCGGGCGACTTCGGCGATGGGACGTTCACGTGGCTCTCGTCCTGGCCGTTCGAGGTGCTGACGTAGATCAGGTTCTCGTGAACGACCGGCGACGAGTTCGCCATGTTGTGCTGGAAGACCCCGAGCTCGTCCATCATGTCGTAGCGCCAGATGATGTCGGCGTCCGTTTCCCGCGTCTGCTTCTCGTCCTTGAAGGGCCCGTCGTTCTCGCCGTTGTCCCTGAAGCCCTGGATGTCGACCGCCATCACCTCGCCGCGGTTCGATACGTAGTATGCGATGCCGTTCTCGACGAGCGGCGAAGAGCAGACGCCCTGGAACGGCCAGTCGTTGGCGCGTCCGGCGGTCAGCTTGTCGTGGACGGCCTGCCAGAGGAACTGGCCGTCCGACTCCCGGAAGGCCATCAGAATGCCCTTGTCGCCTTTGACCGCCGGGTCCTTCATGGCCTCGTTGTTGGTTCCGACGAGCACGACGCCGTTGGCCACCACCGGATTGCCGTAGGTCTGCGAGCCGAGCTCGGCGACCCACTTGACGTTCTTCTTCGCCTTGACGTCCCAGCTGGTCGGCAGGCCCTTCATGTTGGAGACGAGATTGCGGTCTGCGGTCCCGCCCCACATCGGCCAGTCGCCCTTGCCGGGGTCCGATCGCGCGATGAGGGCGAGCGTGGAGACCGAGAGGATGCCGAGAGCCGCGACAGTGTGCGTGAAGATCTTGGACATGATGGTGTGTGTATCCCCGACGGGCCTACTTGTTCTTGTAGACCTTGATGTTGTCGTAGTAGAGCTCGGATCCGCCGCCGACGCGAGACGGCGCGTCAGCGTAGATGCCGGGGCTGCCCTTGTGGTTGCCGATCGGATCGACGCGTTCGATCGTCCACGCCTGGGGCTCGGGCTGTCCCTTCACCCACACTTTGCCGCGCGCGCGGACCCGGCCGCCGTCGAGGGACTGCACCTCGAGCTTCATCGTGTACCAGACGTCCTTGTCGAACTTGAAGGGCGTGCTCACGGTGCGCTTGGTCTCCGGTTGCCAGGGCTGGAGGTCGAGCCGCTGATGGTTGCCGAAGAGGACGAGCTCGTAGCGTTGCGCGACGATTCCGATGTCGCCCATCAGTCGCCGGCGCTCCATCGCGCGGATGTCCGCTTCGACGGTGTAGTCGCTCAGGTCGGGCGAGCCGAAGAACGGGCGGCACCGCTTGGCGAACGCGAAATCGTTCTCCGCGAGCTTGACGAGCACCTTGTTGCCCTCGAGATCCCGGACCGCGAACTTGCCTGTCGCGTTCGCCCACTGCGGCGGCGGAACCGCGCGGCCATCCTCGAAGTCGAAACTCCAGGGCAGATCCGGGATGACGCGCACGCGCGCCGCGCCGACCACCGTTCCGATCGTCGCCTTCACGAGGCCCGCCTGCGCGACCGCGGCCGCGTCGGCCGTGAACTTGCCCTCCGCCACTGTGCCCTTGAGGTTCTCGACACTCCACGTGGCGGGCCCCGGCAGCGCGATCGCCACCCCGTTCGCGTCGACCGCCTTCACTGTCAGCGCGATGGATTCACCAGGCTTGAGGATGAGCTCGGTCGGCGTCACGAGGAGCGCCGCGGCCACTCCCGCGGGCAGGGACGCTGCGGCCGGCTTCGCCGCGCCCGTGGCGGGGTTGGCGGGTGCACCAGCGGGCGCCATCTTCGGGCCGATCGCGTAGAGGGCGTTCGTCGAGGCGACGTAGATCCGGCCGCGCGCGACGGCCGGTGCGGCGATGATCGGCTCGGGATTCTGCTCGCTGCCGAGCCAGTCCTGATCGAGGATCTCGGCGCGATCCGCATGGGGCCGGATGATGTAGAACCTGCCGTTCTCGGTGCCGACGTAGATCTTGCCGTCGGCCAGCACGGGCGACGATTTCTGAATCGTGCCGAGGTTCTGCTCCCAGAGCCGCGCGCCGGTCTTGGCATCGTGCGCGAACATGATGCCGCCGTTGTCGACGACGTAGATCCGCTCGCCATCGCTGACCGGCGACGCGTAGCCGGCTTGCACGCCCCGGACCAGCCAGCGCGCGTCCTTGTCGGTCAGCGCGCCGGTCTTGCCGGCGGGGACGGCCGCGAGCATGCCCATTTCGCTCGTGCCGAGGTTCTCTTCGCTGTGCGATACGACAATATCGCCTCCGACCATCAGCGCCGCCGTGTTCAGCCCGCGCTGGCTCACGCGCCAGCTCCAGATGCGCTCGCCGGTCGCAATCTTGAGACCGTGCATCGCGCCGTCGCTGCC
>Ga0075327_1000223_pt1 | contig 14856 bp, 11 predicted proteins | sample MayberrySE_Catta_2_FD_120056 | JGI IMG/M metagenome (GOLD analysis project Ga0075327, IMG submission 120056) | Natural and restored wetland microbial communities from the San Francisco Bay, California, USA, that impact long-term carbon... | ecosystem: Environmental > Terrestrial > Soil >...
CGCCGCCTTCCTCGGGCTCTCGCGCCTCGGCACGGCGTGGGAAGGCCCCTACCGGCGCCTCGCGAGGAACGGCTTCGCCCGCGACCTGCTGCGGCAGGCCGTGCGCCTCGTGATCGCGGGTGCCGGCCTCGTGCTCGCCCTCGAGATCCTCGATGCCACCACCGTCGTCGCAGCCGCGGCGGGCCTCGCCGGGCTCGCGACCCTCGCGCTGAGCCTCGCCTTCCGCGACCTCGCGGAGAACTACATCGCGAGCGTGCTGCTGAGCATCCGCCAGCCCTTCCTGCCGCACGACCACGTGCTGATCGCGGGCCACGAGGGGCGTGTCGTGCGCCTGACCTCCCGCGCCACCGTGCTGATCGACCTCGCGGGCAACCACGTCCGCATCCCGAACTCGATGGTGTTCAAGAGCGTGATCGTGAACTACACGCGCAATCCCGTCCGCCGCTTCGACTTCACGGTCGGGGTCTCCCCGCAGAGCGACCTCGGCGACGCGATCGCGCTCGGCGTCCGCACGCTCTGCCGCATGCCGGGCACGGTGGCGGAGCCGCCGGCGCAGGGCTGGATCGACATGCTCGGCGACTGGAACGTCGTGCTCCACTTCTTCGCCTGGATCGACCAGCGCGAGGCCGACTGGTTCCGCACGCGGAGCGAGGGCGTCCGCCTCGTGAAGGAGGCCTTCGACGCGGCGGGGATCGAGATGCCCGAGCCGACGCTCCAGCTCGAGCGCACGGAGGCGCGGCCCGAGCGCGCGGCCACGGACGGGGGCGCGGCCGAGCCGGAGCCCGAGCTCGAGCTCGACATCTCCCCCGATCCGCATCTCGACCGCGCCGTGGCCGAGGGGCGTGCGGGCGGGGAGGCCGATCTGCTCGATCCGTCCGCCGCCCGGGAGTGAGGCCCGGGACGCTACGGCGTCACGATCGCGAAGCTCGGGTCGGGCGCGTCGAGCAGGCCGAAGAACGAGAGCAGTGCCATGCGGCTCCCGTCGACGTCGAGCTCGTCGGAGAACACGAAATCCCGGAGTCCGACCTGACCGGTGCCCATGCGGAGGAACATGCCGCGCGTGAGCTTCACCGTCGCCGCCGCGTCCGGGTCGGCCTCCTGCTTCCAGTGCTGGAGGACGGCGTTCTCGAGGCGGAGGACGTGCGTCTCGCCCACGTCGGTGAACTCGAAGTTCAGCGTGACCGGCTCCGCCTCCGCGGCCTTCGCGCCGTCGAGGCGCGTCGCCATGGCGGCGAAGAAGAGGTCGAGCGGGATCTGCGCCAGGATGTCGCCCGCGAAGCGCACGTCCAGGCCCGCGTTGTCGGGCGGGCCGCGGCGGAGCTCCTGCGCGCCGGTCAGGTAGGCCGAGCGCCACACGCCGCTCTCGGCCTGGTAGCCGAGCTGGTCGTAGGCGCGGGCGAGGAGCTCCTTTGCGTCGCTGTCCTCGGGCGCCGCGAACACGAGGTGATCGAGCAGCGTTGCGGCCCAGCGGTAGTCTCCCGCGTCGAGCGCCGCGCGCGCCTTCTCCTTGACCGCCGCCGCACCGCCGAGGGCGTCCACGTAGCGCGCACCGAGCTCGGCGGGCGGCAGCGGGTCGAGGTTCGCCGGGTTGCCGTCGTACCAGCCGAAGTAGAACTGGTAGATCGCCTTCACGTTGTGGCGCAGCGTCCCGTAGTAGCCGCGGTTCGCGAAGGTGCGCGCGAGCTGCGGCGGCAGCTCGAGCTGCTCGGCGATCTCGCGCGGGGTGGCGCCCCGGTTCGCGAGCCGGAGCGTCTGGTCGTGCATGAAGCGATACGTGTCGCGCTGGCCCTTCAGGAACTCGAGCGCGCGCTCGTTGCCCCAGACCGGCCAGTGATGGCTCTGGAACACGACCTCGACGTCCGGGAAGCGCTGGATGGCGTCGTCGATGTAGCCGCTCCACTTGAGCGCGTCCCGCACCTTCGCGCCGCGGAGCGTGTAGAGGTTGTGCATGTTGTGGCTCACGATCTCGGCGCCGCAGTACGCCTGCTGGATCGGCAGATAGAACGCGAGCTCCGCGGGCGCCTCGGACTCGGGCGCGTACTGGAACACGAAGACCACGCCGTCGATCTCCATCACCTGCGGCGTGCGCTCGATCTCGACGGTCGGGAGCGCGAAGCTCGTGGTGCCGGCGAGCGGCTGCTTGCCGAGCCCGGTGTCGACGTAGCCGCGAGGACCGAAGGGCAGATCCGTGCCGAACTGAAAGCCGGCGCGCCGTCCCATCGCAGTGCCCGCGAGCACGTTCTCGCTCGTCACCTCCTCGACGAAGCGGCGCGGCGCGATGATGCGAACGCCTTCCGCGGATCCGTTCGGCAGCACCGCGCGGACGCCCCCGAAGTGGTCGACGTGGCTGTGCGTGAGGATCACCGCCACGACGGGGTCGTCGCCGAGGTGCTTGCGCGCGAGCGCGTGCGCCGCGGTCGCCGTCTCCACACTGGTGAGCGGATCGACGACGATCCAGCCGGTCTCGCCGCGGATCCAGCTCATGTTCGAGACGTCGTAGCCGCGCACCTGGTAGATGCCTTCGGTGACCTGGAACAGGCCGTGGATCCCGTTGAGCTTGGCCTGGCGCCAGAGGCTCGGGTTCACGCTCGCGGGCGCCTCCCCGTCGACGAAGCCGAACAGCCGCTGGCTCCACGTCCGGCCCGCCGCCGTCTGGACCTGCATCTCGGGATCGCTCGCGACGAGGCCGCGCCGCGCGTCCTCGAAGTCGCTCGCCTCGTCGAGCGCGAGTGCGGCGCCGAAGCGCGCGTTCGCCTCGGCCGTGGCGGCGCTCGGCGCCGCGAAGCCGTGCTCGTCGGGCGCCTCCGCGCCGGCGGCGCCAGGCGCCGGGGGCGCCGCGTCCCGCGGCGCTTCGCCGCAGGCGAGGGCCGATCCGAAGAGCAGTGCGAGAGCGAGGCTTCGAGCGAGCATGCTTCCTCCGGGCGCAAGGCGCCGCGGCCCATCTTAGTGCGCCTCGCTGCGCGCGGGCGCGTGTGGCATGGTGCGGCCATGAAGTTCTGGCAGGTGGTCTCGTTCTCGGAGCCCGAGCAGCTGGTCGAGATCGCACGCGCGGCCGAGGAGGCGGGCTTCCACGGCGTGCTGCTCGCTGACCACGTCTTCTTCCCGGGAAACCTGCGCTCGCGCTACCCGTACTCCGAGGACGGCAAGCCCGGCTTCGACGGCACGACCCCGTTCCCCGACCCGTGGACGACGATGGCCGCGATGTCGTCCGTCACGAAGCAGCTCCGCTTCGCGACGATGGTCTTCATCCTGCCGCTCCGGCACCCGCTCGAGCTCGCGAAGACGCTCGGCACGCTCGCGCTGCTGACGCGCGGCCGCGTCGTGCTCGGCGCGGGTGCGGGCTGGGTGCGCGAGGAGTTCGACACGCTCGGCATCCCCTTCGAGACGCGCGGCGCGCGCATGGAGGAGATGGTGGCCGTGATGCGGCAGGCGTGGAGCGGGCGCATGGTCGAGCACCGCGGGCGCTTCTTCGAGCACGGCCCGCTCCAGATGAGCCCCGCGCCGCCCGCGCCGATCCCGATCTACTTCGGCGGCATCTCGAAGGTCGCACTCTCGCGCGCGGCGCGGCTCGGCCAGGGCTGGATGGGCACGGGCCAGACGCCCGACCAGGCGCTCGAGCTCTGCCGGACCCTCCGCGAGCTCCGCGCTGAAGCGGGGCGCGCAGACGAGCCCTTCGAGACCATCGTGCCGCTGGTGGTGCCGCTCGAGCCCGACCTGCTCCGCCGGCTCGAGCACGGGGGCGTCACCTCCACGAGCTGCTTCCCGTTCAGCTACACGCTCGGGCCGGCCTCGACGCTCGCGCAGAAGCGCGAGCAGATGCTCCGCTTCGGGGATCGCGTGATCGCGAAGCTCGGGGGCTGAGCGCGCGCCCCGGCGTCAGAGCCAGTCGCGCCGGCGGAACCAGACGTAGAGGCCCGCGCCGACCGCGAGCATCAGCGCCCAGGCCGCCGGGTAGCCGAAGCGCCAGCGCAGCTCGGGCATCCCGTCGAAGTTCATGCCGTACACGCCCGCGATGAAGGTGAGCGGGATGAAGATCGTGGCGACGAGCGTGAGCGTCTTCATCACCTCGTTCAACCGGTTGCTCGCGGCCGAGAGATGCACGTCCATCAGGCTGGCCGCGAGGTCGCGGAACGTCTCGATCGTGTCGAGCACGACGAAGGCGTGGTCGTGGACGTCGCGCAGGTAGAGCCGCACCGGCTCGGTGATCGGCAGGCTCTCGTCACGCCAGAGCGTCGCGATGGCGTCGCGCTGGCGCCAGCCGAGGCGATGGAGCTGGAGCAGGCGCCGGCGCACCGCGTGCATGCGCTCGAGCGTCGCGCGCGTGGGCCGCTCCACCACCTCGTCCTCGAGCGCGTCGAGCTCCTCGCCGATCCGCTCGACCACGGGGAAGTAGCCGTCGACCACCGCGTCGAGCAGCGCGTACGCGAGGAAGTCGGCGCGCATGCGCCGGACCCGCATCTGCGGCGAGCGGATCCTCTCGCGCACGGGCTCGAAGACGTCGCCCGGCCTCTCCCCGACCGAGAGCACCCAAGCGGGGCCGAGCACGAGCGAGACCTGCTCGAAATCGATCTCGCCGTTCGCGGCGGGCATCGCCTGATGGCAGACGAAGAGCAGCCGATCGCCAAAGAGCTCCACCTTCGGCCGCTGCGGCACGTTCACGACGTCGGCGATGGCGAGCGGATGGATCTCGAGCACGCGGCCGAGCTCGCGGAGCAGCTCGAGGTCGCCGATCCCCTCGACGTCGATCCACACCGTGAGCGACGGATCGGAGAGCAGCTCCGGGATCTCGCTCGCGCTCGCGAGCGCGCGCTCGCCCTGGCGGGCGGGGTCGTACCACATGGCGCGCAGCGCGGGCGGCGCCCCGCCCGCGGGCTCGGCGAGCGCGCCGGGCGTCGAGCCGGGCGGCGGCTTGCGGCTGCGCGCGCGGCGGCCCGTCGATCGGCCCCTTCCTTCGCTCACCTCGACTCCAACGTCCGCGGCCCCGCGCCGGATCCGGAGCGTCTCGGGACGGCGCCAGCATACACGCTCGCCCCGGCGAGGCGGCCATGCGATGCTCGCGCGCCATGTGGGACGACCCCTCGCGCATCAACCTCGCGCACGAGATCCGCACGATCTCGTTCGAGAACCCGAGCGGCGCGAAGGGCGCGGCGGGCACGGCGCACGGCGGCCGCAAGGGCGCGCCGAACCGGCTCGTCGCTCCCGGCGAGCATCTCGTGCTGGCCGAGATCGCAGGCCCCGGCCGCGTGCGCCACGTGTGGATGACGTTTCCGCCCATGCCGCCCGAGGCGATGCGGGCGCTCCTGCTCGAGGTCTACTACGACGACGCGCGGGAGCCCTCGATCTCGACGCCGTGCCTCGACTTCTTCGGCCTCCCGCACGGGCGCCCGGTGCCGTACGCATCCACGCTTTCCGCCGCGCAGGAGGGGCGCGGCTTCAACGCCTGGCTGCCCATGCCCTTCCACCGCCGCATTCGCATCGAATTCACGAACCGCTCGACGCGGCGCTTCCCCTTCTACTACCAGGTGGCGTACACGCTCGGGCCGGAGCCGGCCGGCACGGGCGTCCTCCACGCGAGCTTCCGGCGCGAGAACCCGACGCGCCTGCGCGAGGACTTCACGATCGCGGCGGGGCTGCGCGGGCCCGGGCGCTTCCTCGGCACGAACGTCGGCATCCGCATCCTGCCCGAGCCGGACTTCTCCTGGTACGGCGAGGGCGAGGTGAAGATGTATCTCGACGGCGACCGCACGCACCCCACCTGGTGCGGCACCGGTCTCGAGGACTACGTCGGCACCGCATGGGGCATGGGCGTCCACGGCACGCCGCTCCAGGGCGTGCCGCTCGTGCTCCAGCCCGAGGGCCGCGCGGGCATGCCGGACTTCGTGGGCTTCTACCGCTGGCACCTGCCCGACCCGATCGCGTTCCAGAGCACCTGCCGTGTCACGATCCAGCAGATCGGCGCGGTGAGCGTGCCGAGGGGAGAGGGCAGCATCCGCGCGCGGCTCGATCGCGAGGGGCGCGTGGCGGGCGCGGGCTGGTACGACATCGCGAGGGGCCCGCTCGAGGCGTTCGCGATCTGCGAGCGACAGGACGACTACTGCGCGACCGCGTTCTTGTACTGCCGCGACGCGCAGCCCGTGCCGCGCGTCGACCCCGCGCTCGCCGTCGCGGACCTCGCCCGCCGTCCCTACGAGACGCCGAGCCCGTACGAAGCGGCGCTGGGCCTGCTGACGCCGTGAGCCCGCCCGGGGCGATCTCGCGCCGCTTCGCCAGCGCCGACCGCTCGTTCCTGTGGCTGGGCTCCCTCGGCGCGCTGCTCTTCCTCCTCCTCACGCCGCCCTTCCAGGTGCCCGACGAGCCCGTGCACTGGTTCCGGGCGTACCAGATCTCCGAAGGGCGCCTCACCGCGATCCGGAAGGGTGCGAGCGCCGGGGCGATGATTCCCGTGAGCATGCTCGAGACGCGGAGGGTCTGGCAGCAGGGGATCGCCTTCCATCCGGAGGTGAAGGTGGACCTGGAGAGGGCGAGACGAACGCTCGCCCTGCCGCTCGAGCCGGAGAAGCGCCGCTTCAAGGACACGCGCAACGTCAGCGCGTACGCCCCGGTGCCCTATCTGCCGCAAGCGCTCGGGGTGTGGCTCGGAAGATCGCTGGGCGTATCGCCGATCGTGCTGCTCTATTTCGCGCGCGCCGCGAACGCGCTCGTGGCCTTCGGGCTCTGTCTCCTCGCGCTGCGGCTCGTGCCCTTCGGCCGCTGGCCCTTCTTCCTGATGCTGATGAGCCCGATCTTCGGCTCCCTTCGGAGCTCCGCGTCTCCCGACGCGACGACGTACTCGCTCGCGTTCGTGAACCTGGCGAGCTCGCTCGCGATCGCCTGCTCGCCGTCCACCTCGGGCCGCAGGACGTGCGTGATCTACGTCGCGAGCGCGCTGCTCCTGCTCTTGAGCAAGCACGCGTACCTCTTCGTCCCGCTCGCGCTCGGGATCGGCCTCTGGAATCCCGCCGGGAGAGGCCTCGTGCTGCGCCTGCTGGCCGCCGCGTACCTGCCCGGCGCCTTCCTGGTCGCGGCGTGGCTCCGGCTCGCCGCGGACACGCTGGTCCCGACGCTTCCGGGCTCCGATCCCTTCGCGCAGCTGCGGCTGATCGCGCTCGATCCGCTCGGATACGTGGCACTCGTGCTCGTCCATTTCGCGTCGTCGTGGCCGGCCTACGTGCAGGGGCTCGTCGGGGCGCTCGGCTGGATGGACACGCCGCTGCCCCGCTGGCTCGCGGCCGTCTACTGGATCGCTCTCGCTTCGGTGACGGTGCTCGCGAGCGAGCCGCGGCGTCCGCGCCCCGCGCAGCGCCTCGCGCTGCTCGCGCTCGCCGCCCTCGGCTACCTCGTCGTGGTGACGCTCATCTATCTCATCATGCCGCTCGGCGCGGAGGAGATCCGGGGCGTGCAGTCGCGCTACCTGGTGCCGCTGCTTCCCTTCGCGGCCTTCGCGGCGCTCGCGCTCCGCCCCTCGGCGGCGCTCGAGCGCCGTGCGCCGGCGCTCTGCGCGGGCGTCGCCGGGCTCTGCCTCGCCGTCTCGGGCGCGACGCTCGTGAACCGGTACTACGTGTCGCTCTGGTGAGACGCTCGTCCGGCGTCCCTCAGCGTCCCTCGGCCACGCGCCGGCGGACGTCCTCGCGCAGCGCGCCCTTCGCGACCTTGCCGCCCGAGGCGCGCGGCAGCGCGTCGAGCACGATGAGCCGCTCGGGCCACCCCTCGCGGCTGGTGCCGCGCGCCGCGAGGTGCGCGCGGAGCTCGTCGAGCTCGAGCCGCGCGCCCGGGCGCAGCTCGACGTAGGCACAGACGCGCTCGCCGAAGACCGGGTCCGGCATCGCGACGGCGGCGGCGAGCGCGACGGCGGGGTGGCTCGCGACGGCCTCCTCGACCGCCGGGCCGCTGATGTTCTTGCCGCCCCGGATGATGAAGTCGGCGACGCGCCCGACGACGGTGAGGACGCCCTCTCCGTCGAGCGTGGCGACGTCGCCGGTCAGCATCCAGCCGTCGCTCGTGGTGAGCTTCGCGTTCGCGGCGGGATCGTCGTAGTAGCCGAGGCTCGTGAGCGGGCCGCGGCACGCCGGCTGGCCGGTGCCGCTCGCGGTGACGTCGTGGCCGGCGTCGTCGTAGAGCCGGACGTGCATGCTCGGGATCACGTGGCCGGCGCTGCGGAGGCGGACCTCGCGACCGTCGCGCAAGGTGGTGCGCGAGAGCGCGCCGGTCTCGTTCGAGCCGTAGAACTGGAGGACCGCGGCCCCCGTGCGCTCCTCGAACTCCGCCGCGCGCTCGTACGGCACGGCCTCGCCGCCGGTGTAGAGCGCGCGCAGCGACGACACGTCGTGCTTCGCGAGCGCGGGCTCGTGGAGCAGCATGATGAACTGCGTGGAGACCGCGGCGAGCACCGTGACGCGGTGGCGCTCGATCCGGCGCACGGTCTCCTCGGGCGCGAAGCGCTCGAGCACCACGCAAGGCGCGCCGAGCGCCGCCGGCGTGAAGTGCGCGGTCCAGAGCCCGAAGCCGAAGGGCGCGGGGAGCGCGGAGAGGAACACGTCGTCCGGCGTCATCTCGCCGGAGGCGACGGCCTCGTCGTGGAAGTGGAACCAGCGCGCCTGGTGATGCATCACGCACTTCGGCAGGCCGGTGGTGCCCGAGGTCGAGTTCAGCAGGAAGAGGTCGTCCGGGCCGAGCCGGCGCGCGGCCAGGTCCGCGGGCGCGGCGGACCCCTTCGCGTAGCACGCCTCGTCCGCGTCGAGCTGCCGCTCCACCACGAGGTGGTGGCGGAGCGGGGCGCCCTCGCCGCGGAGCGCCTCGTAGAGCGCGCGGAAGTCGTGGTCGCGCGAGGCGGGTCGCGTGACGAGCGCGGCGGCGCCCGACTTGCGCACGAGGTGGCGGATCTCCTCGCGCCCCGCGCGCGGGCCGATGCCCATCACGACGAGGCCCGCCTTCTCGCAGCCGACGTAGGCGACGTGCACGCCCGGGCCGTCGGGGAGGAGCACGGCGATGCGCTCGCCGGGCGAGAGGCCGAGGCCCGCGAGGTGCGCGGCGAGGCGGTCGGAGCGGCGCGCGTACTCCGCCCAGGAGAGATCCCCGGAGTCGGAGTGGAAGGCGATCGCTGCGGGCCGGCTCGCGGCGAGGGCGTCGATGCGGGCGGCGAGGGGCTGCACGGCGCGGGAGGCTTCCAGAGCGCAAGGGCACGCGCCAGCGCGAGGTCCGGCGCAGCGAGGCGAGCCGAGCAAAGGGGCGAACTTGTGCCATGCTGGCGACATGGCCGACCTCGACGCGCTCCTCGCCGAGGCGCAGCAGCTGCTGCCGGAGCTGGTCGCGCTGCGTCGCGCGATCCACGCGGAGCCCGAGCTCGGGCTCGAGCTGCCGAAGACGCGCGGAAGGGTGCTCGAGCGCCTGGAGGCGCTGCCGCTCGAGATCGAGAGGCACGCGAAGACGAGCGGCGTCGTGGCGACGCTCCGCGGAGGGCGCCCGGGTCGCTCGATCCTGCTGCGCGCGGACATGGACGCGCTGCCCATGCCCGAGGACACGGGCCTGCCCTTCGCCTCGAAGACGCCGAACGCGATGCACGCGTGCGGACACGACGCGCACACCGCAATGCTGGTCGGCGCGGCGCAGCTGCTCGCGGCGCGCCGCGCGGAGCTGCCCGGCAGCGTCGTGTTCATGTTCCAGCCGGGCGAGGAGGGCCAGCACGGCGCCCGCTGCATGCTCGAGGAGGGACTTCTCGAGCGCGAGCCGCGCGTGGAGGCCGCCTTCGCGCTGCACGTGGCGCCCGAGTTCCGGACGGGGATGATCGCGACGCGCGGCGGGACGCTGCTCGCGTCGGCGGACGTCTTCGAGGTGAAGGTGCGCGGCAAGGGCGGGCACGCCTCGATGCCGCATCTCTGCCGCGACCCGATCCCGGCGGCGTGCGCGATCGTGTCGGCGCTCCAGACCTTCCTCACGCGCTCGCTCGCGCCGAGCGACCCCGCCGTGATCACGGTGACGATGCTGCGCGCGGGCACCACGAACAACGTGATCCCCGAGACGGCGACGCTCGTCGGCACGATCCGCGCGCACTCCGAGGCGGCGCGCGAGAGCGCGCACGAGGGCGTGCACCGCGTGGCGGACGGGATCGCGCGCGCGCACGGCGTCGAGGCGGAGGTGAGGCTCGAGCCCGGCTATCCCGTGACCGTGAACGATGCCGGCTTCGAGAGCTTCGTGCAGGGCGTCGCGCGCGAGCTGCTCGGGCCGCGCAGCGTGGTGGAGCTACCGGCGCCGTTCATGGGCGCCGAGGACTTCTCGTACGTGCTCCAGAGGGTGACGGGCTCGATGGCCGTGATCGGGATGCGGCCGCCCGGCAACGAACCGCCCGCGCCCTGCCACTCGAACCGCATGCGCATCGAGGAGAGCGGCATGGCGCACGGCGCCGCCCTCCACGCCGCCGTCGCGCTCCGCTTCCTCGGGGCCTGAGCGGGGTCCTGAGCGGGGGTCGGACTTCAGATTCTCAGATTTTCAGATTCCTCCCCGAAGGGCGAATCTGACAATCCAGGAATCTGAAGTCCGACCCCGACCCCGACCCTGATCCGACCCCGACGCTGGATCAGGAGAAGCCGCCGGCGACGGTGAGGACGCTGCCGGTCACGAAGGAGGAGGCGCGGCTCGCGAGGTAGACGGTCGCGCCGACGATCTCGTCCGGCGCCGCGATGCGGCGCTGGTACGAGAGGTTCGCGGCGCCGTCGAGGAAGCCGGGCAGCGCCGCGGCGCCCTTCATCATGTCGGTCATGAACGAGCCCGGCGCGATCGCGTTGACCCGCACGCCGAGCGGCGCCCACTCCGCGGCCATCACCTTGGTCAGGTTGCGGAGCGCCGCCTTGCCCGCGGTGTAGGCGCTCATGCCGGGCCCGCCGAGGTACGCGCCCACCGTGATCACCTGGATGATGCTCCCGCCGCCCCGCGCGGCCATGCGCTTTGCCACGAGCTGCGAGAGCCGGAGCGGCCCCTTCACGTTCACGGCCTGGAGCTTGTCCCAGTACTCCTGCGTCATCTGCGCGACGGGCATCGGCGTGGGATTGATGCCGGCGTTGTTCACGAGCACGTCGATGCGGCCGAAGCGCGCGTGGACCGCCTCCACCATCGGCGCGAGCGCGTCCCAGTCCGAGACGTGGCACGGCGCCGCCATCGTCTCGCGCCCCGTCTTCTCCGCGATCTCCTTCGCGGCGGCCTCGCACGCGTCGCGCTTCCTGCTGTTCACGGCGACCGCGGCGCCGGCCTGCGCGAGCCCCTCCGCCATGGCGCGCCCGAGGCCGCGCGTCGCGCCCGTCACGAGCGCCACCTGGCCGGTCAGATCGAAGATGTCGAGCATCGCGGCAGGCTATCGCGGGGCCCGCGCGCGTGCCGCGGGGCCCGTCACCATCGCGAGCACGCCCGCCGCGGTGAGCAGCAGGCCGAGCCACTGGCGCGGCGTCGCGACCTCGCCGAGCAGCAGGAAGCTCGCGCCGAGCGAGAGCAGCGGGATCGAGGGCACCACGATCGCGGTGGCGCGGCCGAGGTCGAGCCGGGCGATGGTCTGGTACCAGAGGAGCGTTCCGACCATCGACAGCACCACGCCCTGGAGCGCGAGGACGGGGAGCAGCGTCGCGAGCTCGGCGGCGGGCGGCAGGGCGCCGCCGCGCAGCGCGAAGGCGAGCGCGAGCAGCACGCCGCCGTACACGTAGCGCGCGCCGGTCAGCACGATGGGGTGGGTGCCGGGCAGCCGCTTCAGCACGAGCAGGTGCGAGAGCTGCCAGCAGAGCGGCGTCGCCATCAGGAGCCAGACGCCCGCCGATCCCGAGAGCCTCTGCGCTCCGAGCGCGAGCGCGATGCCCGTCAGGATCACCGCGAGCGCGGCGACGCGGCGCAGCGTCGGGCGGTGGCCGAAGGCGAGCCAGGAGAGCAGCAGCGAGTAGGCCGGCTCGACCTGGAGCACGAGGGCGGTCTCGATCGCGGTCGAGCGCTCCGCGCCGGCGAAGAACAGGAAGAAGGCGAGCCCGGTGCCGAGCGCGCCGAGCAGCGCGAGCTTCGGCCAGTGCCCCGGCCGCCACAGCGCGGCGAGCTGGCCGCGCCAGGCCAGCAGCGCCGCGCAGGAGAGGCCCGCGAAGAGGCCCGTCGCCGCCGCCACGAAGAAGGCGTCCGCACGGCCGGTGGTGAGCTTCGCGAAGCCCGGCACGAACGCGGCGTTCACCGCGCACAGGGCCGCGAAGACGAGGCCGACCCGCTCGGGCCTCAGGCGCTGGCCGCGTCGCTGCGGATCGTCAAGCGTGCGCTTCCTCGCGGTACTGGTCCAGCGTGAGCAGGTTGCCGTCGGGATCGGCGAGCTGCGCGAGCCGGCCGCCCCACGGCTGCTGCGTCGGGGGCAGCGGGAAGGCGACGCCGCCGGCGCGCCAGGCGGCATACGTCGCGTCGAGGTCGTCGACGCCGAACGCGACCCCCGTGTGGCGCCCGACGAGCCCGCGCTGCTCGGGGTCGGCCTCGTCGATCCTCGCGATCGTGAAGCCCGCCCCCGGCGTCGCGAAGGAGGCGAAGCCGAACTTCTCGTCCGCGAAGCGGAGCGGGAGGCCGAGCACGTCGCGGTAGAACGCGAGGGCGCGCGCGAAGTCGCGCACGTAGACCGTCGCGTACCAGAGGCGCACCGGGCCGCTGCGCGGCGCGCTCATCGCGCGATCTCGATGGGCAGCGTCACCGGCCTCTTGAACAGGCCCGTGGTCTGGAACTGCATCTCGTCCTTCAGCCAGCGCGAGCCGGGCGGCAGGAAGTCGAGCATCGCCTCGATCATGCACGCCATCTCCTGCCGCGCGAGGTTCGCACCGAGGCAGTAGTGCGGGCCGTTGCCGAACGTGATCAGGTCCTTCACGTCGCGCGTCACGTCGAAGCGGTCCGGGTCCTCGTAGACGGCGGGATCGCGGCTCGCGCCCCCGAAGGCGAGGAGCAGCATCTGCCCCTTCCGGATCGTCTTGCCGCGCAGCTCGAAGTCGCGGACCGCGTAGCGCGGAAGGCCTCCCGGGCCGCCGAAGCCGAAGCGCAGGATCTCGGAGATCGCGTTCGGGATCAGCGAGCGGTCCCGCCGCAGCCGCTCCATCTGCTCGGGGTGGTCGAGCAGCGTCATCGCCGAGATCATGCCGCCGAGCGACGTGGTTTCACTGCCCGCACCGATGAGCCCCGTGATCGTCATGACGATCTGGTCGTCGGAGAGCCGGTCGCCGCGGTCCTGGGCGCGGATCAGGTCGGAGATCATGTCCTCGCCGAGCGTCTCCCGGCGCTCCTTCGCCAGGGCGCGCACCCACTGGGAGATCTCGACGAAGGCGTCCTCGCCGATCCGCTTCGACTCCTCGTCCGAGAAGGAGAAGAAGCCGCGGATCGTGCTCTGCGCGAGCTCGCGGAAGCGGCGCTCGTCGTCGCCCGCCGGCGGGATGCCGGTGATGCGGCTGATCACCGCGTTCGGGATCGGGTTGCAGAAGGTCTCCATCAGGTCGATGACGCCGCGCGCCTCGCGGAGCGGCGCCGCGAAGCGCTCGACCGTCTCGCGCACCTGCGCCTCGTAGCGCTTCACCGCGCGCGGCGTGAGCGCCACGGAGAACAGCTTGCGGAGCCGCGTGTGCTCCTCCGGAGGCATCGAGAAGAAGCCGTTGTCCTCGACCCAGCGCATGAAGCTGCCCTCGGGCCGCGGCACGAAGTGCTCCCAGGCACGGCGATCGGGCGTCGCGTTCTCGGGGTCGTTGAAGAGGCGCTTCACGTCGTCGTGGCGCAGGATCAGCCAGAAGCGGAGCGGGGCGACGAAGTGGACGGGGTCCTCGGCGCGCAGCCGCGCGAGCACCGGGTAGGGGTCGTCCATGAAGCCCGGGTCGAGGAAGGGCGAGGCAGGGGCCTGCGGGGCGGCGGCGGCCATGGGGCGTTCCTCCGGGCGGGCGCGGTGCCCGGAACCTACCGCGCAGCGTCGCGCAGCGCCTATGCTGCCGCCGATGCGAGCGGTGCGCGCGTCGGGAGGAACGATCGAGCTGGCCGAGCTGCCCGCGCCGGCGGGCGACGGGGTCCGGGTGCGCGTGCGCGCGGCCGGCATCTGCGGCAGCGACCTCCACATGCTCGCGGGCGGCTTCCTGCGCGGCGTCGTGCTCGGTCACGAGGTGGCGGGCGTGACCGACGACGGCACGCCCGTCGCGGTGGAGCCGCTCTCCCCCTGCGGCGCGTGCGCCCCGTGCGTGCGCGGCGACTACAACCTGTGCGAGCGCGGGCCGCGCATGATCCACGGCGTCGGCTGCGACGGCGGCATGGCGGACGAGATGCGGGTGCCGGCGCGCGCGCTGGTGCCGCTGCCGGCGGGCATCGCGCTCGGCGATGCCTGCCTCGTGGAGCCGCTCGGCGTGGTGCTCCACGGGCTCCGCCGCGCCGCACTCCGCGGCGGGGAGCGCGTGGCGGTGGTGGGAGGCGGCGCGATCGGGCTCTGCGCCGTGGCCGCGGCGCGCGCCGCCACGAGCGAGGTGGTGCTCGAGGCGCGCCACGACGCGCAGCGCGCGGCGGGCGAGCGGCTCGGCGCCGCCGCGAAGGCGAACGACGGGGTCGACCTGGTCGTGGACGCGGCCGGCACGGAGAGCTCGTTCGCGCGCGCCGCGGAGCTCGCGCGGCCGGGCGGCCGGATCGCGCTCGTCGGGAGCTATTGGCAGCCGGTCGCCTTTCCCGGCTTCGCGCTCTGCATGAAGGAGGTCTCCGTGCTGCCGGCGTCCATGTACGGCCGCGCCGGCGCACAGCGCGACATCGACGCCGCGGCGGCGCTGCTCGCCGCCACTCCCGAGCTGCCGCACGCGCTCATCACGCACC
>Ga0075327_1000225_pt1 | contig 14843 bp, 8 predicted proteins | sample MayberrySE_Catta_2_FD_120056 | JGI IMG/M metagenome (GOLD analysis project Ga0075327, IMG submission 120056) | Natural and restored wetland microbial communities from the San Francisco Bay, California, USA, that impact long-term carbon... | ecosystem: Environmental > Terrestrial > Soil > Wetlands...
ACCAGCCAGTCCACCTCGTCGGGCGCGAGGCCGGCCGTGTCGAGGACCTCGCGGCAGACCTCCTCCATCGAGCGGACGGCCATCTTGAACGTTTCGTTGCCGCGCATCCGGATGAACGGCAGCCCCTGGGCCAGGGTTTCGGGGTCGGACGGCGGGTGGATCGCCCCGCCGCCGGGCATGCAGATGAAGTCGACCATGCTGCCGTCGCTGTACATCGCCGAGGCCAGGACCCCGCGCGGTGCCTCGCCCCGGCTCATGACCACCGCGCCCGCCCCGTCGGCGAAGATCACGCACGTGCCGCGGTCCTTCCAGTCGACGAACTTGCTGAGCAACTCGGCCCCGACGACGAGCACGTGGCGGCAGCGGCCGCTGACGAGGAACTGCTTGGCCACCGACTGCGCGTAGATGAAGCCCGAGCAACCCGCGGAGAGGTCGAAGGCCGCGGCATGGCCGCAGCCGAGCTGGTGCTGGACGGTACAGGCCGTGGCCGGGATCGGCATGTCCGGGGTCACGGTGGCGAGGATGATCAGGTCGAGCTCCGCCGGACGCACGCCCGCCGCGTCGAGCGCCGCCCGCGACGCCGCGACGCAATACTGCGACAGCGAGTCCCCCGGGGCCGCGATGCGGCGCTCGCGGATGCCGGTGCGCGTGGCGATCCACTCGTCCGACGTGTCCACCATCTGCTCGAGCTCGCGGTTCGTGAGGATCCGCTCCGGAACACTCATCCCGGTGCCGGCGATGACGGCGCTGGGCTCGGCCATGGGCGTTCTCCTCCGTGACCGGGAGCCGGGTCGCACGCGGGAGCGTGGGCCCCCGGCCCGCGGGCGCCGGCGATGATAGCGCAATCCGCCGGCATGCGAGGGACGGGATCGGTCGGGTCCGGAGGCGCTACGCGCGCGTGGCGGGAGTCAGATCTCGCGCGGCTTCACGATCTCACGCCCCTTGTACTGCCCGCAGTTCGGGCATACGCGGTGCGGGAGCTTCTTCTCGTGACAATTCGGGCACGTGGACAGGCCGATCACGGGCAGCGCGTCATGGGCGCGGCGCTTGTCCCGGCGAGCCTTGGAGTGACGACGTTTCGGATTGGGCATCGTTGCGTCTTCCCGCGAACCGGCGGCCTGGAGGTCAATCCCGGCGCTTCTTGAATTCCAGCAGCGGGGCCAAACGCGGGTCCACGCCCTCGCTGCGGCAGCCGCACTCTATTCGGTTTCGATTTTCCCCGCAAGTCGGGCAGAGTCCGCGGCAATCGGCGCGGCACACGGGCTTGAGCGGGAGGTTGAGGTAGATCTGCTCCCGGGCCACGGCGTCGAGCTCGACCCGGCCCGCCTCGGCGTAGAACAGCAGAGCGTCGGCTTCGGACACCTCGGAGTCCTCCGCCGCCAGCTCGACGGCGTCCGGGACGAGCGTCAGCTCGACATCGGCCCCGAGGTCGGTCTCGTACGGCTCGAGGCAGCGGCTGCACCCGAGGCGCACGCGGGCGTCGAACCGGGCCCGGAGCTCGATCCCGCGCTCACCGCGCTCGGCCGTCCCCGTGAGACGCCCCGACACGACCACGACCGGGGGCCCGCCGTCGACCGGCAGCTCGGCCGGGCGCAAGGGCTCGTCGAACGCGATCCCGTCGGGATCGAACCGCGACAGATCGATGACCATGGCCCCGTCATGATGGCCGAAACCGTGGGGGCCGGCCACCCGCCCGCCGGGTCGGTCAGCCGCGGCCGAGGCCCTCGAGCTCGCGCGTGGCGACCTCGTGCTCGGGCACGAGCTTCAGCGCTTCCTCGAACTGCCGGCGTGCGCGCAGATGCAGGCCACGCTTCTTGTAGAACCGGCCCAGGCTGATCCAGTACTCGGCGTTCCACGGGTCGAGCTGGGTCGCCTTCGTGTAGTTCTGCTCCGCCATCCGCTGCCAGCGCGCCTCGGGATTGCGAGCCTGGCAGTCGGCGAGCATGGAGTAGAACCGCGCGTCCTCTCCGTTGTAGGAGATGGCGAGCTTGCCGTACTGGATCGCGTTGTGGAAGTCGCCCGAGCGCATGGACTGCCGTGCCTTCGCGTAGTAGAGCTCCGCGACGCGGCTGGCCTCGTCGAGCGCGGCGCGCGTCTGGGTCTTGTCGAGCTCGGGCCTCACGAGCAGATCCTGGACGTCCACGTCCTCGGGACGGGCCGGGGCTTCGTTCCGCATCGCGTCGACGCCGCGCTCGGGCCGGGTGAGCTGCAGGTACGCTTCGATCAGCCGGCTCTCGATCACGCCGAGCTCGGACCGGTAACGGTCGCGGACCTTCGGCAGGAGCCGCTCGCGGCTGAACAGCGTCTTGGCCTCCTCGTACGCCCGCTCGATCGCCCGCCGCGACGCGTTCGCCGTGACTCCGAGCACCTCGTGCGGCGACTGGTTGCGGATCCGGGCGTAGGCCTGCTGGATCGTGCGGGCCTGCATCTCGTCGAGCGCGCGCCGATCCGCGTGGTCGCGCAGGATGTTCGCGGCGCGGAACGGCCCGTCGGCGACCGGTGGGTCGTAATCGATCACGCCCAGGACCAGGAGACCGAACAGGAACCGCGACGCCTGCTCGTCCTCGCCCGGCGGGAGCGTCGAGATCACGTCCGCGAAGGTCGACGCCCCGTCGACGCGCGACACGACGAAGCCCTGGATGCGCGACAGCGTCAGCCGCTCGAGCGGGATCGGGCTCGGCTTGCGGAGGCGGAGCCGGTTGTCGAGCCCTTCCATGGCCTCCCGGACGAGCTCGAAGTCCTCCATCCGCTCGATCCCGGCGAGGATCTGGGAGAAGGTGCTGAGCACGTCGCTCTCGTAGAACGACGCCACGGCGTCCGTCTCGCGGAACTCCGCCTGCCCGCCGGACCGGGCGAACGCGGCCCCGATGATGCGCTCGCCGAGCTCGGAGAGCGCCCGCTGCAGGGCCGTCTTCCCGACGAGGCCGCGGTTCAGCAGCGAGCGCACGAGCTCGGCCGGCTCGGCGTCGGTTCCGGCCTCCTCGAGGGCTCCCGCCGAAATCGTCCCGTTCTCGGTCAACGCGGCGCCGAGCCGTTCCGGTTCGGCCGTCGAGTCCGCGAACTGGATCAGGCCGCGCTCGAAGTGGAGACGGCGGACTCCGTCGTCCTGGTCGAGGGCCAGGACGCCGGTCTTCTCCCCCAGGTAGAGGTCGCGGAAGATCTCGACGAGCGAGTGCGAGCTGAAGCGGATCTGCATCGGTCTCGTGAAGGGTTCGCGGCTCCGGGGAGACGGCCCCTCGCCGTCACCGCCTCACAATATAGTGCTCGAGCCCCTGAAGGGTAGGGCCGGGGAACGGACCTCAGGGCGGGGCCGCTCCCTTCGGCGTCGACACGGCCCGTCCCTGAAGCCGCTCGACGCCTCGCAGCACCTTCTGCACGTAGGCCCGGGTCTCCGGATACGGCGGAATCCCGCGGTGGCGGTCCACCGCCCCCTCCCCGGCGTTGTAGCCGGCGAGCGCGAGCTGGACGTCGCCGTCGTAGTACTCGAGCAGCCAGCTCATGTAGCGCGCCCCGCCCGAGACGTTCTGGGCCACGTCGAACACGTCCGCGACCCCGAAGCGCTGTGCGGTGGCCGGCATGAGCTGCAACAACCCCGACGCCCCCTTCGGCGACACCGCCTTGGGGTCGAAGGCGGACTCGACCTCGGCCATCGCGGTCAGGAGCACCGGGTCGAGCCGATGCGTCCGGGCCGCGTGCTCGATGGTGTCGGCGAACGAGCCGGCCGTTGCGCGCCAGAACGCACGAGGAGCGGGCTCGGAAGGCCGCGGAGGCTCGGGTGGCGGCAGGGGCAAGGCCTTCCACGAGGCGACCCGGGAGGCGGGCACCGCCATCCGACCCCCGCCCTCGAGCGTCAACTCGATCCGATCTCCCCGCGCCTCGACCCCGGCGACCTCGAGCCCCCGCCCGTCCTCGAACAGGACCGCGATGCGTGCGCCGCCGCCCGCCCCGGCGGGTCCGGTGGCGAGCGCGAGGGCCGCCGCCGTCCCCAGGCACGCCCGTGCGGCGCGCCCGAGCCGGCGGCCCCGCGAGGAGCCGGTAGGTTCCCGCTCGTTCATCGCGCTCCTTATACGACCCGGGCCGCCTCCCGGTCAAACGCGACGATCGTCGGCGCTCCCCGCCCCTCTCAGCGGCGGCGGAACGCGCGCTCGATCTCGTCGTGGGACAGCCGGAACAGGAGCGGCCGCCCGTGCGGGCAGGTGCTCGGCGCATCGGCGCGGAACAGGTCGTCGAGCAGGGCCTGCATCGCCTCGCGTCCGAGGGGATGGCGGATCTTGATCGCCGCCTTGCAGGCCGCCGTGGTCACGAGCCGGTGCCGGAGGGCCTGGCCGCCCGCCACCGCCGACCGCGTGCGGCCCGCCTCCCCGAGCAGCTCACGGACGAGCGACTCGGGACGCACCTCGGCGGCCAGGGCCGGAATCCCGTCGATCCGCACGGTCCGTCCGCCGAACGGCTCGAGGACGAACCCGAGACGCCGGAATTCCTCGATTTCCGCCTCGAGCGTCACCAGCTCGTCCGCCGACAGATCGAACGTCACCGGAAACAGCAGGCGCTGGACCTCGACCCGCCCGGCTTCGGCTTCGGCAAGAAAACGCTCGAACAGGACCCGCTCGTGGGCGGCGTGCTGGTCGACGAGCACCAGGCCGCGCTCGTCCTGGGCGACGATGTAGGAATCGCGGTATTGCGCGAGGCACCGCGGGACCCCGGCGACGCCGTCGGGCGCCCAGGGCTCCGGCAACCGCTCGTCGTCGCCGTGCGCCGCGGGCGGGCGCGGAGCCGGGTCCCGGGACCCCGCAGGCTCGGCGAGCGTGAAGGCGTGCCGGGCCGCCACGGTCGCGAACGCCTGCCGCTCGAGTCCCGCGACCACCGCCCGAGCGAGGTCCCGGTGCGGGCCGGGGGCGGCCGGGCGCGGGCCGGGACGCAGGTCTGCGAGGTCCGGCACCACCTCGGTCGCCCCGAGCGCCCCGCCGAGCGCCCGCACGACCGCATCGTGGACCTCGGACGGGGCGCGAAACCGCACCTCCGTCTTCTGCGGGTGCACGTTCACGTCGACCGCGGCCGGGTCGACGTCCACGAGCAGCACGAGGACGGGGTGGCGTCCGGCGGGCATCGTGTTCCCGTACGCGCGGCTCACGGCGTGAGCGAGCATCCGGTCCTGCACCCAACGCCCGTTGACGAACAGGTGCTGGCCGTCCCGGCGCGGCAGCGCGTCGGCCGGACGGCCCGCGAATCCGCGGACGCGCGCCGCAGCGTCGGCGACGTCGAACGGCAGGAGCTTGCGGGCGAGCTCGCGCCCGTAGACCTGCGCGATGCGCTCGACCGTGGTGCCCGCCACCGGCGTGTGCACGAGCCGCCGCCCACCGTGCTCGAGCTCGAACGCGACCTCGGGGTGCGCGAGGGCGAACCGGGTGACCAGGCGCGCGACGTGGGACAGCTCCGTCGCTTCCGAGCGCAGGAACTTGCGGCGCGCGGGCACGTTGAAGAACAGCCGGTCCACACGGACGGTGGTGCCCTGCGGCAGACCGGCGTCCCGGACGTCCACGATCCGGCCGCCGCGGACTTCGACCTCCGTTCCGGCGCCGTCGCGGTCCGCCGTTCGCAGGAGGAACGCCGAGACGGCGGCGATGCTCGCGAGCGCCTCGCCGCGGAAGCCGAGCGTACGGATGCAGTCGAGCCCCGACGCGTCGGCGAGCTTGCTCGTGGCGTGCCGCTCGAGAGCGAGCACCGCGTCGTCGCGATCCATGCCCGCGCCGTCGTCGGCGACTTCGATCGACCGCCGACCGCCTGCATCGCAGCGCACCCGGACCGAGCGCGCGCCGGCGTCGAGGGAGTTCTCGACGAGCTCCTTGACGACCGACGCCGGCCGCTCGACGACCTCCCCGGCCGCGATCCGGTTGACGAGCGAGTCGGACAGGATCCGGATGCGCCCCACACGATCCCCCGGCGAGGGGCGCGATTCTAGCACCCCGGTTCCCGGCGCCCGCGGGCCGGGCTACCAGGAAACGAGCCCCGAGTCGGTCGGCGCTGCCGCCCAGGGAGGGCTCAGAACGCGGAGCCGATCGCGAGATAGAACTGCCCTGGGCTCTCCCCGGGCTCGCGATCGAGCTTCCAGCCGTACTCCGCCCGCAACGGTCCGATCGGCGTCTCCAGGCGCAGCCCGAGGCCGCCGACGTGGCGGAGGTCGGTCGGGGCGATGTCCGACACGAGCCGGTACACATTGCCCGCGTCGTAGAACACCTCACCCTTCAGTCTGCCCCAGATCGGGAACCGGAACTCCTGGTTGAACAGCAGCATGCCTTCGCCGCCGACGGGCTGGTCGTTCTCGATCGGGCCGAGACGGTCGCGCGCGAAGCCGCGGTTGGTCGCATCGCCCCCCGCGAAGAACCGCTCGGAAATCGGAACGCTGTCGCTGCTCCCGAACGGGTCCGCGATGCCGAGCCGCGCGGCCGTGGTGAACGAGGTGCCGTTCGGGAACGTCCACACGCGCGCCTCCGTCACCTGCGTGTTGAGGAAGGTCTCCTCGGACAGCAGCGGCTGCGCGAACAGGCGCGAGCCGATGCTCAGGTAGCTCCCGCGCGTGGGCAGCAGCAGATCGTCGCGCGAGTCGCGCACCAGCGCGATGCCGACGTCGCCCAGCACGACGTCCTCGAGCTTCTCTTCCTGCAGCGCCTCGGGGTCCTCGACGTCGAACACGTCGACGAGCTGGTAGCTGTAGCGCACGAACCCGCTCCAGCGGCCCGTCAGCTTGCGGTCCGCGCGCAGCGCCGAGGTCCATCGTCGGAGCGAGAACCCCTCCTCCTCGCGCTCCTCCCAGCCGACGTTGGCGAGGCCGGGCAGGTCCGAACCGAGCAGGCGCGGGACCTTGCCCACCACCTGCAACTGCCGCAGGATCCCGCTCACCTCGCCCTGCACCCCGACGGTCCGCAATCGCCCCGCCAGGTTGTGCTGGGAGCTCGACAGGCTCAGGGTCGCCCCCGCCTCGGTGTTGTAGCCGACGCCCACGGAGGCACGCAGCGGCGGCGCCTCGCGGACGCGGACGTCGAGCCGGTACCGGCCCGGATCGTCCTCGATCGGCTCGTACGTGATCCGTACGCTGCGGAACACGCCGAGCCGGTACAAGCGGTGCTGGCCTTGCAGGATCTTCTCGCGCGAGATCGCGTCCCCGGGGGCCAGCTCGAGCTCGCGGCGGATCACCGACTCGCGCGTCACGACGTTGCCGGTGATGCGCACGGCGCCCACGCGCTTGCGCTCGCCGGGGTCGACGTCGAATCGCACCTGCACGCTCGAGGAACCGAGCTCGGTGTGGCCGCGGACGCGGGCGTCGGGATAGCCGCGGCGGTCGAGCTCGACGCGGATCCGGGCTTCGGCCTCGATCAGGCGCTGCCGCGAGAACACGTCGCCCTCGCGCAGCCCGGCCCACTCGCGCAGTTCGGCGGCCGGACGGTTGCCGAGCTCCGGATAGTCGAGACCGCCGATCGTGAAGCGCGGTCCCTCGTCGATGCTCAGCGTGACCTCGACGGACGTGCCGTCGAGCGAGACCCGGATCCGCGGCTCGGCGATGCTCACGACGAGGTAGCCCTCGTCGCGGTACAGGTTGCGGATCGCCGCCACGTCCTCCCGTAGGACGGCGGGGTCGAACGTCTTGCGCGCGAACAGCGTCCCGGTCCGGGTCAGGATCTGGCGCCGGATGCGGTCCTCGTCGATGCCCGACACGCCTTCGAGCACGACGTCGTCGACCCGGACCACGTCGCCCGTGTCGACGCGGAACGTGACGGTCCTCGACCCGTCTTCGGCCTCGGCGACCGCCGTCCGCACGTCCGCGGCGTAGTACCCGCGCGCCTCGTAGAACTCGCGGACCCGCTCCGCCCCGTCGGCGTACGGGTTCTCCTGGAACAGCGATTCGACCCACAAGCGATCGAGCTCCGCCCGCAGGACCTTCCGGTCACCGTCGCGGACGCCCTCGAACGACACCGCGACGCGCGGCCCCGGGTCGACGTCGTAGCGCACGGCCGCCCCGTCGTCGTCGAGCGAGACGGACGACGCGACCTGGACGAGGATGCGGTCGTCGCGGACGTAGCGCCGCCGGATCTCCTCCTGCCCGGCGAACATCGCGGAGCGGGAGAACGCGGCGCCGACCTCGAGCGGCAGCCGCTCGCGGAGGGCCGCCGCCTCCCCCGTCGGCACGCCCTCGATCGAAATGGCGCGTACGCGCCTGGCCTCGGGCTCCGGGCCGATCGGGCTCCTGTCGCGCGGAGCCGGGACGCGGCCCTCCTCGGCCTGGCGCTTCTTCCACCAGTAGCGGTTCGTGTAGCGCAGCTTGCCGCCGATGCCGCCGTCGACGTCGCGCTCGGCGGTCATCATCAGCTTGGGGGAGGCGCGCCACTCGACCTGGTACAGCACGTCCTCCGACGAGCCGACGTCGCTCGACACGATGACCGATACCTCCTCGTTGATGCTCTTGCCGATCGTGACGCGCGTCGTCGGATCGGCGCCGTCGACGAGCAACGGACTGATCTGGAACCGCTCGAGACCGAGCGCGCGCTCCAGCTGCTTTTCGAAACCCGCCGTGAGGGCACCCACGAAGTAGTCGGCGGCCACGTCGCCCGTGATCGCCCGGCCCGCGCCCTCCGTGGTGCCGACGTCCTCCAGCGTGCGGCCCGTCGTCAACAGCGCGATGATGTCCTGGGGCGCGAGCGACGGGTTGCTCGTCAGCTGGTAGTCGAACTGGTCGAGCGTGCCCTCGACGTGCAGCAGGATCTCGTAGCCGTGCGCCGTCGTGTCGGCGTCGAGCTGGATGTACGGATCCAGGCGCGTCGGGTCGAGCAGGTCGAGGCTCCCCGAGCGCACCGTGTACTCGACGTCGCGGAACACCAGCTTCCCGCCCTCGACGACCCAGATCCGGCCCGTGACCTCCGGCCGTGGGAGCGTTCCGCCGACGTGCAGGTCGAGCCGCGCCTCGAGCTCGGCGAGATCGTTCCTGACCCACACGCGATCGTCGGCGACGACGACGAGATCGAGGGCCACGAAGTCGGGCAGCGCCTCGGGGTCGGCCGCCGAGTACTCGCGCGCGCCGTAACCGAGCAGCGACGTCATGTCGAGGTTCTGATCGTACAGCGCCCGGACCAGTTGGACGCGACCGCCGAGGGTCATCGCCGCCGGCGTCCCGGCGAGTCGGAGCCGTGCGTCGTACACGGCCTCGAAGTGCTCGGGCATCTCGAGGCGCACCCCGCTCACCTCGGCCGAAAGATCGACCGCTTCGACCCCCGCCGTCCCGAACCGGACGTGGCCGGTCCCGGTGACCTCGCCGCCCCCGAGGACCGCACGCAGGTCGGTGAGCTCCGCACGGTCGCGCTCGAAGCGGATCGCGAGCTCGACCTGCTCGAACGTGTCCGGCAAGCCGAGCCAGCGCAGGCGGCCGCGTTCGACCCGCAGCCGCCCCGACAGCTCGGGCGCCTCGGGCGAGCCCCCGACCTCGAGCTCGAGCTCGGCGAGGCCGACCGCGCGCGCCTCGGGCACGAGCGCGGACAGCAGCGCCAGATCCACCGTCCCGGTCGACGACGCGCGGATGCGGTTCGCGCCGCGGTCGTAGCGCAAACGCGACACGAAGCTCGATTCGGGCCCGACGAGCCGGACCGCGGCGGCCTCGAACACGCCGTCCGCGTACCGCACGGGCGCCGGCCCGTCCAGGCGCAGGCGCCGCGCACCCAGGAACAGCTCGGCCTCGTCGATGCGTCCGTCGAGCTCGAGCTGCTCCGGCCTCGCGAGCGGCCCGTGCACGAGCAGCGTGCCGGAGAGCTCCGCCCACAGGGGGGCCCGTCGCGCCGGGACGAAGTCGATCAGCGACCGGTCGAGGTGCACCGCGGCCCGCAGGGGCCACGGCTCGGCCCAGCCCACGTGGCCCGACACCTCGAACGCCGGATCCCCGTCCGACGCGAGCAGCGCGCCGATCCCGTCGGCGTCGAGGTCGAGGCGGCCGCCGAACGCGATCGGGCCGAACTCGCCCACGCCGACGTCGGATCCCAGCACGTCCAGCGTGCCGCGGGGGCCGTCCGCGTCCGCCGTGATGTGGCCTTGGAGTCGCAGGATGCCCCGGACCGCGGCCGGAACGCCGGCGAGGCCCTCGACCCGATCGAGACGCACGAGCGCGGTCCCCAGCTCGAGCTCCCCACGGCCGGCCTGCGCGTCGAACCGCGCCTCCCCCGCCGCGTCGACCGCCGGCCCGCGCACCTCGAGACCGCGCACCGCGACGTGCGCGCCGAGCAACTCGAGTTCGGCCGCGGCATGGTCCACGCGCTCGCCGAACGCGCGCGCGTCGGCCACGCGCACCCGGCCCGAACCGCGCAGCACGCCGTCGGGGCCCGTCTCGGCGCGCAGCATCCCGCTCGCGAGGCCGTCGAGGTCGAGCTCCGTCGCCGCGAGCGCGAGCAGCGAGCCGATCCCGACCCCGTCGAACGTCGCGTCGGCGCGCTCGAGAGCGAGCGGGTCGAGCCTCACGACGGCCTCACCCGCGAGGTGCGCCGCGCCGTCCTCGATCGCGACCCGCTCGACCTGCAAGCGCGTGCCGGCGAGGCGGACGGCGGCTTCGGCGCGGTCGAACCGCTGCGGGCCCCACGCGCCCGCGCCGAGCGTCATCCGGAGCTCCACGTCGGGCTCGCCGCCGAGCCCGACGCGCGCGGCGAGCGTGCCGGTGCCCGCGAGCGGAACGGCCAGCGTATCGGGGACCGTCACGCCGAGCCGCCGGAGGATGATCAGCGTGCCGCGCTGCGTCAGCCCCACGTCGTCGGTCCGGCCGTCGAGGGTCAAGCTGCCGGCCACCGGCGTCCGGGTCAGGTCCAAGGCGAGCCTCGTCGCGAGCGTCGCGGCCCCGGCGCGTGCCGCCGCGGCCTCGACCTCGAGCACGCCGCCGGCCAGGCCGAAGCGGCCGCCTCCCGACACCGGCACGCCGGACGGCGCCGCGGGCGCGCGAGCCGTGAAGCTCCCCGAGCCGTTCCACGAGCCGCGATCGGCGGGGTCGAGCTCGAGACGGAACGCGGCGTCGAGCTCGGCGGCGAGCGGGAGCGGCAGATCGACCCACTCGAGGAGGGTCCGCGCGTCGAGCCCGTCCGAGGTGAGGTCCATCGCGACCCGGATCGGCGTGCCGAAGGCCACCTCGACCGTCCCGCGGGTCCGTCCGCCCCACGCCGTCGCGTCGAGCGTTTCGAGTCGGAGCCCGTCGGGGCGGACCGTCACCCGGGCGTCGGCGGAAGCGGCGGCGAGCGTCCCGAAGCGCGCCTCGACCGCGTGCACGTCGGCACGGACGGTCACGGGCTCCCCGGCCCGGAACGCGACGCGGAACGTACCGTCGAGCGCGCCCGCGACGTCCGGGAACCCCGGCTCGAGGCGCGGCGCGAACGTCGCGAGGTCGGCGTCGAAGGTGCCGAACACCGATACCTCGAGCGCGTCTCGGGCGTCGATCGAGCCGTCCGCCCGCGCGCGCACGCCCGCCGCCTCGGCCTCGAGGCCGAACAGCTCGACCTCGCGCCCCCGCCAACGGAACCCCGTCGCGACGCGCACGGGGAGGGGCGCCGCGAGGGGGGGGCCGGCCTCGACCGCCGCGTCGGTCGCGAGGCGCCCGATCATCGCGCGCCGGTCGGCGCTCCAAGCCGCGGTCAGGTCGATCGCCGCGGCCGCGAGGTCGACCTCGCGCGCGCGGTCCTCGTGCGTGAAGCGTCCGCACTCGAGGCGCAGGCGGTCGATGCGCAGGTCGAGCGCGAGCGGTTCGCCCGCGGTCCGGGGCCGTTCGAACCACGCGTCGTCGGTCTCGACCGACCAGTCCCGCACCTCGACCCGCGCGAGGTGGACGCGCCGCGCGCCGAGACCCGGCAGCGCCCGCCACGACAGGCCGACCGCCACCTCCCCGGCGGACAGGCGGAACGTGCCCGGTCGGTCGGACCGCGCGGCCACGCCGAGCCGCGATGCGCGAGCCTCGAGTCGCGACAGGTCGACCCGCAGCTCGCCGACCGTCAGGTCGAAACCCTCGCGCGCGAGGCGCGAGCGCGCCTGCTCGAGGATCCAGGTCTCCAGGTGCGCGCGGGCGGCGAGGGCACCGAGGGCGACGGCCCCGGCCGCCGCGACGGCGAAGGCCGTGAGGAGCAGCGCGATCCGCCGGCGCCGGTGCCGGCGCCGGGGCGGAGGGGCCGCCGTCCCCCCGGCCCCGGTCACATCCTGGCGAGCGCGAGACACTTGAGGTAGTGGCTCTCCGGAAACCCCACTCGAATCGGGTGGTCCCGCGACTGCGTGCGCCGTTCGAGCAGCCGGAACGCACGCCGCGCGTCGGCCGCGGCGTCGGTGACGATCCGGACCAGCTCCTCCTCGCCCAGGTTGTACGAGCACGAGGAGGTCACCAGGATACCCCCGGGCCGCAACAACCGCATGGCACGCAGATTGATCTCCTTGTAAGCCCGTGCCGCCGCCGCGACGTCCCGGCGGCTCTTGGCGAAGGCGGGCGGGTCGAGGAGCACGGCATCGAACGTCTCGCCGGCGCGCTCGAGCCGCCGCAGCTCGGCGAACACCTTCGCCGCTCGGAACGCGACGTGGGCGAGCCCGTTGCGCGAGGCAGCCTCCCGGCCCCGCGCGAGCGCGTCGGCGGAGCTGTCGACCACGACGACGCGCTCGGCGTGCCGGGCGGCGTGCAGCCCGAAGTTCCCCTGGTATCCGAACGCGTCGAGCACGGAGCCGCCGGCGAGGCGGGCGAGCTCGATGCGGTTCTCGCGCTGGTCGAGGAACGCCCCGGTCTTCTGCCCCGCCCACGGGTCGACGACGTAGCGCAGGGCGGCCTCGACGACCTCGATGCGACGCGGCGGCTCGCCCACGAGCGGCCGCACCTCGAGCGGCAGGCCCTCGAGCCGGCGGACCGCCGCGTCGTTGCGGAGGAGCACCGTCTCGAGGCCGAGCCGCTCGACGAGCCGTTCCACGACGGGCGGCAGGATGCGCTCGGACCCCGCGGTCAGCGCCTGGACGACGAGGTGGCGGTCGTAGACGTCGGCCACGATCCCGGGCACGTCGTCGCTCTCGGCGAACAGCGCGCGCCACGCGGTCGTGTCGGCGACGACGCGCGCGCGCCAGTCGAGCGCCCGGTCGACCCTGTCGGCCCACGCCGCGGAGTCCGGCGTCGGTTCCCCCGCGCCCGCCGCGCGCCGCAGCGCGATGCGCGAGCGCTCCGACCACAGCGCGGCCCCCAGGTCGCGACCGCCGGGGCCGACGACGCGCACGAGATCGCCGTGGCGCGCATCCGCGACCGAGACCACGTCATCGCGATAGACCCAGGGATGACCGGAACCGAGACGCCGCGCCGCGCGCGGGGTGACGTGGACTTCGGGAGTGCCGGTCAGAGAGAGGCTTCCTCGTCGTCCGCGTCGTCGTCGCCCATTTCGACCGTGCTGTCGTCGACCTCGCCGTCTTCGGAGTCCTCGGCCTCGGGCTCGTCCTCTTCTTCCTGCTCGAGCGCCCCGCCCTCCTCCGCGAGAACTTCGTCCTCGTCGTAGTCGGGGTCGAACGGCCGCTGCGTCAGCAAGCCCTGCTCCTCGAGCTCCTGGCAGCGGATGCAGTGGCGCGCCCACGGCTCGACTTCGAGGCGCTTCTCGGGGATCTCCTGGCCGCACTGCATGCAGTTGCCGTACTCACCCCGGTCGATGCGCTTCAACGCTTCCTCGACGAGGCGGATCCGGCGGCGCTCCATCTCCGTGAGCGAGAGCGAGAAGTCGCGGTCGTACGAGCTCACCGCGTAGTCGATGTAGTCCTCGGTGCCGTCGCTGTTCGTGTCGCGCGAGTTGCCCTTGATGTTGGCGTACGCCTGCAGCAGCGAGCGATAGCGGTCGTGGAGGATGTGGCGGAACTTCTCCGCCTTCTTGTCGCGCCCGCGTCGTTTGCGGCCGGGGCTCGGCTGCTTCGGGGCCGGCCGCTCCTTCGCCGCGCTCGTCGCGGTGCCGTCGGACTTCCTCGCCGGCTTCGGGGGCGCGGCCACCTTCTTGCTCGTCACGCTCTTCTTCTTGGTGGAGGCGGTCGCTTTGGTTTTCGCGGCGGGCTTCGCTTCCTTCGGAGCCTTCGCGGCCTTCGTCGTCCTCGCGTCGCGGGAAGGTCTCGCGGTCCCCTTGGAGGCGACCTTGCGCCCGGACGAGCCTCGCGCGGTCGGGCGCGCGGCGGCCTTCTTCGCGGGAGCCTTCTTGCTCGTCGCCTTCTTGGCCATCGGGACCTCCGTGCGTCGGCGGCCGGAGCGACGAGCGTCGAAGCGGCGCGCCGCGGCCCGTTTCGCGACCCCGCTTCTCGCGGCTCTGGGGCCTGTCGGCACTGTCGTCGGGCGGAAATGGCGCGCTAATATAGTGCCGGTCCCGGGGACCGTCAAGCGGGTTTCGGCGGCATCGGAGGCGGTCCGGCAGGCGACTCAGGCCGTACCCGAGCCCTTGGCGTCGCCGGAGAGCACCGCGTGCGCCGCGGCGAGGCGCGCCACCGGCACACGGTACGGCGAGCAGCTCACGTAGTCGGCTCCCGCACCGTGGAAGAACACGACCGACGCCGCGTCGCCGCCGTGCTCGCCGCACACGCCGACCTTCAACCCCGCGCGCCCCGCGCGCCCTTCACGGATGGCCATCGTGACGAGGCGGCCGACGCCGTCGCGATCGACGGTCTGGAACGGGTCGGCGCGCAGGATCCGGGCCTCCAGGTAGTGCGGCAGGAACTTCCCCACGTCGTCGCGGCTGTAGCCGTAGGTCATCTGCGTCAGGTCGTTCGTGCCGAACGAGAAGAACTCGGCCTCGGCGGCAATGGCCTCCGAGACGAGGCAGGCTCGCGGCACCTCGATCATCGTGCCG
>Ga0075327_1000228_pt1 | contig 14666 bp, 12 predicted proteins | sample MayberrySE_Catta_2_FD_120056 | JGI IMG/M metagenome (GOLD analysis project Ga0075327, IMG submission 120056) | Natural and restored wetland microbial communities from the San Francisco Bay, California, USA, that impact long-term carbon... | ecosystem: Environmental > Terrestrial > Soil >...
ATTCGACCCCTAACGACCGCAACTCGCATCCTCCACCATCCAGCGCACCAGGGCCGTAAAGTCCATGCCGGCATGCGCCGCCATTTCCGGCACCAGCGACGTGGCCGTCATGCCAGGCTGCGTGTTGACCTCAAGGCAAACGAGTTCACCCGTTCCCCCTGGATGGTCGTCGTAGCGGAAGTCTGCGCGACTGACGCCACGGCAGCCCAAAGCCTGATGGGCCCGTAGCGCAAGCATCTGTATATTTTGGTAAACAAATGGTGAAAGTTTTGCCGGAAGTATGTGTTTTGAGCCACCTTTTTCGTATTTTGCCTCATAATTGTAGAACCGGTGGTCGGTAACCACGTCGATTATGTCGAGGGGCTGGTCGCCGCGCACCCCGCAGGTGAGCTCGCGGCCGGCCACATACCGCTCAACCATGACCATGTCGCCATAGGGCCATGCCTCGGCATAAAGTTGCTGCGGCGGGTTGAGGGCATCGGCGTTAACGATCAAAACGCCAAAACTCGATCCTTCGTTTGGCGGTTTGATCACATACGGAGGCTCCAATACATGCTCCCTGGCAGCCTCAAGCCGGTGGATCAGTCGAGATTCTGCGACCGGCACCCCGGCGGCCCCCATGACGTCGATTGCCTTCGGCTTGTTCATTGCCAGGGCCGAGGCAAGCACTCCGGAGTGGGTATAGGGAATACCGAGGACCTCCAGCAGGCCCTGGATGCAGCCATCTTCACCGAACGGGCCATGCAGGGCATTGAAGGCGACGTCCGGTGCCAGCCTGGTTAGGACCTCGCCGATGTCACGACCGACGTCGACGCGGCTGACACGAAATCCTCCCGCCTCCAGCGCATCGGCGCAGGCATTTCCCGAGCTGAGAGAGACCGGCCGCTCGCTCGACCAACCTCCCATGAGGACAGCGACATGTTTGGTCATCAGCTTCTCCGCAGCGAATCACTTGCACAGTATCGCAGGCACAGACTTTGCGATTCGCTAAGGGAGGAGATCGTCCTCCGAGGATTGCGCTTGGGCCACCAGAAGTCCGCTTCGACGCGCACCGAAACGCGCCGATTGCGGACTTTATCCATGGCCGCTGCTTTCAAGTCTGTCCGTTTTCTCTGGCCCCGAGGAACGGCTTCACTTCGCGGCCCGGTTCGAAGGTACCGATCCGTTTGATCTCCCATTCGAGGGCAAAGCCGCTTGTCTCCAGCACTCGGGCCCGCACCGTCTCGCCCAGAAGCTCCAGGTCGTAGGCACTTGCCGCACCAGTATTGATCAGGAAATTGCAGTGCTTCTCCGAAACCATCGCTTCGCCAACCTTCAGGCCGCGGCAGCCCGCAGCGTCGATCAACTCCCACGCTTTATGACCAGGCGGATTGATGAAGGTCGAACCACCGGTCTTCTCGCGCACCGGCTGGGCCGTCTCGCGATGGTGCTCGACCGCGTCCATCGCGGCCTGGATCCGAGCGCGCTCACCCGGCACCCCCTCGAAAATCGCTTCGGTGAAGATCAGCTCGTGCGACGCCGCGGTGTGTCGGTAAGAGAATCCCATGTCGGCGTTCATAACGGCGCGCCGCCGCCCGCTTCGGTCGATTGCATGCGCGGCGATCAGGCGTTCGCGCGTCTCGGCGCCGTTTGCACCTGCATTCATACGCAGGGCGCCGCCAACCGTGCCCGGTATTCCGTGAAAAAATTCGAACCCGGAAAGCTCCGATTCAAGCGCGAAGGACGCGAGTCGCTTGTCGGGTAGCGCCGCCCCGGCACGAATTCGACTGCCAGGCTCCAAGCCAACATGGCCGAAGCCTTTCGCGGACAGCCGGATGACCACCCCGGCGACGCCGCCGTCGCGGATCAGCAGGTTCGAGCCGACACCAACGACGGATACGGGGATTTCCAGGTCCAGTTTTTCAAGAAACAGCGAAAGATCGTCCGAGTCCGCCGGCTGGAACAGAAGCTCGGCAGCGCCTCCGACGCGGAACCAGGCGAACGGAGCTAGCGCTGCATCCGGCAGCGCTCGGCCACGCACGCCGGCCAAATGGTCGATACGGCCGAGAATGGAAGCGACGCTCATGCCCTTTGGACCTTCTCCAAATCGCGTGGCAGCGCCTGCGCCCACTGGCTAATCGACCCGGCGCCCAGACAAACGACGAGATCGCCCGGATTTGCGAGGTCTGCGATTACATCGGCAAGGGCCTCCGGGCGATCGAGCGTCCGCGCGTCACGATGTCCGCGAAGACGCAGACCCTCGACCAACGCATCACGCGAGATACCCTCTATCGGCGCTTCGCCGGCGGGGTAGACCGGAGCGACAATCACGGTGTCGGCATCGTTGAAGCAGGAGCAGAAACCATCGAACAGCGCCTTCAGTCTCGTGTACCGGTGCGGTTGCATCACCGCGATCACCCGCCCCGTCGCGACCGACCGGGCGGCCTTGAGGACCGCAGCAATCTCGACCGGGTGATGACCGTAGTCGTCATAGATATCGACCCCGTTCCAGGATCCGGTGAGGGTGAAACGGCGCTTGACCCCTCCGAAACCCGAGAGACCGTCGCGGATCGCCTTGTCGGATACGCCCAGATTGGCGGCAACGGCGATTGCCCCGGTGGCGTTCTGCACATTGTGCTCGCCTGGCATCGACAGGGCGAGATCGGCGATCGTCCGCGTCGCGCCGCTGACGCGATCGCGAATGAGCGCCGAGAATATCGTGGTTCCACGTTCAATGTGGATGTTGGCGCAACGAACATCGGCCTGCGGATTGAACCCGTATGTGATGATACGGCGGTCTTCGATCTTTCCGACGAGCGCCTGGACTTCCGGGTGGTCGATGCACATCACGGCGAAGCCGTAGAAGGGGATGTTCTCGACGAACTCGCGAAACGCGCCTTTGACCGCTTCGAAACCACCGTAATGGTCGAGATGCTCCGGATCTATATTGGTGACGATGGCGACGTCGACCGGCAGCTTGACGAAAGTACCGTCGGACTCGTCCGCTTCGACCACCATCCAATCGCTGGTCCCCATGCGCGCGTTGGTACCGTAGGCATTGATAATGCCGCCGTTGATCACCGTAGGGTCGAAGCGGCCGGCGTCGAGCAGCGCCGCCACCATTGATGTCGTGGTTGTCTTGCCGTGAGTCCCGGCGACGGCGATTGCCTGTTTCAGCCGCATGAGTTCGGCCAGCATCTCGGCGCGCCGAACAACCGGCAGGAGGCGCTCGCGGGCGGCTTTGAGTTCGGGGTTGTCACGCTTGATTGCCGACGACACGACGACCACGCGCGCCGCGCCAAGATTGGCGGCGTCATGGCCGACAGCGATATCGATCCCCGCTGCCCGCAAGCGCTGCACGTTGGCGCTATCGGCAACATCCGAGCCCTGCACCCGGTAGCCGAGATTGAGCATGACCTCGGCAATGCCGCTCATGCCGATGCCGCCGATGCCGACAAAGTGAATTGGGCCGATATCGGTCGGCATCTTCATGCAGATTGCTCTTTCATAGCGTCAAACGACTCGTGCGCCGCGACCTTCTCGACGAGGTCGGCAAGCCGCTCGACCGCGTCCGGCCGCCCCACCGTTCGCGCCGCTTTCGCCGCCGCGCTCAAACGCGGCGGATCCTCGATCAAGCCGGCGAGATCGCCGGCCAGCCGCTCCGGCGTCATGTCCTTCTGTTCGATCAGCCACCCGCCGCCCGCTCCCGCCAGGATTTCGGCGTTGGCCTTCTGGTCCTGGTCGAGCGCATGCGGCAGCGGCACCATGATTGCCGGCCGACCGATCGCCGCAAGTTCGGCCACCGTTGAAGCACCCGATCGGCTAACGACCAAATGGCTGTTGGCCATGCGATCCGGCATGTCGCGGAAAAAAGGCTCAAGTTCGACCGCGACGTTTGCAGCGCGGTATGCTTCCGCGACGCGGTCGATATCTTCCGGCCGGCATTGCTGCGTGATCCGGAGCCTTGCCCGCAATACATCGGGTAAAGCCGCGACGGCCGGCGGCACCAGGTCGGACATGAAACGCGCGCCCTGGCTGCCGCCGAATACAAGCAAACGAAACTCCTCGCCGGCCTGCCGCTCGGGATAGGCGAGCGATGCCGCCGCTAGTACCGCTGGCCTCACCGGATTCCCGGTCATGACCATCCTCCCGGCAAGGTAACCAGCCCCGCTGACCACGGCAAACCCGGTGGCGATCGCGGTCGCCCGGCTGCCGAGAAACCGGTTAGCCCGTCCGAGAACACCATTCTGCTCGTGGATGACGGTCGCAACGCCGCTCGACCAGGCTGCGAGTATCGGCGGAATCGTCGGATAACCGCCGAACCCAACAGCAACGGCCGGAGCGACTTGCCTGACGATACGGCGGGCCTTCAACACGCCGAGCCCCAGCCGACAGACGGCGAGTCCGGCCGCTATCGGCTGGCGGGTGATCGTTGCAGAGGGAACAATGTGGATTTTTTCGGCGGGGAAATCCTGACCATAGGCATCGACGCGATGGTCGGTGGCAAGATGGATACGCCAGCCCCGTTCGGCCAGCGCGACGGCGAGAGCCTCGGCCGGGAACAGATGCCCGCCGGTACCGCCTGCCGCCAAAAGGACAACACCTGCCACGTGCTTCGACTCACGTCGCGCCCGAGTTGATCGGATGGTTGGCGTCGATCCGTCGCCTGACCGGCCGCGGCTCCGGCCGTCGCCGGGTCAGCGCGAGAACGAGCCCCATGCCAAACGCAACCGCCAGCATCGAAGAGCCGCCATAGGAGATGAACGGCAAGGTCATTCCCTTTTGCGGCATCAGCCTGAGATTGACCGCCATATTGATCACCGACTGGACGCCAAACAGCACGACCAGCCCGGCGGCGGCCAGTCGCTCAAACGGGTCGGCCGTGCGCAGGCTGTTGGCGAATCCGCGGAAAACAACCAGTGCAAAAATTATGACAACAATGATGCATAAAACGATGCCGAACTCCTCAGCGGCGACGGCAAAGATGAAGTCAGTATGAGCGTCGGGCAGGATGCGCTTGACCGTACCCTCGCCCGGACCGCGGCCGAACCAGCCCCCGCGAAGAATCGATTCGAGTGCTCGGTCTATCTGGAAGGTGTCGCCCGAATGGGGTGCGATGAACCGATCGATACGCCCCGCTACGTGCGGCAGCGTCGCATAGGCGGCAACGATGCCGCCGATCGCCAGCAGGCCGAGGCCGGCGATCCAGAGCCATGGCACCCCGGCCATGAAGAAGAGCGCGCCCCAAGCAATCGCGACCAGAATCGTCTGGCCGAAGTCCGGTTCCGCAACCAGAAGAGCCACGGCGATGGCCAAAAGGATCAGCGCGAACATGTTCCCGGGGATGTCGGAACGACGCGCGTTCTCGGCAAACAGCCAGGCGACGATCACGACGAATGCCGGCTTCATGAATTCCGACGGTTGTACCGATAGACCGGCGAGACTGATCCAGCGGCGCGCGCCTTTGACCTCGGTGCCGACAAACAGTGTTGCGAGCATGAGAATCAAAGAGACGACGAGGACGACCAACGCCACGCGTCGCACCTGCCGCGGCGTCAGGAATGACGTAGCGACCAGCAGCGCGATCGCCGGCAGGAAGAAGAAAACGTGGCGTTTGACAAAATGAAAGCTATCGTAACCGAGCCGTTCGGCGACCGGCGGACTACCGGCCAATGACAGGACGACACCGCCGATAATCAAAGCGATCAAACCGGCAAGCAGATATTTGTCGACGGTCCACCACCATTCGGCAAAAGCGGATCTGTCTGCGCGACTGACCATCAGGCGGCCTCCCCTCGGGTTTCGATGCCATCAAGCGCGGCGACCAATTGACGGAAAGCATCGCCGCGGCGTTCGAAGTTCTGGAATTGGTCGTATGACGCGCAGGCCGGCGACAACAGCACCACCGGCTCGGCGGCACGATCACGATCAGCATCGACGGCTGCCGTAGCGACCGCCTCGGCAAGCGTGCCCGATATCGCATGGGTAACGGCGGGGCCGAGAGTGGCCGCGAAGTCCGCGGCCGCCTCGCCGATCAGATAGGCCTTGGCGATCCGAGGGAAATATTCGGCCAGGCCGGAGATGCCGCCTTCCTTCGCCCGGCCGCCGGCAATCCAGTAGATCCTCTCGAAGCTGGCCAGCGCCTTGGCAGCGGCGTCGGCATTAGTCGCCTTGGAATCGTTAACGAAGAGCACACGGCCACGGCGGCCGATCTCCTCCATGCGATGCGGCAGGCCGGGAAAGCTGTTGAGGCCCTCGGCGAGCATTGAATGTTCAAGTCCAAGCGCAAGTCCGACGGCAATCGCGACAGCGGCATTTTCCGCGTTGTGGCTGCCGCGCAACGACCCGATCCCGTCGAGCGTCGCAATCTGCCGCGCAACCCCATCCTCGGCGATAAAGAGCCCGCCGTTGTCGGCAAAGACGCCGTCGTTGAGCGATTGTCGGGTTGAGACGCGGAAAACTGACTTGCCAGCGAGCGCCAGCCGATCCGCGACGGCCTCACACCACCGGTCGTCGACTGCGACCACCGCGATATCGGCACCGGCAACGAGCCGTTCCTTGATCGCGGCATAAGCCTCGAGCGTACCGTGTCGATCGAGGTGGTCGGCAGTGACATTGAGCAGCGCTGCGATCGACGGATCAACGCTACGCGCCAAATCGATCTGGAATGACGAGCATTCGATGACGTGATAGCGGTCGCGCGCCGGCGGCTCCAGCGACAGGATTGCCGTTCCGATATTTCCTCCGAGTTGGACATCACAGCCACTGAACTCAAGGAGATGCGAGATCAGCGCGGTCGTCGTTGACTTGCCGTTGGTGCCGGTGATCGCGACGAATGGCGCCCCGGGCGCATGGCGTCGGCGCTCGCGACAAAAGAGTTCGATGTCGCCGATGACCTCGATGCCTGCTGCCTTGGCCTTGCGCACGGTCCAATGCGGCTCCGGATGCGTGAGCGGCACGCCGGGGGCCAAAACCAGACACGAGAATTCATGCCAAGTGGATTCGCTGAGATCGGTGGTGTTGATTCCGGCTGCCTCAGCCGCAGCGACCGTCTCGTATTTATCGTCCCAGGCCGCAACATCGGCACCGCCAGCCATAAGCGCCGCTGCTGTCGCTCGACCGCTGGCGCCGAGGCCGAAGACCGCGACGCGTTTACCGGCAAGGCTGGTGACCGGGATCATAGTTGTCTCATCTGATCTTGAGGCTCGACAGGCCAACCAGCGCCAAAAGCACCGACACTATCCAGAAGCGGATAACGATCTGCGGCTCAGTCCAACCGATCTGCTCGAAATGATGATGGATCGGCGCCATCTTGAAGATCCGCCTGCCGGTGAGCTTGAATGAAACGACTTGAAGAATGACCGATACTGCCTCGAGTACGAAGAGGCCACCAACGATGGCAAGCACGATCTCGTGCTTGATGGCGACGGCTACTGATCCGAGCATGCCGCCGAGCGCCAAGGAGCCGGTATCGCCCATAAAAATTGCGGCGGGCGGGGCGTTGAACCACAGAAAGCCCAACCCCGCGCCGACCACCGCGCCGCAAACGACCGCTAGTTCGCCGGTGCCGACCACAAAGTGGATCTGAAGGTAGTCGGCAAACACCGCGTTGCCGGAAAGATAGGCGATGATCCCGAAACTTGCGGCGGCAATCATGACCGGCACGATGGCGAGTCCGTCCAGTCCATCGGTAAGATTAACGGCATTGCCAGCGCCGACGATCACAAAGGCACCGAACGGAACAAAAAACCAGCTCAGGTTGAGAAGAACGTCCTTGAAAAAGGGAACCGTCAAGGAGGTCGAGAATGGCGCGGAACCGACTTGAGCAAACAAGAAACAAGCAACGGCAGCAACGATAAATTCCAGAGCCAACCGTGCTCGTCCCGAAAAACCCCTCTCCGTTGCGCGGACTACCTTAAGATAGTCGTCGTAGAGGCCGATCAGACCGAAGCTCAGCGTCACGAACGCCACGACCCAGACATACAAGCTCCCGAGGTTCGCCCATAGCAGCGTCGAAACCAGGAATCCGGAAAGTATCATCAGACCGCCCATCGTCGGCGTGCCCGTCTTGGTCAAGATATGGTTCGGCGGACCGTCGGCGCGGATCGGCTGACCTTTGCCCTGTTTAAGGCGAAGCGTCGCAATGATTGCCGGCCCGAACAGAAACACAAAGATAATGGCGGTCATCGTCGCCCCGGCAGTGCGGAACGTAATGTAACGAAAGACGTTTAGTACCGAAATTTGATCGCCGAACTGGCTCAAAAAATACAGCATCAGACGGGTTCCTGCCCTTGGGGATCGCCCGCCTGCACCCGCTCGGGGCTAAAACGCGCCTTTAGCACGTCGACCAACGGCCCCAACCGGATGGCATTCGACCCTTTGACCATGATCACGTCACCGGGCGCGATCGTATCGACGAGGCGCGACTCCAATTCATCGGCGCTCTCCGCATAGCCGCCCAGGCAGTGCGGTGGCAAGGCGTCGCGTAGCGTGGCCATCAGCGGACCGGCCAGAAACACGATGTCGACTTTAGAACCGGCCAGGCACTCGGCAAGCTCGGCGTGCAGCGCCGGCGTGTCCTTTCCAAGCTCGCGCATGTCGCCAAGCACGGCGATACGGCGACCGCCGTTGCCCGGAACGGCCTGGCCGAGCAATGTGATCGCCGCGCGCATTGAGGCTGGATTAGCGTTGTAGCTTTCGTCGATCAGCACAGCCGACGCGCTGGTGTCGAGGATGAGGCGATGTCGGGTCCCGCGACCTTTGGGGGCGCTGATTTGAGCCAGGGCCAAGCCTGCCTTGGCGAGATCGCACTCGAGCGCCGAAACGGCAGCCATCACCGCCAGACTGTTCTGGACAAGGTGGCGGCCGGGCGCTCCGAGCTTGTACGACATCGGTATGCCAAGGACCGACGCAGAGATGCACGAACAGAGTTCCTTGAGCACGACCTTCTCAAGCCGCACCTCGGCCTCCGCATGCTCTCCGAAACCGATGACTCGACCGGCACCTGCATCGCGCGCCATTCCTGCCAGCGCAGTGAAATGGGGATTATCCCGATTGATGATGGCAACACCGCCCGGCTCGAGGCCAAGAAATATCTCGCCCTTGGCCCGCGCGATTGCTGCGACGCTATCGAAGAATTCGAGGTGCACCGGCTCAACCGTCGTTATGATCGCGGCGTGCGGGCGAACCAGCTTGACCAGCGGCTCGATTTCGCCTGAATGGTTCATGCCGATTTCGAAGACCGCAGACCGCGCGTCGACCTGAAGGCGGGCAAGAGTCAGTGGAACGCCCCACTGATTGTTGAAGGAAGCCGGCGAGACGTGAACCTTACCGTCGGGCGCAAGCGCCGCCGCCAGCATCTCCTTGGTGCCGGTCTTGCCAACGCTCCCGGTGATCGCGACGATGCGCGCCGCACTGCGTGCTCGCGCCGCTCGGCCAAGCTCGACAAGAGAGTCGAGTACGTCATCGACGACCGTTAGCGAATCGGCGATCCGTCCGAGCGCCGCCAGCCGACTCTCTGCGACGACCGCAGTTGCGGCCCCACGCGACAATGCCGGCGTCACAAAATCGTGCCCGTCGAAACGCTCGCCTCTAATGGCAAAAAAAGCCTCGCCCGGCGCCACCGTCCTGCTGTCGATGGATATGCCAGAGATCGCCTCCGGGTTGGGTCCGATCGGACGCCCGCGCGTCGCCACAACGAAGTCGCTGAAGCTCCACAGAGGCCGGCTCATGCGGCGGCCTCCTCGGCGAGGGCACTTCTCACCACATCGTGGTCGGAGAATTCGAGCCGTTGTCCGTCGACGATTTGGCCGGTCTCATGACCCTTGCCGGCCACGCACAGAACGTCGCCGGGGCCGAGCATAGCGATTGCTTCGCGGATCGCGCGGCCGCGATCGCCGATCTCGATCGCATCCGGCGCGCCGACAAGGATTGCCTTGCGGATCGCCGCCGGCTCCTCAGACCGCGGGTTGTCATCGGTGACGATGACGATGTCGGCAAGTCGGGTCGCCACCTCTCCCATCAACGGTCGCTTGCCATGATCGCGGTCCCCGCCGGCGCCGAAGACGACGATGAGATTGCCACTGGTCAGCGGGCGCAGGGTCTGGAGAACGCTTTCGAGCGCATCCGGCTTGTGCGCATAGTCGACAAAGATCATCCCGCCGTCGACCCTGCGGCCGACAAGCTCGAGCCGCCCCGGTGCACCGGCTAGTGAATCGAGCGCGGCAACCGCAGTCTCGACGTCGATGCCCGCAGCAACCGCAAGCCCCGCCGAGACCAATGCATTTGAGACCTGAAACCCCCCGGCAAGCGGCAAAAGAACGTCGCATCGCTTGCCGAAAGCATCGATCACAAGCCGCTGGCAAAATCCTTCGGCAGTAGCCTCGACCAGGCGCAGATCGTGCCCTTTTCGACCCACCCCGATCAGGGTTTGGCCACGCCCCTGCGCTGTCGCAGCAACTTGCGAAGCGTGGGCGCCATCCATGTCGACTACTGCAGTCCCGTCAGCAGGGAGAATCGCGGCAAACAGGCGGAGCTTGGCAGATAGATAGTCGGCGACCGTAGGATGATAGTCCATGTGATCGCGACCTAGATTGGTGAAGCCGGCAGCGACGAGCCGCAAGCCGTCGAGGTGCCGCTGATCTAAGCCATGGCTGGACGCCTCAATTGCCGCATGGGTAATGCCGGTGCCGGCGAGCCGATCGAGCGTAGTGTGAAGCGCGACCGGATCGGGTGTGGTCAGGCTGCCGTATTCGCTCCACCCCTGACTGACCACGCCAAGGGTGCCGATGCTGGCAGCATTCTTGCCCGCCGCTTTGAATATCTGGCGGGTGAAGGTGACGACAGACGTCTTGCCGCTGGTCCCGGTCACAACAACCAGCTTTTCCGGCTGGCGGTGATGAAATCGCGCCGCCATCAAGGCCAGCGCTCGGCGGGGATCGTCGACCCTGACCAGCGCGATCTCAGGCGCTACGTCGATGCTGGCCGTCCGACCGGCCAACACCGCGACGGCGCCGCGTCCAATTGCATCGTCGGCGAAACGAGCGCCGTTGGTCGTCGTTCCGGGCAGGGCTGCGAACAGGTAGCCACGCTCGATCGTTCGACTATCGGCGCTCAATCCTGCGACGTCGATGGCAGCAGCGCCATCGGGCAGTATCATATCGGCGCTGGCGAGTTTCCCGAGAAGCATCCACCCAGTGTTTCGGTTTTGCGAGTGACGCCACGCGGCACGTCAGTTGGACACCAAAATTGGACCGATCTCCAAGCTTTCTCGCGGTTCGACTCCAAGCATAGCGGCGGACCGACGAATGATCGCGCTGACCGTCGGCGCGGCATTGGAGCCCGCAGTGACTCCACCACCGGACTTGGCGGCTTTGGGCTCGTCGAGGACGACAAGTACGACGTATCGCGGATCATCTATCGGAAAAGTCGCCAGGAAGGAATTGAGCCGTTTTGAGGCGGAATAACGACCGTTCACGACCTTCTCGGCTGTACCGGTCTTCCCGCCAACGCGGTAACCCTCGACTTCGGAGCGCCGACCCGAACCCTTTTCGACATTGAGCCGGAAGAGATAGCGCATGATATCGCTGGTTTCTGGTGACACCACTTGAGTGGCAAGCTTGTCGGCTTGCTCCCGGCTTCGCTTCAGGAAGGTCGGCGGGATCAGCCGGCCACCGTTGACGAGTGCCGCGTCGGCGACAGCAACTTGAAGTGGCGTCACTGCGATTCCGTGGCCGAAGGCGACCGTCATCGTCGTCAACTCCTTCCACTTCTTCGGCACTATCGGCAGTGCCACCTCCGGCAGATCGGTGTCGACCTTGCGAGTGAGGCCGAGTCTGTCGAGAAATGCCTTTTGTCGGTCGCCGCCGACCTGCAATGCCATGCGAGCCGAGCCGATATTCGACGAGTAGATGAAAACTTCTGGCACCGTGAGGACACGGTGCTTGCCATGGAAGTCATTGATGGTGAAGCGGCCGACCCTGATCGGGCGCGATGCATCGATGCGATCGTTGAGGGTGACGACACCGTAGTCGAGGGCCATCGCGAAAGTGAAGCTTTTGAAGACCGAGCCGACCTCAAAAGCACCAGCCGACATCCGATTCAAGCGATCGGGCTTGAGCGCGTCCACCGGATCGTTGGGATCGAAATCGGGGTAGGAAACCATGGCGAGAACCTCGCCCGTCCGTACATCGAGAACGATACCGGTCGCCGCAATCGCCCGATAGCGCTCGATCGCGCCGAGCAACTCGTTGCGCAGAATATGCTGCACGCGCAAGTCGATTGAGAGTTCGACCGGCTCAAGCTCCTCGCCTTGGGCAAAACCCACCTGATGCAAATCCGCGAGCCAACGGTCGTCGACATATTTCTCGATGCCGGCAATGCCCTGATTGTCGACATTCACGAGACCGACGATATGAGCGGCCGTTGGCCCACCCGGATAGAACCGCCGATTCTCCGAGAGAAAGCCGACGCCGGGTATGCCGAGATCATGAATCTGCTTACGCTGGGTCGGCGTGATCTCCCGCTTTATCCAGATGAAACCGGCGTCGCCGGCAAGCTTTTCGCGAAGCTTAGAGGCGTCGAGATCGGGCAGCACACTGGTGATCAGTTCGGTCGCCTCATCCGGATCGATGATATTGCGCGGCTCTGCGTAGAGCGACGCCATTCTGATGTCGGTGGCAAGAATCTCACCGTTGCGGTCGACGAGGTCGGGACGGCTGGTGGCAATTGCCGCGTTCGGATCGTTGAAGGCGTCGGTGTGTTCCGGCTCCATCACGCCGAAAGCAACCAGTCGACCGATTATCAACAGATAAGCGATAGCAAATCCGGCTACAGCGATGACGATGCGGTTGCGCATAGTATCCTGACGCTGCCAAGGGCCACCCGACCCGGCTTTTTTTCGGGTCGGAGTGATGAAGGCGGGGGTCGGAGCTGTCATCGGGGCAATCCGGTGGTGCGCCTATCGGATGTCATGGTTACGGTCATCGATGATGTCGGCGATCGCCGCATCGCTGGCCGAGCCCGTTGTCTTGAGAGGAATTTCGTCGACAGTCGCGTATTGCGACCGATCGAAGTCCTCTAGTTTGAAGTGATCAGCATAGTGCTCGACCGTGACCTGCAGCCGACCGGGCTGAACGAGCATGCTGAGTTCGGCACGCAGAAGCTGGATCGCATCCTTCTGCGCCTCAACCGCATTTTCGAGTTGGAAGACCTTTTCTGCTGCCTTTTCCGACTTCAGCTTCATGTCGTAGGTGACGGCGGCGCCGACCAGCATGATCGCAAGGAGCACGAGATTTACGACCCGGCTCATGTTTTCATCCCTCTAGCAACGAATTCGGGCAGCGCCGGCACGCCGACGGCCGCGCGGTCAAGCGGTAACGGCGGCGCTGCAGTGCGCCGCGCAGCGCGCAGTCGCGCCGAGCGGGAACGCGGATTGATCCCGATCTCGGATTCACCCGGGGTCACGGCCCCGCGGGTGAGAAGCGCGAAGGTCGGCTCGGCCAACGCCCCCTCTGGCCGATGACGCGAGACGGACGGTCGCGCAATCGAGCGTCCAGAGAGGAATCGTTTGACGATTCGGTCTTCGAGCGAATGAAAGGAGACGACAACGAGCCGCGAGCCTTCCGATAAGATCCGTTCCGATGCGGCGAGCCCATCAGCGAGCTCGTCGAGTTCGCGGTTGACGAAGATTCGCAGGGCCTGAAACGTCCGTGTGGCGGGATGGATCGGATCGCTCGCTCGCCATCCAACCGCCTTGGCGACGATATCGGCAAGCTCGCTTGTATGAGTTATCCGCCGGCGCTTTCGCGTCGCAGCGATTGCCGTTGCGACCGCGCGTGCCCGCTTTTCCTCACCGAGAACCGCGATCACCCGGGCGAGGGCCCGGGTGTCCATCGCGTTAACAACGTCGGCGGCGCTCGGCCCTTCGCCGCCCATGCGCATGTCGAGCGGGCCATTGCCACGGAATGAGAAGCCCCGCGCCGGATCGTCGAGTTGCATCGAGGACACTCCGACATCGAGGACGACACCGTTTACCCGCTCATGGCCGTGCTCTCGCGCAATCACGTCGAGATCGGCGAAACGTCCCTCTACCAGAGTCAGCCGGTCGCCGAACTCGCGCTTGAGATCGGCGCCGGCGGCAATCGCCGTGGCGTCGCGATCGATGGCAACGACGGCTGCGCCGGTCGCCAGGATCGCCCGGCTATAACCGCCGGCGCCGAAGGTCGCATCGATCAACGTATCGGGGGCGGCGGGTCCGAGAAAACGCATGACCTCCTCGACCAGAACAGGAACGTGACGGGCCGGTCCGCCAGCGACACTGTCCACTGAAGTGCCGCTGCCCGCCATCACTCCTCCGCTCCATCGGACGCCGCCGCCCGCTGGCTGGAACCCAGACTCTTGCGCAGACTCCGTACCCGGTTCTTGGCCTCTTCCCGGTAGGTAGCAAAGCGCTCAGGCTCCCAGATTTGAAACTTGTAACCCTGTCCGACGAAGGAGACCCGGTCGGCGATGCCGGCGTGTTCCTTTATCGCGTCGGAAAGGACGACGCGGCCGTCCTGGTCGATCTTCAGGATTTCACTCTCGCCACTCAGCGTCGTCGAAAGATATTCGTGGTCCTCGGAGAACGCCTCGAACCCCGCGAGACTTTCACGAATCTGATTGCGCTACCGGTTTCCGCCGGCGTCCAC
>Ga0075327_1000229_pt1 | contig 14644 bp, 10 predicted proteins | sample MayberrySE_Catta_2_FD_120056 | JGI IMG/M metagenome (GOLD analysis project Ga0075327, IMG submission 120056) | Natural and restored wetland microbial communities from the San Francisco Bay, California, USA, that impact long-term carbon... | ecosystem: Environmental > Terrestrial > Soil >...
CGCGGACCTCGTGTTCGTCTGCACGCCGCAGGCGGCGAACCTCGCGCTGCTCCGCGCGTGCGCCGCGCGCGGGATCCGCGCCGCCTTCGTCGCGAGCGGCGGCTATGGGGAGGCGGGCGAGGAGGGCCGGCGCCACGAGCGCGAGCTGGTCGCACTCGCGGACGAGCTCGGCATGGTGGTCGCCGGCCCGAACGGGCAGGGCGTGATCTCGACCGCACGCTCGATGTGCGCGCAGATCGTGGCGCCCCATCCGCCGCCGGGGCGCATCTCGGTGGCGAGCCAGAGCGGGAACCTGTTGTCGAGCTTCCTGAACTACGCCGTGCTCACGGGCATCGGGATCTCGAAGGCGATCTCGGCGGGAAACTCGGCGCAGCTCGGGCTCGCGGACTACCTCGACTACTTCGCCGCCGACCCCGAGACGGCCGTCGCGCTCTGCTACCTCGAGGGCGTGCCCGACGGGCGCCGCTTCGCCGAGGCGGCGCGCGCGCTCGCGGCAAGGAAGCCGCTGGTGCTGCTGAAGGGCGGCGTGGCGGCGGAGGGGAAGCGCGCGGCCGCGAGCCACACGGGCTCGCTCGCGAGCGACGACCGCATCTTCGACGGCGTGGCGGCCCAGGTCGGGGCGCTCCGTGCGCCGACGGTCGAGCACGCGTTCGAGTGGGCGGCCAGCTTCGCGACGCAGCCGCTGCCGCGCGGGCGGCGCACGGTCGTGTTCACCACCGCGGGCGGCTGGGGCGTGCTCGCGGCCGACGCGTGCGCGGCGGCTGGGCTCGCGCTCGTGCCGCTGCCGGGCGACCTGCGCGCCGCGATCGACGAGCGGGTGCCGCCGCGCTGGAGCCGGAACAATCCGATCGACCTGGCCGGCGGCGAGACGCGCGACACCGTTCCCGAGGTGCTCGACCTGATCTGCGCGCATCCCGAGGTGGACGCGGTGATCCACCTCGGCCTCGGCATCCAGGCGGCGCAGGCGCAGGCCTTCCGCTCCGGCCCCTTCTCTCCGGGCTACGGGATCGACCGCATCGCGGAGTTCCACGAGCGGCAGGACCGCCGCTACGCGAAGGCCGCGCGCGAGGCGTCGGAGCGGCACGGCAAGCCCGTGCTCTCGGCCACCGAGCAGACCTACACCGACCGCTTCTACGGCAACGCGGGGCCGCTCGGCGTGCGCGAGGAGGGGCGGCTCTGCTACCCGAGTGCGCATCGCGCCGTTGCGGCGCTCGCCGCGCTGGTGCGCTACGCGGAGTTCCGGAAGTCGACGAATTGACCAACGTCTCGCATCGCGCCGTCGTCGCCGGGGTCGGCGAATCCGCGTACACCGAGCGCGGGAAGGCGCCGCTCTCGGAGTTCCAGCTCGCGCTCACGGCGATCCGCGCCGCCTGCACGGACGCCGGCCTCGACCCGCGCGAGATCGACGGCTTCGTCTCCTACATGGACCAGCGCAACGACCCGCTGCGCCTCTCGGCTGCGCTCGGCGTGCGCTCGCTCTCGTGGACGTCCCAGCCCTGGGGCGGCGGCGGCAACAACATGGCGGCCGCGGTGCAGCTCGCCGCCGCGGCGGTCTCCGCCGGCTACGCCCGGCACGTGATCGCGTTCCGCGCGCTCGCGCAGGGCCAGTTCGGCCGCTTCGGCCAGTCGCGCGCCGCGGGCCGCACGGGCGGCGACTTCGCCTACCAGCACCTCTACGGGCTCCTCTCGCCCGCGCAGGAGTGCGCGCTCCACACGAAGCGCTTCCTCCACGACCACGGCATCTCGCAGGAGGCGCTCTGCGAGATCGCGCTCGCCTCGTACGCGAACGCGCAGCGGAACCCGCGCGCGATCCGCCACGGGCACCCGCTCACGCGCGAGCAGTACCACGCCTCGCGCTGGATCGTGGAGCCCTTCCACCTCTACGACTGCTGCCCGGAGAACGACGGCGCGGCGGCGATCCTGGTGACGGCACGCGAGCGCGCGCGTGACCTCCGCGCCAAGCCCGTCGCGATCGTCGCCGCCGCGCAGGGCCTCGGCCCGGCGTTCGGCGTCTCCGCCTTCCAGGGACGCTGGTTCCCCGGCGTCTTCTACCGCGACGTCGCCGAGAAGCTCTGGCAGCGCGCCGGCTGCCGGCCCGCCGACGTCGACGTGCTCCAGGTCTACGAGAACTTCACCGGCCCCGTGCTGATGGCGCTCTGCGAGATGGGCTTCGCCGCGCCCGACGAGGTCGAGAAGTTCGTGGCGGACGGCGCGCTCGCCGGGCCCGAGGCGAGGCTGCCCTTCAACACGAGCGGCGGCAACCTCGGCGAGGCCTACATCCACGGCTTCGAGATGGTGAACGAGGCCGTGCGGCAGGTGCGCGGCGAGTCGACCTGCCAGGGGACGCGGCCCGTCGAGCGCAGCCTCGCGGTGGCCGGCCCCGGCTACGCGGCCGGCAGCGCCGTGCTCTTCGGCGCCCCGTGACCCGTCTGCAAGCGGAGCGCGCAGTGAGCGTGCAATCGAAGCGCGCAGCGCCGGCGCAGCCGGTGCGGAGTCACGACGGGGAGCGAACGAAGCCATGAGAGTGCTCGGCGACGACTGGCTGCTCCCCGCGCTCGACGCCAGCAACCGCGCGTGGTTCACCTCGGGCCGGCTCGGGCTCCAGGCCTGCACGCGCTGCGATGGCGTCCAGTTCCCGCCCGAGGACGCGTGCCGGAGCTGCGGCAGCTTCGAGCTCGGCACCCGCGAGAGCGCGGGGCGCGGCCGCATCGAGAGCGTCGCCGTCGTGCACCACCCCGTGCACCCGCTGCTGCGGGCGCACGTGCCCTACGCGGTCGTGCTCGTCTCGCTCGACGACGCCCCCGGCGTGAACCTGGTCGGCAACGTGCGGAACCGCGCCGCCGGCGAGGTCGCGATCGGCGAGCGCGTGCGCGTCGTCTTCGAGGAGGTGCGCGATCCCGAGACGGGCGAGACGCTCCGCATCCCGCAGTGGGAGGTCGTGCCGTGAAGGCGCTCGGCCACGTCCGCATCTGCGACTTCACCGGCCAGCTCGCCGGCGCCGGCGCCACGAAGTGGCTCGCGGCCTTCGGCGCCGACGTGATCCGCATCGAGGACCCGGTGAAGCAGGGCACCTGGGACATCCTGCGCATGATGCCGCCCTTCGTCGACGAGCGGCGCGGCGTCGACTTCGGCGGCGGCTTCAACGACCACAACGTCGAGAAGCGCGGCATCACGCTGAACCTTCGCAGCGAGCGCGGTAGGGAGCTCCTCGCCGAGCTCGTGAAGCACTCGGACGTCGTCGCGGAGAACTTCGCGGCGGGCGTGCTGGAGCGGATGGGCTTCGGCTACGAGCGTCTGAAGGAGCTCAAGCCCGACGTGATCTACGTCTCGAACTGCGGCTTCGGGCACACGGGCCCGTATCGCTCGTTCAAGACGTGGGGGCCGATCGTGCAGGCCGTCTCGGGCCTGACCTTCACGTCGGGCCTGCCGGGCCGCGAGCCGGCCGGCTGGGGCTACTCGTACATGGACCACACGGGCGCCTCCTACATGGCGATCGCGATCCTGCTCGCGCTCCTCCACAAGCAGCGCACGGGCGAGGGCCAGTGGGTCGACCTCTCGTGCACCGACGTGGGCCTCACGCTCCACGGGCCGATGCTGCTCGACTGGACCGTGAACGGGCGCCCGGCGCGCCGCCCCGGCTTCCCGCACGCGAACCGGAGCGAGCACCCGGCGTGGGCGCCGCACGGGATCTACCCCGCGGCGGGCGACGACGAGTGGGTCGCCGTCGCGTGCCGGAGCGACGCCGAGTGGCGCGCGCTCGCGGGCGTCGTCGGCGCGGCGTGGGCCGGCGAGGCCCGCTTCGCGGCGCTCGCGGGCCGGCTCGCCGCGCAGGACGAGCTCGACGCGAGGCTCGCCGAGTGGACGGGCGCGCGCCCCAAGGCGGAGACGGTGGCCGCACTCCAGGCGGCGGGCGTGCCGGCCGCGCCCGTCGCGAAGCCGGCCGAGCGCGTCGACCACGACCCCGCGACCTCCGGCTTCGGGCTCTGGCCGACGGCGCATCACTCGAAGATGGGCAACGTGCGCGTCGACGGGCTGCCGGTCCACCTCGCGAAGACGGACTGGGAGATCCGGCGCGGCGCGCCCTGCCTCGGCGAGCACACCGAGGAGGTGCTCACGGGCCTCCTCGGCCTCTCGGGCGAGGAGGTCGCGAAGCTGCGCGCGGAGGGCGTGGTGTGACGGCGCTCCACGGCACCCGGGTCGTCGAGCTCTCCCACGAGCGCATCGCCTTCGCCGGCAAGCTGCTCGCCGACATGGGCGCGGACGTGGTCGTGGTGGAGCCGCCCGGGGGCAGCGCGCTGCGGCGCTGGGGGCCCTTCGTGGAGGACCGCCCCGACCCCGAGCACAGCCTCGCCTGGTGGCACTACAACACGAGCAAGCGCGGCGTCGTGCTCGACCTCGACACGGAAGACGGACGCGACGGCTTCCGCCGGCTCGCCGCGCGCGCGGACCTCGTGCTCGAGGCCGAGGACCCGGGCCGCCTCGCCGGTCTCGGCCTCGACCATGCGGACCTCGAGCGCCGCGAGCTGATCTGGATCTCGGTGACTCCCTTCGGCCGGCGCCTGCCCGGCCGCGCGGATCTCGCCACCGACCTCACGGTGCTCGCCGCCGGCGGGCCCGTCTGGAGCTGCGGCTACGACGACCATTCGCTGCCGCCCGTCCGCGGCCTCGGCTTCCAGGGCTACAACACGGCGTGTCACCATGCCGTGATGTCGGCGCTCACGGCGCTCCTCCACCGCGGGGTCTCGGGCGAGGGCCAGTTCGTCGACGTATCGATGCACGCGGCCGCGAACGTCACCACCGAGATGGGCTCCTACAACTACCTGGTGCAGGGCACGACCGTGCAGCGCCAGACCGGGCGCCACGCCATGGAGACGCTCACGCTGCCGTCCCAGGTGCGCTGCGCGGACGGCCGCTACGTGAACACCGGCGTGCCGCCGCGCCAGCCGAAGGAGTACGCGGGCCTGCTCGCCTGGCTGCGCGAGCTCGGCATCGCCGACGGCTTCCCCGAGGCCGTGTTCCTCGAGATGGGGGCGCAGCGCGACTTCGTCGACCTCTCGAAGATCGGCCAGGACGACGAGATCACCGCGATCTTCGCCGCAGGGCGCGAGGCGCTCGGCTTCGTGGCGAGCCGGCTCTCGGCCTACGACTTCTTCGTCGGCGCGCAGCGCGCGGGCCTGCCGGTGGGCGTGATCTACGCGCCCGAGGAGGCCTTCGAGGACGCGCACTTCGTGGCGCGTGGCTTCCAGACGCCGGTCGAGCATCCGGAGCTCGGCCGCAGCGTGCGCTACCCCGGCGCGCCCTACCGCTTCGAGAAGACGCCCTGGCGGATCTCGCGCCGCGCGCCGCGGCTCGGCGAGCACCAGGCGGAGGTGTTCGCGGAGCTCGCGGGCACGGGGTCGCCCCGGGGCTGAGCGCGCGCGTCAGGCGTCGCTGCGCGCGCGTTCGGCGAGCAGCGCGTCGAGCGCGCCCGGGTCGAGCGGCTTCACCACGTGGACGTCGAAGCCCGCGGCCTCCGATCGACGCCGGTCGTCCGGCTGGCCCCAGCCGGTCACGGCGACGAGCAGCATCGCCTGGCCGAAGGGGAGCGACCGGATCCGGCGCGCCACCTCGTAGCCGTTCAGCGACGGCAGCCCGATGTCGAGCAGCACGAGGTCGGGGCGGAAGCTCCCGACGGCGTCGAGCGCCTCCGCGCCGTCGCTCGCGATGCGCGTCTCGTTGCCCCGCAGCTGGAGCAGGACGGCGAGCGACTCCGCCGCGTCGCGATTGTCGTCGACGACGAGGATCCGGCGCACCGCCGGGCGGGGTCCGAGCTCCGGCACCGGCTGCGCCGCGGGCGCGGCGCGGCCCGGCTCCGCCACGAGGGGCAGGCGGACCCGGAACTCGCTGCCCTTGCCGGGCCCGTCGCTGTGGACCGCCACGGTCCCGCCGTGCAGCTCGACGAGCCGCTTCACGAGCGTGAGCCCGATGCCGAGGCCCCCGCTCGTGCGTTCGAGCGAGTGATCGAGCTGCGTGAACAGATCGAAGACCCGGCAGGCCATCTCGGGTGCGATGCCGGCTCCCGTGTCCTTCACCGCGAGCGCGAGCTCGTCTCCCTGCCGCTCCGCGCGAAGCCAGATCTGGCCGCCCGGCGGCGTGAACTTGCACGCGTTGTTCAGCAGGTTCGCGATCACCTGGGCGAGCCGGACGGGGTCGGCGTCGACCACGAGCGTCTCCGGCGTCGTGGCGACGACGAGCTGGTGCCGCGCCGCATCGACGAGCGGGCGGATCGTCTCCACGGCCTGCGCGATCACCGCGCCGACCTCGACGGGCTCCCGCCGCAGCTCGAGCCGGTCCCGCGTGATCCGCGACACGTCGAGCAGGTCGTCCACCAGCCGCACGAGGACCCCGAGCTGGCGTTCCATCATCGGGCGCACGCGCCGGATCACGGCGGCGTCGTCGCCCGACTGGTCGAGGATGGCGAGTGCGTTGCGGAGCGGTGCGAGAGGATTGCGGAGCTCGTGAGCGAGGATGGCGAGGAACTCGTCCTTGCGGCGATCCGACTCGCGCAGCCGCTCCTCGCTGGTGCGCAGCGCGTCCTCGGCCTCCTTGCGCGCCGTGACGTCCCGCGCGGCGCCGATCAGCCGCACGGGCCGACCCGCTTCGTCGCGCAGCGCGCGGTTGGCGTAGCGCACCCAGACGACGCGGCCGTCCTTCGTGAGAATTCGCGTCTCGCCCTCCACGCGGCCCGCGGCGTCGAGGAGCGCGTCGGGGTCGCGGAACCGGGGCAGATCGTCCGGATGGATCAGCCGGCCCCAGCCACCGGCCGCGTTGAGTTCGTCGAGCTCGTAGCCGAGCACGCGCCGGAAGCCATCCGTCACGTCCTCCAACTGCGGCGGCCCATCGTCTCCGAGGCGCACGTCGTAGCCGAAATCGGCGCTCAGCTCGGCGATCGCGGCTTGGAACGCGTGGCTGCCGCGGAGCCTGGCTTGCTCGTCCCGGAGATGGCGCTGGGTACGATGGAGCCTCCCGCAGAGCCACGAGACGGTGAGCCCGGTGAAGACGAACACGACGATGCCCGCGACCTCGGCCGATTCCATCCCGAGGATCCCGCTCGGCCCCGCCAGCTCGTAGACGCAGACGGGGACGGCGAGCACCGTCGCGAGCACGCCGGCGCCGAGGCTGCCGTACCAGGCCGCCAGCACCACCGCGACGACGAAGGGTAGGAAGGGCGAGACCTCGCGGAACACGGGCGCGAGGGCGAGCTGCAGGATCCCGGCGCCGGCCGTCGCGGCGATCGCGACCGGGTACCGGTAGGCGGGGGCGCGGAATCGCTCGCGCATCGGGCGCTCTCGGCGCCGTCGGCACGGCGCACGGGGCCACGCTACCAGCTCCACCGCGGCCGAACCAGCGGCGCGCGCGATCTGCGTCCGCTCGAGCGCCGGCGCCCCGCCCCGCCGCGCGGGGCAGGGCGCCGCGAACGCCCGCTCCTAGCGGCCCTTCGTGAGCCGGCCGATGTCGATGTAGCGCCGGATCTTGCCCTTGCTCGCGAAGGGCGTGCCGTGGTTGTCCCAGTACTCGATGCGGTTGCCCGTGCCGGTCTGGACGTTCACGATGATGTCGTCGACGACGCGGTTGTCGCGCGGCTCGGGCACGCCTTCCCAGCCCTCGTAGTAGCCGCCCTTCGCCTTGTCGCCCGGCAGCTCCTCTTCGCTCCAGCGGTGGTTGTGCGTGATGATCTTCCAGAGCTCGTTCTTGCGGTCGTACGCGAAGGAGTAGAGCGGCTCGAGCGTCTGCTCGTCGAGATAGATCTCCTTCTTGCTGTAGGGATGGTCCGCGTTGTTCGGGATGAACTTGATGCGGTAGGCCTTGCGCATCTCCCAGCGGTCGTCCGCGTGCGACAGGCCGTACGGGCCGAAGTTGTGGTCGCGGGTGTACGGGTAGCCTTCGACGCGCGTGTTCATCGCCGCCAGCATCGGGACGTCCTGCCCGAGGCACTCCCACTTGTACTGCGGCACGATGCCGTCGAAGCTGCGCAGGTCGTCGAAGGTGAAGTCGGTGCCCGAGACCGCGTCGGTGCGCTGTGCAGACGAGATGCGGCGCACGCGGCGCAGCGTCGGCACGTAGACCCAGGTGTCGTCGTTCTTCGTCTGGGCCTTCGCCTTCTCCGAGTCGCGGTAGCGGTAGGTGATCAGCAGGATGCCGCGCGCGTCGAAGGGTGCGTCCACCTCGACGCCGAAGACCTGCTTGCGCTTCTCGCCGCGGAAGAGCTCGCCCTGCGTGGCCTCGAACTCCGGCTCCACGCGCCCCGTCATCCGGATGATCTTCGCGGTGCCCTCGTAGTAGAGCGGCAGCTCCTCGCCGCGGTCCCAGTACGAGTAGTAGTAGCGGGAGTTGGTGCCGTCTCCCTGCCAGCGCCAGTCGAAGTTCCAGATGATCTTCTCGCCGGCCTTCGGATCGCTCTTGCAGTCGATCTTGCCGGGGAAGGGCCGGCCGGCCACGTAGCCCTCGAGGCTCGCCTCGGGGCCGAGCCGCGGCGTCTTCGCGTACTTCTCGGTGGCGGCGGTGAAGACCGGCGGCTCCGAGTAGTCGCGGTAGAAGGGACCGATCTCGAGCTGCATGCCCTCGTAGAAGAAGAAGTCGCGGTTCGCCCAGAACTCGGGCGGCAGGAAGGGACGCAGCGAATCGATCTGGTCGAAGGTGACGGTGTCGCCTTCCTGGAAGGTCGGTGCGCCGGGCGCGACGTCCTCCTGCGCGAGGGTGGGGCCGGCGAGGGCCAGCAGGGCGAGTGCCAGGACGAACGGGCGCATGATTCCCTCCTTGCGCTCCTTCGAGCGCTCCAGGGTCGAAACGCCAGGACCGCGCCCACCTGCTCGCAGATGGCGGCTCCTCACCGCGGCCCTCCCGGTTCTGCTGGAAGTCCCGCCGGCGGCGCGGTGCGCCCCGTGCTCGGTGCGCGGCATTCCCGTCGCATAGCGCTCCGGCACCGCTTCTTCAACACCAGCGTTGGCCTGCGGGCCCGGCCGATCCCGCGGCGCGGCCTGGCTGTCGAGAAGAGGCCGTCGGAGACCGGTCCCGGCTCCGGCGCAAGAATCGGGTGATGCACCTCCGCCGGAACCGGTCTCCGGCGGCCGGAACCCGCCGACACACGTTCGTGGAAGCGCCTAGCGGCCCTTGGTGAGCCGCCCGATGTCGATGTAGCGGCGCACCTTGCCGACGCTGTCGAGCGGCGTGCCGTGGCTGTCCCAGAACTCGATCCGGTTGCCCGTCCCGGTCTGCACGTTCACGATGGTGTCGCTGATGACCCGCAGGTCGCGCGGCTCCGGGACGCCCTCCCAGCCGGCGTACCACACCTTCTCGCCGTCCTCGGCGAGCTGATCGCCGCTCCAGCGGTGGTTGTGCCAGATGATCTTCCAGAGCTCCTGCTTGCGGTCGTACGCGAACGAGTAGAGCGGCTCGAGCGAGTTCTCGTCGATGTAGATGTCCTTGTACGCGTAGGGGTGGTCGGCGTTCTTGGGCACGAACCGGATCTTCACCGCGTGCCGCATCTCCCAGCGGTCGTCCGCGTACGACAGCCCATAGGGGCCGAAGTTGTGGTCGCGCGTGTAGGGATAGCCCGCGACCTGCGTGTTCATCGGCGCGATCAGATCCATCCGCCCGAGGCACTCCCATCGGTACTGCGGCGGGATGCCGGAGAACGACACCAGGTCGTCGAAGGTGAAGTCGGTGCCCGAGACCGCGTCGGTGCGCTGCGCGGAAGAGATGCGGCGCACGCGGCGGAGCGACGGCACGTAGACCCACGTATCGTCGTTCTTGCCCTCCGCCCGCGGGCGGTCGGATTCCTTGTAGCGATAGGTCATCAGCAGGATGCCGCGCGCGTCGAAGGGCGCGTCGACCTCGATGCCGAAGGCGGACTGGCGCTTGTCGCCGCGGAACAGATCGCCGCCGTTCTCGAGGTAACGGGGCTCGACCCGGTGCGCGAGCTGGACCGTCTTCGAGGTGCCCTCGTAGTAGAGCGGCAGCTCCTCGCCGCGGTCCCAGTAGGAGTAGTAGTAGCGGGAGTCGGCGCCGTCCCCGCCCCAGCGGCGCATGAAGTTCCAGATGATCTTCGTGCCCGCCTGCGGGTCGCCCTTGCAGTCGATCTTGCCCGGGAAGGGCAGGCCCGCGACGTGGTTCTCGATGCTGTCGTCCGGCCCGATGCGGGGCTGGCCGGCGAAGCGCCGGGTGGCCTCCTCGTAGGCGGCCGCCGGCGAGTAGTCGCGGTGGAAGGGGCCGATCCGGAGCTGCATGCCCTCGTAGAAGAAGAAGTCGCGGTTCGCCCAGAACTCGGGCGGCAGGAAGGGCCGCAGCGCCTCGATCCGATCGAACGGGATCGTGTCGCCCTCCTGGAAGGAGGGCGCGCCGGGCGCGACGTCCTCCTGGGCGAGGGCGGCGCCGGCCGGGGCGAGCAGCAGGACGGCGAGGACGAGCACACGCATCGGGGAGCCTCCTTCGAAGCCCCCCCGCGATCTTTCGAACCTAGGGAGGCGCACGCGCCCTGACCAGGGCATTCCGCGGGCCGCCTCCACTCCGCGTCGCGGCCGGCTACGCTGGGCCTCGGGGCCGGGCGCCGAGCCGCGCCCCCTCGCAGCCCGGAGGTTCCCCATGCGCCGCTTCATTCCCCACTCGGAGCTTGCGCGCGACAGCCGCTTCGTGCGCCAGGACAACGCCCAGGCGACGGTGCTCTCGCAGCTGCCCGACGACGTGAACGCCGTGGTCGAGGTGTTCGACCGCTTCGCGCCGATGATCGAGCGCGCGGTGAAGGGCACCGACGCCGAGCCGCTCTTCGAGGCCTACGGCCCGGGCTTCGCGCTCGTCACGCTGAACGAGCCGCTCCGCCCGGGCGACCCCGCGGCCGAGACGCGCCTCAAGCTGCGCATGCACGGCATCTACGTGGGCGAGCTCCAGGCGCTCGAGGGCGCCGGCCGCTCGCTCTGGGACTTCCCCGACGCCCCGTGGGAGTTCAAGATGAACATGGCGCGCCAGTGCTGGGACGAGGCGCGCCACGTGCAGATCTACGAGAAGCTGCTCGAGCACGTGGGCGGGCGGCCGGGCATGTTCCCCGAGAGCACGTTCCTCTTCGAGTGCGCCTGCCACGACGATCCCGCGATGCGCGTGGCCGGCGTGAACCGCGGCCTCGAGGGCCTCGCCTGCGACGTGTTCCGCGACATGATCCGCTACGCGGAGCAGATCGGCGACGAGAAGATGCGCCAGGCGATCGACTTCGTGCTCGCCGACGAGCTCACCCACGTGCGCTTCGGCAGCGAGTGGGTGAAGGAGTTCACGAAGGACGACCCGGAGCGCTTCAAGCGCACGCAGGAGTTCCGGAAGCAGGTGGACAAGCAGTTCAGCTTCGGCGGCGCCCGCTCCGATCGCGAGGACGCCGCGATCCCGATCGCGTGGCAGGACCGCAAGGAGGCGGGCTTCACCGAGGAGGAGCTCTCCGAGCTGCTGCAGATCTCGGGCGGCGGACCCTCCAAGCAGACGCTGCTCGAGGCCGCGCGGATCCTCCGCGAGCGGCACCGCGCGCGGCGGGCGGCCGGGCAGGCGCCCGCCTCCTCCTGAGCGGAGAGCCCTTTCCTCCTGAGCGGAGCCTTTGCGATGAGCAGCGAGCGGATGTACCCCGGCACCGGCCCCGACGAGCGCACGCATTTCACGCCCTACGGCGCCTTCGAGGTCCCGGCCGACCTCCGCGAGCTCTTCGGCCGCTTCGACGTCGAGGCGACCGCGCGCCGCGTGCGCAACTTCCGCTACGCCGAGGAGTGGATCATGCTGACGCTCGGCGGCTGGCTCGCGACGATCCCCGAGGTGCCCGTGAAGACCGGCCTCGGCAAGATCATCTGGGAGTCTGCCCAGGCGGCCGACGCGCTCGGGAAGAGGCTGCCCGAGCTGCGCTGCGGGCGCGCCTCCGTGTCGGCGTCGGAGGCGCCGAACGCCGGCTTCGCGGCGCTGATCCAGGCGGTCGCCGAGCCCGAGCGGCCCGATCTCACCATCGAGAAGCTCGCGGGCCTCTTCGACGTGCTGAAGCCGCATCTCCTCGCGGTCTACGAACGCACCGCGCGGGAGACGGACCCGATCACCGACGCGCCCACGATCGAGATCCTCGAGGACGTGATGCGGCGCACGCGCCGCCACGTCGCCTGGGCCGACGAGGTGCTCGAGCGTCTCTGCGACACGGACGGCAAGCGCGAGCGGCGCCGCCGCCGCGCGGCCGCGCTGCGCGCGGCGCTCGAGGCCTGCGGCGGCGTGACGGGCGCGCTCGCCGACGAGAGCCGGCAGGCGAGCTGAAGTGCCGGATCCGCGTGCCGTCGAGGCGTACGATGCGAAGATCGCCGCTGCATTCCTCCGCGCGAACGAGAAGCTGACCGGCCTGCCGGCCTTCCTCGGCGTGCGCTTCACCGAGTTCCAGCCCGGTCTGCTGCGCGCGGAGCTCGAGGTGCGCGACGAGCTCCTCACGCCCTTCAAGAACCTCCATGGCGGCGTGCTCTCCGCGGTCTGCGACCACGTGCTCGGCTGCGTCTGCTACCCGCACATGCGGCGCGGCCAGTGGGCGGCCACCACGGAGTTCAAGCTGAACCTGCTGGCGCCCGTCACGAAGGGGACGGTCCGCGCCGAGGCCGAGATCGTCTCGCTGACGCGCGCGACGGCGGTGGTCCGCATCCAGATCGAGAACGACGGCCGCCTCGCGGCGATCGCGCAGGGGACGGTGCTGATCCGCGATCCGCGCCCGGCGGAGGCCGCGCCGGCCTGAGGCGGATGGCGCTTTCCTCAACCTGCGTTCCAGGCGGGCGCGCCGAGGAAGTTCTTACACGCTTTCCGCGCAAATGGTACAACTGACCGCGGCACGAAAGGCCGCGTGATTGCTCCGGAATCGGCTCGCATGCGCCGCCGCTCGCGATTTCCGCCCGGCTCGGCCCGTACGCCTCCGGCACGCGAATTGCTCCTTGGCCGGGCGCCCCCGCTCCCCCGGCCGGAGGAATTCCGTTGGCTCGCCCCGCTCTGGAGCGCCCCTCGGCAACGAACGCGGTCTCGAAAGTCATCAAGAAGAAGCAGGAACGGAGCGATGGGGAGGCCCGCGGCCGCCGTCGCGCCGCTCCCGACGAGGGTCTCGACAAGCGCGAGCTGCTGAAGGTCCTGACCGCCTTCCGCCAGGGCGTCTTCACGGTGCGGATGCCTCGCGATCTCGCGGGCATCGACGGCAAGATCGCCGATGCGCTGAACGGCCTGCTCGAGCTGAACGCGCGCCTCGCGCACGAGCTCGCGCGCCTGTCGCGGGTGGTCGGCGAGGAAGGGCGCATCTCGCAGCGCGCCTTCCTCGGCGCGGTGGGCGGGGCGTGGGGCGAGTCCGTCGACTCGGTGAACAGCCTGATCGTGAACCTCGTGCACCCCACGAGCGAGACCGCGCGCGTGCTCGGCGCCGTCGCGCGCGGCGACCCGTCGCAGACGATGGCCCTCGAATTCGACGGCCGGCCGCTCCGCGGCGAGTTCCTCGCCAACGCGAAGACCGTGAACGCGATGGTGGCGCAGCTCTCCACCTTCGCCTCCGAGGTGACGCGCGTGGCGCGCGAGGTCGGGACGGAGGGCAAGCTCGGCGGGCAGGCGCGCGTGCGCGGCGCCGCGGGCATCTGGAAGGACCTGACCGACAGCGTGAACCTGATGGCCGGCAACCTGACGGCGCAGGTGCGCAACATCAACGAGGTCACGAAGGCGGTCGCGAGCGGCGACCTCTCGAAGAAGATCACCGTCGACGTCCGGGGCGAGATCCTCGAGCTGAAGAACACCCTCAACACGATGGTGGACCAGCTGAACTCGTTCGCGTCCGAGGTGACGCGCGTCGCGCGCGAAGTCGGGACGGAGGGCAAGCTCGGCGGCCAGGCGAGCGTGAAGGGCGCCGCCGGCATCTGGAAGGACCTGACCGACAGCGTGAACCTGATGGCCGGCAACCTCACGGCCCAGGTGCGCAACATCGCGGACGTGGCCACCGCCGTCGCGACGGGCGACCTCTCGCGCAAGATCACCGTCGACGTGAAGGGCGAGATCCTCCAGCTGAAGAACACGCTCAACACGATGGTGGACCAGCTGAACTCGTTCGCGTCCGAGGTGACGCGCGTGGCGCGCGAGGTCGGGACGGAGGGCAAGCTCGGCGGCCAGGCCGACGTGCAGGGCGTGGCCGGCGTCTGGAAGGACCTCACCGACAACGTGAACCTGATGGCCGGCAACCTCACGGCCCAGGTGCGCAACATCGCGGACGTGGCGACCGCGGTCGCGACGGGCGACCTCTCGCGCAAGATCACCGTCGACGTGAAGGGCGAGATCCTCCAGCTGAAGAACACCCTCAACACGATGGTGGACCAGCTGAACTCGTTCGCGTCCGAGGTGACGCGCGTGGCGCGCGAGGTCGGCACGGACGGCAAGCTCGGCGGCCAGGCCGACGTGCGCGGCGTGGCGGGCGTCTGGAGGGACCTCACCGAGAGCGTGAACCTGATGGCCGGCAACCTCACGGCCCAGGTGCGCAACATCGCCGATGTGACGAAGGCGGTCGCCATGGGCGACCTCTCGCGCAAGATCACCGTCGACGTGAAGGGCGAGATCCTCCAGCTGAAGAACACGCTCAACACGATGGTGGACC
>Ga0075327_1000230_pt1 | contig 14622 bp, 13 predicted proteins | sample MayberrySE_Catta_2_FD_120056 | JGI IMG/M metagenome (GOLD analysis project Ga0075327, IMG submission 120056) | Natural and restored wetland microbial communities from the San Francisco Bay, California, USA, that impact long-term carbon... | ecosystem: Environmental > Terrestrial > Soil >...
CGCGGCGCCCTCGACGGCGCCCTGATCTCGAACGGCTACCTCGAGGTGTTCGACGAGGCGTCCTCCCGGGCCGCCTGAGTCCGGGCCGCAGCGAGCGGAGCCTGGCCCAAGGCGGAGTCCCGGGGAGACAGGCGACGACGCGAAGGGCGCCAGACCGCAGCTTCAGCCGGCGATCCTTCGGATCGCTTGTACGGGCGCCCAAGACTCCGTCTTGGGTCGCTCTCCTAGTGTCCCGAGTCAGAAGTTCGCCTGCATTCGGCCGCCCCTGGACCCCACCGGCGGCGCGAGCATCCACAGCGTGCGAATCCCACGCCGAACTTCTGACCCGGGACACTAGCCGGAGAGCAGCTCCTCCAGGTTCCGGCGCGCGACGTCGAAGGGGTCGCCGGGCCCGGGTCGCCGTCGCCGGCGCAGGTCGCCCAGCGCCAAGGCGGCGCTCTGCACGACGAACCAGCCCCACAGCGCGAGGGCGCTGCCGACCAGTCCCGGTCCCGCGAGGGTTCCCGCCGCCCACAGCGACCCCAGGCACACGACCCCCTCGACGACCGCCGCCCGCGCGGCGCCGCGGCGGAACAGCACGCCGCTGCGCATCGCGGCGACCCCCAGGCTCAGCAGCAGCAGGAGCTGGAAGAGCGACCCGCTCGCGAGCCAGGCGGCGAGCCCCACCGCCAGGCTCGCGCAGGCGACGCCGACCCGCTGGCGCGCGCCCGAGGCGAGCAGCGTCAGGTAACCGGCCACCGCGAAGACCGCGAACAGCCCGAGGGCAGGCGCGCTGACCAAGAGCGGCGTCCCGACCAGCACCGCCAGGGGGAGCGCCGCGGACGCCGCCGCGCCGTAGACCAACGTGCGCGCGAAGCCGCTCATGCCGCACCTCCCGCCGCCGGGCCGCGCCCGCGCCGCAGCAGCTCGAGCTCGATCTCCTCGTCCGCCACCCGGCGTGCCGGGTCGGGCACGAAGGTCCGCTCCTGACGCAGCTCGGCGAGGCGCGACTCCACGCGCTGCTTCAGAACCTCGAGCTCGCGCTCCTGGACGTCTAGGCTCTCGGCCAGTCGGTCGCGGCTCGCCGCGACCTCCCCGATGCGCGCCTCGAGATCGCGACGCGCCTCGCGCAACGGCAGCAGCCGCGCGATGGCGAAGCGGGCCAGGTCCTGCTTGCCGCCGTCGAGGGCCAGCTCGACGTCCTCGTCGAGAGACGTCTCCTTCGCCTGGAGGCGCTCCACCTCCTCCCGGAGCCGTCGTTGCTCCTCCTCGAGCGACCGGGCCTCGTCGCGCTTGCGATGGACCTCGATCTCGGCGTCGCGCAGGTGCTGCTTCAGGAGGAGCGAGCGCTCCTCGAGGTGGTCGATGATGCCGTGGGCATCGGACTTCACGAGCAGACCCAGGCGATCGATGAAACGCATGACTTGTCTCCCTTCTCGGACTCGACTCCGATTCCTGGCACTCACTTCCGGGACTCCGCTCTCCGGCCGGGCGCGGCGCGCACGGCTACTTCTGCTTCTTGGCGCCCTCCCGCCGCGCGTCCTGACCCTGGGCGGCGAGGCTCTTCGAGAGGGCGTTCCTGGCCGCCGGGGCGGCCGGCGACGCGAAGGCCTCCTCGAGCTCGCGCTCGAGCGCCTCGGCCTCGCGGAACGAGTCCTGCTCCTCCTGCACCAGCCCCAGCTGGCCGTAGACGACGCGGTTGCGGGCCTTGTAGGCCTCGATCTTCCCGCGAGCTTCGTCGAAGCTGCCGTCGCGCAGGGACTGGGCGACGTCCAGCTTGAGGGTGGCCAGCGCGGGCCGGGCGATGCCGAGGACCACCAGACCCTCGTCCAGGGACGCGGCGTACTGCCGCTCGTCGGCCACGCACGAGAGCCGTTGCGGCTCGTCGAGACGCAGCACCCGGGGCGCGGCGCCGGGCGAGGCCTGGGGATCGCGATAGGCGAGGCGCAGCTCGCCCAGGTCGACGTCGCCCAGGCGGTCGGTCGGCGCGCGCAGGGTCAGCCAGATGCGGCGCTCCTGACCGGCGAACAGGCTGCCGGGCCGGAAGCGGGCGGTGCGGCCCGCGCGCTCGATCGGGTAGCCGGCGGCGTCCACCAGCTCGACCCCGGGTCCGAGGTCGAGCTCGACGGCCACCGCCGATGCGACCGTCTCGCGCGCGGAGTCGAACTCGCCCGCGAACACCTCGCCGAGGTCGCTTCCGTCCCGGACGTAGTAGAAGTTGCCCGTCCCGGCATCGGCGAGCGCCGTCATCAGCGCCTCGTCGAAGCCCTGGCCGACGCCCACGGTGGACAGCACGTACTCGCCCGCCACGGCCCGGCCGGCGCGCGCCCGCAGCCCCTGGTGGGAGTGGTCGCCCTCGTTGGCGTGACCGTCCGACAGCAGGATCACCCGCGGCATGCGGCCGGCCTGCCGGTTCGTGACCAGCGTGTCGGCGGCCAGCTCGATGCCGATCGCCATGTTGGTGCCGCCCCCCGGACCGATCCGATCCACCCTCTCGTTCCAGCGGCCGCGGTTCTCGGGCGTGGCCGCCTGCAGCGGGATCGCCAGCGCGACGTCCGACGCGTAGGTGACTAGGGCGAAGCGGTCGTCGGCGCCGAGGCGCCCGATCAGCTCCCGGATCGAGCCGAGTGCGTCCGCCAGGGGCTTGCCCTGCATGGAGCCCGAGCGGTCGAGCACCACGACGAGGTCCGTGGGGATGCGCGCCATGCGGTCCGTCGGGAGCGCGTCCGCGGCCACCACGAGCTCGACCCCGAAGGCGCCGTCTCCGCCCTGGAGCACCGACCTGCGGTCGAGCCGGCTGTGGAAGTGCACGGGACCTGCACTCGCGTGGACGCCGTCCGGCTTCCCCTCGCCGGGCAGCGGAGAGGCGGGGCCGCCCAGCTGGCCGGCCGCCCAGCCGCCGGCCAGGGTGATGGCCAGCAGCGCGCCGGCCAGCGCCAGTCGCCGACGCGGCAGCTCGTCCGCCGCGGCTCGCTTCGTCTCGGGTGTCGGATGTCGGGTCGCCATGGAGGCCTCCGTTCTCGTCGTTCGTTCGAGGTCGTACGCGTTCGTGCCCACGTCGCACCGGACCTGTGTCACCGGGTATAGGCGCGCGGTTGCGCGGCTTCCGTCAAAGACGCGTAAACGCGTCGGCCGCGGATTTACGTTCGATTTACGGCGGCCGGGGGACGGAATCCGTAGACTCGCGGCGTGCCGGACGACTCGAAGATCTCGCTGCTCGTGGTGGAGGACGAGGAGCCGATCCGAACCGGACTCTGCGACGTGCTGACCTTCCGCGGCTACCGCGCGGAGTCCGTCGCCCGCGGCGACGAAGGGCTCGAGCGCGCGCGCGACGGCCAGCACGCCCTGATCCTGCTCGACGTGATGTTGCCCGGGCTGTCGGGCTTCGACGTCTGCGAGCAGCTCCGGGCCGCGGGACGCCAGACCCCGGTGCTGATGCTGACCGCTCGGGGCGCCGAGGAGGACGTCCTGCGCGGCTTCCGCTGCGGTGCCGACGACTACGTGGTGAAGCCCTTCTCGGTGGCGGAGCTGACCGCCCGGGTGGAGGCGCTGCTGCGCCGCAGCGGCGCCCTCGACCGCGGGGCGCCGGCCCGGGAGCAGACGATCGCCTTCGGCGACTGGCGGATCGACGTGCCGTCCCTGTGCGCGCGCCACGCGCGCGACGACCGCAGCATCGACCTGACGCTGCGGGACGTCGAGATCCTGGCGCTGCTCGCCCGGGAGGCCGGCCGCATCGTGAGCCGACGCGTGCTGCTGGCGGAGGTGTGGGGCTACCCCGACCCCGACCGCGTCGAGACCCGCAGCGTCGACATGCACATCGCCAAGCTGCGCAAGAAGCTCGGCGCCGGGGCGACGGCGTGGATCGAGACCGTGCGGGGCGCGGGCTACCGGCACCCGGCATGACGGGCCTGCGACGCGTCGTGATGGCACTCGCCCTGCTGGGCGTGGCGCTGGCAGTGCCGGTCGCGATCCTCGTGACGCGCGCCCTCCGGAGCGAGGCGGTCGAGCAGGAGAACCGCCACCGCGTGCTGGCCGAGCGGGTCTTCGACGAGATGGAGGGCAGCCTGTCGCGCTTCCTCGAGCAGGAGGAGGCGAGGCCCTTCAGCGCCTATCGCGTGCCGTCCGCGGACGCGGCGAGCGGACGCTCGCCTCTCGCCGATCCGCCGAGCCTGCCGTTCGTGGTGGGCTACTTCCAGATCGATCCCGACGGCTCGCTCCACACCCCCCAGGCGCCCTCCGAGGCAGGACCCGAAGCGACGCGAGAGCTGGAGACGACCCTGCGCGCCGCCTGGGCGGGATCCGAGCGCGTGCCCGAGATCCCGGCGACGCGCGCGGCCGGGATCGCCGACGAGCGGAAGCCGGCGTCGCCGGGCCTGTTCGACGTGCTGATCTCGCCGGGTGTCACCCCGCTGTTGGCCGAGGACGTGATGCCCGAGGCCGCGCTCGAGGCGAAGGCCGAGCAGGACGTCGAGGAGGAGGCCTCGAAGAAGGACAGCTTCGCGCTGTACCGCAGCCTGAATCGCGCGGAGGAGCGACGGGCGGAGCGGAAGCAGAAGGTCCGCATCGAGCCGCTGCCGGTCGAGCAGCGTCCCGACACCCGGGAGCGGTCCGAGGGAACCGAGGGAGCCACGATGGATCGCGACCTGGGCTCCATGGCCCGGGCCGCCGGGCCGCCGCAGGTGCAGGCGCCCCGCGCGAGCCGGCCGGCGCCGGGCCGCACGCGCCTCGCCGAGGCGGCGCAGGTCGTCCGGGTGGCCCTCGATCCGATGATCGGCCGGCGGGTGGGCGACGATCGGCTGCTCCTCTACCGCACGGTGCTCGTCGAAGAGCAGGGCTATCGCCAGGGCCTGCTGCTCGACTGGCACGCCCTCGGTGCCTGGCTCGAGCGCGAGGTGGTGGAGCCCAGCGCTCTCGCGGACGTCGCGCGGCTCGAGTTCTTCGGGGTCGCGCCGCTCCAGGCCGACGGCACCCGGGCCTACCCACATCGCTTCGCCGAGCCCTTCCACGGCTTCGGCGCGCTCCTGCGGCTGGCGCCGCTGCCCGGGAGCAACGGCATCGGCGCGATCCACGTCCTCGCGGCGCTGCTCGCCGTCGTCGCCCTGGCGGGAGGCCTCGCCATCTACCGCATGGTGTCGGTGGTGGTGCAGTTCGCCGAGCGCCGCAGCCGCTTCGCGGCCTCCGTCTCCCACGAGCTCAAGACGCCGCTCACGTCGATCCGCATGTACGCCGAGATGCTGCGGGACGGCCTGGTGCCGAGCGAGCAGAAGCGCGACGAGTACTACCACACGATCACCGACGAGTCGGAGCGCCTGTCGCGCCTGATCGACAACGTGCTCGACTTCTCGCGGCTCGAGAAGGGCGAGTACGAGATCGAGCGCCACCGCGGCGAAGTGCTGCCCGTCGTCCGCAGGGCCGTCGAGAAGCTCGCGCCCCACTGCGAGCGCCAGGGCTTCGAGCTGGTCCTCGAGGCTCGCGAGCCCCTTCCGCAGGTCGATCTCGACGCGGACGCCGTCACCCAGGTGGTGTTCAACCTGGTGGACAACGCCGTCAAGTACGCGCGCGACGCGCGACGCAAGCGGATCGTCGTCGGCTGCGCGCCGGCCGGGACGGCGGGGGTCGAGATCCGGGTGGAGGACTGCGGTCCGGGCGTCCCGCCCGCCGACCTCGACCGCATCTTCGAACCCTTCTTCCGGCGCGAGGACGATCTGACGCGCACCACCAAGGGCACGGGCATCGGCCTCGCCCTCGTAAAGGAGCTGGTGGAGTCCCTCGGCGGCCGGGTCGAGGCGGAGAACGCGGAGGGCGGAGGCTTCCGGGTGCGGGTGCGGCTGGGGCCGGGCTGAGCGGACCCTTCAGCGGTCCCGGGCGACCGCCCCGCGCCCCGCGCCGCCGTCGAGGTGCAGGGCCGCGTCGGCGGCGGCGAGACGGAAGACCGGGTCGGGACGCAGGGCGTCCTCGCGCAGGCACGCCTCGCACAGCTTGATGGCGTGCTCCTCCAGGGAGCAGGCCGCGCGGTAGCGCAGCTCGGCCGGGCTCTCCGCGAGCCGCATCGTCTCGGCGTCCGGATCCCGGGCCGGCTCCGGCCGGGCGGACACCGCGTGCAGGGCGAGGGACGCCTGCAACGCATGGCCGGCGGCTCGGCCGGCGACGTCGGGCGGGAGGACACCGGCCAGCAGGCGCAGTGCGCTCGGCGCCGTCACGCAGTGGGCGTAGGCGACGCGCTGGGACGGATTCTCGAGATAGAGACGCGCCCCCGCGCGCGCCATCTCGTGGAGCTGCGCGTCGAGACTCGCGCTGTCGGGATCGAAGGACTCGACGACTCGCGCGAAGGCCGGCACCTCGTCGAGCCGCTTCACGGCGTCGAAGAAGAAGCCCGGCCGGCGCGCCGGCGGATCCACGACGGGAACCGCCTCGAAGCAGGCCGCGACGTCGCGACCGCGCAGCGGCCGCGCGGACGGGCGCCCGGGCAGCGGCTGGTAGCGGCCCGCCCAGTACGCCAGCCCCAGGGCGATCTCGCGCCGGCGCCCCGCCGTCTCCGCCTCGTCGAGGGCGCGCACGCCGTGGGCCACCCGCAGCCAGCCGTGGGCGGCGCCTGCGAAGAGCCCGGGCAGGAGCTTCCCAGCCCAGGTCGAGAGCACCTCCCGCCAGGGTCGCTCGAGGATTTCGCGGTCGAAGGTGGCCACCCAGTCGCCGAGCCGCGCGGGGTCGCCGAGGGCGCCGTCGCGCTCTTCGGGGGAGATCGCGCGGCCCTTCTCGAGGGGCGGGAGTCGCGCTGCGTAGACGTCGACCCAGCCGGGAATCAGCGCCGCGTGCCCCAGCACCGCCAGGGCTTCGGCGGCCATCGGTCCGTGGTTCGCGAGTCCGCCCGCGTACTCGAGCGCGCGACGCTGGAACTGCTCGAGGGCCTCGTCGAGATCCGACACGCTGCCTCCGTGCGCTACAGTCGCAACGCCCTGCGCGTCCGGCAAGGAGACCCCATGGCCATCTCGGAGAGCTCGATCCTCGACGCCCTGCGTCCGATCGTCGATCCGGACTTCCACAAGAGCATCGTCGACCTCGGCTTCGTGAAGAACGTGCGGATCGAGTCTGGGGACGTCTCCTTCGACATCGAGCTCACGACCCCCGCCTGCCCCGTCAAGGCGGAGTTCGAGCGCGCCGCCCGGGAGCGCGTCGAGGCCCTGGAGGGGGTGGGCGCGGTGAAGGTCCGGATGACCTCCCAGACCCGCACCAGCGCGCCCGCCTCCCCGGAGAAGGTGCTGCCCGGCGTGCGCAACACCATCGCGGTGGCATCGGGCAAGGGCGGCGTGGGCAAGAGCACGACCGCCATCAACCTGGCCCTCTGCCTGCGCGCCAGCGGCGCCCGGGTGGGCGTGCTGGACGCGGACGTCTACGGCCCCTCGCTGCCCCTCCTCACGGGCGTCCACGAGCGCCCCACCGCCCACGACCGCCGCATCCATCCCCTCGAGGCCTACGGGCTCGAGCTGATGTCGATGGGCTTCTTCGTGACGGAGGAGTCGCCGGTCATCTGGCGCGGTCCGATGGTGCACGGGCTCATCAAGCAGTTCCTGACGGACGTCGAGTGGGGCGAGCTCGACTACCTGGTGATCGACCTGCCCCCGGGCACCGGCGACGCCGCCCTCACCCTCACGCAGATGGCGCCCCTCTCGGGCGCCGTGATCGTCACCACCTCCAACGACCTCTCGATCGTCGACGCGCGCAAGGGCCTGCGGATGTTCGAGAAGGTCGAGGTGCCGGTGCTCGGCGTGATCGAGAACATGTCGTACTTCACGCCGCCGGAGCTGCCCGACAAGAAGTACTACATCTTCGGGCAGGGGGGCGGGAAGCGGATCGCCGACGAGCTGGGCGTCGACTTCCTCGGCGAGGTGCCGATCGACCCGCGCGTCGTCGAGGGAGGCGACAAGGGCCGGCCGATCGTCGTGCACGCACCGGATTCCCACACCGCCGCCGCCTTCCGTCGCCTGTCCGACATCGTGGTCCGCAAGCTCGCGGTCCTGTCGGCCCGGCGGTCGATGGTGGCCGACGCGAACATCACCTGGGTGCAGGGCTGACGCGCCGTCGCGCGACGGGTCAGTTGTCGCCGTGCAGCAGGTGCCGGTAGAGCACCGGCGCCGGTCCCACGGGTCCCTGCAGGCTGCGCGAGCGGTACTCGCCGTAGCTGAACTTCTCGAGGTCGATGCGCTCGTCGGGCGCGAAGAACGAGTCCGGGATGAGCGGGTTCTGCAGCCAGCTCGTGTAGTCGAGCTTGCCGGTGGAGGCGGTGGCCCGGTCGTAGGTCTCGATGCGCAGGGGCACCGCGGGCTTCGTGGTGGACATCCAGATCGTGCGCCGGCCCCGTTCGTTGGTGAGACGGTAGACGTCGACCACCTGGCTGGACACCTTCTCGGTGCCGATCAGCTCGCCGCCCTCGACGAGCAGGTCCTCCAGCTCGTTCGCGAACGGTCGCCCGCCCTTCTCGTCCTGGGCCCGGGCGGCGGCGCTGCGCTCGATCGCGATGCCGACGCCGGAAACGTCGTCGATCACGTAGTAGGTGGTGCGGTCGACGATCGTCACGATCTTGCGACCCGCGAGCACCGCCTCGGAACGGAACAGGGGACCCTTCGACCAGAAGTGCACCATCAGGAACTGGCCCCGCTCGTCCTCGGCGACGGTGGCGGCGTACCAGCTCGGGGCGGGAGCCGGGCGCTTCTCCTCGTCGGCCCCGGCGGCGACGCCGGAGGCGAGGACGAGCGCCGCAGTCCACGCGACGAGGCGCGACGTCCGCAGGGCACCGTGCACCCTCACGGCGTCGCTCCCGGGACGCCCTGAAGCAGCGCTGCGATCGGGCGTCCCTCCATCCAGCCGGGCACCGGGACGTCGAGCAACCGCAGCACCGTGGGGGCGACGTCGACGTTCGCGACCTCGGGCAGGCGCGTGCCGGGCTTCACGCCGCGGCCGGCGGCCACCAGGATCGAGGCCATCTCGGGCACCTCCGGCCGGTGTCCGTGGAAGCCCTCGAGGACGAGACCCTCGTAGACGATCGCGACCCCTCCCGGCGCCACGGCGACGACGGGTCCGAGGCGCGGGTGGGCCACCCGCAGGTCGGGCGGCGCCTCCGCGCGGGCCCAGGCCGAGAGCCCCAGCCCCCGGGCCACGGCGACGGCCCGCGGCACCTCCGCCTCGGCGACGCGCACGCTTGCGAAGCCGCCGATCCCGATCACCCGGGCCTCCACGCCCGCGTCCTGCAGCGCGCGTCCCAGGTCGACGCGCCGCTCGGGCACCAGCATGCCGTGGTCGGACACGACGATCAGGGTCGTCGTGTCCCACAGCGAGCGCTCGGAGATGCCGTCCAGCAGCGCGCGGAAGGCGGCGTCCTGCACGGCCAGCGCCCGCACGACCTCCTGGGAGTCGGGACCGTGGCGGTGGCTCGCGTGGTCGGCCCCGTGGAACCAGCTCGTGACGAGCCGCGGCCGCGATTCCCCCGGCAGGTCCAGCCAGGCGAGGATCTGCGCGACCTTCTCGTCCTCGCCGGTTTCGCTCGAGAAGGGCTTCCAGTAGCGAGGCCCCGATCCGCCCGGCCAGTCCCCCTCGGATCCCACCCAGTGGAAGGATGCCGAGACGATCCCCGCCCGGCCGGCCAGGGACCAGATCGGCTCCACCTCGATCCAGGTCGGGATGTCGCGCTTCTCGAACAGGCCGCGCTGCGGGTCGACGAAGGCGTTGTCGACGATGCCGTGTCGCTCGGGAGCGACGCCCGTCACGAGCGTGACGTGGTTCGGAAAGGTGTTCGTCGGGAACGAGGGCCGCATGCGCACGGCCTGCGCGCCCCGTCGAGCGAGCTCCGACAGGCTCGGGAGGCGCTCGGCCGCCAGGTCCGCCGGACGCGTTCCGTCGAAGGAGATCATCACGACCGTGGGCGGCGGCGCGGCGGCGCGCGACGCGGCAACCGGGCCGAGGCTCAGGACCACGAGCGCGCACGCGATCGCGGGGCGGAGCGGGATGCGCCTCATGGGGGCGGATCTTACCATCCAGCGCCATGCGGATCGCCCTGAGCATCGCGACGTCCGACCCCACCGGCGGAGCCGGACTGCAGGCCGATCTGCAGGTCTTCCGGTCGCTCGGCGTTCACGGAGCCGGCGTCGTCGCGGGACTCACGATCCAGGACACCGCGAAGGTGCACAGCCTGCTGCCCGTATTCCCCTCGGTGGTGCTCGAGCAGCTCCGCACCCTGCTCGCGGACGTCGCGCCCCACGCGGTCAAGATCGGCGCGCTGGGCTCCGACGACGTGGTCCGCAGCGTCGACCTCGGCCTGGCTGGCCTGCCCGCCGGCGTCCCGGTGGTGATCGATCCGGTGCTGTTCGCGAGCGGCGGCACGCCGCTGCTCGAGCGGCGCGCCTGGCCCGCCCTCCAGCAGCTCTGCGGCCGCAGCGCCCTCGTGACGCCGAACCTCCCCGAGGCCGAGGCGCTGTCGGGCCGGGACTGCGCGACGCGCCGGGGCAGCGAGGATGCCGCGCGCTGGTTCGTCGAGGAGCTGGGGGCGGGTGCCGTGCTGCTGAAGGGCGGCCACCGCCCCGGCAGCGTCGCCGACCTGCTGGCGGCGCCCGACGCCGCCGGGCGCCTCGAGCTCACCTGGCTCGAGCAGGAGCGGATCGACCGCGGCCCCGTCCACGGCACCGGCTGCGCCCTGTCCTCGGCGATCGCGGCCCGTCTGGCGCTGGGCGATCCGCTTGCCGACGCGGTGGCGGCCGGCCGGGCCTTCGTGGCCCGCGCGATCGCGAAGTCCGAGCCGGCCGGGAGTGGCGCCTACCTGCTGGTCCACTCGTGAACGAGAGCTCCGCCCACCGGGAGTACACGAATCGACACCGGATCCGCGAAGGCGCCGCCGTGCAGCGCGCCGCGTGGGACCACCGGCTCTCGAACGCGCGGCTGTTCGTGTTCGTCGTCGCCGTCGTCCAGGGCTTCCTGGCCTTCGGCACGCGCCACCTGGACGGCGTCTGGCTGATCCCGACGGTGGTGCTCTTCGTCGTGCTGCTGGTGGTGCACGACCGCGTGATCCAGGCGCGCCGGGTCGCGGAGCGGGCGGCCGCGTTCTACGAGCGGGGCCTCGCGCGCCTGGAGGACCGCTGGGCGGGCGGAGGCAACACGCGCCGGCGCGACGACACGGTCTCCCACCCCTACGCGGAGGATCTGGATCTGTTCGGGGAAGGCTCGCTCTTCGAGCTGCTGTGCGGCGCGCGCACACCCGCGGGAGAGGAGAAGCTCGCCGCCTGGCTGCTCGCCCCGGCGGACGCCGGGACCGTGCGCGAGCGCCAGCAGGCGGTGGCGGAGCTGCGGGATCGCGTCGACCTGCGCGAAGACCTGCACCTGCTGGGAGACGACGTCCGGTCCCAGCTCGATCCCGCCGCCCTGATCGCCTGGGGGGCGCGGGCGGGCAGCGCGGTGGCACCCGTCGCGCGCTGGGCTGCCGTCGCCGTGACGGCCCTCTCCCTCGCGGCGGCGGCGGCCGCCGTCTTCACGCGGGTGGGAATCGTGCCGCTGCTCTTCGCGTTGCTGGTACAGATGGCCGTGGCGTTCGCGATGCGGGGCCGCGTGCGCGCCGGCATCCGCGCCGCCTCGGGCGCCACCCGCGATCTGTCGCTGCTGGCGGGGCTGCTCTCGCGCCTGGAGGTGGAGCACTTCTCGTCGCCCCGGCTGTGCGCCCTGATGGAGCAGCTCGGCAGCGAAGGCCTGCCGCCGTCGCGACGCATCGCGCGGCTCCGGCTGCTGGCCGACCTGCTGGAGGCCCGCCAGAACCAGTTCTTCGCGCCCATCGGCGGCCTGCTGATGTGGGGCACCCACTTCGGACTGGCGGTGGAGAGCTGGCGCGCGCGTTTCGGTCCGGCCCTGGCCCGCTGGGTCGACGCCGCCGCGGAGATCGAGGCCCTCTGCTCCCTGGCCGCCTACGCCTACGAGCACCCGGACGACCCGTTCCCGGAGATCGCAGGCCGCGAGGGGGTGTTCGAGGGACGCGAGCTGGGCCACCCGCTGCTGCCCGCCGACCGCTGCGTGCGCAACGACGTCCAGCTCGGCGGCGAGCGCCGCGCCTACATGGTGAGCGGATCGAACATGTCGGGCAAGAGCACCCTGCTGCGAACCGTCGGCGTCGCGACCGTGATGGCGCTCGCCGGGGCGCCCGTGCGCGCCGCGTCCCTGCGTCTCTCGAGCTTCGCGATCGGCGCCTCGATCCACGTGGTCGACTCGCTGCGCGAGGGCACCTCCCACTTCTACGCCGAGATCAAGCGCATCCGACAGGTGATGGACCTGACCGAAGACGGGCGTCCGGTGCTCTTCCTGCTCGACGAGGTGCTTCACGGCACCAACTCCCACGACCGCCGGATCGGTGCCGAGGCCGTGCTGCGCAGCCTGCTCGAGCGCGGCGCCATCGGTCTGATCACCACCCACGACCTGGCCCTGGCGGAGGTGGCCGACGCCCTCGCCCCCACCACCTGCAACGTCCACTTCCAGGACGAGCTCCTGGAGGGCCGCATGCACTTCGACTACCGGCTGTGGCCGGGAGTCGTCACGCGCTCGAACGCCCTCGAGCTCATGCGCGCGGTGGGGCTCGAAGTCTGAGCTTCTCGGCGTTGCGCCGCGGGATGCCCCGGGGATCCGGGTGGGAGCGGACGGCCGCCTCGACGCTGGCCTCCCGCAGCAGGTGCAGCATGGGGTGGGGGGAGCGGTTCGTGGCGTTCGCCGGATCGTCCGGGGCGGCGCCCGCGAAGCGGTAGTCGGGGTGGAAGCTCGCGATCTGGATCGTCCCCGCGAGACCCAGGCGCCCCAGCAGCCAGTCGGCCACGTCGAGGAAGCGGTTGTACTCCTCGAAGTCGCGCAGCACGTGGGGGTGCAGGAGGATCGTCGTCTCGATCGCCTCCGGGGCTTCGCGGTCGAGACGTCGCAGCTCGTCGGACAGGTGCGAGGCCAGCTCTCCGGCCGTCGTCGCGTCGCTCACCCGGAAGCGCACGCGCCCTTCGCGCAGGGGCGCGGCCGCGAACGGGCACAGGTCGAGGGCCACGACGACGTCCTCGATCCAGGTACGGGTCTCCTCGACGCAGCGCACTCGGCCTCCCCCCTTGCGCACCCACCTCCGCCAGCCACCCGGCACCCGGACCGCGAAGGCGTCTGGAAGACGACCCGAGGCCCGGAAAGGAGACGGGCCGTCGACTTCCGCCGACGGCCCGTGTAGGAGGCAGGGCCCCGCAGCCCGTACCTCCACCTTTTCATCCGCTCATCTGTCGCTTCGTCCCGCCCGGCATGGAGCAAATTCCGGGCCAAGATCCGGAGGACTCCCGAAATCCGAGTGGACTCCAACGGTTACGGAATGACCGTCACTTCGCGTCGGCACGCGGCAGCCGCACCGGACCGAAAACGCTTTCACCGAAATCGGAAAAGGTTTTCCGTCGAGCGAGCGTTCCTAGGTGAAGTGGAGGTCCTCACCGTAGAAGACGAGGCCCAGCTTGCGGGCCACCGCTCGCGAGGCCTTGTTGTCCCAGGACGTCGAGTACATCGGCTCGCCCCCCTCGGCCCGGACGCTGCGCGCCCAGGCGGCGACGACGCGTGGCGCGAGGCCGCGACCGCGGTGGCTCGCCAGGGTGGCGACACCCACCTCGGTCGCGAGACAGGTCGGGCTGCCGGGCACGGCGCGGGGGCGTGCCGCGTGGGTCAGGGACACCGCGCGCCCCTCCTCGACGGCCGCCCACATGGGCTGTCCCGTGACCACGTCCGGCAGCATGTCCGGGAAGCTCTGCTCGAGCAGGGCCTCGTCGCCCGGGCGCACCGGCTGCAGTGGCAGATCCCCCGGCGCGGGCGCCGGGATCTCGGGGGGGAATCGGAAGGCGGGGCCGCGCCACTCGAAGACGATCTCGGTGACCGAGCCCAGCAGCGAGCGGATCGCCTGCATGCGCTCGGGGGGTGGGTGGTCGGCCGGCAGCGGCTCCTCCTTGCCGGCCAGGCGCGACAGCTCCCGCACCGCCTCGCTCTCGAGATCCTCCCGGAAGCGCCAGAGGTTCCCCAGGCGGGTGCGCCCCAGGTGGAAGAGCGGACACAGGGCGCCCCCCCCAGGCTGGCGGGTCTGGCGGACGCGCCCCCGGGCGTCGTGGTGATACAGACACTGCAGGTGCAGGTCCATCCACTCGAGCTCGTTCACGCGGGGTCGCCGGCCTCGTCGAGGTGCCCGGGCACGAACGGCCGCGTGAGGTTCTCGGGGCCCTCTTCGCCGACGTGGACGTCGTCCTCGATGCGGATGCCGCCGCAGGGGATCAACGCGTCCACCAGCGCCCAGTCGAAGGCCTCGCGGTCGGGCCCCTCGCGATACGGGGCGAGCAACATCGGAATGAAGTAGAGACCCGGCTCGACGGTGACGACGTGGCCCGCCGCCAGGTCGCGGGTGGTGCGCAGGTAGGGATGCTCGGCTGGGGGCGGACGCTGCTCGCCCTCGCGCGTCACCTGCTGGCCGCCGACGTCGTGCACCTGCAGACCGAGGTGGTGGCCGAGTCCGTGGGGCAGGAAGGGCAGCGCGAGCCGGCGCTCCCAGGCCTGGTCGACGGACACCTGCAGCGCGCCGAGGTCGTAGAGGATGCGCGTCACCCCGAGGACCGCCTGGGCGTGGAG
>Ga0075327_1000232_pt1 | contig 14519 bp, 10 predicted proteins | sample MayberrySE_Catta_2_FD_120056 | JGI IMG/M metagenome (GOLD analysis project Ga0075327, IMG submission 120056) | Natural and restored wetland microbial communities from the San Francisco Bay, California, USA, that impact long-term carbon... | ecosystem: Environmental > Terrestrial > Soil >...
CGATCATGGGCGTCGGCCTCGAGGGCGATTACGACCGCGTCCGGCTCCGCGAGATCGCCGAGCACGCCCTGTCGCAGCGGCTGGAACGCGTGCCCGGCGTCGCGGCGGTCACGACTGAAGGCGGCCTCCGCCGCCAGATCCACGTCGAGCTCTCCAAGGAGAAGATTCGCGCCCTCGACCTGCCGGTCGACCGGGTCGTCAACCTGCTGCGCACCGAGAACCAGAACATCCCCCTCGGCGAGGTCGACGAAGGCGACCGGACGTACCTCGTCCGCAGCCAGGGCCAGTTCGAGAACCTCAACGAGATTCGAGACCTCGTGGTGATGACGCGCGCGGGCGTTCCCGTCTACATGCGCGACATCGCGGAGATCAAGGACTCGACCGAGGACTTCCGTTCCTTTACGCGCATCAACGGCAAACCCGGCGTGCGCCTGCGCATCACCAAGCAGTCGGGCACCAACACGGTGGCCATCGCGGACGCGGTGCGCGCCGAAGTCGCACGGATCAACCGCGAGGTTCCGAGCGTCACGATGACGGTCCTCGACGACAGCTCGATTTTCATCAGCCGGGCCATTCATTCCGTGCAGGAGCACGCGCTCGTCGGCGGCGTCCTCGTGATGGCGATCATCTTCGTGTTCCTGCGCAACCTGCGCGCGACGTTCATCGTCTTCACGTCGATTCCCATCTCGGTCATCGGCACGTTCGCGCTCCTCTACTTCAACGGCTACACGCTGAACACGATGACCTTCGGCGGCCTGGCGCTCGGCATCGGCATGATCGTCGACGCCTCGATCGTCGTTCTCGAGAACACGTTCCGGCACATGGAGCACGGCAAGGACCGCATGACGGCGGCGATCGACGCAAGCGAAGAAGTCTGGTCCGCCATCCTCGCGTCCACGCTGACGCACATCGCCGTGTTCGTCCCGCTCCTGTTCCTCACGGGCGTGTCGAGCATCATGTTCACGCAGCTCTCGGTCGTCGTGATGTTCTCGCTGACCATGTCGCTCTTTGTCGCCGTGACGATCGTGCCGGTGCTGTGCTCGAGACTGCTGAAACTGCCGCCGCCAGCCGCCGAACGCACGGGACTGGCGGGACGGCTCTACACCTGGAGCGAGCGCGTCCTCGACTCGATCGACGAGCGCTACAGCCACGTGATCCACGTCGCCCTGAAGCATCGGCCGACCGTCCTCGGCCTGGGCACCGCGTGCGTCGTCGCCGCCGTCATGATCCTGCCCACCATCGGCTTCGAGCTGATGCCCGAAACCGACGAGGGCGAAGTCCGCGTCACCGCCGAGCTGCCGGTGGGCACCCGCGCGGAGCGAGCCGAGGACGTGGCCGTGCGTCTGGAAGGCCTTGCCAAGGAGTACGTGGGCGAGGCCGAGGACGTCATCACCCAGGCCGGCGGCGGCGGGTTCATGGGCGGGGGCGCCAACCGCGTCAACATGACGCTCCGGCTCGTCACGAAGGACCAGCGGACGCGGTCGAGCGAGCAGATTGCCAGGGATCTCAACCGGCAGCTCCCGGGCATCATCCCCGGCGTCATCATCCAGACCCAGGCCTCGGGCGGCAACCGGCTGCAGAGCCGCCTCTTCGGCGGCGGCGACTCGCGCATCTCGCTCGAGATTCAAGGCGACGACCTCACCGTCTCGCAGCGCGTGGCGCAGGACGCGAAGTCTGTCATGGACCGCGTGCCGGAAGTCCGCAATGCCCGCGTCGGCCGCGACGACGGACGGCCCGAACTCGCGATTCAGGTGGACCGGCCGAAGGCCGCGCTCCTCGGCCTGTCGGTGACTGGAGTTGCGAACTCGATCCGCACGAGCGTCGGCGGCACGCAGGCGGCGTTCTTCCGCGAGGCCGGCAACGAGTACCCGATCATCGTGCGCCTCAGGGAGGAAGATCGCGGGCGGCTCGAGGATATCAGCGACATCCTGCTCAGCACCGCGCAGGGCCAGGTCATCGAGGCCAAGAACCTCATGACCGTTCGCAACCAGGCGGGCCCGACCGAAATCCAGCGCAAGAACCAGGAGCGCATCATCCGCGTGACCGCCGAGCCGGAGGCCGCGCTGAGCGAGGCTCTTGCCGCCGTGAACAGCCGGCTGTCCGAAGTGGCGGTCCCACCGGCGTTCCGCGTCGGCTTTGGCGCCGAGGCCGAGGAGCAGGCACGGGCGTTCGCGCAGCTCCAGATGATGTTGATTCTGGCCGTCGTCCTGGTCTACGCCGTCATGGCGTCGCAGTACGAGTCGCTGCGGGATCCGTTCATCATCATGTTCTCGGTGCCGCTCGCCGCCATCGGCGTCGTGCTCGCGCTCAAGCTCACGAATACGACTTTCAGCCTGCAGGCCTACATCGGGGTCATCATGCTGGCGGGCATCGTCGTCAGCAACGCCATCCTGCTCGTCGACTACACCAACATCCTGCGGCGCCGCGACCACATGCCGCTCCGACAGGCGGTCGAGACCGCGGGCCGGACCCGGCTGCGGCCGATCCTGATGACATCGCTCGCGACGATGCTCGGGCTCGTGCCGATGTCGCTCGGAATCGGCGAGGGCGCGGAGCTGCAGGCGCCGCTCGCGCGCGTTGTCATCGGCGGCCTGCTGGCGTCCACGCTCATCACGCTGGTGTTCGTGCCGACGGTGTACACGATCTTCGAGGAAGGCTGGAAGGGACTGCGCTCGGGGCACGAGCCCCAGCATTCTTAGTTTGCTCGGTCGAGCGAAGGTTGGATTCGACATCATGAAAAAGCTCATCATATTCGTGGTCATCGTGGGGGCGCTCGGCACGGGCGGTTGGGCCTACTACCAGAATCGCACCAGGCCGGAGCCACAGGTGACGACCGTGCCGGTCAGCCGCGGCGACGTCGTCGAACGCGTGCAGGCGACGGGCACGCTGGAGGCGGTGACCACCGTCGACGTCGGCACGCAGGTGTCGGGCGTCGTGCAGGAGCTCTACGCCGACTTCAATTCGATCGTTCGCAAGGGACAGGTGATCGCGCGCCTCGACCCGTCGATCCTCCAGGTGCAGATCGAGTCGCAGAGGGCCAACGTCATCAGGGCCCAGGCCGATCTCGAGCGCCTGAAGGTACAGTACGCCGATGCGCAGCAGAAGTACGAGCGCGCGAAGGCGATGTGCGGCAAGGTGCTCGTGCCACGCACCTGCCTCGAGACGGCCGAGCTCAACGTCAAGAGCGCCGACGCGCAGATCAAGTCGTCGGCGGCCAGCCTGTCCCAGACGCAGGCCAGCCTGAATCAGGCCGAGGTCAACCTGGGGTACACGGTCATCACCTCCCCCATCGATGGCATCGTGATCTCGCGCAACGTCGATCCCGGTCAGACCGTCGCGTCGAGCATGAACGCGCCGACGCTGTTCGTCATCGCGGCGGACCTGACCAAGATGCAGGTCGTGGCCAACATCGACGAGTCCGACGTCGGCAAGATGCGTCCCGGACAGGTGGTGTCGTTCCGCGTCGACGCCTACCCGGCCGACACGTTCCTCGGCTCGGTCGAGCAGGTGCGCCTGCAGCCGGCTGTCGTGCAGAACGTCGTGGTCTACTCGACCGTGATCGCGGTACCCAACGCTCAGTTGAAGCTGAAGCCCGGGATGACGGCCACCGTGGGCATCGAGATCGCGCGCCGCGACAACGTGCTGCGGGTGCCAACGGCGGCCGTCCGCTTCCGGCCGACCGAGGCCATGTTCCAGGTGCTCAACCAGCCCATGCCCCCGGAACTTCAGCGTGGCGCGGCCGCGTTCGCGGGTGGCCGCGGACGCGAGGGTGGCGGCCGCGGGCGTATTGGCGGCGGTCCGGGTGGACCGGGCGGCGGGGGCACGGCTGCGCCGCAGGGCGCACCGCAAGCAGCTCCGCAAAGCGCCGCGCCACAGGCGGGCGCGCCGGCGGCAGCCCCGCAGGCGAGAGCCTCCCAGGCCCCAGCCGGCGGCGGACGTCCGGACGCGCCCGAAGCCCGCGGCGGAGGGGACCGGATGGCCGGAGCTCCGGGTGGTGGCGAGGGTGGCGGGCGCGGCGCCGGCGGCGGCCGGGGATTCGACCCGAACATGACGCCCGAGGAGCGACGCAAGCGCATGGAAGAGCGCATGGCCAGCATGACGCCCGAAGAACGCGAGCGCTTCCAGGCGCGCCAGCGTGAGCGCGAAGCCCAGACCGGCGCCACGGGCGGACGTGGCGCCGGTCCTGGCAGCCAGCCAGGATTCGGCGGCGCACCGGGCGGCCGCAGTGCGGCACCGGGCGCCACCGCCGGCCGTCCGGGCGGACGCGATCTCGGGCGCGGGATTGCCGGCAACGTCAGCGCAGGCGCGTCGGTGACGAGCGGTGCCACGACGATCGACTCGCTGTTCGCGCCGCTCCAGACCACCGAGACCCGGGGCAGGGCGTGGCTCTACGAGGACAAGCAGCTCAAGTCAGTGGCCCTCCGGCTCGGCGTGAGCGACGGTACCTACAGCGAGCTGCTGGAAGGCGACATCAGGGAAGGCCAGGAAGTCGTCGTCAACATGGTGACCGGACTCGAACCCGTGACCCGCCCGGGTCAGCAGCCGGCCGGAGGTAACCCGCTCATGGGCCCACAGCGCGGCGGCCGCGGGCGGGGGTTCTAATGTCAGCTGCCGGCTTCCAGCTTCCGGCTTCCAGCTAAGAGCTTTCAGAGCTCAATCGATGATTCAGCTCTGAATACTGCTGGAAGCTGGCAGCTGGTAGCTGGAAGCTGGTAGCTGGCAGCTGGTAGCTGGCAGCTGGTAGCTGGAAGCTGGAAGCTGGAAGCTGGAAGCTGGTAGCTAACAACAAATGCCTGTCATTTCTGTTCGCAATCTGGTCAAGACCTACACGGTGGGGGAAGTCATCGTGCGCGCGTTGCGCGGCGCGGACCTTGACGTCGAGGCCGGAGAGTTCGTCGCCGTCACCGGACCGTCGGGATCCGGCAAGTCGACCCTGATGCACATCCTCGGTTGCCTCGACCGCCCGACGAGCGGCCAATACTTTCTCGACGGCAAGGACGTGTCCCGCATGTCGAAGGACGAGCTGGCCGTCGTGCGCAACAAGAAGATCGGGTTCGTGTTCCAGGGATTCAATCTCCTCTCCCGAACCACGGCGCTCGACAATGTGGAGCTCCCCCTGCTCTACAGCGGCGGCTCGAAGATGAAGGCGGCCGAGCGCCACCGCCGCGCCATGGATGCGCTCAAGGTCGTCGGGCTCGGTGATCGATTCCATCACTTTCCCAACCAGTTGTCTGGCGGCCAGCAGCAGCGCGTGGCGATCGCACGGTCTCTCATCAACGAGCCGTCAATCATCCTTGCCGACGAGCCGACGGGCAACCTCGACACGCGCACCAGCATCGAGGTCATGGACATCTTCCAGAAGCTCAACCGGGAGCATGGCATCACGATCATCCTGATCACGCACGAGATGGATATCGCGGAGCACGGCACCCGTCTCGTGCGCTTCCGGGACGGCAAGATCCAAATCGATCAGCAGATCACGAAGCGCCGGAATGCCGGCGAGGAACTGGCGGCGCTGCCGCCCCCGGAAGACATCGACATCGCCCACATCCCGGCGGATCCGGCACCAGAGGCGCACGGCGGCGTCGCGTAGGAGCTCACCATGTCCATAATCATGACGCTGCGCATTGCCCTCAAGGCGCTCAACCGCAACAAGATGCGCACCGTGCTGACGATGCTGGGCATGATCATCGGCGTCGGCGCGGTCATCACCATGGTGGCGCTCGGACGCGGCGCGCAGGCGACCATCGAGGAACAGGTCAAATCCGCAGGCACGAACGTCATCAACATCAACGCCGGAAACTTCACGCAGGGCGGCGTTCGCCAGGGCCAGGGCATGTCGAGCTCCCTGACCGCGGAAGATGCTGCCGCTTTGCGCACGGTTCCTGGTGTGCAGTACGTGTCGGCCGGCGTCAACTCACGCGGCCAGCTCATCGCCGGCAACCAGAACTGGTCCAGCCAGGTTCAGGGCGTCGACATAGACTTCCAGCTGATTCGCAGCTGGCCGACGGCCTATGGGGCCTTCTTCACGCCACAGGACGTGGCCTCGGCGTCGAAAGTGGCGGTCCTCGGCAAGGTCGTCTCCGAAACGCTTTTCGGACCCGACGTCGACCCGACCGGCCAGATCATCCGGATCCGCAATCAGCCCTTCCGAGTCATTGGCGTCATGGCGCCGAAGGGCCAGGGAGCCTTCGGTCAGGATCAGGATGACGTGGTCTTTGCGCCGTACACCACGGTCCAGAAGAAGCTGCAGGGCCAGCAGCACATCAATAACATCATCGTGGCTTCCGAGACCCCAGACACGGCCACGGTGTCGGCGGCGATTACCGAAGCACTCCGACTGCGTCACAAGCTCGTGGCCGGCGACCCGGACGACTTCACCGTTCGGACGCAGGAGGAAATCGCGAGCCTCCGGACCGAGACGACACGGACGATGACGGTCCTGCTCGCCGCGATTGCCGGCGTCTCGCTCGTTGTCGGGGGGATCGGGATCATGAACATCATGCTCGTCTCTGTCACGGAACGGACACGCGAGATCGGGCTGCGCATGGCGATCGGCGCCCGCGGCCGCGACGTGCTGCTCCAGTTCCTGGTCGAAGCGATCGTGATCAGCCTTTTCGGCGGCCTCATCGGTATCGGCCTCGGGTTTGCACTCTCGATGGGCATCGAGCGGTTTGCGCAGTGGCCGACGTCGATTCCCGCTGACTGGATCGGCGTCGCGTTCGGCGTGGCCGCGGCAACTGGCGTATTCTTCGGGTTCTATCCGGCGCGCAAGGCCGCGCGTCTCGACCCGATTGAAGCTCTCAGGTTCGAGTAAGCTTTCAGCTGTCAGTTGAGCTTAGCTCCCGAGTCTGATGGCTTACAGCTGACAGCTTTCTTGCATCCGGTGACGGGAATTCAGGGCGGCGTCGTTCATTCTCATTCAAAAGGAGTCTCATGATGAAGCGGGCACGAATTGGAATCATCGCGACGGCCGTGCTGGCCGTGGCGACCATGGCTTTCGCGCAGAAGGCCGACTTCTCGGGCAGCTGGGCGCCTGAGGTTGATCCGGCGGCGGCTCCAGGCGGTGGCGGTGGCGGACGCGGCGGGATGATGGGGCCGATGACCGTCAAGCAGACCGCCGACACGCTGACCATCGAGCGCTCGTTTGGCGAGAACAAGATTGTCCAGACCTACAAGCTGGACGGCACTGAGTCGACGAACACCCAGATGGGTCGCGGCGGCAACTCGATTGAAATCAAGTCGGTCGCGAAGTGGGACGGCCCGAAGCTCGTCATCACCAGCAAGCGGGCCGGCCAGGATGGCGCGATGATTGAGACGACGGCCACCTGGTCGGTCGCCGGCGGTGTGCTGACCATCGAGAACGTGGGCGGCCGCGGCCCCTCGAAGCAGACCTACAAGAAGACGACGTAACCGGACGGTTAGAAGTCTGAAGTTGGCGATCTGAAGCAGGCCCGGGGCTCACGCTCCCGGGCCTCTTTTACCTTGCCTGGTCCCTGAGCAGGCGTCTCAACAACTCCCCCACCCTCAGCCCTGTCACCGGATCGCGCAGGTCGGGCGCGATCTCGGCGAGCGGCCCCAGCACGAAGAACCTGGTGCGGAAGCGCGGATGCGGCACCTGCAGGCCGGGCTCGTCGATGATCTCGTCGCCGGCGAGGATCAGGTCGAGGTCGAGCGTGCGGGCGGCGCCTGGGTACGGGCGCTCGCGGCCGAAGTCGCGTTCGATGCCCAGGAGCTCATCGAGCAGCGACCGCGGGTCGAGCGCCGTCCGGCCGGCCACGACCGCGTTCAGAAAGAGTGGCTCGCCGGGGAGCACTTCCCCGGCAGGGCCTTCCGGGTCGGTTTCGACGATATCCGAGTGGGAGATGTTCGAGAGGATACGGGACAGGCGTTCGAGCGCGAAGGCCATGGCGGCCCGCCTGTTCCCGAGATTGCTGCCAATCGCGATCGCGACCAGCCGGTCGATCGGCGCTATTGTTCGATCCAACGGACGGGCAGCACTCCCCCGCCCGTACCCTCGCCTTCCGGACGCCGGCCGAGCAGGTCGGTCCGGCCCGCCACCGCCTGGTCGAAGAAACGCTTGTGCTCCAGTGTTTCGCCGACAATCACGTTGAGCATCGTCCGGTGACGCGCGTGGCTGAGCGCGGCGACACGGGGGCGCCATTTGTCCACGAACGCCTGAGCGGCGTCGCGGTCCTGGGCCATCACCGCGCTCTGGGACTCGGCACCCTTCCCTGAGACGGCCATGACCGGTTCCGCTGCGTCCTCTGCCTGACCGGCGGCGACATCGTTCGTCTGATCGCTCGCGTCGAGAATGGCATCCCGCACCCAGCTGACGTGCATGTCCTCGCGGGCGATGACGTACTGATAGGTGTTGTTGAAGTCGTAGTCGCTGACGTGCCGCGCCGCCGCCTCGTGCCGCCGCAGCATCGTCAATTTGTCGCGGTGGAACTCGCGCAGGAACTCGAGCAGTTCAGTGGCTTTCACGCGCTTTGCTTTTCCTTGCAGGTGATGCAGACGCGCGTCCAGGGAATCGCGTTGAGGCGCGCGGGCGCGATCGGCTCGCCGCAGTCGCGGCAGATGCCGAACGTGCCCTTCTCCATGCGGTAGAGGGCCTCTTCGATGGCCTGGAGAATCTTGGCGTCGGTCTGCTTCAGCTTGAGCTGGATGTGCACTTCGTTGTTGCCGCTCGCCTGATCCGCCAGATCGCCCTGGCGGGAATTGGTCTCGGCTGACGTGGTGAGCGGCTTGACGCCGCCTCCCTGCGCCAGGATCTCGCCGCGCTTCCTGAGAAGCGCATCCTTATACGGGGACTGATCCATGGTGTTCCTCTCCACGGGCACCGCCTTCCCTCCCCTGACAAAACTCAATCTTAACAGATTTTCACCCCTGATCTCCCGGCGCGCGACCGCCCCCTGGACCGCCGATCACGCGGATTCCCCTTGCGGGAACGCGGATTCGTCTTCGGGACGCGGACCACGCCGATTTCATTCACGGGACGCGGATCACACGGATTTCATCACGGGACGCGGATTTACGCGGATTTCATCACGGGACGCGGATTACGCGGATTTCTTCACCGGGGATGATCAGAACACGCAGTCCCGGCGGCATCTCCCCGGAAGCACGCCGACTCTTGCTAGATCAGCGTAGTTGAGTCCGTTGAGAGATCCGGGGAGCGACCCGTCGCCTCAGAGAGAGGGATCCGCGCGATCCGCGTCCCGTCGGGCCCTTCGAGATCCGCGTCCGATTCAAGGGTCAGCGTCCGCGCTCACTCGGCGCGCAGCGCCCCGAGCGGCTTCTGCCGCAACACTTCGGCGCTGGCGAGGACGCCGACAACGGCGACGAGCGCCATGGTGAGGACGGCGCCGGCGGCGAGGAGGAGCGGCTGCGGGCGCCAGGCGATGTCGAGCAGGTACCTGGCGACGGCCCAGCTGAGGGCCAGGGCGCCGATGGCTCCGATCAGACCTGCGAGCAGCCCGAGCGCCGAGTACTCGAGCGCCACCATGGTCGTGAGCAGCCGCGTGCTGGCACCGAGCGTGCGCAGGATTGCCGCTTCGTAGACCCGCTGGAACCGCGTCATGGCCACGGCGCCAATCAGGATGAGGACGCCGCTCGCGAGCGCGATACCACCGACGATCGAGATCGCCAGCACGACGTTGTCGACGACGGCCTGGATGCGCGCGATGACGTCGCGCGCGTCGATGGCGCTGACGTTCGGGTAGCGCGATACGAGGTCGAACTGCAGGCGGGCGCGCGCTTCGGCATCAGCAGGACCGCGGACGAATCCCACGAACGTATGGGGCGCCTGTTCGAGCGCACCCGGCCGGAAGACGAACATGAAGCCGCCGCTCCGCGAGTCTTCCCATCGGACACGCCGGACGCTGGTCACGCGGGCCTCGAAGGTCCGGCCCGCCACGTCGAATCGCATCCAGTCGCCGAGGTTGATGTTGAAGCGCTCGTGAATGCTCTGCTCGATCGACACCTGCTGTTCGGCGCCGGCGGCGGCCGGCTCGGCCGGCCAGAACTGCCCGCTCGTCACCTCCTCGTTCTGCGCCAGCTCCGGACGATAGGTGACGGTGTACTCGCGCGCGAGCGAGCCCCGGCCGCGTACGTCCGCATAGCCCTCGAGGTTCACGTCGCGGCCGCGGACCCCGGTCACCCTCGCGCGCAGCGTCGGGACGAGTCGCGCCGGCGTGGCGCCCTCCTGCCGCGCATCGAGGATCGTCCTGATGCCGTCGGCCTGGTCCGGCTGGATATCGATGAGGAAGAGGTCCGCTCCGCCCTGTCGCACGCCGATGACCGACTCGGCCACCAGGTTCTGCTGGAGCGTTCGAACCCCGAGGACGAAAAAGCATCCCAGTCCGACGGAGAGAAGGATGACCCTCGTCTGATTGCCAGGGCGGCCCAGGCTGAGGACGGCGTGCCGGAGGGGAAACCAGCGCGCGTGGGACAGCGGTCGCGCCGCGCGAACGAGCAGCCACGCAGCCCCGTAGAGCACGAGCGCGACCACCGCGAATCCGCCCGAGACGAGGAGCCCCGCCCGAACCGAGGCGGCCTGCCACGAGGCGACGGCCACGAGGCCGGCCGTGACCAGAATGGCCGTCCCGGCCTGTATCCAGTCGACCCTCGCCAGCACTGATCGCACGCCGGAACGCGGCGGCGGCGCGCCACCGGGCTGGAGGGTGCCGCCGCCTCTCAAGAGCAGCAGAGGCTTCACCCTCCTCACCTCCAGAAGAGGGACCAGCGCAAAGAGCAGCGAGACGAGCAGCCCGACGGCCACACCCTGCGCAATCGCGGACATCGTCAGGCCATACGGCACGCCGCCGAACGAGGCCGAAAGCGACGCCGGAATCATCCGCATCGCGCCCTCCGCGAGGAGGACTCCTGCAAGGCTGCCGGCCAGGCCGAGGAGCGCGACCTGCGCGACGTAGGTCGCCAGGACCTGAGAAGTCGTCGCGCCCAGGCACTTGAGAATGGCGATGCTCTTGATCTTCTGCCGGACGAAGACGCGGGTGACGCTCCAGACGCCGATGCCGCCGAGGACGACGATGACGAAGCCGACGAGACTCAGATAGTTCTCGGCGCGCACGAGATCGTCGCCGATGTCATCTTCGAGCGATGCGTAGGACCGCGCGGACGCGAAGTTGCCGCGGAGCTCCTGTCGCAGTCGCCTGGTCAGGCGGTTGACACCATCCTCGCGCACCTTCAGCAGGCGCTGGTAGCTGGCGCGGCTGCCGAACCCGAGCAGGCCGGCCTGACGGAGATCGGCCAGGTCGATGATGACGCGCGCGCCGAAGCTGAACGCGCCAATCCGCCGTCCCGGCTCCTGGGCGATGACGCCGCGGATCGTGAACGGCTGAGCGCCGATCAGGATCCGCTCGCCCACCGTCGTTCCCAGCTGCACGAGGAGCTCTGGGCCGACGAGCGCGCCACGCCCGGCCAGCAGGTCGTGCGAATAGGCGCGGCCATCGGCGAGCGCCAGCGTTCCGTAGAACGGAAAGGCGGCCTCGACGGCGCGGAGCTCGACCATGCGGGCCACCGCCAGGCCCTGCTCGGCGCGCACCATGGTCGCCGTTTCGATCGACTCGGTCTGCGCGACGACGGGCGCCTCGGCAAGAATCGCATCGACTTTCCCGCGAACCTCGGGCGTCCACGCACGGTTGGTCTGGACAATGACGTCGGAGGCAATCATCGTCCGCGCCTCGCGCGTCAGGCTCAGGCGCAGGCTCTGAATGACCGACCGCAGCGCGACAATCGCGCCCACGCCGATAGCGACGCAGAGGAAGAAGAACAGGAGCCGCCGCCAGGAGGCGCGGAACTCGCGGAGGGACATGCGGAGGATGAAGAGCATGTCAGTCGACCGTCGGCAGTCGGTGGTCGGCAGTCACAGTCGGCAATCTCAGTCGTCAGTCACAGTCGTGAGTCGAAGTTCCACTGCCCTGTCACGCACCTGCACGACTCGTCCGTCTCGCAGCGAGACGGTCATATCGGCAATCGCGGCGATCTCGGGGTCGTGGGTCACGAGGACGAGGGTCGACTGCCTGGACCGGTGAATCTGGAGCAGCAGGTCGATGACGTGGCGACCGGTGGTGCTGTCGAGGTTTCCGGTCGGCTCGTCGGCGAGCAGAATCGGCGGATCGTTCGCGAGCGCTCGCGCGATGGCGACCCGCTGCTGTTCGCCGCCCGACAGCTGCGACGGATAGTGATGGCCGCGGTCCGAGAGGCCCACCTCGGCGAGAAGCGCTGTCGCCCGGCCGGCCGGATCGGCACCACCGGCGATCTCGATCGGCACCAGGATGTTCTCGAACGCCGTCAGCGACGGCAGCAGGTGGAAGAACTGGAAGACGAATCCGATCCGCGTGCCGCGGAGGCGCGCCAGCGCGTCCTCGCCGAGCGCCGTGATGTCCACATCGTCGACGACGATCGTGCCTGTGGAGGGGGCGTCGAGGCCGGCGATGAGACCGAGCAGCGTCGACTTGCCGCTGCCCGACGCACCCGTGACGGCCACGACGCGTCCGCCCGGAATCACGAGATCGAGCGGGTGCAGAATCGTGAGCATCCCCGTGCCGCTCGGCACGGTTCTGGACACGCCCCGGAGCGCGATCACGACGCCGTGCCCATCTGATCCAGAACAGACCGGAGAACGGGCCACACGGTCTCGGCGATGAGCCGCGCGCCTTCGGCGTTGGGGTGGATGCCGTCGGGCTGGTTCAGCGAACCCTCACCGGCCACCTTGTCGAGAAGAAAGGGGATGAACAGCACTCGCTGCTTGCTGGCAACTTCACGAAAGGCCATGCGGAACGACTGTACGTATTCGGGGCCGTAGTTCGGCGGGGCCTCCATGCCGGCGAGGATGACGACAATGTTCTTCTCGCGGGCGCGCTCGATGATAGTGGCGAGGTTCTGCTTCATCTCGGCAATCGACAGCCCGCGCAGCCCGTCGTTGGCGCCGAGCGCGACGATGAGAATCCGTACGTCGCCCTCGAGAGCCCAGTCCAGCCGCCGCAGGCCGCCGGCAGAGGTATCGCCGGAGACGCCCGCGTTGACCATCTCGAACGGGTACCCTTCCTCATCGAGCTTGTTCTGCAGGAGCGAGGGGTACGACTCGGTCTCGAGCAGCCCCAGCCCGACAGTCAGGCTGTCGCCGAGCGCCACGATCTTCGCGCGCACAACGGGTGCCGTCGGGTCGGCGGACGCCGTCGCACGGGCAGCCGTGGTGGCCGGCTCCGAACCGGCGCCGAAAATGAATCCGCATCCGCCCGTGCTGCAGGCGCTCGCCAGCACACAGGCCGAGAGCGCCGCCAGGCACGACAATCTCAAGCGAGTCATTGGTATATGGCTATTATATAGACCGAGAGCGCGCCACCGGGGTTCCAGCGTCGCCCAACGAGCCTTCCCATGACCCGCACCTGCCAGTCCCTGACTCTACTCGCCACGCTCGTCGCTGCCTCGAGCGGCTTCGCACAGACCGTGTTCCCCAGCGACCGCGTGCTGACGCACCGGGAGCAGGCGCCCCTCGTCAAGAGCTGGATCCAGAAACGCTTCGACACGGTGCTTCCAGCGCTCATGCGCCGAGAGAAGATCGAGATGTGGATCATCGTCTCGCGCGAGTACAACGACGACCCCGTGTTTCGATCCATGGCACCGCTGACGACCTACTCGTCGCGCCGTCGCACCATCCTGGTCTTCCACGACCGGGGCGCAAGCGTCGAGCGGCTTTCGATCGGACGGTTCGACTACGACGGTCTCTACAAGGTCGTGCCAACAGCCAACGATGAGCAGTGGGCGGGTTTGCGCACGCTCGTCGAGGAGCGCGACCCTCAGGTGATCGGCATCAACACGTCCGACGCGTGGAACCACGCCGACGGACTCACGGCCAACGAAAAGGACCGTCTCTTCCAGGCGCTCGGGCCAAAGTATGCGGCGCGCGCGAGGTCGGCTGAAATGCTTGCCGTCGGCTGGCTCGAAACCAAGCTGCCCGAAGAAACCGACGCGTACCGGCACGTGATGAAGGTCGCGCACCAGATCATCGCCGAAGCCTTCTCGAGCAAGGTCATCCAGCCCGGCGTCACCACGAGCGAGGATGTCGTCTGGTGGATGCGCCAGCGGGTCGCCAGCATGGGCCTGGGGCAATGGTTCCATCCTTCGGTGACGATCCATCGCAAAGGCGGCCTCCCGCCGGGCCTGCCGCCCGGCGCGCGCGTGATCGAGCGCGGGGACATGCTGCACACCGACTTCGGCCTCGTCTATCTCGGATTCTCGACCGACACGCAGCACAACGCCTACGTGCTGCTGCCTGGCGAAACCGAAGCCCCCGCCGGTCTCAACGCAGGCCTGCGGGCGGCAAATCGCCTGCAGGATCTGACGACGGAGGCCGCGACGGTTGGCACGACAGGAAATGCGGCGCTGGCGGTCGCGCTGGCGCGGGCAAGGGCCGAGGGGCTGACGCCGTCCATCTACTGTCACCCGGTCGGCTCTCACGGCCACGCCGCCGGCCCGCCGATTGGTATGACCGA
>Ga0075327_1000233_pt1 | contig 14483 bp, 10 predicted proteins | sample MayberrySE_Catta_2_FD_120056 | JGI IMG/M metagenome (GOLD analysis project Ga0075327, IMG submission 120056) | Natural and restored wetland microbial communities from the San Francisco Bay, California, USA, that impact long-term carbon... | ecosystem: Environmental > Terrestrial > Soil >...
ATTGCGCCGGACGACTTCTGGGAGTCCTTCGCCAGGATCGTCGCCGACCTCGCGCCGCGCAACGCATCGCTTCTCGCCTTCCGCGAAGTGCTGCAAACCAAAATCGATGCATGGCACAGGGCGCGCAACGGCGAGCCGCTCGATCTCGATGCCTACAAGAAGTTCCTCGAGGAGATCGGCTACCTGGTGCCTGAAGGCGACACCTTCGCGGTCACCACGGCGAACGTCGATCCGGAAATCTCCGAGATTGCGGGCCCGCAGCTCGTCGTCCCGGTCATAAACGCGCGCTATTCGCTCAACGCGGCCAATGCGCGCTGGGGAAGCCTCTACGACGCCCTCTACGGCACCGACGCCATTGCCGAGACCGGCGGAGCGGAGCGCGGCGCACGCTTCAATCCCTTGCGCGGTCAGAAGGTGATCGACTTCGCGCGAGGTGTGCTCGACGAGACGGCGCCGCTCGACGGCGCTTCGTGGCGCGACGCCATCGGCATTTCCATCAAGGACGGCAAGCTCGCCGTGGTGACAAAAAACGGAGCGGTCGGCCTCAAGGACCCGTCGTGCTTCGTCGGTTACCAAGGCGGGGAAGAGGCGCCGAGCGCCGTGCTGCTTCGGCATCACGGATTGCATCTCCAAATCGAGATCGACCGCAAGCATCCGATCGGAAAGGACGATGCTGCGGGCATCGCCGACATCGTCGTCGAAGCGGCGATGACGACGATCATAGATCTCGAGGACTCCATCGCCGCCGTAGACGCCGAAGACAAGGTCGCGGCCTATCGCAACTGGCTCGGGTTGATGAAGGGCGACCTGACCGCAACCTTCGAAAAAGGCGGAAGAACGATCGACCGCGCCCTCAACGACGACCGCGCATACAAGACGCCGGCGGGCGGTGTGCTGACGCTCACCGGGCGGAGTTTAATGCTGGTCCGCAATGTCGGGCACCTGATGACCAACCCCGCGGTCCTGACCGGTGACGGCAAGGAGGTTCCCGAAGGCCTACTCGATGCGATGGTGACCGCCGCAATCGCGCTCCACGACATCGGCCCTGACGGGCGGCGCAGGAATTCGCCGGCCGGCGCCATGTATGTGGTCAAGCGGAAAATGCACGGGCCCGACGAAGTCGCCTTCTCCGCCGAGATTTTTTCGCGGGTGGAAGAGGCGCTCGGCATGCCGCGCAATACCATCAAGATGGGGATCATGGACGAAGAGCGGCGGACGACCCTCAACCTGATGGAGTCGATCCGTGCGGCGAAGGACCGCGTCTTCTTCATCAACACCGGCTTCCTCGACCGGACGGGCGACGAGATCCACACGTCGATGGACGCCGGGCCGATGATCCGCAAAGGCGACATGAAGACGTCGACCTGGATTCTGGGATACGAGAACTCCAACGTCGATATCGGGCTCTTGTGCGGACTTCCGGGGCATGCCCAAATCGGCAAAGGGATGTGGGCGATGCCGGATCTGATGGCCGACATGCTTGAGCAGAAGATCGGCCATCCCGAGGCCGGCGCCAATACAGCCTGGGTGCCCTCGCCCACCGCCGCAACGCTGCATGCGCTGCACTATCACCAAGTCGACGTGCACGAACGGCAGCAGGCGCTCAAATCGCGCAAGCGCGCCTCGATCGACGACATCCTGACGATCCCGCTTGTCGAGCGCCCGAACTGGACGCCGGAGCAGATCCGGCAGGAGCTCGACAACAACGCCCAGGGCCTCCTCGGCTACGTGGTCCGCTGGGTCGAGCAAGGCGTCGGTTGCTCCAAGGTGCCCGACATCAACAATGTCGGGCTGATGGAGGACCGTGCGACGCTCAGGATCTCGAGCCAGCACATTGCCAACTGGCTGCATCACGGCATCGTCAGCAAGGCGCAGGTGGAGGAGACGCTAAAGCGCATGGCGGCCGTGGTCGACAAGCAGAATGCCGGCGATCCCCTCTATCGACCGATGGCGCCGAACTTCGACGACAGTGTCGCCTTCCAGGCCGCTTCCGACCTCATCTTCAAGGGACGCGAGCAGCCGAGCGGCTATACCGAGCCGATCCTGCATGCCCGCCGGCAGGAGGCAAAGGCGAAGTTCGGCCAATAAGCGGGCGGACGAAGCACAATTCGTCGGGAAGCATGGCGGGGCGCCTTGCAAGCGCCTCAAGGGCCCCCTAAATGGCTCGGGCACTCAGTCTCGGCCAACCACTGGGCGGCCCCCAATGCAATCCTCGATTATCAGTATTTCCGGTCTGACCAAGACCTACGCCTCCGGTTTCCAGGCGCTGAAAAACATCAATCTGGAAATCCGCAAGGGCGAGATCTTCGCTCTGCTCGGTCCGAACGGCGCCGGCAAAACGACGCTTATCAACATCATCTGTGGGATCGTCACCCCGTCCGGCGGGACGGTGACCGTCGCCGGCAACGATATCATCCGCGATTACAGGATGACGCGCGCGATGATCGGGCTCGTGCCGCAAGAGCTGGCCACCGACGCGTTCGAGTCACCGTGGGCGACGGCAAACTTCAGCCGCGGGCTGTTCGGCAAGCCGCCCAACGCGGGCTTGGTCGAGAAGGTGCTCAAAGAGTTGTCGTTATGGGACAAGAAAGACACCAATATCATGGCGCTTTCCGGCGGCATGAAACGGCGGGTGCTGATCGCCAAGGCGCTGGCGCACGAACCGCAGATCCTGTTCCTCGACGAACCGACGGCCGGCGTCGACGTCGAATTGCGTCAGGATATGTGGGAGGTCGTCCGTTCGCTCAAGGCCTCAGGTGTAACCATCATCCTGACCACGCATTATATCGAGGAGGCCGAGGAAATGGCCGACCGCGTCGGCGTGATCAACAACGGCGAAATTATCCTGGTGAAGGACAAGGTCGAGCTCATGCGTAAGCTCGGCAAGAAGCAGTTGACCCTGCAACTCCAGCAGAAGATCGACGCTATCCCCGAGAGGTTAGCCTCGCCGCAACTGTCCCTGTCCGAAGACGGTACGGAGATTACCTACACCTACGACACCCAAGGCGAACGCACCGGCATAACGACGCTGTTGAGCGACCTCAGGGATGCCGGTATCCGCTTCCGCGACCTCCAGACGACACAAAGCTCGCTGGAGGAAATCTTCGTCGACCTGGTGTCCCGCTCCCGAAGTTCGTCAGACTTCTCGGCAAGCTCAGAACGAACTTCGGAATCGTAAGGACACCAGATCTAATATGTTGCCAGTGTGATTGAGACCGAGAAGTTCGCTCTGGGATACGCTGCCTGCTGTTGCGAACTTCTCGATCATCACGCTGCTGTGAGGGAAAAGCAATGAACCTGAGAGCGGTCTGGTCAATCTATGTGTTCGAGATGTCGCGCACCGGCCGCACGCTCCTGCAAAGCATCGTCTCGCCGGTGATTTCGACATCGCTCTACTTCGTCGTCTTCGGCGGCGCGATCGGCTCGCGGATCGCGGAGGTCGAGGGCGTGAGCTATGGTGCCTTCATCGTCCCGGGACTGATTATGCTGATGCTCTTGACGCAGAGCGTATCGAATGCCTCCTTCGGCATCTACTTTCCCAAATTCGTCGGTACGATCTTCGAGCTGCTGTCAGCACCGGTGTCATTCTACGAAGCGGTACTTGGCTATGTCGGTGCGGCAGCGACCAAGTCGATTATCCTCGGCCTGATAATCCTGGCAACAGCCGGCTTCTTCGTGCCGATCGAACTGCAACATCCGCTGTGGATGCTCCTTTTTCTGGTGCTGACAGCCGTAAGCTTCAGTCTGCTCGGCTTCATCATCGGCATCTGGGCGGATGGATTCGAGAAGCTGCAGCTGGTGCCACTATTGATCATCACTCCTCTCACTTTCCTCGGAGGCACTTTCTATTCGGTGTCAATGCTGCCGCCCGTGTGGCAGACGGTGACACTGTTCAACCCCGTGGTTTACCTGATCAGCGGCTTCCGCTGGAGCTTCTATGGCATCGCCGACGTCAATGTCGGCGTTAGCCTGGTTGCGACGCTCGCATTCCTCGCCGTCTGCCTCGCCATCGTCGGCTGGATGTTCAAGACGGGGTATCGGCTGAAGACGTAAGCGATTCCGCGGGAGTCGGCAGACGATCGGGCGAGCGCAGTCTAGTCGACTCGGCTGTCTTTTGTTTCCTTTGAGAAGATGACGAAAAGAAGGTGAACCAACGCCAGCGATGTAATGTAATAGTCGAGAGAGAAGATATCCTCGGTCCACCCATAGATCGCTTGGCAGATGATCGGCGTCAAACCGCCGGCGATTGTCAAGGCGGCATTGTAGCCGATGGCGCCTCCCGTGCAGCGCGTTGCGAACGGAAACATTTCGGTGATCGCCGTCGTCAAAATCGCGGCGGTCGGCGCGAGGGCGATTCCGTAGACGATCGTCGCGACGACGACATTAAACAGCTCGCCTGTGTTGATTAGGTAAAGAATCGGATAGCTGGTCAGGATGAACAGTCCGGCGCCGACTCCCATCACCGGACGCCGGCCGACCCGGTCGGAGATATGGCCGCAAACCGGAATAAGAACGGTAGCGACCAGAAGGCTTATGAGGATGGCGAACGTGGCGCCTTCCAAGCTCAGTTTGACGTCGTGGGTCAGAAACGATGGCATGAAGCCGAGCATGAAGTAATTGCCCATGGCCATCATGATTCCATAGCCGAAAGAAATGAACAGCAATCCCAGTTGAGTCGTGAACGAGGTCTTGATCGGGTTCTCAACGAGGTTGTTGGCCTGCTTGTGCTTGAGGAAGACCGGAGACTCGTCGATCGAGTAAAGCAGCCAAGCCACAAGTCCGCCGATGGCCAGGAACGACAGGAACGGAATCCGCCATCCCCAGTTCTCGATCGCAGTCTCCGAAAGTCTTGTGGTGGTCAGGAAGAAGGACAGAATGCCGAGCACAAAGCCGAGAAAAACGCCCGACATGACGCTGCTCGAAATCAGACCCCGCCGACGAACGGACGGGTTCAGCTCGATTAAGAGCGCCGTGGAGTTGGTCGGCTCGGCTGAAATCGCCATGGTCTGACCGATCCGAATCACCAACAAGAGGATGATCGCACCTATGCCCAGGCTGTCGTAGCCCGGCATGAGGCCAATGGCTGTCGTGCAGATCGACGAAACGATGACCGTAACCAACAAGGTGTTCTTGCGACCGTGTCGGTCGGCAAAGGCGCCGGAAATCATGGCCCCGAGCGGGCGAAAAACAAAGCCGACGGCAAAGATCGCGAAATACAGAAGCAGCGACGACTGGTAGCTGACAAACGGGAAGAAGACTTTGGAAAGGATCGGCGAGAACGTGGCGTAGAGCGCAAAATCCGCCCAAGCGATAGTATTTCCTATAGGATGACCGCAACGAGGATCTTGGGGCTTACGGCATCAGCTGACTTGGATGTGTCAGTCATTGCGGTAGCGCACACCTTTGGTCGGCCTTTGCCGCCGAAACTCGATCGGTCGATTTCTGGAGAATCGTATGTTGTTTGTGCGCTCCGCGCAACCGTAAGGTTAACCCCTCACGGCCGCGTCGGTACACTGAAAGCTGCGCCTGCCATCGACGGCGATGCCGGTAACGACTTCCGAGGAACCCGACAAGGAACCCAGCGACATGATCCGCCGAAAAGGGAAAAGAGATCGGCGGGGTAACGACGAGCCCCGCTGCGCCGATGCGCCAGCGGGGCGTTTTCATGCGATCTCTATGGTCGCGTCTTCCCGTTCTTGGGATGAATGGCAAGGCTCTGGAACGCAAGGCCTAGGCGTTCCGCCCTCGCGTGGGTTCTCTCGATGTATGCTGCGTTATCGGCTCGGCGTTGACGGACCGCAGCGCTACGGCTCATCCGCCGAGACGGGACCTTGCGGTGGCGCAAGGTCCGCGGAAATTGCCGGGTGGTGTCATCGAGCCTCCCAATGCTGAACCTTCGCAGTGGCCGCCAGCGTATCGCAGCGTGGCAGCGTCAGTGATTCTATTGCGACAAATCCTCATGGCAAGGGGTCAGGTGGCGAAAGCACCAGGCTGCTGCACGTAAGGCGGGTCTTCGCGCTTATGCTATATGGTTGCCGCCGCTTGAAATGGGGGACCCGCGATGCCGCACCAAGAAAAAGTGACCTTCGAATCCGACAGCCTAAAACTTGCCGGCGCCGTGCATATCCCTGACGGTCTGGGACCCGGCGAGCGCCGGCCGGCCTTTTTGGTACTGCATGGCTTCGGCAGCAACAAGGCGTCGAACAGCGCCGTGGTCCCGTGCGAACTGCTGACCGCGATGGGCTACGTGACCATGCGATTCGATATGCGCGGCTGCGGCGAGTCGGAAGGCGAATTCGGCCGCATCATCTGCCTCGAGCAGGTCGACGACACCAAGTCCGCGCATGGATTCCTCGCTAGCCGGCCCGAGGTCGACCCGGAGCGCATCGGCGCCTTTGGATCGAGCTTCGGCGCCGCGGTCGCGGTTTACACCGCGGGTGTATACGAAAAAATTGCCGCGGTGGTCTCGTCAGGCGGCTGGGGCGACGGGGAGCGCAAGTTTCGCGGCCAACATGTGAGCCCGGAAGCTTGGGCGAAGTTCACTGGAATGCTCGATGAGGGCCGCCGCCATCGAGAGCGTACCGGCGAATCGCTGATGGTGCCGCGCTACGACATTGTGCCGATCCCGGCGCATTTGAGGACCAATCTGGCTCAGCACTCGGTCGAGATGTTCCCGGCCGAAACGGCCCAGTCAATGTTCGACTTCAAGGCTGATGAGGTGGTCGGCGGCATTGCGCCGCGGCCGCTCCTTCTATTGCACAGTTCGGTCGATTCGGTGACGCCGACGGAGCAATCGATCGAACTGTTCAAGCGCGCCGGACAGCCGACAGACCTCCACCTCACGGCCGACACCGACCATTTCATGTTTGCTGAAAAGAACACTCGTGTGCGCCACATCCTCACCGACTGGCTCACCCAATTCTTTCCCGTCGAATAGCCCGCCCTACGCAGTTTACTGTCGGCGATTGATCTGTAGCCTCCCAAGTTGAAAGTCCGGCGAAACAGCTCTGATAACTCCATAGTCTCTCAGGAGAACCGGCAATGAACAATAAAATCGCCGCCGAACGAATCGTCGATTGCCTGGTCGAGTCGGGTATTAATCACCTTTTCGGCATGCCGGGCGGCGCGACGATGGAAATCTACAAGGCGATGTTCGGCCGTGAGCACGAAATCCGGGCGATTGTGCCGCGCGACGAGCAGGCGGCGTCATGCATGGCCGACATGTATGGCAAGCTCAAGCCCGGCCTATTCGCGGCGCAAGGCGGTTTTGCGGGCTCAACCGGCATGTTCGGTGTTATCGAGTCGTTCCTGGCGAGATCGCCGATGGTGGTGCTGACTGAGCTGTCAGACTCCGATGCATTCGTCGTGCACAGACCGATCCAGTCGGGCGCCGGCCATTACCGTTCGTTCGATCTTGCGAACATCTTCAAAGCCAGTACCAAGTACACCTCGATCGCTCACTATCCGCGAGAGGCGGTGATCGGGGTTCAGCTGGCCCTCAAGCACGCGACCGCCGGGCGACCCGGGCCGACCGCCTGCCTATTCCGTAGCAATGTGCTGAGAGAGGCGGTCGCGGACAACGGTCTGCCGGAGATTCACGAGACCATACGGCTTACCAGTCCGGCCAAAACCCGACCGCCGGACGCGGCGCTCGACGCGGTCGCCGAAATTCTTGCGGCGGCCGAGGCGCCTGTGATCGTCGCCGGCAACGGCGTCAGAAACGCCAGCGCCTTCGATGCGGTGTCGGAGATGGCCGAACTACTCGGCGCTCCGGTTGTCACCAGCACGCTTGGGAAGAGCGCCATCGCCGAGACCCACGTGCTTGCCGCCGGCCCGATCGGCTACACCGGCCTGCCGCTCGCCAACGACACACTGGGGATGGCCGATACGGTGCTGGTGGTCGGTTGCAGGCTCAAGCCGCAGGAAACCTGTTTCGAGCACCCGAAGCTCATCGACCCCAACCGCCAGCGCATCGTCCAGATCGACATCGAACCGCGCAACGCCTCGTGGACAGTGCCTGCCGAAGTCGCACTGATCGGCGATGCCGACCTGACACTTCGACTGTTGCAACAGCGGCTTGACGGGCGGGTCGACGGCGCCGCCTCAACGGCGCGCCGAAAGGCTTTTGCCGCCCTCAAGGCGGCGCGGCAGTATTTCGCCCACTCGATGCAGGCGTCCGAGAGCGTGCCGATCGCGCCACAGCGCTTAGTTACGGAAGTCCAACGCGCGGTTCCGGAAGAAGCGATCGTCTGTTCCGATGCCGGTAACAACCGCCACTGGATGAATCATTTTTTCCAGACCAAGCGTACCAATAGTTACTTCGGCACCGGCGGACTAGGCGGTGTCAGCTGGTCGCTGCCGGCGGTATTGACCGCCAAGATCCTCGACCCCGGCCGACCGGCGATCGGTGTATGCAGCGACGGCGGATTTGCCATGCAGATGCATGTGCTGCTCACGGCCGTGCAGTACGAGGTAGCCCCGGTTTATGTGGTGATGAACAATTCGCGCCTTGGCATGACATCGGAAAGCATGGGTAACCGCCCGGTCGGCAACCTGTTTCCCGACACCGACTACGCCGCAATCGCACGGGCACTGGGCGCCTGGGCCGAGCGGGTGACTCGGCCAAGCGATATAGCCGAGGCGGCGCGTGCGGCGTTGGCGACAGAGCGGCCGGCGGTCGTTGACTGCATAATCGATTCGTCCGAAAGCATGCGCGAGGCAATCTACTCGCCGCTGGCTCTGGAAGCCGCGCGTGGGATCCGGCCAGAGCCTGCGTGACTCCCGGGTCAGGGCCTGCCGAGCACAGCCACCGGCAAGAGGGGCAGGCATCGCCCCAAGTCTTTAGGAGGTTTTGGAGCGGCCACCGGCAAGGTTAGATGGTGTCGGGCCGCCGTAGGCCCAATCGAGCAGTTCCACGGTATGAACGACCGGCAGATCGGTACCATGAGCGATCTGGGTTAGGCAGCCGATATTGCCGGCAGCGATAATGTCGGGCTCGACCGCCTCGAGGTTGGCGACCTTGCGATCCCGGAGCTGACTGGAAAGTTCCGGTTGAAGCATGTTGTAGGTGCCGGCCGAACCGCAGCAGAGGTGCGCTTCGGCGGGCTCGCTGACGTTGAAGCCGGCATTGCTCAGCAGCGCCTTTGGCGCGACCGTGATCTGCTGTCCATGCTGCAGCGAGCAAGCAGCGTGGTAAGCAACGTTGAGATGGGACGGCACCTCCGGTTCGCCGAGATCAAGGGTATCAAGATACTCGGAAATATCTTTGGCGAGTGCCGAGACACGAGCAGCTTTTTCGGCATAGGCCGGATCTAGTCTCAACATAAAGCCGTAATCCTTGATCGTTGTGCCACAGCCCGAGGCAGTAACCAGGATGGCGTCGAGCCCCTCGCCATTGAGCTCGGCGGTCCAAGCGTCGATTATTTGCCTAGCCTGTATGTGGGACTCCTCGCTTCGGCCCATATGATGCACAAGCGCGCCGCAGCACCCCTCGTTCTCGGTCATGACAACCTCAATGCCGTTTCGCGTCAGCAGACGGATCGCCGCCTCGTTGATGCCGGGGTCGAGCACTGACTGGGCGCAACCGCGCAACAGCGCCACCCGCGCTTTCCTCTCCTGCGGCGGCGAAAAGACGTGGCGCTCCGCGCTCGCCAGGCGCAGGGGCGGCCGTTTCGGCGCCAGATCGAGCATGGCAGCGAACCGCTTCAGCCCGGGGACGAGGTTGATGATGCCGGAAAACGGCCGCACGAAGGCGGCGGCAACCAAGAGCCAGCGAAATCGATCACGATCCGGCAACACCTTGGCGAGCAACGTTCGTGTCCAGCGATCGATCTTTGGACGCTGATAGGTCTTGTCGATGCGGGTGCGGGCGTGATCGACGAGATGCATATAGTCGACGCCGGACGGACAGGTGGTCATGCAGGCGAGGCAGGACAGACAGCGGTCGATGTGGAGGGTGACATCGTCCGTGGCCGGCTTGTCGTTCTCCAGCATGTCCTTGATCAGATAGATGCGCCCGCGGGGGCTGTCGAGTTCGTCTCCGAGGATCACGTAAGTCGGACAAGTGGCGGTGCAGAAGCCGCAGTGAACGCAGGATCTGAGGATCTTTTCCGCAATCTCGATTTCCGGATCGGCAAGCTGTTCGGAGGTGAAATTGGTCTGCATTGGGCTAGATCCCCTCGTACATACGCCCCGGGTTGAGCACGCCGACGGGATCGAAGGTCTGCTTTAGTCTTTTAGTCAACAGCATGAGGGCGGGGTCGAGCGGCTGGAAGACGGCGACCGCCGCGCGGATGTCACGGGCAGCACGAACCAGGGTCGCGTGACCGCCAACTGCGGCGACAGCAGCGCGAACAACCGCCGCGCCGCCGTCCTCGCCGTTGCCGCCAGCCAGCCAGATGAGGCCGCCACCCCAATCATAGAGGGCCCGGCAATCGAAGCTTTGGCGTATGGTTGCAACCGTCGCCGGAGCATCGGTTGGCCGGGTCGAAATTCGCCAGATCGGCACCTTCGGCGAGGAGCCAAGCAACTCGACATCGCGGATAGTGCGCCAAAGTTCCGCCGACGCTCCGCCGTCTAGGCGTTCCGCGGGACCGAAGCCGGCGAGTTCGTCGGCGAGCCGAATCGAGCGGTCGACGACCGAAGAATAGAAACCCTCGATACGGACAAACGTTCTCGCCGGCTCGCGGCCGAATGCCGGGCGATGGCAGGCACCCGTTACCGAAAACGGCGAGCCGAGTGCTGTCGAAAGCGCGGCCACCGCACCCTCGTCGTCGAGCCCGGAGAAGACGAGCGTCGACTCGGTTTCCGGCACCGGAACGACCTTGAAGGTCACCTCGCATAGCACCGCCAGGGTGCCGTAGGACCCGGCGAGGAACTTGACGAGATCGTAACCGGTGACGTTCTTCATTACCCGGCCGCCCGATTTGACGATGTCACCCTTGCCGGTGACTGCGCGCAGGCCGATCAGGCTGTCTCGCGCCGACCCGGCCTGAACGCGGCGCGGACCAGAGACGTTGGCGGCGACGACCCCGCCGATCGTCGGCTCGCTGCTGCTGCCGAGAAGCGGGCGATGATCCATCGGCTCGAACGGCAGGCGTTGACCCTTTGCGGCAAGCAGCCTGTCGATCTCGGCAAGCGGCGTGCCGGCACGCGCCGAGAGGACGAGTTCGGCCGGCTCGTAGAGCGTCACACCGGTGAGCCTGGCGGCGGAAAGTGTTGCTGCAGTCTGGGTCGGCCGACCGAGACCAGCGCGAGTGCCGCCGCCGACGATCGCCAATGGCTCTTTCGATCGGTTGGCAGCGGCCACCAAATCGGCAACCTCTATCTCCTCGCGTGGGCTGAGCACCTCGGGCATGACAACGACAAGAGCCTTACGGCGCGGCGAAAGTCGTGCCGATGAAGTAGGGCCAGACGACGATCGCAAACACACCCTTCCAGAACGAAAGATCGAGATAGCCAATGGTGAAAAGCCACCCTGCGCACCACAACATGCCGATGGAGCTATGCTGCTCGATACGAATTTTTTCCATGGCGTGGATCCTTTCTCGCAGTCCTCGTCCCCGAAGCCGTCACCCCAAACGACTCAGGCTTCGGTCAACGCGGCTCGTCGTCGAGCGGAAAGACTTTGGCCGGATTGAACAGCCAAGCCGGGTCGAAGGCACTCTTGACCCTCTTCTGCAGATCGAGGTCGGCCGGTGAGAACTGCACATCCATAAGGTCGCGCTTCTCGATGCCGACACCGTGCTCGCCGGTCAGGCAGCCGCCAACCTCGACACAGAGCTTGAGGATATCGGCGCCGGCCTGCTCTGCCTTGGCGAGCTGTTCCGGGTCGTTGGCATCGAAGAGGATCAGCGGGTGGAGATTGCCGTCGCCGGCGTGAAAGATATTAGCGACGGAAAGGCCGTAACCGGAACAGATCGCCGAGACCCGGTTCAAGACCTCCGGAAGCTTCGAGGTCGGAATGACACCGTCCATACAGAGATAGTCGGAAATTCGCCCCATGGCGCCGAATGCCGACTTGCGGCCCTTCCAGATCGCCGCGCTTTCGGCCTCGGATTTCGACACACGGACCACCGTTGGCGCGAATGCCCCGGAAATTGCAGTGATCCGGCCGATCAGCTCGTCAATCTCGGCCTTGGAGCCCTCGACCTCTACGATCAGCAGCGCTTCGACATCGAGCGGATAACCGGCATGGGCATGCGCCTCACAGACCTTGATCGCCGGGCGGTCCATGTATTCGATCGCGACCGGTATGATGCCGCTGGCGATGATCGCGGCGACACAGCCGCCGGCTGTTTCGGCTGAGGCAAAGCCCATCAGCATGGGCCGCGCCCCTTCCGCTGCGCGCAGGATGCGAACGGTCGCCTCCGTGACGACGCCCAGTTGCCCTTCGGAGCCGACGACGAGGCCGAGAAGATCGAGGCCGGGTGCGTCGAGTGGCTCACCGCCGATATCGACGACCGTGCCGTCGATCAGCACCATGCGGACGCCCAGCACGTTGTTGGTGGTCACGCCGTATTTCAAACAATGGGCACCGCCGGAGTTCATGGCGATGTTGCCGGCGATGGTGCAGGCGAGCTGGCTCGATGGATCGGGGGCGTAGAAGAAGCCCCGCTCGGAAACCGCGTTGGTGATGTTGATGTTGGTGACTCCGGCCTCGACCCTCGCCGTGCGGTTGACATAGTCGATGTCAAGGATGCGGTTCATGCGCGAAAGGCCGACGACCACCGCGTCCGGCGAAGGCAATGCGCCGCCGGAGAGCGAGGTGCCGGCACCGCGGGCGATCATCTTGACGCCATTGTCGGCAAGATATTTCACCACTCGGGCGACCTCATCGGTCGAGGCCGGCAACACGACAGCAAGCGGCAGGGACCGATAGGCGTTGAGCGCGTCGGTCTCGAAGACGCGGCGCGCGTCCTCGGTCTCAATGACGTGGTCATTGCCGACGATGGCGCAAAGGCCGCCGACGATCTCGCTCCGCCGGTCAATAACAGCCTGATCGACAGGCGGCATGGCAATCGCAGTCATGGGGCGCCTCTCACCTTTCCTGTCAGCGGACCATAGCCAAATTTCCGGCAGTCACATAGCAGGCCGCCGATCCATCGCTGCCGAGCTGTCCCGACACGCCGAATTCTTGCCCAATCGCCCGCCGGACTGCTATCGACAGTGAGGCCAACCGTCCTGCCAACCGGATGCGAAAGTTCCGCAAATGCCCGAAGAAGTCCCTCGTCCACGGGTCGGTTTGTTCGTGACATGTCTGGTCGACCTGTTTCGCCCGACGATCGGGTTCGCAGCGATCAAATTGATCGAAGCGGCCGGCTGCGACGTTGCCGTGCCGATGTCACAGACCTGCTGCGGCCAACCAGCCTACAATTCCGGCGACCGGCGCGATGCACAGGCGATAGCGCGCCAGGTCATCGCCGCGTTCGAGTTGCTGGACTATGTCGTGGCGCCATCGGGCTCCTGCGCGGCCACCCTGAAATACCACTATCCCCAACTCCTCGCCGAAGACGATGAATGGTGCACGCGGGCGGCCAAGTTTGCCGACAAGGTCCATGAGCTGACCAGCTTTCTCGTGGACGTCCGGAATATGACCACCGTAGCGACCGCATTCTCGGGAACCGTGACCTATCACGACTCCTGCTCGGGACTGCGCGAGCTCGGCGTCGCGCAGCAGCCGCGCCGACTGCTGGCGTCGGTTGACGGACTGACACTCGTCGAAATGAAGGAGCCGGATGTCTGTTGCGGCTTCGGCGGGACTTTTTGCGTAAAATATCCCGACATCTCGAACGCCATTGTGGAAAAGAAGACGGCGGATATTGCCGCGAGCGGCGCCGATACGATTCTCGCCGGCGATCTCGGCTGCCTGATGAATATTGCCGGAAAGCTACATCGGCAGAAAATCTCGGTCTCGGCACGGCATGTTGCCGAGGTACTCGCCGGGATGGCCGATAAATCGCCAATCGGCGGAACTAAGGCATAACCGCGATGGCCGGTTTCGGCAACATCATCGCCTCGGCGTTCGTCATGTCGGATCGGGTCTGGGAACGTCACGCCAATCCGTGGAGCGTCTGGACACGGGCTGCAAGCGCTCCCTTACCATTCGTTGCGATATGGAGCCATGCTTGGTTCGGCTGGCCGCTCGCGCTTGTCCTGTTCGCCGCGATCGCGTCTTGGCTATGGTTCAATCCCCGCATCTTCCCGCCGCCGCCATCGACGGACAATTGGTCGAGCAAGACGGTCCTCGGCGAGCGCGTCTGGCTTAACCGCAGCCGAATCCCGATTCCCGGCGACCACGCCACCGCTGCGACCCTGCTTGGCATCGTTTCCGGGATCGGTGCGCTTACCGGCCTTGTCGGCGGACTCTTCGCCAATACTTGGATGCTTGTGCTCGGCGTCGCCGTCATGGTTCTCGGGAAGCTCTGGTTCTGCGACCGTATGGTATGGCTCTACGACGACATGAGAGACGCGAACCCGACCTA
>Ga0075327_1000234_pt1 | contig 14460 bp, 11 predicted proteins | sample MayberrySE_Catta_2_FD_120056 | JGI IMG/M metagenome (GOLD analysis project Ga0075327, IMG submission 120056) | Natural and restored wetland microbial communities from the San Francisco Bay, California, USA, that impact long-term carbon... | ecosystem: Environmental > Terrestrial > Soil >...
CGCTCCCCGACGAGGTCCACGAGGACCTCGCGGTCGGCTTCGGCGCGGTGCTGCGCCAGATAGCGACGCCCCACCTCCGCGGCATCGCGGGCGAGCCGCACCGCGGCGCTCGCGAGCGTGCTCCCCGGGAGCGGCTCGAGCCTGACGGCCGGGGCCAATCCGCACAGCGAGAGGCCGCTCGCGAGCAGGGCCCGCCGAGTCAGCTGCCGTGCGCTCACTTCTCGAGCTCCGCCAGATGGTCGACGAGCCGCAGCGTGAAGGCCACGAGATTCATGGTCGGATTCGCCTGGCCGGACGTCGGGAAGACGGAGGCGCCGGCCGCATACAGATTGACGGTACCGTGGACGCGGCCGTTCGCGTCCACGACGCCGTGCCGCGGGCTCTCGTGCATGCGGGTGCCACCGAAGTGATGGTCCTGCCAGGCGAAGCGCTCGACGTAGCGCTCGAGCGTCGCTCCCGGCTCGAACCTCATGCGCCCGAAGCCCATCTGCCCGAGCGCGTACGCGAACCGCTCCGCCACCCGGGAGATCGTGCGCTCCTCGAGCTCGCCGAAGCGGAGCTCGAGTCTCGCCTTCGGCACGCCGAGGGCATCCACCGTGTCGGACAGCGTCACGCGGCTCTCCGCGCGAGGGGCGTGCTCCAGGCGGATGCGACACCGGAAGCCAGCCACGCGATCATAGTCCTCGGACCACGTCCCCCAGCGGATCCGGTCCCAGACGTCCATGACGCGCTCGCCCAGCGTTCCCCGCGACGGACTGTCGAGCTCGCTCAGGAACACGCTGTGGTTCAGGATCCGCTCCCGTTCCTGGACTTCGGGAGTCAAGCGCACGTCCCGCCGGAAGCGCTCGGCGCCGAACGTGAAGTCCGCGATCCGGAGATAGCTGGTGAGATCGTGCCGCCCCATCACCACCTCGGCGACGTCGATGCTCGGGTGCTCCATGAAGAAGCGTCCGACCCGGTCGTGTGCGTTCCCGATGGAGATGCCCGACGCGCCCCGCGAGGCGAGCAGGAGTCGGCTGCTCTCGATCGCGCCGGCGGCAAGGACGTAGCGCTCCGCCGTAGCGCGTACGCGCCGGCCGCTCAACGACGCGAGCTCCGCCCCGACGATGCGCTGGCCGGTCGGGTCCGCGACGAGTCGCGTGCACGTGGCGTGGAGGCAGCAGCGGACGTTTGGGGCGCTGGCCAGATCGGCGCGATAACGCTCGCCGAAGCGGGTGGGGGGGTCCGAGAAGCGCAGCAGCACCGGCTCGAACCCGGGCAGACCCGGAAAGGGGGCAACGGCCCGCGCGGGAAAGGCTGTCTCGTACCTGAAGGGGCCGCTCGGGATCTCGCAGATCGCCCGCGCTTCGTCCAGGTAGCGATGGTATTCGTGCCAGGAGATCGGCCAGCCGCTGTCGGGAACCCAATCCCGAGCGCGGAAATCGAGCGGGTCGAGGAGCGACGACTGGCCCATCCAGTGGTTGGTCGTGCCGCCCAGGTAGCGCAGCCGCACACTCTCGAGCGGGGGATATGGCGCTCCGCCGACCTCGCCGGCGTGCAGCGCCTGGACGTCGCCTTCGAGCTCCGTCCCGCCGCTCTCCAGCAGCAGGACGTCGATGCCCTTCGAGGAGAGACGGTGCGCGAGCGTGATGCCGGCCGCACCGGCGCCGATGACACAGACCTGAGCCCGGAGGTCGGCCCCGGCTTCGAGTTCGGTGATGTCGAACAGCAACTGTCCCGACCACTCGCGCGCACGAGGCTAGTGGCGTCAGGATCGCCCAGCAAGGCAGCTCACGCGGCGAGCGGATCGGGAAAGCGGCGCCGGAACGCCTGGATCACCGGCAGGCGCTCGAGCCACGGCGAGGCATCGGCGCGCGTCGGGTCGGCCTCGCTGGGCTCGCCCGCGAATCCCGGCGGGATCTGCGTGTAGAGCGCCCCGCCCTCGCGGTAGTGGTACTCGTAGCCGGGCACGAAGAGGTCCTCGTCGGCGACGACGTCGATGGTGCGGACGCCGTAGCTCGACAGCTCCGTGGTGAGCGCCTGCGCGGGGAGGATCCAGACGTGACGCGGGGCGGCCACGAACTGGTACTGGATGCGCCCGTTCTCGGAGAGGATGCGGAGCTTCCGGATCGCGCCGCCGTACATGCGGCTCGCCGAGTGGCCGACGTCGATCACGCGGCCGAAGTCCGGAGCGAAGCCGCGCGCGAAGCGCAGCGACTCCGGCACGTTCCGGCGCGCGAACCACGCGACCGGGCGCCCGCCGTGGACGAGGTTCGCGCGCACCGCCGCGGCGCGGCGGCGCGGGCCGATGAAGTCCCAGTACGCCTCGTAGCGCCCGGCGGGCGCGCGCCGCAGCAGGCGGCGGAGCGCACGCGCGTCCCAGACGACGCGCTCCGCGCGCCGCGACAGCACGTCGAGCGCGTTCTGGAGCTCGAGCGGGAGGTTCGTGGTCTCCTCGGCGCTGTACTCCGTCTGGCCCGTCTCGTCGTCGATCGACTTCATGTCGCCCTTGCCGATCCAGTGGACGCCCGGCGCGGAGATGAAGTGCGTGGCGCAGCGCCAGACGAGCGAGGAGTCCTTGTAGAAGAGCCGCGGATGGAGCTCGCGCGCCTCGCCGAGCCGGACGTACGCCACGAAGAAGCGGAAGTTCTCGTCCTCGCGGAGCTCCGCCAGGTAGAAGCGCGCCGCGAAGAGCGAGACGGCGTAGCGCGGCGGATAGAGCTCGAGCAGCGACGCGGGGCGCGCACGGGCGGACCCGGCCGGACGCACGCGGCAGCCGGCCGCCAGCAGCGCGCGGAGCTCGCGCGCGACCTCGCGCGGCGACGCCGAAGAGGGGCGCGCGTCCTTCACGATTCGCGTGTCGAGCCGTCCGCCCATGGCGCGGGCGCAGCATACCCCTGCTCCTGCGCCCCTTGCTCCGCGCGCGCGGCGGCGATGCGCTCGGCCGCCCGCCGGCGCCGCGTGCCGGAGACCCAGAGCTGGAGGTCCTCCAGGATCACGTACGCGCACGGCACGATCAGCAGCGTGATCGCGCTCGCGAAGACGATGCCGAAGGCGAGCGAGATGGCGAGCGGGATCATGAAGCGCGCGAACATGGCGCGCTCGAACATCATCGGCACGAGGCCGACGAAGGTGGTGAGCCCGGTCAGGAAGATGGCGCGGAGCCGCCCGCGCGCGGCGCCGCGCACCGCGTCGGTCAGGCGGTCGCCCGCCGCGCGGCGCTGGTTCACGCCGTCGACGAGCACGAGGCTCGCGTTCACCACCATGCCCGAGAGCGCCACGATGCCGATCACGGAGTACATGGTGAGGTCGTAGCCGAGGATCCAGTGCCCGAGCGCGGCGCCCACCGCGCCGAAGGGGATCACCAGCATGATCACGAAGGGCTGGAGGTACGAGCGCAGCGGGATCGCGAGGAGCGCATAGATCGCGATCAGCGCGGCCGCCTGGCCGCGCCCCATCGCGGCCAGGAAGTCGCGCTGCTCGGCCTGCTCGCCGGCGAAGGCGGCCCGCACGCCGTGCGCCGCCTCGAGCGCGGGCAGATCGCGCTCGAGCAGCTCGCCCACGATGGCGTTCGGGCTGGCCGCCGCGACGTCCACGTCGGACGTCACCACCACGACGCGCTCGCGGTCCACGCGCTGGATCGCGGCGAAGCCCTCACCGAGCGACACCTCCGCCACGGTCGCGAAGGGCACCGCGCCTCCGTCCGGCGTCCGGATCCAGAGCCGCTCCACGTCGGCCAGCGAGCGCCGCGCCTCGCTCGGATGGCGCACCACCACGCGCACGTCGTCGCGCCCGCGCGGGATGCGCTGCGCCTCCTCGCCGTGGAAGGCCTGGCGCACCTGGCGCGCGACGTCGGCGAGCGTGAGGCCGAGCGCCTCCGCCGAGGGCAGCAGGCGGAACTGGAGCTCGGGCTTGCCGCCGCGGAACGAGTCGGCCACGTCGAAGACGCCCGGGTACGCGGCGAGGCGCCGCTTCAGGTCGGCCGCCGCCGCCGAGAGGGCCGCGAGCTCGGCCCCGCGCAGCTCGATCTCGATCGGCTTCGCGGACTGCGCCATCGAGTTGTGGAAGGAGAGCTCGATCACGCCGGGGAGCGGCGGCACGGCGTCGCGCCAGCGCCGCTGCATCTCCGCGGTCGGCACGTCGCGGTGCGCCGGGTCGATCATCTCGACCTGCACCTCGCCGAGGTGCGCGCCCGTGCCGGGGCCACGGCGCCCGGCGCCCGGCATCTGCGACTGGAGGTCGCGGAAGGGCTGCTCGCCGACGCTCGCGAGCACGTGGCGGAAGATGCTGCCGTCCGCGAGGTCGCGGGCGGCGTCCGCCTCGCGCTGCACGCGGGAGGCCGCCTCCTCGAGCGCGCGCACGGCGGCCGCCGTGACCGCGGCCGGCGTGCCGGGCTCCATGGTCAGGTCCGCGACGATCAGGTCGCCCTCGACGGGCTCCTGGAAGACGAAGCGGAGCCAGCCGCTCTGGACCGCCGCGGCCGTGACGAGCGCCACCCCGACCGCGAACGCGAGCGTCGTGTAGCGCCACGCGAGCGCGCGCTCGAGCAGCGGCCGGTAGCCGCGCTCGGCCACCGCCTCGAAGCCCGCGGCGACCCGGTCCTGCACGCTCCGCCAGCGCCGGGCGAGCGTGTGCCTCGGCGCCGCGTCGAGCGAGCCCCCGCTGCCGAGGTGGGCCGGCAGGATCCACATCGACTCGACCAGGGAGAACAGCAGGCACGCGATCACGACGAGGGGCAGCCCGATCACGAGCCGCCCCATCGCGCCCGGGATGAAGAGCATCGGCGAGAAGGCCGCGATGGTCGTGAGGACGCCGAACACCACGGGCACGGCGATGCCCTGCGCGCCGCGGATCGCGCCCTCGAGCGGGCCCCGCGAGCGCTGCTGCTCGGTGTACGTGTTCTCGCCGACCACGATCGCGTCGTCGACGAGCACGCCGAGCACGATCAGGAAGCCGAGCAGCGAGATCCAGTTGACCGTCACCCCGAGCGCGGGCAGCACCGCGACCGCGCCGAGGAAGGCGGTCGGCACGCCGACCGCGACCCAGAAGGCGAGGCGCAGGCGCAGGAAGAGCGCGAGCACGACGAACACGAGCAGGAAGCCGCTCTGCGCGTTGCCGAAGAGCGAGCCCAGACGCTCGGCCAGGTAGGCCGACATGTCCTGCCAGACGGTGATGGAGACGCCCTCGGGCAGGCGGCGCTGCTGCGCCTCCACCCAGCGCCGCGCGGCCCGCGCCACCTCGATCGCCTTCTGGTCGCCGACGCTCATCACCTGGACGAGCGCCGCGGGCCGGCCGTCGAAGGTGGCGCGCTGGTCGGTCTCGGCGAAGCCGTCCACCACGCGCGCCACGTCGCCGAGCGCGACGCGCGAGCCGTCGGCCCGCACCATGAGCGGGAGCCTCGCGAACGATTCGGCGTCGCCCGCGCGGCCGCGCGCGCGGAGCAGGATCTCGCCGCCCGCCGCGCGCACGGAGCCGCCGGGCAGGTCGAGCGAGGCGCCGCGCACCGCGGCCACGACGGCGTCGAAGGAGAGCCCGTGGCGGAGCAGCGCCTCGTCCGAGACCTCGAGCGCGATCTCGTCGGGACGGACCGAGGCGAGCGACACCTCCGAGATCTCGGGCAGCGCGGCGAGCTCCTCGCGCGCCCGCTCGGCGAGGCGCTTCAGGGTGCGCTCGTCGACGTCGCCCGCGAGCGCGATCGAGAGCACGTGGCGCGGGAACTCGGCCTGCGCGACGACGGGCCGCTCCGCCTCCTCGGGCCAGCTCTCGATCGCCTCCACGCGCGCGCGGATGTCGGCCATGCGGCGTGCGACGTCCTCGTCCGCGGCGAGCTCGATCGAGACGCTCGCGAGGCCCTCGGCGGCGGTCGAGCGGATGCGCTTCACGCCGGCGAGGCCCGAGACGGACTCCTCGATCCGCGACACGAGCGCCTGCTCGACCTCTGCGGGCGCCGCGCCCGGATAGGGCGCGCTCACCGTCACGAGCTCGAGGTCGATGTCCGGGAACATCTCCTGGCGGAGCGTCGGCCAGGCGAGCAGGCCGCCGATCCACATCGCCCACATCAGCAGGTTCGTCGCGACCGGGTTCCGCGCGAACCAGGCGATACTGCTCCTCACGGGAGGCTCACGAGCCGTCGGCTCCGCCCGCGGTCAGCGCCTCTCCGACGCGCACGGCCATGCCCTCGACGTACGTGCTCGGCACGCGCGCCACGACGCGCTCCCCCGCGGCGAGGCCCGAGACGAAGGCCGTCTCGCCCTCGATGCGGAGCACCTCGACCGCGCGGCTCCGCAGCGTGTCCGCGGCGTCGACGATCACGACGCCGCCGCCGCGGAGCGCGCCGCGCGGCAGCGCGACCACGGCGGGGAGCTCGCGGCCCGCGATCTCGGCATCGACGAAGAGCCCCACCGCGAGCGGCGGCGCTCCGCTCTCGAGGCCGTAGGGATCCGCGACGCGCGCCACCACGTGCGCGAGCCGCGTGCGCGGATCGAGCGCCGCCTCGACGCGCACGAGCCGGCCGGGCCACGCGTGCGTGCGCCCCGCGAACGCGCCGCGGAGCTCGACGCGGGGAGCGGCTTCGCTCGGCTGCGCGTCACTCGCGAGCTCGAGGAAGGCGAGCTCCTCGCTCGGGATCGGCAGGCGGACCTCCGCCCAGTCGACCGCGAAGACGCTCGCGAGCGCCGCCCCGCGCGCGACGAGCTGGCCGGCGTCCACGCGCTTCTCGCGGACGCGGCCCGCGAAGGGCGCGCGCAGCTCGGTGCGCGCGAGCTCGAGCGCGGCCTGCCGCAGCGCGGCCTCGGCCTCGCGCTCGTTCGCCGCCGCGATCGCCGCGTTGCTCTCGGCCTGGTCGTGCGCGGCGGGGCTGGCGGCGCCGGCCTCGAAGAGCGCGCGGCTCCGCCCGAGGCTCGCGGCGGCGAGGCGGCGTTGGCTCCGGGCGCGCTCGCGCGCCGCCCGCGCGCGCTCGAGCGCGATCTCGTAATCGACGGCCTCGATGCGGGCGAGCACCTCGTCCCGCGCGAAGAAGCTCCCCGCCTCGAGCGCGGGCGAGGTCCAGACCAGGCGCCCGGCCACCTCCGCCACGAGCTCGTTCTCGGTGCGGGGCTCCACCGTCCCCTGGCTGCGGACGCGCATGCGCTCGGGGCGCGGCGCCGCCTCCACGACCGCCACCACGGGCCGCTGCGCCTCGATCCCCTGCGCCTCGGGCACGGGCCGCGCCACCACGAGTGCGGCGGAGAGCGCGAGCGAGCCGACCAGCACGGCCGCCGGGAGCAGGGCCTTCGGCCCGAGCGTCATGGGGGATGGCTCCTCCGCGGCCCGCCCGGATCCGGTTCGCAGATACCGGTCGCGGGCTCCGCGCGAGCGGGTTCGGCCTCCGTATCGGTGCGCGCGGGGCGGTTCGTGAGGGCTTTTCGGCTCGCCTATGCTCGCGCCGCGCGTCCCGGAGGCTCCCCTTGCAGCTCGACTCGGCGGCGATCCTCGAGAACGCGCCGGCCGGCGGGCGGCGGCGCCTCCCGATCCGCGTCCCCTTCCTCGGAGGAGCCGGCATGGACTTCGACCCCTACTCGGACCGCTGGCGCGACGACCCCTACCCGAAGTACCGCGAGCTCCGCGACGAGGCGCCGCTCCACCACGCGCCGGCCTCGGACACGTGGACCGTCTCGCGCTACGAGGACGTGCTCGCCGTGCTGAGGAACACGGAGGTGTTCTCCTCGAAGACGCGCGGCGGGCGCATGGAGGCCTCGCTCGGCGAGCTCGGGGCGTTCGAGCGGCTCCGGCTGGCCGCGCGCTTCTTCTGGCGCATGCGCGCCGCGCCGTGGACGATGCGCGACTCGCGCATGCTGATCCAGGAGGACGGCGCCGTGCACCTGCGCATGCGCGACCTCGTGAACCGGGGCTTCACGCCGCGCCGGATCCAGCGGCTCGAGGCCCGCCTCCGCGCACTCGTGGCGGACTGCCTGGCGGAGCTCGGGAGGAAGCCCGAGTTCGACCTCGTCTCGGAGCTGAACGTGCCGCTGCCCGTGACCGTGATCGCGGAGCTGCTCGGCGTCGAGCCCGAGCGCCGCCACCAGTTCAAGCACTGGAGCGACGTGATCATCGCGGGCGCCACGGGCTCCGGCCTCACCGACCCGCTCGCCTCCGGCGTGCTCGACGCGATGGCGGAGCTGCGCGCGTACCTGCGTCCGATCGTCCGCGCGCGGCGGCGCCGGCCGGCCGACGACCTGATCAGCGTGCTCGTCGCGGCCGAGCTCGACGGCGAGGGGCTCACGGACTACGAGATCTTCCTGTTCGTGCTGCTGCTCCTCGTGGCGGGCAACGAGACGACCACGAACCTGCTCGGCAACGCCGTGGACGCGCTGCTCGCGCATCCGGACCAGCTCGCGCGGGTGGTGGACGAGCCCGCGCGGATCCCGGCGCTCGTCGAGGAGACGCTCCGCTTCGACGGGCCGGTCCAGTTCGTGACGCGCCGGACGACGCGCGCGTTCGCGCTCCACGGCGCGACGCTCCCGCCGAACGCGCTCGTGGTGGTGCTGCTCGGCTCGGCGAACCGCGACGAGCGCCGCTTCCCCGAGCCCGACCGCTTCGACGTCGGGCGCGACACGCGCGGCCACGTGGCCTTCGGCTTCGGCGCGCACTTCTGCCTCGGAGCCTCGCTCGCGCGGCTCGAGGCGAAGGCCGCGCTCGAGGCGCTCGTGCCCGCGCTGCCGCGGCTCGTGCGCGCGCGGCCCGAGCGCGAGTTCCTCGATTCCTACCTGATCCGCGGGCGCGCGCGCCTCGATCTCCGCGTGGCGGCCTGAGTTGGGCGCGGTCCTCGAGCTCGCGGAGCGCGCGTGGCGCGGGGAGCTCGCGGGCACGCAGGTCCATCCCGGCAACGCGCTCGTCGCGTTCGAGGAGCTGGCGCCGCGGCTCGGCTTCCTCTCCGCCTTCTCGAACGTGGCCGTGCTCGCGACCGGCGACGGGCTCGTGCTGCTCGACACCTCGAGCCTGTTCCACGCCCAGCGGCTCTTCGAGGAGGTGCGCCGCTGGACGCCGGCGCGCGTCCACACGGCCGTCTACTCGCACGGCCACGTGGACCACGTGTTCGGGCTCGGCGCCTTCGAGCGCGAGGCCGAGGAGAGAGGCTGGCCTCGCGTCCGCGTCGTCGCGCACGAGCGCTGCTCCGCCCGCTTCGAGCGCTACCGGCTCACGCAGGGCTGGAACGCGATCGTGAACCAGCGCCAGTTCGGCTTCCCGAAGCCGGTGTTCCCGACCCGCTTCCGCGAGCCCGACGAGCGGATGCAGGGCGCGCGCTCCCTCGAGGTGGGCGGCGTGCGCGTCGAGCTCTTCCACGACCCGGGCGAGACCGACGACCACGTCTGGGCCTGGCTGCCCGCGGAGCGTGCGCTCTACACGGGCGACCTCTTCATCTGGGCCGCGCCGAACTGCGGCAATCCACAGAAGGTCCAGAGATACCCTCGCGAGTGGGCCGCGGCGCTCCGCAAGATGGCGGTGCTCGGCGCCGAGACGCTGCTGCCGGGCCACGGCCCGCCGATCCTCGGCGCCGCGCGCGTGGCGGAGGCGCTCGGCGACGCCGCCGCGCTGCTCGAGAGCCTGGTCGAGCAGACGCTCGCACGGATGAACGCGGGCGCCACGCTCGACGAGCTGCTCCACGGGATCGAGCTGCCCGAGCGGCTCCTCGCGCGGCCGTACCTGCGGCCCACGTACGACGACCCGCGCTTCGTGGTGCGGAACCTCTGGCGCCTCTACGGCGGCTGGTGGGACGGAAACCCGGCGCACCTCCTGCCCGCGCCCGAGGCCGACCTCGCGCGCGCGCTCGCCGAGCTCGCGGGCGGCGCGCACGCCCTCGCGGCCGCCGCGGAGCGGGAAGCGGCGCGCGACCGCCTCGATCTCGCCTGCCACCTGGTGGAGCTCGCCGCGCAGGCGGCGCCCGACGACGCGCGCGTCCACGGCGCGCGCGCCGCGATCTACGCCGAGCGCCGCCGGCGCGAGAGCAGCCTGATGGCGAAGGGCATCTACGGCGCCGCCGCGCGCGACAGCGAGGCGAAGCGGCCGGCCTCAGGAGGAGAGAGCGCGTGACGCGACGCGGAAGATCCAGACGCCCGCCTCGCTCGGCGGCGCCCGCCCGTACTTGCGGTCCACCTCCGCGCGGATCACGGGCTCGAGCTGCGCCGCGGCCGCGTCGTCGAGCCGGGTGAGCGTGACGGGATAGCGGCGGCCCTCGATCCGCAGGACGGCGCGGCCGTCGACGGCGGCCTGCTCGTGCCAGCGCTTGCCGGGCGGAAAGCCCAGGCTGCACGGCACGTACGCCTCACCCTCGTGCACGAGGATCCAGGTCGTGCGCGAGGTGTCCTGCGAGGCCAGCTGGAGCTCGACCTCGCCCACCTCCTTCGCGAACGACCAGTCGCCGATCGGCTCCACGACCTCGGGCCCGTCCTCGAGCGAGCCGCCGGGAATCGGGCCGAGCGGCCCGTCGTGGAGGCGTGCGCCGAGGAAGACGAGCGCGACGAGCGCGATCGCGCCGAGCGCGGCGCGAAGCAGCCAGCGGAGGATCACCATGCGAGGCTCCTTGGGCCTCCACGCTATCGCGGAGCGCGCGCGGCAACCAAGGACACGCGGCCGAACGCCATGCGCCGGCTCTCCACCTCGCGGACCTCCTCGAAGCCGGCCTCTGCGAGCCAGGCGGGCAGGCGCCCGCGCAGGTTGTCGCCGATCCGCTCGCCGCGGTGGACCAGGGCCGTGAGGGCGCGCTCGAGCGCGGTCTTCGGCGGCCCGAAGTCGAGCAGGTGGAAGGAGCCGCCCGGGCGGAGCAGCCGTCGCACGTCGCGGAACGCGTCGCGCTTCTCGTGCGAGCGCAGGTGGTGGAACACGAACGACGAGATCACGTGGTCGAAGCTCCCGGCCGGGAACGGCGCGCGCCCGGCGTAGCCCTCGAGCCACTCGATCGCGGCGCCCGCGCGCTCGCTCTTCGCCGTCGCGCGCGCGAGCGCCTTCGGGTCGGGATCGAGGCCGACGACCTCCGCGCCCGGCACGCGCTGCTTCAGCTGGAGCGAGAGCGCGCCCGTGCCGCAGCCGAGGTCGAGCACGCGCTCGCCCGCCTGGACGCTCGCCGCGTCGAGGAGCCGCGTGCGCACGCGCTCGGCACCGAGCAGCCGCGTGAGCGGGTCGTAGAAGCGCAGGAGGCGGTCGTGCCCCGCGGCGGGGACGTAGTCGTGCGAGGGGACGCTCATGCTGGGTCTCCGGGGTCGTGGCGGTGGCGGTGATGCAGGTCGGGCCAGTGCGGGTGCGCATGGCGGAGCGGCTCGTGGACGTGCCAGTGCGTGTGCGCCTCGGCCGCCGGCCCGTCCGGGTGCGCGTGGAGGTGGTGGCCGTCATCGTGCCGGTGCCAGTGGACGTGCGCGAGGGCCTCGTGCGCGTGGGCGTGCTCGTGGCGGTCGAATAGCACGAGCGCGGCGGAGAGCGCGAGGATCGCGGCGGCGGCGAGCTGCGCGCCCGAGACCGGCTCGCCGAGCCAGAGCGCGGCGAGGCCCACGCCGAAGAGCGGCGCACTCGCGAAGAGCACCTGCGCGCGCGTCGCCCCGAGCGCGTGGGCCGCGGTGACGTAGAGGGCGATGCTCGCGCCGTAGCAGAGCACGCCCGCGGCGAGCGCCGCGGCGACGGCGACGGCGTCCGCTTCGAAGGGCGCCGCGGCGAGCCCGAGCGCGAGGTTCGTGGTGCCCGCGGCGGCGCCCTTCCAGAAGGTGGTGGCGGTGGCGGGCAGCGCGTCGAGCCGCGCCGTCCAGTGGTTGTCGAGGGCCCAGCACACGCAGGCGGCGGCGACGAGGAGCCCCGCGCGGGCGCCCGCCGGCCCCTCGCCGAGCGAGAGCGCGACCCCCGCCGCGAGGGCGAGCGCGGCGCCGAGCCAGCCCGCGGCGCCGAGCCGGTCGCGGAAGAGCAGCGCGCCGAGCACGGCCGTGGCGGCCAGCTCGAGGTTCAGCCAGAGCGCGACCGACGCCGCGCTCGCGAGCGAGAGGCCGAGCAGCAGCAGCACGGGCCCGACGATGCCGCCGAGACCGATCGCGCCGAGCAGCCGGCGCCGGCCGCTCGGGTCGCGCGGGAGCGGAAGCGAGCGGCCGCGGAGGAGGCTCGGCGCCACGCCGAGCGCCGCGCCGAGGTAGAGGAGCCCCGCCAGCTGGAGCGGCGTCAGCGCGTCGAGCAGCCACTTGCTGGCCGGCGTCGCCGCCCCGAACAGGGCGGCCGAGAGCAGCGCGATCGCGATCGGACCGAACGTCACCGACGAGCCTCCGGCGGGGTCGGACTTCAGATTCTCAGATATTCAGATTCTCACCGGGGAATCTGACAATCCAGGAATCTGAAGTCCGACCCCGTCGCTGCCCTGACCCCGTCGCTAGGCCTGGCGCGCGACGCAGATGGCGGAGAAGCCGCCGCCGGGGCTGCGCAGGTTCGTCACCTGGCCCTGGTAGACGCGCGCCCCGAGCAGCAGGATCTCGTCGCGGTACGCGTAGGCGCGCACGTCGAACTTCATGGCCTCGCGGCCGGCGCTCGTCTCGACCTCGACCTCGCCCGGCGGCGTGCGGCGCTGCGCCAGGTAGCCGGGCTCGCGCCGCACCTCCTCGAAGCGCCGCCGCGAGATCTTGTCGCCGCGGTAGACGGCGCGGCTCCCGAAAGCGGTGGCCGGCTTGAACACCCAGCCGTCCCGCGCGCGCCAGACCTCCTCCGGGTCGAGCTCGGCGAGGAGCCGCGTCTCCGGCACCACGCCCGCGAGGAACGCCGCGTCCTCCGCGGACGCACCGAGGCGCTCGAGCGCCTCGCGCGACGAGAGCAGCGCGAGCCGGCGCTTGTCCGCGAGCAGGAAGTACTCGCGCGGCGAGGGCGTCACGACCACCCGGCCCGCCAGGTACGCGGCCCGGAGCGCCTCGCTGCGCGGCGCCGCGAGCGTGAAGTCGGTGTCGCGCAGGTACACGAGGTCGAGCGCGGCGCCGGCGAGCGTGAGCGCAGCGTCGGCGCGCTGCGCGAGATCCCGCGTGTCGCAGACGTGCGCCTCGATCCCGAAGCGCTCGAAGAGCGCCCGCATCAGCTCGAACTCGGCGCGCAGGAACTGCTGCGCGGGCCGGTCGTCCGCGATCGCGATCCGGCGCGGCCTCGCCCCGGCGCCGCGCACCGCCTCGAGCTCGGCCACGAACTGCGCGACGAGGCGCTGCTCCACCGTCTCGACCGGCAGCAGGTCCGCGCAGAGGCACGCGAGCGCCTTCGGATCGCAGAGCGCCGCGGTGTGGAGCCCGTTCACGAGCGCCCCGCCCGCATTCGTGTTGATCTCGATCAGGCGCGGGCCCGCGGCCGTGACGTGGAAGTCGTAGCCCATGAAGACGCCGAAGTTGCCGGGCGCGAAGCGCAGGTGGGGCGGCGCCTCCGCGTCGACGAGCGCCTGCCAGCGCTCTCCGTGCGCGAGCCGGAAGGCCAGCGCGACGGTGCGCTTCAGCACCTCGTAGTGCGCCGGATCGAGCGAGATCACGGTGCGGCCGGCGAAGGGCAGCTCGGCGTGGAGCGTCACGGGCGCGAGGGTACCGATTCGGCCGGCTGCGGTAACGTCGCGACGACCATGCCGGCGCGCCTCGAACGCACGACGCCCGACGAGCTCGACGCGATCCACGCGGCGCTCCTCGCGCACGGCGCCGTCGTCGTGGAGGGCCTGATCGGCCGGGACGTCGTCGCGGCGATCCGGCGCGAGGTCGAGGTGCCGCTCGCGGCGGCGGACCCGGGCATGAAGCACCTGAACCCCGCCCTCCAGTTCTTCTTCGGCGACCGGACGCGGCACGTCTCCGGCATGGCGGCGGTGTCGCCGACCTTCGCGAGCGAGGTGATGATCCACCCCGTCCTGCTCGGTCTCTGCGACCGCGTGCTGCTGCCCTCGTGCGCGCGCTATCAGCTGAACCTCGGCCACCTGATCGCGCGCGGCCCCGGCGCCGAGGCGCAGCTCCTCCACCGCGACGAGCTCGTCTGGGTGCACGTGCCGCGCCCGCACCCCGAGCTCCAGGTGGCGACGATGATCGCGCTGGTCGACTTCCGCGCCGGGAACGGCGCGACCCGCATCGTGCCGGGCAGCCAGCGCTGGCCGCACGAGCGCAAGCCCGAGCCCGACGAGATCGCGGACGCCGAGATGCCGGCCGGATCGGCCGTGATCTACCTGGGCTCGACGCTCCACGGCGCCGGCACGAACGCGACCGCCGACGAGTGGCGCCTCGGCCTCCACGCGAGCTACGTGCTCGGCTGGCTCCGGACCGAGGAGAACAACACGCTCGCCGTGCCGCCCGAGATCGCGGCGACGCTGCCGCGCCGGGCCCAGGAGGTGCTCGGCTACGCCGTGCACGACGCGCTCGCGAGCGGCGGCGGCTACCTCGGCATGCTGGGGCTGCGCGATCCCGTCGAGCTGCTGCAGGAAGGGAAGCTCGGCTGAGCCGGCCGGAGCCGGCGCGACCCTTTTCCGCCGGCTCC
>Ga0075327_1000235_pt1 | contig 14452 bp, 20 predicted proteins | sample MayberrySE_Catta_2_FD_120056 | JGI IMG/M metagenome (GOLD analysis project Ga0075327, IMG submission 120056) | Natural and restored wetland microbial communities from the San Francisco Bay, California, USA, that impact long-term carbon... | ecosystem: Environmental > Terrestrial > Soil >...
CCCTCGAGGGCCCCGCCTCGCCGCCGACTGGCCGCCACCGTTCCGCTCACGGCTCGCAGCTCAATCTCCATAGCCCCACCCACCGCGTAGCGGCTCAGTTCAACTGAATCGTTTCCACACTCCCAACACCCTCGTCTCCGAGGCATCCCGCGCGTAGAGTGTGGAAACAATCCTTAATCGTTAGGTGGCTCCCCGTGAGGGCCGCTAATACGGCGAGACCGGTCCTGCTTCCGGCCGACAGCCTGAGGTCGAACCGGTCGTGGTCCCACCTCTGAACGGACGCACGTGCTGCGAACAGAGCGATGCGACTACCCTGGTCATCCGGAGGGCTAAACTGGAAGTATGCCATAGGCGAGGTCCTCCTAATCGTCGTGGGCGTGCTCATCGCCCTTACAGCCTCTGACTGGCAAGAGCGCCGAACTCGGCGCCAGAACGAGATCGCCATTCTTCAGGTTGCACCTCGTGACTCAGCGGTGGCATGTCTGCTCGCGCAGGTCAAACCCAAAGTCGTTCGGCTGTGCCGTCGGAAGCAGTGTTGGAACGGTGGCGACGGGGGCGCGTAACAGCGCAAGGCATCTGTTCTCAGCTCCTTGGAGTCATCCTGCTGAACCCGCTGCGCCTTCTCCCTCGTCCGTTTCTCGGCACCCTGGTGCTACGGGTCGCGTTTCTCTGGGCATTCCTTCGTAGCGGGACAAGCGTTGGGTTCAGCCTTGCTGCGCCGGGGGTGGAGGAGGTCTCCCCGGAGGCAAGCATTGGTGTCATCGGCGTGACCCTTCTTGTCGTTTGGATCGAGATGACCCGTCGATCTGAGCTCCTCTTTTTGGCGAACTTGGGGCGTTCTTTCGCTCCAGTCGCAGCCTTCGTCGTCGCCCAGTGCGTCGGCTTCGAAGCCCTCTTGAGGTTCTTCGTTGGGTGAGCAACCCTACGCCCTGAGGGCGGAAGGGATTGGCAAGTACTTCGGCCGACTCGAAGCTCTGAAGGCAGCGTCGCTCTGGGCGGAGCCCCGCCGAGTGACGACGCTCTTGGGCCGCAACGGCTCTGGAAAGACCACGCTGATGCGAGTAGCTGCCGGGTTGCTCCGCGCAGACCGCGGCGTGGTATCATTTATGGGCAGAGCGAGCGAAAGCCCCTCCCTCTCTCGCATGGCTCGCCTCGGTCTGATGTACCTTCCGCAAACGCAGCCTCTCGTGCCCGGGTATCGAGTCCGGGATCACTTCAGAGCGGTGGCGAGTACGTTCGGACCGGCTGGAGCTGCAGATGCCATCCAGGAATGCCGGGTGGAGTCGCTGATGGATCAACGTGTGGTAGATCTGTCCCGCGGCGAACATGTGCGTACATCCCTTGCTTTGGCCTTCGCTAGAAGCCCGAGTGTCCTCATCGCCGATGAACCACTCGTCGGGCTGGCACCAAGGGACCAGGAGTCCTTTGGCCGGTTGCTTCGGCGACTAGCAGCGCAGGGAACCGCGGTGGTCACGTCGGGTCACGATGCGCGCGTGCTCCTCGACATCTCCGATGTCATCATTTGGTCTGTGGCCGGAACCACCCACCATCTTGGCACACCGAGTGAGGCGCTAGCACACGAGCAGTTCAGGCGGGAGTACTTAGGTCCCGCTTTCCAAGCAGGCTGACATGGCAAAGCCTAACATGAAATGCTGCTGCGCTGGTGATCTGCTATGCCTTGCATGCGATCTGGATGAGGTTGCCGCAGGTGTCGTCGAGGACGGCTACGGTTACGGGACCCATGGCGACCGGCGGCTGCGTGAAGCGGACACCCAGAGCTCTGAGTCGGTCGTGCTCGGCGTGGACGTCCTCCACCGTGAAAGACGTGAAAGGGATACCGTCCGCTACGAGGGCCTCCTTGAACGGAGCCGCGGCGGGATGCTCATCGGGTTCAAGGACGAGTCGCACCCCTTCCAGGTCATGCCGGGAGACGACGGTCAACCACCGGTGGCGGCCCATCGGCACGTCGTCCTTCTTCACGAACCCGAGGATGTCGGTGTAGAACGCGAGTGCCTTGTCCTGGTCGTCCACGAGGACGCTGGTCACGCCGATGCGGATCGTCATTTCCCCTCCTTGGTGGTCTTGCCCCATCGCCGCACGGCCTCTTCAAGAGGACTGGCGTCGATGTAGTGGAACTTGTACCGACCGTCTCGAGCACTCCTAACCAAGCCCGCGGCCTCCAACACCTCGAGGTGCTGCGAGATGGCCTGCCGAGTCAGGTTCAACCCATGTTTCATCGTGAGCCGGGCGCACAACTCGTAGAGCGCCTGACCGTCGCGTTCCGCCAATTCATCGAGGATGAGTCGTCTGGATTCCGCAGCCAGCGCGTCGAAGACGTTCGTCACCGAGAACAATAGGCAAGTATTCACTTGCGTGTCAACGCGGGGGGGGGCATTGTGACAGGGAATCGCTGCTGCGCGGGTGGCCTTCGAAGGAAGATCTACGACCTTCCAGGCTCGCCGCAGCGCTGTTGACCCCATCGGGAAGGAGAATGCAACCAACAAACTCAACTACTCACCGTCCACCGAAGGTGCGAGCTTGATTCGAGAGGTGTCACGACCGCTCTCCGAGGCTGACTGATGAAACGTCTCCTGGACCTCATCGGAATGTCTCTCGGCGGCTGGCTCGGTTGGACGGCTGGCGCCGCGATCTCGTTCTTCACTGCGTTCGTCGTGGGCATCGTCGGTACTGGTGTCGGCCTCTACGTAGTTCGGCGCCTCACGAGTAGCATCTTCTGATCCCTTCCGAGGGCGGCCTAACAGGAAATTGCTGATGCGTGGGTTATCCGCTCGTTCCGTCTCCGGTAGGCTTTACCTTGCCACCTGAAGGTCCGCGCCAGCGGAATTTCCGAGTCCGTTAAACCAGCAGCTCGGTGACGAAGGTCCGTGACGCTCTTCGAGTATCTCGCGATCGCCTTTGGCCTCGTATACTCCGTCGCAGCCCTTCGATTGCTGGGCGGCCTTCCGTTCGCGGTGGCGGCGTCTCGCCGCTACTGGGTGCATCTATCGCTCACGCTGTTCCAGCTCCTCGTGATCGCGGCGAGCTTCTGGAGCTTCTGGTCGCTTCAAGAGACAGAGTGGACCTTCCCGCGCTTCCTGCTGGCGCTTGCGGTCCCCGCGCTCATCTACTACTGCAGCGCAGTCCTCGTGCCGGAGAATCCTGAGGAAGTCCAGTCGTGGCATGCCCACTACTTCACGGTCCGACAGCGGTTCTTTGCAGGGATCGGTCTCTGGGCTGTAGCCGGCGCCACGAACGCGTCGGTGAACGCCGGAATGCCGCTCACTCATCCCTCCCGGCTGATTCACTTGGCCGTGCTGCTGGTCAGTCTGGTGGCTGCATTCTCGGCACGCCCCGCAGTCCACGCTGCCATCGCGTCATTGCTCGGCGTTGTCTTCCTCGTCTGGGTCCTATTATTCGGGTTTACGCCGGACTGGATGGCGCGATAGCCCAGGGCCCAGATAGCGTTGTGGCACGCATGCCGGGGGGTGGACGTAAGCCGTCGGGGGCGTACCATTGCAGCGCTCGATGTCCAAGCGCCATGAGGGAATCGTGTCCTTCTTAATCCGCACGATCGACGATCCCACGGATCGCGAGGATCTATTCGACCGCCTGGGTCGACTAGACCCGACCCGGGCCCCGCTCTGGGGGCGCATGAGTGCGCCGCGCATGCTCGCCCACCTCTGCGATCAAATGCGGATGCCTTTCAACGAGAACCCGAGCGGCGCCCTCCCTGGTCCTCCGCGCGTCCCCGTCTTGCGTGAAGCCTTCCTCTATTTCTTGCCGTGGCCGCGGGGACGAGTCCAAGGTCCCCCGGAGGCGTTCCTTACTGAGCCCGGGAACTGGTCAGATGACCTTAAGACGTTGAGGCGGTTGGTCGACGAATTCGTGATGGCAAACGCCGGTCGACAGTGGCCTCTTCACCCGAATTGGGGCCGGCTGAGCCGGCGACAGTGGGGAGTCTTCTGTTATCGACACTTTGACCACCATCTAAGACAGTTCGGTGCCTGAGGACCGCCGCCCAACCGTGCAAGCGTCTCGAGACCGACGAGGTTGGTAGACGGAAGTCGCTTCTGTGCTGCTAGTCTGGCGGATACGTTGCGCTCTGTGTATGACCTTGCGACCAAGTGGTCCGCGCCAGCAGAATTCCAGCGTCGTTAGGCGGACCCCACGCTGAGTTCGCAGGCCCCCCGTTCACAGCATAGTCTCGGAGAACCCAATGCCGCCGCCAGGGCTGACCATTCGCGAGGCGCGGGAGGTCGACCTGTCTCAACTCCAGCTGGTTCGTGAAGCTGCCTTCGCACCGGTGTTCGCGTCCTTCAGGTCGATTCTTGGCGACGCGATCTACGAAGTAGCTCAGGCACCTGGCGACCAATCGCAGGGAGAGCTTCTCAACGCATGCTTTGAAGCCTCATCAGAATGGAGCCTCTACGTCGCTGAGGTCTCGAATCGTGTCGTGGGCTTCGTGTCGCTCCGCGTCGACGAAGGTGCTGGAGTGGGTGAGATCGGGCTCAACGCGGTGCATCCTGACTATGCCGGAGGCGGGATCGGTACGGCCCTCTACGACTTCGCCCTCGACCGGATGACGGAGGCCGGTACGAGGGTTGCCACCGTATCGACCGGTGCCGATTCGAGTCACGCCGCGGCTCGCCGTGCTTACGCAAAGGCTGGGTTCAGCGCAGCGATTCCAAGTGTTTGGATGTGCTGCGACCTCAAAGGGCGCGCGACCGCTTCTGCCGCTCAGTCAGCCTGAACGGGCCAAACACATGCTCTCTCGCCCAGTCCTCGGGGCCGAAGCGCTGATTGCGACGAGACCTCGAGCGCCTGCCCCGCACATCCGGTCGGCCCACTTGGACCACCCTACCCCGTGCGCGTAACGTCTTGGCCATGCTACCAGCTAGCCCGCGCCAGCAGAGTTCCGGGTCCGTTAGGCAGTGCTCGCAGCTAGCGGCCTGACTCGGCCGACTCCAAGAAATCGCGGAAGTCCGGGGACATGAAGCCGCGGATCCGTTGCCACCGGTCCCCGAGCGCGACCTCCCGTGGGTCCCAGCCGAAGTAGCCAAGCACCTCGCCATCCAAGATGCCCAAGTTGACCTGCCTCCAAACGACCTCGTACTGCCGAAGAGCGGCAATGTCCTGGTTTGCGATTTGAGCATCTTCCTCCGCGGTGAACTCCGCGTCGGGATCCTGCAATGAGCGCAGCGTGAGTGAGGCGAGAGTCGGGTCCTGCGCCCCCAGCAACCAGACTTCAGATATCGCTGTTCCCATGTCCTGAAAGGCCGCCGCCCGGGTCGCAAGCGTGTTTTGGCGAACCTCGAGGCCAACGAACACCAATGACCCTACGACGCCAGCAAACCCAATTAGGTCTCGTAGCGCACCTCCATTCATGGCGGCTCCTCCTTCGGGTTGGTCGACTGGAGAGTCTACGAGGTGGCCGCGGGTCTAGCGATCGGCGGCACCGTGTGCCACCCAGCTTGAAGCGCAACGCCGCTTCGCTGTTTGAAGGACGATCTCCGACCACCTTGGACTCACACCGGCGCTCGACTTCGCTCGCTTCGGCACCGGTTGGACTGGCGTGGCGGATAACCTTGGTAGCCCTCAGCCTTGCTCTCAGATAGCACGCGCCAGCAGAATTCGGAGTCCGTCATGCCGCACCTCATCGGGAGTGTCTTCTAATTCTCGCCGGCCATCTGGCCTTGGCTCTTGGCAGCAAGAAGCTCGACGCAGCGATCCCTGTGGGCGCTGCCGTGGCTGCCGCGTTCGGCTTGGACCTTCTCTGGCCGTTGCTGCTCCTTCTGGGTGTGGAGACAGTCCTGGTGAGTCCTGGCGACACGGCGTTCACGAATCTCGCCTTCGTTTCTTCGGCGGTCGCTGTGGCGTGGGGCGCACTCGCTCTTTGGCTTCTTCCCCCCTGGCAACGTGGATCGAGCGACATCGCGTCAACTTGGGCGCGTTGTGACATGGCATCGCTGCAGCGCGGGACGGAAGCCTCGTGCCCCCGCTTGTTACGAGCTCAGTCAATGGTTACTCGGGGACGGTCGCCGGGAGCGTCGGGTCCGAGACCGTGAAGACCAGATACCGTACGGCCTCCGTCGAGCTACCGTTACGTGACACCGCGTGGAGTGCCCCTGGTGGCTCGTAGAACGTCTCGCCCGGTTGGAGTCTCTGCAGCGGCCCGTCGTCCACCTGCACCTCGTAGGTTCCTTCCAGCACGTAGCCGAAGGTATGGCTCCCCGGGTGGCGATGCGGTGTGCCCCCTGTGCCTGGACGGCGCTCGAACTCGCGCACCATTGCGACCCGCCCGAGCACATCGTCCATCGTGGTTTCGAACAGCAACGTCTGAAGCGCATTTCCCGCCGCTTCGGCCGGTACTTCCGCCGCCGCCACATCCGGGTTCGAGTCTTCACCGATGCTTCGAGTCAACGAGACGTACGTTGCACCTGCTCCCAACAACGCTGCCACGCAACCCGACGCTAAATGAGACACTATCGTGTTCGGCATCGCCATCTCCTCGACAGCGGGTCAACCCAAGTGGTAGAGACGAGAGCCAAGAGTATCCACGCCACCGTTCGCGCGTCCAGGATGGGTCACCTTGCTCGTCCTCCTTCAGATTGCCGCAGTTCGGCTGCGGCGGTTCCGATGACAGGGGATTGCTGCCGCGCGGGCAACCGCGGTGCAGTCTCTAGACAGACGAAGTCGGTAGACCGCGCTCGACGACGCTCGCTTCCGCACCGGTAGGCATGCGGATAGGTTGGGCACGCTGTCTTGGGCTTGCTACCTGATAGCCCGCGCCAGCAGAATGCCGAGTCCGTTGGACAGCGCCCTCTACTCCCCCCGCCCGCTGTGTCGAGAGTGACGAAAGACGAAGCAACCGCATCCCGGATCGACCGCGTGGCCGAGATCGAGGCCCGCATCGACCCCACCCTCAGGCGTCGCGGTCGCATCATCGCCGACTTGGTCACGATTGGTGTCATAGCGCCGCTCGCGATTACCTTCGACTTCCACGTCACTCGCCCGTTCGTGCTGCTCGCGCTGGTGGGCGGGGCGTTAGCCCTCAATCACCTCGTGCCGCTGATTACGGAGCGGCGGCTTAGACGGGAGAGGAGCCGGCTGCTCGGCGAAGGCGACGTCGGCGGGTAGCCAGCGCCTTGTCACCTGTAGCCCGTGCCATCAGAATCTCGAGTCCGTTGGCCAGCGTCTTCAGCTTCGAGGCCCGTGCATCCTTCCTATTCGCGCTGGCGCCCTCACCCGTGGCATGGGCTGAGCGCGGGGCCGGCCCCACCGTCCGTCGTGAACGTGTTCGTCGAGATTACGCCGTTCGACTTGGTAAAGTACGAGGTGGACAAGGCTTCCGGTTACCTGAAGGTTGACCGCACGCAGCGCACGTCCTCACTGCCGCCCTCCATTTACGGGTTCATCCCCCAGACCTTCGCAGGTACCTCCGTGGCGGCCCTGATGCCCGGGGCGACGGGCGGCGACCTCGATCCACTGGACATTTGCGTGCTGAGCGAGCGCCCTATCTCGAGGGCCGAGGTGCTACTGCATGCCTCGGTCGTCGGCGGTCTCCCAATGCTCGATGGCGGTCAGGCCGACGACAAGATCCTGGCTGTATTGCAGGACGATCCGCTCTACGGGGAGATCGGGGAGCTCGAGGACTTGCCGGGCGTGCTCGTTGACCGCCTTATCCACTACTTTTCGACGTACAAGCTGCCCCGCTCCGGAGGTCATCGAGTGTCCGTCGGTGATCCCTATGATCGGCACCACGCCGAGGCGGTCGTGACGGCAGCGCTTTCGGATTATCGCCGGGAGTTCTTGCCGAGCGGGGACACTGTCTAACACGATACGGCTCCTGCGCGGGTAGCCAGCGCCTTGTCACCTATCGCTCCGTCCGGAGAGCCGTACAGCAGCCCCACATGAGGCGGGCAACAGGAGTAGTTCTCGAGGGCGTGGCCCCCTTCGCGGGGACGGGCCTTGCATTCGGGTTGCTCTACAACACCCTCTTCTACCCGCGCACGCCGGTCGAGTACCTCGAGGCCGGAACAATCGGGGTCCTCCTTGGAGTTGGCGCGGGGCTCGCTGAGCAGACGGCGCTGGGACGCTGGCTTCAGCGTGGGTCTTTCCTCAGGGCCGTTCTGGCGCGGACCGCTGCATACTCGGTGCTGGTCGCGTTGATGCTGGCGCTGGTTCTGTCGATCGAGCCCGCGAGCCAGGGAACGTGCTCGTACTTTGGCTGTTTGGACGAGTACGTGCGTAGTCCGCAGTTCTTGCGCGACCTCCTCTTCTCCACCGCGTTCGTCTTCTTCGCTGCCTTCGCGGCCCACGTAGTTCTCCTCGTGGGTACTCGGAACTTCGGACGCCTACTCGTTGGTCGCTACCGCAGGCCGCGGGAGCTTCGCGCGACGTTCATGTTCGTCGATATTCGCGACTCCACGAGACTGGCCGAAGAGCTCGGGCACGAGCGCTTCAGCGCCTTGCTCAGGGACTTCTTTGCAGCCGTCTCCGGCGCGATCCACCATGCCAAAGGGGAGGTGTACCAGTACATCGGGGACGAAGTAGTCATCGTCTGGCCCGGGTCCCGCGCCGCCGGCCAGTGGGTTTCGTGCTTCAACGATATGCGGCAGGCTGTGGAGGCGGAGCGACAGACATTCGAGCGCGAGTACGGCTGCGTACCAGAGTTCAAGGCTGGCGTGCATACGGGAGAGGCGGTGGTAACCGAGATCGGCACACTTCAGCGTGCTCACGCATACCACGGTGATGTGCTGAACACAGCCGCGCGCATCCAGGCCAAGTGCAATGAAGTGGGCTTCGACCTACTCGCCTCCCGGGAGGCACTCAGCGCGGTCAACCGTCAGCAGCTCGAGGGCTTCGTCCCCATGGGTGCTCTGCCTCTTCGAGGAAAGGCGCAGCCGGTTGAGGTGTTCGGGCTGGCGGAGTCGAAAGTCGGACGCAGTTCAGCTGTTTGAACGGTGCAGCGGGTAAGCTCTGCGGATTCTAAGACTTACCACCTCACGGTCCACGCCTTGATGAACGCCGGACCACCGGGCAAGACCCCCCTTTTCCATCTTGCTCACGTGGCCATTCGCCACCGCCACACTCAGGCAGCGGTGACGGGCCAGCCGCACGTCTTGTCCCCAGCTGACCGCACCGGCACAATTCCGAGCCCGCTACTGCGGCTCGCCGAACCTCGGACTGGACGGCGGCTTGGACGAAGACGTACGCGCCTTTGGCGAACTCGTTGGTCACCGAGCGCTGGCCCGCGACTGGCCCGGCGTCCACGCTCTGCTGGCTCCGTGGCTCAGATCCAGCCTCGCCGCGGACGATGTGCGACAGTTCTTCGAGAAGGAGTATCTCAGCATCCTGGAGGGGAGTGGCGTCGCGGACCTCCAGTATCCTGAATACCCCGAGCCCCAACTGGGTGGCAACAGCCATACCAACGCGACGGCGCTTCGCGAGCCCATATCATGGGCTGGCGGGAAGGTGCGTCCCGTGCCGCCAGAGCTCAGCGACTCGAACATGCGTTACTGGCTGAAGATGCAGCTGATGTGCTCCGACGAGCAGATGGCCACGCTTGATCTTGACTTCCTCTGTGAGGTGTGGATGGCGGTCGTCACCACCCCGGAGGGTCTGCGCGTCGGTTACTGGAGCCAGGGGGCTTACTGATCCCCGGCGGATGTCAGCGCGCGAGGCGCGCAGCGCTCACTCAAGCAGTGGTCAGGCGGTTGGGCGCCAGCAGTACTCCGAAGTTCATAGACCCGATGTCACTCACGAGGGGGGGCGTTCCGAATGAGGAGAGCCAGCCTGGCCGTCGTCGCGTCGTTCGCACTCGCAGCTTGGAGCAGTCCGGTCGTGGGGCAGGAGGATTCGCCAGCGGTGAGGGAATACACCGAGCGGGCAGACGCGCTCGCCACTCAGAGAGTCGGTGTCGTCGGTGACTTCACCTGGTTCAGCGACCGCTACTGTCATCCGACGGACGCGGCAGGCTCAGCAGATGCCGAACGTCGATGGTGGCAGTCGATGGTCATCCCTCCCACTCCGGTTTTCGACAACCTCAACTATGTCGGCCACGGTCAGTACGGCGCATGGGTGGTCGAGACCAGCGAAGGTCTCATCCTCATCGATGCCCTGAATAGTCCGGACGAAGGCAGCGAGTACATCGAGGCAGGCATGGTGGAGCTGGGGCTCGACCCGACGGAGCTGAGGTACCTGGTTGTCATGCACGGTCATGGCGATCACTGGGGAGCGGGCTACTACCTCCAGCAGAAGTACGACGATCTGACAGTGGCGCTCGGCGCCGAGGACTGGACGCTGCTCGAGAATACCGACCCCACTGGGTTTCGAGGCCCACCCCCGGCGAGGGACATGGTGATCGAAGGCGACACCGAGATCACCTTGGGCGATACGACCATCCGGTTTGTTTCGACTCCCGGTCACACGCCAGGGGGCTTGTCCGCCCTGATCACGGTAAGGGACGGAGATCGGGAGCACGTGGCCGCCTACTGGGGTGGCACCGGACTCCCCGGAGATCCCGCCTCGCTATCCCGGTATCAGCAGTCGTTGAGGAGGTTCAAGGAGATCGCTGCGGCGGCGGGCGCGGACGTGCTCGCGAGCAACCACCCCTATTTGGATACCACCCTCAATGCCCTTCCGCTCCTCGGTTGGCGGGACGAGGGCGAGCCCCATCCTTTCGTCATCGGCGAGGAAGCGGTCCAGAGGTACTACGACATCCTGGACCTCTGCGTCTCCGCCGCACTCGTGCGCCGAGGGGAGAGGCCGTTGGCGTGAGTCGTTCCACCTCGCGGTGGAGGTGGCCCTTGGCCGTTGGCCGGAAGCTGCCCGTTTCCTGCGGCTCAGGGAGCCGGAGATCGCGACCCAGCATGCGCACCTGCGTGGCCGCGTCGGCGCTGCTTGCCGCCTGCACCTCCGCCACCGAGCCTTCGGCCTGCGCCCAGGATCTCGGCAACGGGGTTTGCCTGGACATGAGCGCGGCGGCAGGCCTCGTCGCACACCAGGCCATCATCGTGGAGGAGGTGGCCCGGACGCTCGACGCGGTGGGGCCGCTTCTCGACGTGACGAACCTACGTATCGCCATCGTCGCCGACCCCCTCCAAGTGATCCCGGAGGTGGGCGTGGGAGGGTACAACCCGAGCGCAGACGAGGTGCGGCTCTTCGCTGATCCGGGCTCCCCGAATCTCGAAGGGGTGTTTCGCTCGGAGCTGCCGTCCATGCTCGCGCACGAGATTCATCACGCGATGCGGCGTCGCGCGATCGGCTACGGCTCCACGCTTCTACAGGCCGCCGTTTCGGAGGGTCTCGCCGACCACTTCTCCCTGGAGGTCCTTCCGAGGGAGGCGCCTCCCTGGGCAACGGCGCTGACGGAGCAGGAGCTCTCGGTCTGGATCCCGGAGGTGGTGGCTCGCTCCACGGGCTCGTACAGCCACCCTGAGTGGTTCTTCGGCAGCTCCACAATTCCGCGCTGGACGGGCTACGCCGTTGGATTCGAGCTCGTGAGAGCCTACCTGGACCAGGGTCCGCTCCGCCGCGCATCGACGCTCGTGGGGGAGCCGGCAGGGTCCTTCATTCCCTAGGCGACCCGGACCCGACCGATCCGGGCTTGCTCGCGCGCAGCCCTCTGGGCAGGTTCTCGATCCGTCGAGTCCACTTCACTCAGCGTGTAACGCGCTGGGAGGTCAGGATGGAGTCACCGAAGACGATCATGCGCACCTGGATGGAGCGGGTGTGGAACCAAGGCGACGTGAGCGCCATCGATGAGCTCATGGCGGCCGACGCGCCGATCTACGGTCTCGGGGAAGCGCCACTCCCGGGATCGGGTGGCTTCAGGCAGTTCCACGCCGCGTTCAACGCCGGCTTCTCCGACATCCAGATCGAGGTCGACCGGCAGGTGGTCGAGGGTGATCGCGCCGCAGTGCACTGGAGCGGCACCATGGTGCACCGCGCCTCCGGCACGACGGTTCCCGTGGCGGGGATGGCCATCGTGACGTGCCGGGACGGCAAGATCAGGGAGGGCTGGAACTCCGCCGACTTCCTGCCGATGCTGATCACGCTGGGAATGGTCCCTGCCAACGCGATGGAGCAGGCGCTCGGGAGCTGAGCTGACGTTTTGCAGGACCGAGGACTACGGGCGTCAGTTCATCGACGGGTCGTACGGCATTCGCGAAAGCCTCCGATACTCTGGTCCCTTCCGCTCCAGCACCCGGCTCCATAGGAGATCGGGCGCTTCGGTGAACACGTCAATGTCGCGCGCGGGCTCCACGATCCAGCTGTCGCTGGCGAGCTCGGCCTCGAGCTGGCCTGGTCCCCAGCCCGAATAGCCGACGAAGATCCGCGCGCGAAGAACGTCCGCACGAATGTCCTCCGAGACGTCGCCCGTGAGGAAGCCGATCGATCCGAAGACGAGGATATCCGCCAGCTCGGGGCGCGCGAGCTCGGCGAGAAGCACGGCGCCCCCCGGCTGGACGGGCCCGCCTTGGAACAGCGGCTCCCCTCCGGGGACGAGATCGCTCAGGGCGGGGAGAGCCTCCGCCACCGTGACGTTCAGCCGACGGTTGAGGACGACGCCGAGCGCGCCCTCGGCGTTGTGCTCCCCGATCAAGACCACGGTGTGCCGGAAGTTCGGATCGAAGAGGCCGCCGCTGGAGATCAGCAGGCGGCCCCGGACGCTCTCCATAGTCGCCGTCTCGATGGTCGAATGGCCTGTGCGACCTTTCGGGCCAACGTAGATCGTGGCATGGTAGGACGCTACGACCCGGCGATCCGGGTCGCACGGCGAAGCCGGTGAGCAGGAGGTGACGCGTGCGGAAGCGACTCAGGTGGGCGCTGTATGCCCTGTCGACTCTGCTGACGGTCGCGGTTCTCGCGGCGGGAGTGCTCTACGTGCTTGGCGGGGCTCGCCTCAATCGCACCTACGCGATCGCCGTTGGCCCCGTAGCAGTCCGGACGGACGACGCCTCGGTCGAGCGAGGCAGGCACCTCGCCGATGCGATGACCCTGTGCACGTCCTGCCACGGGGACGATCTCAGCGGGGGCGTCATCCTGGACGAGCCGATGATCGCGCGCATCTACGCATCCAATCTCACGCGTGGCTTCGGAGGCGTGGGCTCGTCGTACAGCGACGAAGACTACGTTCGGGCCATCCGCCATGGCGTGAACTCCCAGGGGCGCGGCGTGATGATCATGCACTCCGACGCTTACAACAGGCTCGGCGCGGCGGACCTGGCGGCCCTCATCGCCTACCTGAAGTCGGTTCCGCCCGTGGACAACGAGGTCCCAAGGACGAGGGCGGCCGCCCTGGGCCGCATGATGCTGCCGCTCGGCGTCTTCGACTCCGAGTCCCTTCCCCTCATCCCCGCCGAGGTGATCGACCACACGGCGCCGATCCCCGAAGTCCCGGAGCCCGGACGGTCACCCGAGTATGGGCGCTATCTCGTGTCGATCGCCCTTTGCCAGATGTGTCATGGGGAGGGCTTGAAGGGAGCTCCACCGATCGACGTCGGGGCGCCGCCCGGGCCGGACATCACGGTATACGCCATGGCCGGCGGCTGGTCCGAGAGCCAGTTCATCGAGACCGTTCGGACCGGGACGACCCCCTACGGAAAGGCCCTCGATCCGGAGTTCATGCCCTGGGAGGTGTATGGGCGGATGACGGACGACGAGCTGGCGGCGATCCGGACGTACATGGCGTCGCTGGGGAGCTGAGGGGCGACGGACCGCACACGACGACTGCCCCCGAGAGCGAGCGGGCGCTCTCGTCAGCCTGAGCTGACCAAAGGTCGATCATGTCGTCGCGATTGCTCATTCGAATCAAGAAGAAGCCGGACGGAAGCGCCATCCTCAGCTGCGAGCGCGCGGACGGCTCGGTCACGTGGCAACGTCAGTGGCCCGCTCCCGTCCGACATGGATCCGAGCGAGGCGATCATGGGGCTTCTGGACATGGAGCGACAACAGGCATCTCGCGCGACCGTCGCGGAGCTACTCGAGGGCTCCGGTCAGCGCGCCCTCCACTCGGCGAGGATCGCCGCCTCCCGCGCCATCAGCGACGCATCGGCCGACTCGAGGCGGGCTCGGCGGTCCGACGAAACAGACCCGGAGCGCCACCACTCGTGGATGTCGCGCACGCTGTCGGCGAGCGGCGTGAGGGAGAGGCCCCGCGCGAGCGCGAGCTCGTTGTTGATCAGCGCGGAGCCGACGTTGTCTCCGACCGGCATGATCCAGGGGACGGCCTCGCGTATGCTTCGCTCCCTCAGGAAGTCGTAGTCGGTCACCGCTACGAAGGTGGCTGGAGAGCTGAAGGCGGCGTGCGCCCCATGGACGAACTGGAGCATGCCCGTGGGCGCCGCGGGCCCGACGGCGTTCAGCGTGCCCGGATCGCCCTCTTCGATGAGACGGATCATCCAAGCTGCAACGTCACGAGCGTCGATGTACTGGACCGGATCCTCGG
>Ga0075327_1000236_pt1 | contig 14396 bp, 14 predicted proteins | sample MayberrySE_Catta_2_FD_120056 | JGI IMG/M metagenome (GOLD analysis project Ga0075327, IMG submission 120056) | Natural and restored wetland microbial communities from the San Francisco Bay, California, USA, that impact long-term carbon... | ecosystem: Environmental > Terrestrial > Soil >...
ACAGCGGCTGCCGGCGACCGCGCTGATCTTCGCTTTCGGCTACCGGGCCAGCCCGCCCGACTGGCTGCAGGCGCTGGGCGTGGCCACCGACGCGGCCGGGCTCGTGACCACCGACCCGCGGCTGCCCGGCCAGACCGCGAATCCGGCTATTTTCGCCGCCGGCGACATGGTGCGGGGCTCCGACCTGGTGGTCACCGCGATCGCCGACGCCCGCCAGGCGGCCCTGTCCATAGTCCAGTACCTCGAAATGCAGCAGCCTCATCTGAAGCGCGCCTGACCTGGATCATTGAAATCGTCCGCCAAGACCGATTCGGGTCGTTTTTGGCTTGACTTTGGTTTTTCTTAGTACTAGATTCATCGTACATTCATGTTCTGACCAGAACATGCCGCCAATACTTTAATAATTCATCCAATCCGATCGACATACCATGGCTAAAATGACAACTGAAAACGCCTCTGCCGAGGCTTTCATTCCCCTGATGCAGGAACTCGCCGGCGCTTACCAGGCCTACTCGCTGTACGACGCCGAAGGGCTGCGGCGCTCCGGCTCCGGCCTGACGCCCTCGCAGGCCCGCGTGATCTTCACAATCGGCGGCACCGAAGGCATGACCTGCAAGGACATCGGCGACATCACGCTGATCACCAAGGGCACGCTGACCGGGGTCATCGACCGTCTCGAAGAGAAGGGGCTGGTCGAGCGCTGGTCGGTCGAAGGCGACGGCCGCAAGACCATCGTCGCCCTGACCCGCCGCGGCCTGCGCGTGTACGAACGCGAGTTTCCGCGCCACGTCGAGTTCCTGAAGTCGAAATTCGACGGGCTGGGCTCCACCGAGCGCAAACAGGCCACCCGGCTGCTGCAGAAGATCCGCGGGCTGTTCTGAGGGGCGGTCCGCCCAACTGATACTCGTGGGAGCGAATTCATTCGCGATTGGGGAGCTCCATATCGCGAATGAATTCGCTCCCACAGCGACGCAGAATCGGGGGAGCGGTTTCAACCGCGATTGCGAGGCCCGTATCGCGAATGAATTCGCTCCCACAATGAGGTGGAGCGCCCGCGCCGCCGGGTGTCAGACCAGCATGTCCCTGAGGACTTCCCGGGCCTTTTCGGGGTCGGCGGTTTCCAGGGCGACGATGCCGGCGTGCGCATCCTGGCTGACGATGTGCATGCCGCGCATGTCGACGTTGGCCTGCGCCAGTTTACGCGACAGCTCGGCCAGCGCCCCCGGATGCCGTTCCAGCCGTACCAGCAGGTGCTCGCTGGCAATCACCTTGTAGCCGGCATTGGACAGCAGCCGGAACGCCCGGCGGTACGGCTTGACGGTCAAGGTGAGCACCGCCGTCTGGCCGAGCGAGGTGCCGGTGAAATCCTCCACACCGATGCCGTCCCGTTCCAGCAGCGTCGTCACCTCGGCCAGCAGGCCGGGATGGTCTTCCTGGACGATCGTCAGCACTTTCATGGGCGCTATCCTATGCTGATCGGGCGCCGCCGGCCCGCTGGATGTCGGCGATCAGGGCGTCGATCTGCTCGCGGCGTACGTGCGGCATGCAGATGATGTGGCTGGCGCCGCCGGCGGTGGCCAACTGCCACTTGGCGCAGACCGCGTCCGGCGGCTGCGGAAATACCACGGTCAGGGCCTGCGGATTGCGCCAGGCGGTGACCCCGATCGCATTGAACCGCCGTTCCGCATAGTCGGCCACCGCCAGCGCATCGGCGATGCGCCGGCGCAGACCCTCCACGCCCAGCGAGCGGATCGCGTACCACAGCAGCAGCGGCGTATAGCCGTTGCGTGAGCCGCTGATGGTGGTGTCTACGCTGCCGATGTAAGCCACCGAGTGGCCGATGCGTTCGACGTGGCGGCGCCGCGCGAGCGTGATGCCGCAGGGGATCGGCGCACCGATGAATTTGTGGCCGGAAATGGCGATGCTGTCGGCGCCGTCCTCGAAGTCCCAGGCCGGCCGCGGTTCGAGCAAGGCCGCGTAGCCGCCGCACAACGCGGCGTCGCAATGGATGTAGCGCCTTTCGATGGCCAGTTCGTCCAGAATCGCCCGGATGACGGCGATGTCGTCGCGCGCTTCCTTCATCGTGGTGCCGATGTTGGCGAAGATCACCGGCGGCGCATCGCGGCGGATACGCAGCGTTTCGCGCAGGTCCTCGTAGTCGATCTCCCCGTTCGGCTGCGCGCGGATCATGATGTGGCGCATGTTCAGGAAGTGCAGGTTCTTGGCCACGCTGTAGTGGCTGTCCTGCGAGAAGTACACGATGCCGTCCGGCAGCAGCTCGCGCGCCAGGTACAGGCCGTACAGGTTGCCCTCGGTACTGCCGTTGGTGACGTAGCCCCACCACTGCTCCGGCGGCGCCCGCGTCAGCTCCGCGAAAAAGGCCACCACCTCCTGCTCGAACTCGTGGGAGTTGAGCAGGTACGTCATCGGCATGAAGGGATCGCCGGCGTTGTTGAGGCTGAACGACAGGAACGGGGTCAGCGCGCGGTAATCGAAATCGAACGCGACCGGATAGCCGATTTCCAGCGCGGCCGCCTGTTGCAGGCGCTCGAGGAAATCGTCCAGCTGCTTCTGGTCGTTCGCCGACAGTGACATGTCAACCGCATCTCCATGGCGTTTCCGGGCTCAGGCCGGCCCGGCACCGCCTTGCATTCATTGTAGCCGACGCGCTCCGCCCGGCCTTGACCGCCATCAACGGTGGCTTCGGAGTCCGACTCCTGGCGGGGGTCACAGCAGGTGTGCTCTGACCCCATTTTTCCTCCGACTGCCTTTATCATGGAGGCCATGGACTGGACGATTCTATGGTGGCTGCTGGCGGCTCTGCTCGTGGTGGCCGGGCTGGTGGGCACGGTCGTGCCCGCGCTGCCCGGCGCACCGCTGGTCTTCGCCGGGCTGTTCATCGGCGCCTGGATTGGCGACTTCGAGGTCGTCGGCTGGGGCACGCTGGGTATGCTGGCGGTCCTGGCGCTGGTTGCCTGGATCGTCGATTTCGTGGCCAGCGCGGCGGGCGCGCGCTACCTGGGGGCAAGCTCGCGCGCCTTCTGGGGCGCCACCGTGGGCGCCATCGTGGGGATCTTCTTCGGCATCGTGGGCATGCTGCTCGGGCCCTTTGTCGGCGCCGTCATCGGCGAGCTGAGCGCCGGCAGCGACCTGGTCCGGTCCGGCCGCGCCGGGCTCGGCGCCTGGCTCGGCATGGTGGTGGCGACAGCGGTGAAGCTCGCACTGTGTTTTCTGATGATCGGCCTGTTCCTGTTCCGCGTCGGCCTGGAACAGGTGGCGACGCGGTCCTGAACGCCCTGAACGGCAAGCTGAGCCCGGGCGGCCGCCAGCGGCTGGTGCGCCGTTCCTTCCTTGACGGCATGGCCTGGATGGCGGCGTTTCTCGGTCTGATGAGCCTGCTGGGGGTGGCGGCCTTCCACTATCCCGAGTACCTGACCACGCCCCGCCTGCGGGCCGTATACGCCGAGCACCAGGTCCGCGGCCTGCTATACGCGGGGCTGGTGCTGGCGACCCTGCTGTCGCTGATCGCTTTGTTCTTCTCGCGGCTCAAGCGCCACGCGTTGCTGGGCCTCAGCTGCGTGATGCTCGCCTGGCTGGCCGGAGGCGCCGACGTGTCCTACGGCGAGCAGGTGCGCGATTCGCGTTTCTACGTCAGTCTCGATTGGGTGCTGCTGGACCTGCTGCTGATCGCGGCCCTGTTCATCAACGTCGAGCTGTTCTTCCGCCTGCGCCCCGCACAGGGGATCCTGCGCCACGGCTGGCAGACCGACCTGGCGCATTACGTGGCCAACCACATCTTCAACGGTGCGATCGTGTTCGCGCTGTTCCTGCCCGCCCAGTGGCTGGCCGGGTTGCTGGCGCTGGAACGGATACAGACCTTCTTCGGCGGCCTGCCGGTGCTGGTCCAGCTGCCGCTGATCTACGCCGTCACCGATCTGGCGCAGTACTGGGTGCACCGGGCATTCCACCGCGTTCCGCTGCTGTGGCGCTTCCACCGCGTGCACCACAGCGTCGAGTGCATGGACTGGCTGGCCGGCTCGCGGCTACACCTCGTCGACGTGCTGGTGACGCGTTCGCTCAGTCTGGTGCCGATGGTGCTGCTGGGCTTTTCCGCCGCGGCCATCAACCTGTACCTGCCGATCCTCGCGGTGCAGTCGGTGTTCATCCACTGCAACCTGCGCTTCGAGTTCCGCTGGTTGCAGAACATCACGGCGACGCCGAAGTTCCACCACTGGCATCACACGCGGGGCCCCGCGCACATCGACCGCAACTTCGCCGTATCGCTGCCGCTGTGGGACCTGCTGTTCGGCACGTACCACAACCCGCCCGGTGAGTGGCCTCGCGACTATGGCCTGCTGCACGACCCGATCGCGGAGGGCTACTGGCCGCACTTTCTGGCGCCGTTCCGCAAAAAGGGGTAGCAAAAAGGGGTCGGATACAATTTCCGCCAGCGCAATCATGAGCGGAAACGCTCCGAGGAAATTGCATCCGACCCCTTTTTGGCTTTGTGGTATCCGGCCCCTTTGGTGCTCATTCCACGACACCGAGTTCGCGCAGCACGGCCGCCCGCAGTTCCTGCGCCTGCGGGCTGGTCAGCTTGCGCGGGTGCGGGATGGCGACCTCGTAGGTCGCCTGGATCCGGGCCGGGCGCGGCGACAGCACCATGATACGGTCCGCCAGGTGAATCGCCTCCTCCACGTCGTGCGTAATCAGCATCACCGTGTGGCGTTCCTCCGCGAGTATGCGCAGCAGCTCGTTACGGATACGTAAGCTCATCAGGGCATCGAGCGCGGACAGCGGCTCGTCCATGTAGAGGATGTCCGGCTTGACCGCCAGCGCCCGGGCGATCTCCGCGCGCTTCAACATGCCACCCGACAGTTCGTGCGGATAGCGGCGCTCGAAGCCGCTCAGGCCGACGATGCCGGCGTAGTGGTCCGCGATTCCTCTCTTTTCGGCCAGCGGCAAGCCGTTGAGGCCGAACATCAGGTTCTCCTGCACGGTCAGCCAGGGAAACACCGACCCGTGCTGGGTAATCAGAATGCCGCGGGGGTCCGGCCCGCCGTGGTCGACGCCGTCGATCCGGATCGACCCTTCGTCCGGGCACAGGAACCCTGCCACCATGTTCATCAGGGTTGACTTGCCGCAACCGGAGGGCCCCACGATGGCCACGAACTCGCCGTCCCCGACGCTGAAGTCGACGCCGTCCACGACCGGCAGCCGCCCACCGCCTGCGCCGAAGCCCTTCCGGATGCGGTCGACCTCGATCTTAGTGCGCATAGCGCCACCTCACCAGGCGGTGGCCTTCCAGCAGTCGCATGCCGCCATCGAGCAGCAGGCCGATCAGGCCAATGATGATCATCCCGGCGATCACCAGGTCGTAGCGATTGCCGGCGTTGCGGGAGTCCATGATCATGAAGCCCAACCCGCTGCGCAGGGCGATCATTTCGGCGGCGACCACCACCAGCCAGGCGACGCCCAGACCGATGCGCATCCCCACCACGATCTGCGGCAGCACCGCCGGGATCACGACCTGCCGAAACAGCCGGGCCCGTGACACGCCGAAATTCTGCGCCGCGCGCAGGTAGCGGCGCTCGATGGTATGTACGCCGGCCGTGGTCTGCACGATCATCGGGAACACCGAGGAGATGAAGATCAGGAAGATCGGCGACGCGTTGCCCACGCCGAACCAGAGGATCGCGATCGGAATCCAGGCGATTGGCGAGATCGGGCGAAGAATCTGGAACAGGGGATTGAACGTGCGGTACGCCCCGCTCACCCAGCCCATCCACAGCCCCAGCGGCACGGCGAACAGCACGGCCAGCAGGAAGCCCGTACCCACGCGGAACAGCGACGAGCCGATGTGCATCCACAACGAGCCGTCCTCGACCAGGCCCAGGGCGCCGCTGACGACCTGCCAGGGCGTGGGGAAAATCACGCTTTCGGTTCGAACGACGATTACCCACCAGATCGCCAGCAGGAGGACGATCACCACCAGGGACGGGACGCTCTCCCGGACTTTTCTCATCGCGGCTTCTTCACGTCAGTTTCCGATTCGTCACTCGTTCACGCCTTGCGGGATGCCCCGGGTCGCCCGGCCGGTCAACCGGTCGAGGCCGTTCCGGGCGCGCCAGGCCAGCCGCGCCCAGGGCGTCGCGGGGTACGGGTCGACGATGATGCGCATCTGTCCGCTCGCGTGCGCGGTGCAGGCGAAGTCGTAGATCCCCGCTTTGGCGAACGGCAGCCGGAAGGACTGGCCCGGCATCATCAGCGTTGGCCCGAACATCTGCGGCACCTCGTCGAGGTTACGGAGTTCAAGCAGGTCCTGCAGTCCGAGCGTCAGGCGAATGCGCTCGGGCAGGATTTCCACCGGGTCGCCCGCCATGCGCCGCGCCCAGGTGCCGTGCGGAATCTCGAACAGCGCTGCGCGCGAACCGAGGTCGAGGGGCGCCAACGCCGCCCACGCGGGCATCCCGAGCGCGAGCGCGCACGCAATGACACCGAACCGACGTGCCGACGTGTGGTTCACGCCGCTGCGGTTCCTGCACCATCACCCTTCACCGAGCAGCACCCGCGCATCGTGCGCGAAATCGTCGGCCGAGTGGCCGTACGGCATCAGTGCGCGCACCATGCCCTGCGGGTCGATCAGGAAGACATAGGACGAGTGCGCGTAGGTGTAGTCGGATCCGTCCTTCGCCTGTCGGTTGGCGACGATGCCGTATTCCTTGCGGACGGCCTTGAGCGCCTCCTCGCTGCCCGTGCCGCCGACGAAGCCCGGATCGAACAGCGCGAGATACTCGCGCATGCGCTCGGCGGTATCGGTTGCGGGATCGACCGTCACATAGACCACCTGGACCTGGTCGGCCAGCGGTCCCAGCTGCTTGCGGGCCTGTGCGAGCACGGCGAGCGTCACCGGGCAGACGTCGCTGCAGGACGTGAAACCGAAGCCGAGAATGACCACTTTGCCGCGGTACTCTGCGAGGTCGAGCGTCCGGCCATGGGTGCCCTCGAGCCCGAGTTCGGGCGCAGCCCGCGGGGGATCGAACACGCCGGCGATCAGCGTTGAACCACTCGCGGCGCACGGCGCCAACGCGAACAGAAGGCAGCAGGCGAGCAATGGCATTCGTAACATGGATTACCTCGTCAAAGCGGGACGGCGGCGGCACGGGCGTTGCGCGCAAACCGTTCGTCCACGTAGGTTTCGTACGCGATGGGGTGGTTGATGGTGCCCGCCTGCAGCGACAACTCCATGAGCTCCTCGAACTCGTCGCGAATCATGCGCAAATCGCCATAGGTGACGCGGTCGGCCGGGTTCTCCATCACGTACCGGATAATCTCCGGGTCCTGGTTGAAGAACTCCCGCCGCGCGGCAATCCCGGCCGCCCTGTCGCGGTTCGCTGCGCTCTCGTCCAGCCACACGCCCGCGCCGAGCACGGTATTGACCAGGTCCTGCACCAGTTCGGGTTTCGACTCGATGAGTTCCTCGCGCACGGTCAGGACGCAGCAAATGTACTTCGGCCACTCGTCGCGGGTCATGTACAGGGGCCTGGCGTAGCCGGCCTTTTCCGCGGCCGCACCGAACGGCTCGCCGGTGCAGTACGCATCCACGGCGTCGGCGTAGAGCGCCGCGGGCATGTCCGGCGGCGGCATTTCGACCAGTTCGATAGCGTCGACCGACAGGTTTTCCCTTGCCAGCATCTTGCGCAGGAACAGCAGGTCCACGGCGAAGCGGCTCGGAATGGCGATGCGCTTGCCGGCCAGCTGACTGAGACTCTGGTAGGGCGATTCCGTCCGCACCATGATCACCGCCCCGGAACGATGGCCGAGCGAGACGATCTTCACCGGGATCCGCTTGTCGGCGAGATCCATGACCAGCGGGGCCAGCATGTACGCCGCCGATACTCGCCCGGCCATCAGCGATTCCTTGATCTCCGGCCAGCCGTTGTACTTGCTGTACTGAAAGGCGTACCGCGGCGCGCCCGCCGGCAGCGCGCCGTTGCCGACCTCCCGGGCCACGCAGGCGACAGGTAGCGTCAGGTTGCAGGTCACGGGCAGGCCGCCGACGACCAGCGTGTTCGGATCCGCGTCTGGCCCCGAACACGCCAGCAAACCCCACGGCAGCGCGCCCGCCAGGGCGCCCTGCAGCAGGCGTCTGCGCGTTAACGAAGCTGCGAGTGTGCTGTTCACTGTTTGCCGTTGCTCGCCCATGCTACAGCCCGTGGGCCGACCGGCCGGTCCCGGCCAGACCGGTGCTGTCCGGGCATCGACTCTTAATAGGAAGTGCCTATGATGTACAAGGTCCGGCTAATAAGTCAATCGTACCGTATCGTGCGCTGCGCGTTTGGTGCGATACTTGTCCGTGACGCTGAGGCCAGGTTCGTCCGCGTCACGTCAACCTGCGAACACCGAGGAGCCGCAGGCGACCCGCCGCCCCCGGTTGGGTAAGCCGAGCACAGCCGGTTTTCGCCAAAGGCGAAAGAAGGGAAGCGAGACTCCTTATATGCCCGACATAGAAATCAGGCACCTGCGCTACTTCCTCGCCGTTGCGGAAACGGAGAATTTCACGCGCGCGGCGGAGCGGCTGCAGATCTCGCAACCGAGCGTCTCCCAGCAGATCACGCAGCTCGAACAGGCCCTGCGCACGCCCCTGTTCCGGCGCGTCGGCAAGCGCGTGTTCCTGACCCAGGCCGGGGAAGCCTTCCGCAAGGGCGCCGAAGTGGTTCTGCGCAAGCTCGACGATGCCTGCAACGCCGTCGGCAACATCGCGGAACTGGTCAGCGGCCGTGTCGACGTGGGGGTGATTCCCGCCCTGCACTTCGTCTGGATTCCGCCGGTTCTCGGTTACATGGCCCAGCAACACCCGGGCCTGACGATCGGCGTGATGGAACTCGCCTCGAGCGGCGTCGAAACGGAGATCGAGGCGGGACGGCTGGACCTCGGCTTCGGGCTAATGACCCACAACTCCCCGAATATCCGTTACGAACGACTGGTGTCACAGCCGTTTTCGCTCATCGTGCCGCACACCAGCGAACTTGCCCGACGCGAGCGCGTGCGGCTCAAGGAACTGGAAGGTCAACGGCTGGTCCTGCTGCCGGAGAGCTTCGACATGCGTCGTGCGGCCGATGCGGTGCTGATGCATGCGCGCGTGCATCCACGGGTCGCCTTCGAAATCGACAGCATCGATGCGGTGCTCGCCAGCGTGGCGCAATCCGGCCTGCCGACCCTGCTGCCCGCGATCGTGCTGCGCAACCGCGACATGGAGGGGTTGCGCGCGATCCCGCTGGCGGGCAAGACCCGGCACATGGAATTCGGCATCCTGTGGCCGGCCGTGAACCGTGCCGATCCCGCCTCGCTGGCGCTCGGGGAGGCACTGAAGGCGACGATCGAGACGGCCCCGGAACGCCGGCAGCACCGCCAGAAGTAAACGGGGCCGGATACAGTTTCCACTCCGGAAACTGTATCCGGCCCCGTTTACTTTTTTTTGGTATCCTGTTGCGACTCGTTCTCATCCACGGAGCACCCGCATGACCCGACTGGCCTTTGCGCTACTCTTGCTGATTCCGGCCGCGACTGCTGCCGCCGACGATTTCACCGCCACCGGCGACAAGATCCGGACGGCCATGGCCGCCGACATTCGTACGGCCGAGGAAGTCGACCGCGACCCCAACCGCCGGCCGGTGGAGACCCTGGAGTTCTTCGGCTTGCGCGACGACATGAAGGTGGTCGAACTGATTCCGGGCGGCGGCTGGTACACCAAGCTGCTGGCGCCGGTGCTGGCCGAAAACGGCGAGTACTACGGCGCCATCGGCACCACCCGCATCAAGGAAAGCCTCGCCGGCCAGCCGGGCTTCGAGAAAATGAACATCGTCGCCGAGGACGCCAAGGTCTACCGCCCCGAGGACGCGCGCCTGTACACGCTGGAAGTCGGTGACCTCGGGGTCGAGGGCGCCGATATGGTGCTGACCTTCCGCAATTACCACAACTTCGACGCCGCCGGCCGCGCGGCGCTGAACAAGGCCGTGTACGACGCCCTCAAGCCGGGCGGCATCTACGGCGTGGTGGACCACACCCGGCGCCACATGCAGGAAGACGATCCGGAGAACCGCCGGCGCATGGACCCGGTGCTGGCGATAAAGGAAGTCCAGGCCGCCGGCTTCGAACTGGTCGATTTCAGCGACCTGCACTACATCCCGGACGACGAACTGCGCTACGAAGTCGGCCGCAAAACCGTTACCGGCAACACCGATCGCTTCACGCTGAAGTTCGTCAGGAAGTAGTCAACAGGGACGGGGCGCGTTAATTCGACTTAACCCGCCCCGTCCCCATTAATTTGCGCCACAGGGCGCGGCCGACGATGCGCAGCTTGTTGCGCGTGTCGAGGCGCTTGACGTTGGTGCTGACCGTGCCTTTCGTGAACTGCGTGGGCTTCGAGTAGTCGATGCGCACGTCGACGATCACCGGGCGGCCGGCGGCCGCGTGCGCCAGCGCCCGCTCGATGGCCGGCGCGATCACGGCGTCGCTGTCGATGGCGACGAATTCGCAACCGGTGGCGGCTGCGAAGGCCCGGTAGTCCAGCGTGCCGACCGTGGTGCAAGTTTTGCGCTGGTAGGGCATCTGCTGGGCCTGCGCGATCTGCGACAACTCGCCGTCGTTGAACACGAACCAGGCGATGCCGAGGCCCTCGCGCGCCGCGGTCACGGTTTCCAGGCCGGTCATCAGGAAGGCGCCGTCGCCGACGATGCCCACCACCTGCCGTTCGGGCTGCGCCAGCTTCGCGCCAATGCAGCCCGGCACGCAGTAGCCCATGCAGTTGAAATCGGTGGGCGAAAGGTACAGCCCGCCGCGGTGGATCGGCAGCAGTTCGGCCACGAGGAAGGTGTGATTGCCGTCGTCGGCCACCACGATGGCGTCGGCGTCCAGCGCCTCGCGCAACGCACGGAAGAAACGGCCCGGGTTCACCCGCTCGCCGGAATCGTGGGCCAGCCACTCGTCCAGCCAGGCGGCTTTGTCCGCGGCGATCCGCGCCTGCAGCGCACCGCTGTCGCGTGACGTCGTGGTCTCAAGTAGCCGTCGCGCAATGGCCGGCACGGCATCGCGCGCGTCGGCGGCAATCGCCACGGTCGTGGGGTAATTGCGCCCGATGGCCGCCGGGTTGATGTCGACATGCACCAGTCTCTCCGGCGGCACCGCGCCGTAGCTGCCGGTGCAGATTTCGGCGAAGCGGGTGCCCACGGCCAGCATGGCGTCGCAGTCCGCGAAGGCCTTACGGGCAGCGGGCACGGCCGATGGCCCGAAGCCCATACCGGTGTGCAGCGGGTGGTCGCCCGGAAAGGCGGCCAGGCCCTGCAGCGTGGTCGCGACCGGCGCGCCGAGGTGTTCGGCGATGCGCGCGATGTCGGCAGCCACGTGTCGCGCGCCCCAGCCGACGAAAATGGCGGGACGCTGCGCGCCGGCCAGCAGTTCCACAGCGGCTGCAATCGCCGCTTCGTCGACTTCGGCCCGGCGCTCCGTGGGGCGAAAGTCCGGCACGGCGCCGACTTCGTCGGCCAGGAGCTGGAGATTGGCCGGCAGCTCGATGTAGACCGGGCCCGGTTCGCCCTCGGTGGCGATCCGATAGGCGCGATAGACCGTCTCGACGACCTCGTCATAGCGTTCGATGCGGAACGTCGCCTTGGTCAGCGGTCGCATCAGCGCCTGCTGGTCGACGTCGTGCAGCTGGAAGCCCTGCTGCAGGTCGGTGCGCACGCCGCCGGACACGATCAGCATCGGCACGCCGTCCAGGTAGGCCTCGCCGATGCCGCTCATCGCGTGCGTCAGGCCCGCGGCCGGCACCACCGCCAGCACACCGACGCGGTCCGTGACCCGGCCGACCGCGTCGGCCATGAAGGCCGCCCCCGCCTCGTGCGTCACCAGCACCGGCCGGATGCGCTCCGACCCGGCCAGTTCGTCGTACAGCTCGATGTTGTGCACGCCGGGGATGCCGAAAGTGAACTCGACACCGATCTGTTCCAGGGCCTGGCGGACCAGCCAGGCGGCGGTTTTTCTCATGTCGTGTCTCCGCGGGCGCCCATCGTCAGCGTGTAAACGGGTCAGCGCGTGAACGGCCGGATGCCGACGGCTTCGTACAGCCGCGCCGGATCGTACCAGCGGTCGCCCTTGAAGACCGCGACCGGCCGCCGCAACGCACTGACGTCCTCCAGCGGATTGCCGGCCAGCAGCACGAAATCCGCGTGCTTGCCGGCTTCGATCGAGCCGCTTTCCCCTGCCGCGCCGAGCACGCCCGCGGCCCCCAGGGTCGCAATACGCAGCACCTCGGCGGCGGGAATGCCGGCCGCCCGGTACAGTTCCAGCTCGCGGTGCAGCGTGAAGCCCGGCATCGCGTCGGTGCCCGCCACCAACGTGACCCCGGCCGCGTGCAGTTTGGCGATCATCCGCAGCAGGGCGGCGGCGGAACGGGCATAGGTGGCCGCGTTGCCGTCGTTGATTTCCAGATCGCCGGCCAGGAAGCCGCGCCGCACGGCGGGCGGCATGTGGTCGGCAATCATCGCGTAGGACGGGTCCAGCTCGCCCGAGCGATGGCGGAACATGCTGTCGAATACGGCCACGGTGGGATCGACGACGACGCCGCGCTGTTGCAGCAGGGCGATGAAATCGTCGACCTCGGGCGCGTCGAGGCTCATGCCGGCGGCCTGTGCGGCCACCAGCGAGAAGCGCAGCGGGGTCCGCGTGTCGTCCTCCGGGCCGGCCAGGAAGTTCAGGAACAGCATGTTGATGTGCTGGATCTCGTCGAAGCCGTCCAGCACCGCCTGGCGCGCCGTCATGTAGCTGGGGATGTGCCCGGACAGGCGCATGCCATTCGCGTGCACGGCCTCGGCGATCGGCCGCACCCACTCGGGGTCGATCGACGAGTAGATCTTGACCTGCGGATAGCCGGCCGCCGCGTACTCCGCGACCATCGCCAGGGCATCGTCCAACGACTCGGCGAGCCGGCCGGTCGGCGCGGAATAGGGGCTCTTGCGGTCGATGAAGCCGGCGGCGTAGGAGCGCGGACCGATCACCTCGCCGCCATCGAACGCCGCCCGCACCTCGCTCAGCCGCTCCGGCTCGTTGCCCAGGTCGCGCACGGTCGTCACGCCGGCGGCGATCTGCAGCAGCCCGTCTTGCAGCGACAGGTGCGTGTGCATGTCCCACAACCCCGGCACCAGGGTCAGGCCCTGGCCGTCGACGATGCGCGGCTCGAGGTCGCCGGCCACGGGCAGGTGCCGGTCGTCGTTCGGCACGACCTTCAGGATGCGGCCATCGCCGACGGCCACCTGGCGGTCGGGCAACAGCGTTCCCGCGGCGACGTCCACCACGTCGACGTCGCGCAGGATCCAGTTGGCGGGGAGCGTTTCGGTCAGTTCGGCCGCCAGTCCGCGGTGGTAATCCTCTTCGGCTCGGTCCTGCACGGCCTGCAGCGGCTCCAGCACCTCGCCCCAGCCCTGCGGCGCCAGGCCCATCCAGCCGTAGGTCAGCGCGAACAGCTCGCGCGACTCGTCCAGCCACAGGTACTGCGGCGTGAGGTCCAGGCCGCTGATCGCGTACAGGGTCGCGGTGCGGCATCGTTCGTCCAGGCACACCTCCTCCGAAGTCACCGTCCGGATCGAAGCCGAACCGGCCGGCAACAGATCGAGGCGCTGGCCGGGCGCGGCCAGAAGTGCGCGCGCCAGCACCGCCAACTGCTCCGGCGTGCCGTCGTTGGCGGAGTAGAAGCCGCCGGCCGCGGCCTCGCCGCGCTCGATGGTGCTCTCCCAGCGCGCCTGGCCATCGGTCACCTCGAAGGTCTCGGCCGCTGGCGCCCCCATGTAGGAATGGCCGCTGACCTGCAACGCGATCGGGGCACCGTCGGCGCCGACCTTCAGCTCCTCGTGGATCTTGGGCCCGCGCCCGCGGTCGTTGAACTCGAAATCGGCGACCCGCGTGCCGTCCGGCCGGATCTGCACTACGTGCGAGCCGCTGACGGTGCCGGCGGTGAGCCAATCGTAGGCGACCGTGGCGGACGCCTGTGCCGTCACCAGGGCCGGCCACGATGCGGCCAGCAGCAATCCCCACAGGGCCGTGCCGAAGTGGCGTTTCATTCGAGTCGCTCCAGTTGTGCCAGCAGGGCCTCGAACTGGCCGGGGATGGTGTCCGACAACACGGCCTTGTCCTTCACCGCCGCCAGTTCCGGCGGCAGCGGCACCGCGATGCCCAGCGTCGCCTCGATCACCTCGAGGAACTTGGCCGGGTGGGCCGTGCACAGGAACACGCCTTCCTCGTCCGTACTGCGCGAGCCTTCCAGGGCGGCCCAGGCCAGCGCGCTGTGCGGGTCGGCCAGATAGCCGCGGGCGTGCAACGCGCGCATGGCTTCGCGGGTGTCT
>Ga0075327_1000237_pt1 | contig 14315 bp, 7 predicted proteins | sample MayberrySE_Catta_2_FD_120056 | JGI IMG/M metagenome (GOLD analysis project Ga0075327, IMG submission 120056) | Natural and restored wetland microbial communities from the San Francisco Bay, California, USA, that impact long-term carbon... | ecosystem: Environmental > Terrestrial > Soil > Wetlands...
CTGTGAAGCAATCGCGCGAGGGCCCGCCTTCGCGCCGGAGGCGCTCCGGCGTGGTCTCGCCGTAGCCTTGGCGGAGGCGGAAGCGTGTAAGGGGGTCCGGGGGACGAAGTCCCCCGGTGAGAGCTGCGCCGTGAGGCTGTAGCCTACCCCAGCGTCCCCACCGACATCGGCCCGTCGAAGCCCGGGAAGACGTGCTTCGTGTTCGTCAGGCCGAGGTGCCCGCCGGCGACTTCGGCGAAGACGGTGCGGAAATCGGTGGTCACGGCGAGATCGCGGCCCTCGTATCGCTGTTCGCGCGCGAGCCCCGGCCATCTGCCGTAGACCTTGCCGCCGCGCACGCCGCCGCCGACCACCATCATGGCGTTTCCGTGCCCGTGATCGGTACCGCGATTGCCGTTCTCGGCCACGGTGCGTCCGAACTCGGACATCGTGAGGATCATGACGTCGCTCATGCGATTGCCGAGGTCGCGCACGAGCGCCGCGATGCCGCCGGCAAAATCCGCGAGCCGGTTGGCGAGCTGCCCGACGGCCGCGCCCTCCTGCGCGTGATGATCCCAGTTGCCGGTTTCCGCGAAGGCGACTTCGAGTCCGACGTCAGCCTTGATGAGCTGCGCGATCTGCTTCAGCGCTTCGCCGTAGGGCGTTCGCGGATACTGCGCGCCGTTCTCCGGGGCGTACCTGGTCGGGTCCGCCTCCTTCAGCATCCTGACGGCGTCGAACGCCTCGCGCCCGGTGCGATTCAGGACGCTGCCTGCGGCCGCCGCGTATTCCGCTTCGAACGACGCCTGGACCATGTCGGTCGCCTGGCCGGCGCGGATGCCGAACTGGCCGATCTGCCCGATCGCGAGCGCAGGGGCCAGGCCCTGGAGCGCGCGGGGCAGCTGCGGCGCGAGTGCCACGGCGCGGAACGGCGTCGCCTTCTCGTGCTCCCGGGCGTGCAGATACCGGTTCAGCCATCCGTCGGGGGTGCTCTTCACGCCGGGCGTCGCGGTTTCCATGTAGTCCTGCGCGTCGAAGTGCGACCGTGTTCCGTCGGGCGAGCCGCACGCGTGCACGATGGCGAGCTGGCGCGCGTCGTAGAGCGGCTTGAGCGGGGCGAGGCGCGGGTGCATCCCGAAGAAGCCGTCGAGATCGAGCGCGGCATCCGGCGACGTTCCGGGCCTGGCGATGGCGATGCTCGGCCGCGACGCGTAGTAGTCGCGCTCGCCGAACGGCACGATCATATTGAGGCCGTCGACGGCGCCGCGCTGGAAGATCGTCACGAGCACCTTGCGCCGCGGCGCCGATTCGGCCACCGCGCGCGCCAGGAACTGCGGCGCGAAGCCCAGGCTCACGAGCGCCAGCCCGCCGTCTTTCAGGAACACGCGTCTCGACATCATGGCGTCCTACCTTCTCTGGAATTCGGGTGAGCCCAGCACCAGTGCGAGCGCCTGGGACGGAGTCGTCGCCTTCCGGACGGTGGCGGCAGTCGTCTCCGACAGCTCGCCAGCGAGCGCCGACGCGACGAGCGCGTCGCTCGTGATCGACGGACCGGCACCGCCCCGGCCCTGCAGCGGCCGGACGCCAGCACCGCGCTGCTGGCGCGACGCCGTCAGGGAGACGGCGAAGTTCATCCGATTCAGGAGGGCCCCGGTGTTGACCCATGCCTCGGCCTTGTCGGCATAGCCCGTCGGCGGCTGGCAGCCATAGAGCGGCATTCCCAGGTTACGGACGGCCATCACGAGCGGCTGCGCGTCGGTCATGTTCGTGCCCGTCGCGCGGACGGCGCTCACGACGAACTCGAAGGGCGACTTGACCTTGGCGCGATGAGCCTCCGGCGCGAAGAACTCGGGCGAGGTGACGATCGTCCTCACGACCTCCCGGATGTTGCCGCCCGTGTCGCGAAACGTGCGGGCCGCCCGATCGACCAGGGCCCTCGGCGGATGGTCGGCGACGAAGCGCCGAGCGAGCTTGGTCGCGATGAACTGCGCGGTGGAGGGGTGATTCGCGAGCAGGTCGAGGACCTGATCGCCGTCCTTCTTTCCGCCGCCGGACCGGATCTTGTGCCCCAGCACGATCTTCTCGCCGTCGTCATGCATCCGGGGCTCGAATCGGAAGCCGCCCCCCTGCCGCGGATTCGCGATCGTCCAGCCGGTGAACGCGCGGGCGACCTCCTGCACGTCCTTCTGGGTGTAGCCGCCCTCGACGCCGAGCGTGTGCAGCTCCATCAGCTCGCGCGCGTAGTTCTCGTTCAGTCCGGCCCGGCGGTTCTGCACGCCAGGCGGGAGATCGGCGAGCGTCCGCGGGCGGTTCAACTCGCCGGGCCGCCCGACGCCTGCGCGATCCGGCATGCGATTCGGGTTGCGCGGGTTCCCGCGCCCGGCCTCCGCGCGTGGCGCGGCCGTACGCGCGCCTTCCGGCGCCGAGCTCTGCCAGTTGTCCAGATAGAAGAGCATCGCCGGGCTCTCGGCCGTTGCCTGCAGGAGCTCGCGGAACTTGCCGAGCACGCGGGGGCGGATCGCGTCGCGCTCGTACTCGTTCAAGTAGACGCGAACCTGGCCTTTGCCCGAGAACACGTTGAAGTGGTTGAACCAGAAGTCGACCATGACCTCCTCGAGCTGCCGATCACTGTAGGCCGCTCGAAGCACCTTGGCCTGCATCAGTTCGCCAAGCGCCTGACGCTCCATGCGCACGGCCTCGGCCTGTTCCGGCGTCATCATCTCCCTGCGCGCCGCCGCGTTCTGCTGCGCCATGGCCGGATCGCTCGCCGCGGGATCCTGCGAGCCCTGCTGCCGCTGCAGCTCGCGCCTCGCCATCTGGGCAGGCAGGTAATATTGCCGGGCCATCTCCTGCGTACTCTTCGTCAGCGTTTGGAACGAAGCCAGGCGGACGGCCATCCCGCTGTCAGCCAGCCGTTCGGGGTGGATCTGCTGATCGATGTAGGCGGCCAGTCCGATCGCGCGCACGCGCTCGAGGTCCCCGGGCGCGGCACCGAACCCGAGCCGGTTCAGCACGTGAACGATGGTGCGGTCGTCGGGCTTCGTCGGGACCGGGGACCTCAGTCCGGCCTGGCCTGCGACGCCCGCCGAGATCATGGCAAGGGCCGCGACCGCGGCGACTTGCGCGTGGCGCTTGAGTGCACGCATGAGCGACCTCTCCTGTCGTGGCGTTCCCCGCCGCATCGTGGTCGGCCCTCGGGGCCGTCGGGGCCAGGTTACGATGCTCTCGGTATCGCTGCCGGCGAGAGAATCACGCTGTGAGCCGGTGGGCCCCGGGCTGCGACGACTGACCGGTTAGACCGGGTGTGGGGCGGATGGGTTGAAGCTGTGGGCTCGGTCCGACGGGTCGAATCCGCATATCTCGAGGCAGGTCAACTACTTGCTCATAACCTTCTGCCACTGGTCGACGAGGGCCTGCTGCGGTCCGTTCGTCGCCTTGTATGCCGCGGCCCATCGGGCGAACAGGGCCCGATCTTCGTTCGTGGACCTGATGGGCCTTCGGTCCGAACGCGCCTCGTAGAGCATCCGCAGCGCGAAAAAGAGACGCTCCTGGTTGTCGGGGTGCTTTTCGAGATACGGCTCGAGCTTGAGCAGGGCGTCGGCGCGCTTGCCGGCCATGGCCATGGCGGCGCCGATTCGGACCTGGACCTCGTCGTTGTCGGGCCACCGCGAGGCCGCGTCGTTCAGTATCGCGAACGCCTGGTCCACCTCGCGCAGCCGGAGGAGCGCGTCGCCGAGCAACGTGTAGATGAACGGGGCGTCGCTTTCGGTGACGAGGGCGAGCTGCCATGCGCCCACGGCCTGGTCGTCGCGCCCTCCTGCGGCGTAGCACGACCCGAGGTAGAACGCCGCCGGAAAGAACTCGGAGTCCAGACGGAGCGTCTCGCGGAACCTGGCCGCCGCGGGTTCCAGTTCTCCTTTGGCGTACAGCGACAGCCCGCCGAGGAACGCCGCGGGCACTGACGTTCCCGGTGTGCCCAACGAGTCGATCGCCTCGTCGAAGCGGCCCGCCCGCGCATGCTCGACGATGGGCGCGGGATTGGCCTCCCCCCGCGCGCCGACGTCGAGGCGCTCGATGAAGAAGCCGATGACCTGCGGCGTGAGAACCGACGCGCGGTCGAAACGTTCGGTGCGCGAGGCAATCGGAATGGAGCTGGACCTGGCCAGGGTCGTCCGCGCCGCAGCCGGCTTCGTTCTGGCCGGCGCGGAGGCCAGGCGTCCGACGCGGAACGCACGCGTGACCTCACCGACCTTGCGGCCGTCCGTGCTGACCACTGCACGGGCGACGTAGTCGCCCGGCGGCAGGAGCGCGACTGGTACGGATCCCTCGAGCGTTCGCCGATTCGGCGCCTGGGCGGTCGAGGTTTGGACGCGCCCCGCTGCGCCGTCCAGCGCCCGGGCCTGCGCATCCGTCGCGACCTCGAACATGACCGTCGTGTTCTTGAGCACGTCCGGGGCGTCGGAGTACAGCTCGATATAGCCGTTGACCATGCCCGACGTGAACTCGCCGCCCACGACCGGCGACGCGCTGCCCGAGGCGGCCCTGCCGTCGGCGATCAGCAGGTCGGTTGCCTGCACCTCGCCGACGGAGGTCAGCGCCGCGCGAAACGTATGCTCGACGCTGCCGCGGCGGCCGCGTTCGTCGACGACGGCAATCTTCAGCGTGTGCGGACCGTCGGAGTCGCTGAGGATGAATCCGGTGTACTTCTGGAAGGGTGCCTCGGGCGACACCGCCGCCTTCACCTCGCGATCGATCTGACTGTCGATCAGCCTGCCCTTGTCGTCGACGAGGCTGTACGCGAGCGCGAGCTCGACATCCGATCCCCCTGACCGATCGATCTCGGCGGCCATGAGAATGCGCAGCTTGTCGCTCGCCGGATCGCGCAGGGTGTAGGCCGCCAGCTTCAGCCCGATCTCGGTCGCGAGCGCCGGTGCCTGCAAGGTCTCCTTCAGAATCTCGTCGTCGGTCTTGCGGGACGGCGCCTCGATCGTGAACTGGCTGCGGGCCCGGATGCCGACGCCGGAACGGCCGGGCACGCCGACCTTGATCCCGTGCGGCTTGCCGTCTCGATCGCCCGATTCAGGCTCGAAGCCCAGGAGATAGTAGCCGGACAGCTCGAGCGCGAGGCGGGCGAACGCGTTGTCGGCGCTGGCCACGATCGGGAACACCGCACCGCGAGTCGACCCGGCGATGGAAGCGAGTCCCTCGTGCGCGAGCGCCTTGTCGCGCGCGGGCGCTGCGGGCGCCCGGACTGTCGACGCATCCGAGCCGAACACCTCCAGCGGAAGCGCGTATATCGTGACCTGGCCGCGTGCGGCGGCACGCCCGAGCCATGCGGCGTCGCCCGGCCGTTCGAGCACGAGGCCTTCCGAGATGTAGACGATTGTCTTGGGAGATGTCGTCTGCGCCAGCCGATCGAGAATCGAACGCAGCGAGGTCATGGCCGTCTGCGTCCGCTCGGTGATGGTGCTGTAGATGCCGTTGACATCGGTCACGACCTGTCTCCGGCAGAGGTCGCGTTCCTCCGCGCTTGGCGTGGTGGCACACTCGCGCTGTTCGACCACGTTGAGCGCCGTCCGGTCCCCCTGGACGATGGCCATGGCCTCGGAGGTGGCGATGCGATACGACGTCGGAAACGTGTCGCTGAGGCCGGTCAGCCCCGGCAGCGCGCTCTGCACGACGGCGTGGTTCGATGTGAAGTCGATGGAAGGTCCCGGGCCCGGGAAGGCGACGAGCCCGACGCGATCGGCCGGTGTCAGCCGGGAGAGGAAGCGGCTCGCGGCTTCCATCGCCTGGCGGCCGCGACCGGGCGCGATATTTCCCCGATCGACGACGAACATGATCAGTCGTCCGCCGCCGGCGGCGTTCGAGCTGAAGGTGGTCTGCGACGCGGCTGCCGCCGACGCTTCACGTATCGCCGACACGTACTGGGAGGACACGATGCGACGCGATCGGCCGTCGACGTCGAGCGTGAAGTCGCCGGCCGTGAGTCCGGTGACCGGCCGTCCGTCGTTGTCCACGACGCTGACATCCACGGGTACCACGTCGACGGCCAGGCGGATGCCCCGCGCCGGCTGTTGCGCCGGAACCTGTGCGACGGTCAGCGCACGAACACCGATCGCCAGCGTCGCCGTCAGCGCGGCGAGACAAGTCACACCCTTCATGGATCGTCGTCGGCTTTCGTCGTCAGTTCTTCGAGAGCCTGTAGCCCTCCCTGGCGCGCACGTGATACTTGCCGTCTCCCACCTCCACACGAATCGTGTGCAGCTGCCCGTCGCGCTCGGTGTCGGGATAGTTGTAGGAAATGAGGTACTGATTGCTGAGATCCTCGAGGATCTCCTGGAAGAACCTGTCGAGCCGCCCGACGTCCTCGGCGAAGAAGTGACGGCCGCCGCTGATGGTCGAGAAGCGCCTGAGCACCTGCTGCAGATCGTGCGCGCGGATGGCACGTCCCTGTCCGATGACGTAGATCGTCGCGTCGCTTCCTTCCGCGCGGGCGATGGCGGCCTCGAGCGTGGCATGGCTGGACTGGTCGTCGCCGTCGCTGAAGACGAGCATCGACCGGCGCCCGGGGTGCCGGCTGAGGATGTTGAGGCCGCTGAGGACGACGTCGTAGAGCGCCGTTCCACCCCACGCGCGCATCAGATCGATCGCCTTGACGCGCGTGGCCTGGTCGCGGCTTCGCTGCGCCAGCGTGAACACGTTGTCGTTGAATCCGAGCAGCGTGACGTGGTCGCCGGGCCGGAGGCCCGCGAGAAAGCGCTTGGCGGAGTCCTTCACGAACGGCATCGCCTGACGCATGCTGGAGCTGACGTCGAGCGCCACGACGAGCTCGAGCGAGATGTTCTCGGACTCGAAGCTCGTGATCTTCTGCGGCCGGCCGTTGTCGTAGACCTTGAAGTGCTCCGGCTTCAATCCCGTCACGAACCGGCCGTCGTCGTCGGTCACGACCGCCGTGAACTGCACGGCGTCGACGTCGACGGCCTCGCTGAACTTCACGCCCTTCGTGTGGACGGTCGCCGCCGTCCGTCCTGCCGTGACGTGCTCCGCGGTGACGCGAATCGTGTGCTCGGCGACACGGTCGCCTGCATCCCAGTCACACTGGAACGGTTCGCGCGTGAGGGCGCAGATCTTGCGGCCGTCGGCGAAGAACACGACCTCCTTCACCTGCTTGATCGCCGCCGCCGGCTCGACGACCGCGACGAGCCGGAAGAGCCCGCTGACGTATCCGTCCTCGACCGGCGAGGTGATCCGCACGGTGATCGGCGGCGGCTGCGCCGAGAGCGCCACGCCGGCCACGGTCGCGAGCGTCACGAGCAGGAGGCGCTGAGGCATGGGCGTGGGCATTTGGCACTCAGGGTTGCCGGTCTTCGGTTGCCGACGCCGGCTGGAGCGGCCCGCCGGCGGTCTGCGCCGCGATGTAGTCGACGAGCCTGTCGCGGGAGAGGGCGCTTGCCGCGCGGCTGAATCCGGACCAGTCGTCGAAATGCGCGGGACGCGACTGATCCAGGACATCCTGCATCGCAAACGCGATGACCCCCGCCGCGATCTGCGCGGGCATCCCGAGCGCGGCCAGCGTCTCGGCCACGACGATGGCCACGTCGGCGCCGCGTGTGGCCAGGAGTCCCTGCGATGGCCGGCCGCCGTAGATCTCCCACGGCCGCGCGGGCGGCATGCCGAGGCAGATGCATCCGGTGAGCGGCAGCATGGCCGCCCCCCAACCGTCCAGGGAGACGGCCGGTGACAGGCGCGGCCGCCCCAGCCACATGAGCTCGACGACCGACAACTGCGCCGAGCGTCGCGCGCCGTCGTGAGCGATCGTCCAGCGGAGCGCTTCGCGACGCCACGGGCTCAGGCCGGCGTCGCGGGCGGCCTGCGCCATGTCGACCTGGTTGGCCTCGAGGGCATCCAGCCGCGCGCGGCCGCGCGCGAGAGCCGCCGCGATCTCGTCCCGCGCTGCATCGGTGAGCCGGATCGGGTTGAGCAGCGAGACCGTCACCGACGCCGTGTGTCGCTCGGAGGAGACGAGGCGGGGCTCGTCGGGCATGACCATCGAGTCGAGCCGCCGGAGCGACAGCCGTGCCAGTCCGACATCGAGCCCGAGCAGCGAGCCCGTGACGAGCCAGCCTTTACCCGAGTGTCCTTCGGTGGGCAATCGCCACGGCGTGCGCGGTCCCATCACTCCCGCCGTGCCGAGGTCGTGCCGGAGGGCGACGTTGCCCGCCGCGAGCGCCGGGCCCTGCGGATCGCCGAGGTACGCGGCGTAGAGAATCGAGGTCAGGACGTCGACCAGGAGACGGTCGCCGCCGCTCTTCTGCGTCTGCGCGCCCTGCAGCGCCGCGCCGAGCGTCGCGCCGCCCTGACGCTGCCGCGCGCGATGCAGCCGCTGCGCCTCGGCGCGTGCCGGGTCGAGGCGGTAGCGGCGCCCCTCCCATTCGACGATGCGCGCGGGCGCCCCGGCGCGTCGAACGCCCGCCATCCCGGCGAGAAGCGTATCCTCGCTCGAATCGAACGCCTCGCCGCTCACCTCGGGAAGCTTCGTCAGCAGGTCCTTCTGGATCCACGCAGCAATCCGTGCGGCGTAACCGCGCCCCGATGATTCGATTGCGACGAGCCGTTCGACGAGCCCGTTTGCAGCTGAGCTCGACAAGGCTCCCGACCGGATGATCCTGTCGAGGATGCCGAGCGAAGCCTGGAACGCCGTCATCGCGAGCAGGCGCGCCCGGTCGTCGCCGATCTCGCCGAGCGCCCGCGCACGGGCCGCTGCCGCACCTATCGTGACCGACGACGTCACACCCGCGCGCTCCAGCGTCAGCACCAGCGACGGATAGGCGCCTTGCGCCCGCACCGCGGCGACGACGAGCGGGTCCTGTGCGCTCGCGGTCGGGAAGACGCGTTGCGCAAACAGGAACGCCTCGAGCCGTCGGCGGCCGACATCGATGGGCACGCGGTGCAGGCGCGCCAGGAGCCAGGCCGCATCGGCCGGTGTCGAATCGAAGGGCGACGGATCGCGCGGGACTGTCCGGTCGCCGCGGGCGTCTTCGGCGAACACCCGCTCCCAGAAGCCGCGCTGGTTCAGGCCGCCGAGCGTGCCATCGGGCTCGACGCCGAGGGTCGCGAGCGTCAACGCGGGGTCGAAGGGCCTTCGGCTGAACGGCTGCTTTTCCGGGTGCCACTCGTTGCCCGCACGGTCGAATATCTCGACGACGGCCCGTGTGCGGTCGACGCGGGCCGCGCCGGACAGCGATGCGCTCGTCGCGAAGCGCATGTGCGGCTCGTCGAGGGTCGAGATGCAGTCGTAGAACCACGCCAGGTGTCCCGACTCGTCACCGAACAGCCGCCGTACGAACGTCCCCGGCTTGGCCGGATCCGCACCGACGATCGCCTGCCACAGGGGTTCGGCATCGGCGCCGCCGGGCACATCGATCCGTCCGGCCCGTACGCGCAGACTCGGGCCAAAAACCGCGAACGCTCCCGCGTGACGCAGGAGGTGGCGCAACGTGTCGCGGTCCGGGCCGAGCCACGCGAGCGTCTCGTCGTCCAGGCCGGCGAGCCCATGATAGAGGAGTGCCGTGCGACGATCCGCGAGGATGGCGGCAATGATCTGATCGTCGGCCACTGGACGCTCGAGCAGCGTGTCGCGCCAGATGGACGCGTCGAGGGGCAGGGGCACCCGTTCGCCTCCGCCTGTGGGCGTGCCGGCCAGCAGCGTGCGCAGGTTCTCGCGCTGCTTGAGATCTCCGTCTGTGAACCCCGTGGTGAACAGCGCGCGAACGACGTCGGCGACAAAGCGGCTGCGATCGATTGAGAGGATATCGAGCGCTGTGGCGATGCGCTCAGCCGGGACAGGCAACGGGACGGACATCCGCACCGCCGGCTGTCGCGCACCGACGGCCCCGTAGGAGAGCAGGAGGACGACGATGACGAGCGCCCTCGCACGCATGAGTCACCGCGGCAAGGCAAGCGGCGATGGGCCGCACGCTCGTATGTTGACGGTACCTAGGCTGGCATCCATCGGCGTATCCGTCTCAGTGAGCCCCCTATTGTATGCGACGTACCTCGCGCGAAAGCAACGGAGTCCTGACGATTTGCTTCGGGTATTCTCGCGCTTCCGTCCTTGGTAAGTCTTACGTGGGGCGAAAAGGATCAGTCCCGGTGAGGGCCGGGAGCGAGCATCGATGCCGCCCGTCGAAGCGCGGCCGTCAGCCGTGCAGATTGGCCTCGTGCGCGCGCCGAATCTCCCGCGTCGACGGCCTCGGCCACGCCAGGCAGCACTTCTGGCGCGTAACTGAACCTGGGCGCGTACATGAGATGGCGGTACCAGGGGCGCCCGGGAATGCCGTCGGGATCCAGCAGGGCGCGCTCGACGGCCATCAACTGGCGATCGAGCCGCTCGAACGCCGCCGGGTCCGGCTTCGCAAGCGCGGCGTCCCGCCGCTGATTGAATAGACGCGCCGATGTTCGCAGGTCGTCAGCGGCGGAACCGACCTCGTCCAGGAATGCGGCACGACCCGCGTCCGCTCCCCCAGCCCACCGTCGTGCGACTTCCGAGGCAAACTCCTCCACGCGCCCCGCATAGGGCTCGTAATCGAGGGGCAGGACGTCGGCTCCGGCGAGTCTGAGCGCGGCGAGTCCCCAGAACTGCACCAGGGCGGCGTGATACCGAAAGCCGGGGTCGCCGATCTCGGCGACCCATTGATGAGTGTCGTAGATCGAGTGATACACGCCGTACGGTCCGTCAAACGACAGATCCGCGATCGGCACGCCGAGGAAGTTCAGGAATACGGTGTAATCCGACCCGCCGCCAAGGCGGTTGCTGACGAGGTCGTCCACCGTGCCGGTCGGCCGTCCGCCCCCGCGAGCCAGCCGATCGCGTGCGGCCGCGGCGAGCGTCAGCCCCGACGCAGGATCCCGGACCGTCCGCGCGACCTCGTCGAGCACCTGGTTCAGCGCGGGTACTGCCGAGAGCGCAAGGTTCGGCCCCGCAGCCGCGCTGTCGACGTTGAGGTAGGCGACCGCGCGCCGGCGGAGCCACTCCTGATGCTGCTCGCCCCACTCGGTCGACGAAATCAGAGCGAACTCCTCGGCATCCCAGCTCGTGAAGAGGATGCTGCGCTTCGGGCGCCAGCCCCCGCGCACCAGCTCCCCGAGCACGCGCGCGAGCTCGACGAGCGCGGCGGAGCCGCTCGACGGATCGACGCCACCATAGATCCACGCATCGCGGTGGTTGCCGACGATCACGACGTCGTCGGGTTGTCCGCTGCCCCGGATGATTCCGGTGACCGTCCAGATCGGACGGACACGATCGTCGGTTCGGACACGCATCCGGACGACCGTCTGACCGGGGCCGGCGCGCTGAGGGAACGTCCCCGCACCGCGCCAGGCAGCTGGCACTTCGGGTCCGCCGAGCGACTCGAGGATCACGCGGGCATCCTTGAACGACAGCGGCGCGCTCACGATCGTCGGGAGCGACGGCGCGTTGCGGACGTCAACCCGACGCGCTCCCGGCGTCGATGCCCAGCCCGGCGTCAGCGGATCGCCCGGCACGAGGAAGTCGTAGGCGATGCCGCCGCGCTGCACGCGGCTGTCCGGTCCCCATGGCCCGGCCGGATACACGGGCCCCTTTCCGGCGCCGTCGTCGGCGGGATCGGAGTAGACGAGGAGGCCGGCGGCTCCCCGCTGCTGGGCGGCGAGCGCCTTGAACCCGCGGTAGCTGTAGGGCGTCGAATAGCGGACGAGGACGATTCTGCCGCCGACGTCGATGCCCTGCGACGACAGCCAGTCGTAGTCGGCCGGTTGTCCCGCTCCCGCGAAGACGACCGGCGCCGTGATGTCGCCGGATGCGGAGTAGGCGTGATAGGCGATGCCGGGGTCGGCGTGATTCGGATGCGTGTGCCGATCTCCCGGTACCGGGTCCTCGCGCATCGACGCCTCCCACGCGCGCGGCGCGATCATCTCGACGCGCACGTCCTCGGGCCACGGCAGCAGGACATCGTGCGTGGTGATCCCGACGTCCTCGAGGCCGGAGCGCTCGAAGCGGTCGCGCGTCCACTCGGCCAGCACGCGGTCGCGTGGCGATCCCGCGATGTGGGGCTGGTCCGCGAGGAACCGATGCGCTTCGCGAATGCTCCCGGCCGACGGGATGGCCAGAAACCGCCGTTCGACGTCGGCCTGCCTGGACGCGCTCGCGCGCGTGAAGCCGAACGGGACGGCGCCGGGGCGGTCCCACGCGGCGGTCGACAGGACAGCCACGGCCACCACGATCCAGATGCCGAACCGCAGAGGGCCCGTCATTTCCTGAGGTCCTTCAGAATCTCCCGTGCGGCATTCTGACCCGATCCGGCGACGATGCCGCCGCCGGGATGCGTGCCCGCGCCGCATAGATAGAGCCCGGCAATCGGCGCGCGGTACTGCGCGCACCCGAGGACCGGCCGCATGGTGAAGAGCTGATCCAGAGACGGCTCCCCGTGCAGGATGTGTCCGCCAGTCAGCCCGTACGTCGACTCGAGATCGTGCGGCGTGATCACCTGCTGATGCACGACGAGCTGTTCGATGCCGGGGGCATGGCGCGCCAGCGTGCGCACCACGATGCGGCCGAGCTCCTCAGCCGCGTCCGGCCAGGCGCGTCCGCCCGCGAGGTTGCGCGGCGCAAACTGCACGTAGACCGACATCACGTGCGCGCCGGGCGGCGCAAGCGACGGGTCGTGCAGCGTCGGCAGAGTCACGTCGAGATAGGGATCCTGGGAGATCTCCCCGTACTTCGAGGCGTCGAAGGCGCGCTCGAGGTAGTCGACGCCGGGTCCGATCTGAAGACGCCCCAGCAGCTCGGATGGGCCGCGGACGCCGCTGAATGCCGGCAGGCCGCTGAGCGCGAAGTTCACCTTGGCGGCCACCCCCGGGCAGCGATAGTTGCGGACGCGCACGAGAAAGTCCGGATCGAGCTCAATGGGATCGACGAGGCTCAGGAACGTCCGCTTCGGATCGGCGTTCGAGACGACAGCCCGAGCGCTGATCTCCTTGCCGTCTTCGAGGACCACGCCGGACACACGGCCGTCGCGAACCATCACCTGCGCGACCGGCGCGCCCGTGCGAATCTCGGCACCGGCCTCGACTGCGGCGTCGGCCATCGCGCGCGTGAGCGCGCCCAACCCGCCGCGGACGGTGACGCTGCTGCCCCCCGGGGCCGGATCGACCGCGGCGCTCACGAGCAGGGCGGCGCCCGTGCCAGCCGACCACGGACCCTGCGCGACGCCGAAGATCCCGCGCGCGGCGACGGCGGCCTGCACGAGATCGTTCGAGAACCATTCGGCGACCAAGTCCGCGGCGGGCATGGGCATCCATCGCAGGAGCCGGAACGAGTCGGTCCGCCCGAGCGCCCGGAAGCGGCGGCCCGTCTTCAGCAGATCCCACAGCTCTCCGACGCCAGGACCGTCGAGCGACGGCGGCGTCGTCTCGAGCAGCACGCCGAGGAACGCGCCAAGGCGCGCGAGCACGCTGCAGAACTCCGAGTACCTGTCGGCGTCAGCCGCCGAGAAGGCGCGGATCGCCTCGCTCGTCCGTGCGACGTCGATCGAGAACGCAAGCGCCCGCCCATCGGGCGAGAGCGTCACCAGGCGAGGGTCCGGCGCGATGAAAGCGACGCGGGCGTCGAGCCGCATGTCGCGCACGACCGACGCGCGGAGCGGTCCGATCGCATGCGCGAGCGTGGGGCACCGGAATCCCGGCGCGATTTCCTCGGTGACGGCCGCGCCGCCCACCATCGCGCGCCGCTCGAGCACGAGTGGCTTCAGCCCGGCCTTCGCCAGGTAGAACGCCGTCGTCAAACCGTTGTGGCCGGCGCCGATGATGATCACTGACATACACAGAGGTCGCAGCTAGGAGCTGGGAGTCCGCGTCTCCTTCAGTATCCTCCCCGCCGCGTTTCGTCCCGGTGCTCCCATGATGCCTCCGCCGGGGTGGGTGGCCGAGCCGCACATATAGAGGTTCCTGATCGGGGTTCGATACCGGGCCCAGCCTGGCGCGGGGCGGAGGAAGAACAGCTGCTCGAGCGTGAGCTCACCCTGGAAGATGTTGCCTTCGGTAAGCCCCCATTCGCGCTCGAGGTCGAGGGGCGTCAGGACCTGCCGGTGCAGGATGATGTCCTTGATGTTCGGCGCGTGCTCGGCGAGCGTGTCGATGACAGTGTCGCCGAACGCCTCCCGCTCGTCGTCCCAGGTGCCCTCCTTGAGGTGGTAGGGCGCGTACTGGACGAAGCACGACATGACGTGCTTGCCGGGCGGCGCGACGGACGGGTCGGTCAGGCTCGGGATCACGACGTCGATGTACGGCCGGCGCGA
>Ga0075327_1000238_pt1 | contig 14313 bp, 13 predicted proteins | sample MayberrySE_Catta_2_FD_120056 | JGI IMG/M metagenome (GOLD analysis project Ga0075327, IMG submission 120056) | Natural and restored wetland microbial communities from the San Francisco Bay, California, USA, that impact long-term carbon... | ecosystem: Environmental > Terrestrial > Soil >...
AAAAACCGCTCGAAGAGCAGATCCATCCCGATCGGGTCGACCGCGGTGATCTCGAGCGCGTAGCAGACGGCGCTGTTCGCGGCGGAGCCGCGCCCCTGGCAGAGGATCCGGTGCTCGCGCGCGAAGCGCGCGATGTCCCACACGATCAGGAAGTAGCCGGCCAGGTCGAGCTTCTCGATCACGGCGAGCTCGTGCTCGAGCTGCGCACGCACGCGCGGGGCGAGCGGGTCGCCGTAGCGGCGGCGCGCGCCCGCGAAGGCGAGGCGGCGCAGCAGCGCGGCCTGCGTCTCGCCGGGCGCGGTGGGGAAGGTGGGGAAGCGGTAGCCGAGGTCGCCGAGCCCGAAGGCGCAGCGCTCGGCGAGGGCGCGCGTGGCCGCGAGCCAGGTCGGGCGGTCGGCGAAGCGCGCGGCGGTCTCGGCCGGGCGCCGCAGCGTGCGCTCGCCGTTCGCGAGCAGGAGCCTTCCGGCGCGGTCGAGCGTGGTGTGGTGGCGCAGGCAGGCGAAGGCGTCGAGCAGCTTCCGGCCCTCGGGCCTCGCGGCGCGCACGTCGCCGGTCGCGACGATGCCGAGGCCGAGCGACTCGGCCCGCGCCACGGCGCGCCTCGTCCCGGCCTCGAGCGCGCGGTCCTTCGCGCGGGTGGCGGCGAGCCGGGTGCGCTCGCGGCCGAAGACGCCGAGCGCGCGGTCGAGCCAGCCCGTGACTTCGCTCCCGTCCGAGGGCTTCGCTCTGCGCGCTGCGCTTGCCGCCTCGCTGCGCGCCGGGCTTCGCCCGACTTGCGGTGCGACCGGGCAGCCGCTCGGTGCCGAGTCGCTCGCGAGCGCCTCGGCGGGCACCAGCGCGACGAGGCCGCGCGCGTGGGCCTCGACCTCGTCCCACGAGACGCGCGCCTCGCCCTTCGGCGCGTTGCCCTGTGCGACGCTGAGCAGGCGCGCGAGGTTGCGGTAGCCGGCGGGCGACTCGACCAGGAGCTGGAGCGGGCGCCCTGCGACGTCCGACAGCTCGGCGCCCACGAGGGCGCGCAGCCCGAGCTTCGAGGCGGCCGCGTGGAAGCGCGGCAGGCCGTAGAGGCCGTCGCGGTCCGCGAGCGCGAGCGCTTCGTGCCCGAGCTCGGCGGCGCGGAGCGCGAGGTCCTCGGGGTTGCTCGCGCCGTCGAGGAACGAGAAGGCGCTCTTCGCCCGCAGCTCGACGTACTCGGCCATGCGCTCGACCGGCGGGGGGAACCGGCCGGGCGCTCAGGCGCGCCGGCGCTTCGGCCGGGCCCTCCCGACCGTCACCCAGATCGCCGCCACCCGATTGCGCGTGCTCGCCGAGGTCATGCGGAGCCTCCTCGAAGGGAGACCGCAGCCTAGGCGAAAAAGAAGCGAAAATCAAAGCCGCCGGCTGCCGCCGCCTCGCGCCGCCGTGGCTGGCGTCCTAGGCGCCGGCGAGCCGCTCCGCCTCCTCGACCAGCTCCGCGAGGAGCGCGACGCCGCCCTCCCAGAACGCCGGGTCGGTCACGTCGAGGCCGAGGCGCGCGAGCAGCACGGCCGGCGCCTCCGAGCCGCCCGCGCGCAGCAGCTCGAGGTAGCGCGGCACGAAGGCGTCGCCCTCGGCGTCGTAGCGGCGCAGCAGCGCGAGGACGAGCAGCTCGCCGAACGCGTACGCGTAGCAGTAGAAGGGCGAGTGGACGAAGTGGGGGATGTAGAGCCACCACCAGCCGTAGTCGTCCGTGAGGCGCACCGCATCGCCGTGCATCGGCCGGTTCGCCTCCATCCAGAGCGCCGAGATGCGCTCGATCGGCAGCTCGCCCTCGCTGCGCCTCGCCTCGTGCAGCATCTGCTCGAAGCGCGTCATCACGACCTGGCGGAACACCGTCGCGAAGGCGTCCTCGATCTTCCCGCAGACGAGCGCGAGGCGCGTCTTCGGGTCGGACTCCTCGCGCAGCAGGCGCCGGAACACGAGCATCTCGCCGAACACGCTCGCCGTCTCGGCCAGCGTGAGCGGCGTGTCCTGCTCGAAGAGCCCCTGCTCGCGCGCGAGCCACTGGTGGGCGCCGTGGCCGAGCTCGTGCGCCAGCGTCATCACGTCGCGCTGGGTGCCGGTGTAGTTGAGCAGCACGTAGGGATGCGCGCTCGGCACCGTGCCCGCGGAGAACGCGCCGCCGCGCTTGCCCGGGCGGAGCTCGGCGTCGATCCAGCGCCGCTCGAAGAAGCGGCCCGCGATCTCGGCCAGCACGGGCGAGAAGTCGCGGTACGCCGCGAGCACGAGGCGCTGGGCCTCCGCCCACGGTACGGCGCCGCGCGCCTCGCCGACCGGCGCGTAGCGGTCGTAGTCGAGGAGCTCGTCGAGCCCGAGCAGCCGGCGCTTCAGGCGGTAGTAGCGCTGCACTAGCGGATGCGCGCGCTCGCACGCGGCGAGCAGCGCGTCGACGCTCTTCGGCTCGATCTCGTTCGAGAGGTGGCGCGCGGCCATCGGGTCGGGGTAGGCGCGGAGCCGGTCCTCCGTCGCCTTGTTCTGGACCAGCGTGTTGAACACGAAGGCGAGCACGTGCGCGTGCTGCCGGAGGCCCGCGGTGAGCGCCGCGGCGCCGGCTTGCCTGCGCTCGCGGCCCGGGTCGTAGAGGAGCGCGAGCACCTCCTCCTCCGTGCACTCGCGCACCGCCCCCGCCTCCTCGACCCGGAAGCGGGCGGCGGCGAGGATCTCGTCGAAGAGGCGCGAGAATGCGCGCTCGCCCGTGTTCGCGAGCTCCTCGATGAGCTTCTCCTCGGGCTCGGAGAGCACGTGCGGGCGGTAGCGCCGCATCGCCTCGAGCAGGTGGCGGCGCCGCGCGAGCGCGGGATCGGCGAGGAGCTTCGCCGCGGCGTCGTCGTCGACCGCGACCCACTCGAGCTGGAAGAACACGATCGCGTTGTGCACCGCGCTGCCCCGCTCCTGCACGCGCTGGAGGAGGGCGCCGTTCGCGGGCAGCGAGGTGTCTGCGGCGAAGCGGAGCCCGGCGTAGGCCGCGCCGCGCGCGGAGGGCTCGAGCAGCGCCTCGAGCTCATCGATCGCCGCGGCGAGCGCGCGCGCGTCGAGCCCCGCGATCCGGCCGCGGTGGCGCTCGGCGAAGCGGAGCGCTGCCGCCTCGGCGGCATCGAGGTCGCGCTCGAGCGCGGCTTCGGCGGGCTCGGGGTAGAGATCGGCGAGATCCCAGCGCACGCCGGCGGCGAGGCCCGGGCTGGCGGAGGAGGCGGCGTCGTTCATGGGATCGCGAACGTAACGAGCCTGGGCGAGTCCGCTCGCGGCGCGCTGCCGCCCTGCGAAGTGGATACCCTGCGTGCGTGCGCCGCGTGATCCTGCACGCCGACATGGACGCGTTCTACGCGGCGATCGAGCAGCGCGATCGCCCGGAGCTGCGCGGCCGTGCGGTGATCGTCGGCGGCACGAGCCGGCGCGGCGTCGTCTCGGCGGCGAGCTACGAGGCGCGCGTCTTCGGCGTGCGCTCGGCGATGCCGACCGCGGAGGCGAGGCAGCGCTGCCCCGATGGCGTCTTCCTGCCCGGCGAGATGGCGAAGTACGCGCGCGAGTCGCGGCGCATCTTCGCGATCTTCGACCGCTTCACGCCGGCGGTGGAAGGGCTCTCGCTCGACGAGGCGTTCCTCGACCTGACCGGCTCCGAGCGGCTGCTCGGCCCGGCGCGCGAGGTCGGCGAGCGCCTGCGGCGCGAGGTGCGCACCGAGACCGGTCTCGCGGTGTCCGTCGGCATCGCGCCGGTGAAGCTGGTCGCGAAGATCGCGAGCGACCTCGCGAAGCCGGACGGCCTGCTCGAGGTGGAGCCGGGCCGCGTCCGCGCGTTCCTCGAGCCGCTGCCGGTCGGGCGGCTCTGGGGCGTGGGCCCGGTGGCGGAGGCGCGCCTCGCACAGGCGGGGCTCCGCACGATCGGCGACCTCGCGCACGCCACGCCCGACGCGCTGCGCCGCGCGCTCGGGAGCTGGGGCGCGCACGCCGCCGCGCTCGCGCGCGGCGAGGACGTCCGCGAGGTGGAGCCGTACCGCGAGGCCGTCTCGATGAGCGAGGAGAACACCTTCGGCGAGGACGTCTCCGAACGCGGCACGCTCGAGGCGGCGATCCTCGCGCACGCCGAGTCCGTGGCCCGCCGGCTGCGGCGAAGCGAGGTGCGCGCCCAGACGGTGGTGCTGAAGCTCAAGCTCGCGCGGCGCGTGGCGCCGGGGCCGCGCGGCTTCCCGCTGCTCACGCGCCACGCGACGCTCCCCGAGGCGAGCGACGACGGCGAGGTGCTGGCGCGGGCGGCGCGCGGGCTCCTGGCGCGGACCGAGCTCGCGGAGCCCGTGCGCCTCGTCGGCGTGGGCGCGACGAACCTGGTGCCGGCCGATCCCGAGCAGCTCGGCCTCTTCGCCGACGCCGCGGGGCGCGCGCGGCGCGCGCGGCTCAATCGAGCGCTCGACGCGCTCGCCGAGCGCTACGGCGCGAGCGTCGTGCGCCGCGCGGGCCAGGGCGACGTCGAGCGCGCCGGCCTCTCGCTCCAGCGCAAGCGCGGCGCGCCGGACGATGTTTAGGTGGGGGACGGTCCTGTTTGTTTAATGGCGGACGGCGACGCACACGACTAAACAGCGAGGACCGTCCCCCCGCTGAACATTCAGTCGTAGACGGCGTCGATCTCCCAGCGGCGGGTGAGGAGGTCGAGGCGCAGGCGCACGACCCAGCCGTCCGCGGTGGCCACGTCGAAGTGGTCGAACGCGAAGCGCTCCATCTCGGACCACCAGCGGCCGCTCGTGCGCCAGGGGCCGCTCACACGCTCGACCGGGCCCTTCGCGAGCGCGCTCTCGAGCCAGCTCGGCCGCCCGCCCGCCGTGCGTACGCGCGCGGGGAGGGGAGGGCGGAGCGCGCGGACGGCGAGCGTCCCGGGAGCCCCCGGGTGCGAAGGCTCGCGCGGCTTCGGCGCGCGGAACGGTGCCATACGGCAGGCGTCGGGCCGGGGGTCGTCGGCGAGCGCGGGCGCGCCCACGCGCTCGCTCCCGACCAGCGCCGCGAGCTCGGCGAGCGTGCGCGCGAGCGCGGCGGGCGCGGGCCCGGCGGGCCGGAAGAAGTCGAGCTGATCGCCGCGCAGCGCCCGCCCGACGCTCGCCACGGCGACCCGCTCGATCGCCGCGCGCGGCGGAGCGGCCTCGAGCGCGAGCATCACGAGGCGCAGCACGACGCGCTCGTCGAGCGTCGCCGCCGCGAGCCCCACGCGCCGCGCGTCGCGGCCGCCGCCCTCGAGGCCGAGCGCGAGCTCGAGATCGCCGAACGCGAGCGCCCGGCAGGCGAGCCGCTCGGCCAGCCGCGCGATCACGCCGCGCAGCACGAAGCCGAGCGGCTCGAGCCGCTCGAGCGGCGCCTCGAGATCCGCGGCCTCCTCGAGCCGCGCGCTCGGCGGCACTGGCGGCGGGGGCGCGTGGTCCTCGCCGCGCGCGAGCGCGAGCAGCGCGGAGACGCCCGGCCCGAGCCGCGCCGCGAGCGCGCGCTCGGGCAGGCGCAGCAGGTCGGCCACGCGCCGCAGGCCGAAGCGCGAGAGCGCGTCCGCGAGCTCGTCGTCGGGGTCCAGCAGGTCGAGCGGCAGCGGGGCGAGGAAGGCGGCGTCGCCGCCCGGCTCGATCACGCAGACGGCGCCCTCGGCGGCGGCGTCCTCCTGCGCCGCCCGGCGCGCCGCGATCCGCGCCACGCCGCGCGAAGCCGCCACCCCCACCGAGGCCGGGAGCCCGAGCCGCCGCGCGCGCTCGGCGAGCGCACCCGCGAAGCCCGCCTCGGAGCGGAACAGCGCCGCCACGCCGCGCGCGTCCGCGAAGACGGCCGCCTCCGCCGCGTACGCGCCCGCGCCCGGCGGCGCGAGCTCGGCGCGCGGCGACGTGCCGAGCGCGGCGTCGAGCAGCGCGGCGCGGGCCGCCTGCTCGTGCGCGGGCGAGAGGACGCGCACCTCGAGCGCGGCGCAGGCCGCGCGCGCGTGCACCACGCTCGAGCAGGCGCGCACGCCGGCCCGAAAGGCCTCGGGCGAGACGGCCACGATCTCGGCGCGCGGCCCCGGCCCGGACGCGACCGCGAAGGCGCGCCCCGCGAGCTCCGGATGCGCGCGCCGCTCCGCGGCGAGCGGGAGCGCGGGCACGAGCAGGCACGCGATGCGGGCCCGGGCGGCCATCGCTCACGCCGCGCGCCAGTGCACGGCGACGTCGGGCTCGCGCGGGCCGGTGCGGCTCCGCACGAGCCGCACGCGGGTGTCGAAGCCCGCGAGCCAGTCGGGGCCGCTCTCGAAGCGCGGGCGTGCGGCCGCGAGCTCGAGCGCGAGGTCGGCGAAGGTCCCGGCGAGGCGCCGGCGCGCGAGCAGCACCAGCGCGCACCCCGCGGCCGCCGCGGCCTTGCGCAGCCGCGGCCAGGCCGCAGCGGGGACGGGCGGCGCGGCCTCCGTGCAGAGATCGAGCAGCACGAGCGGGAAGCCGCCGGCCTGGAGCACGTGCTCGACGCTCTGGAGCGCCTCGCCGACGTCGCGCGGCCGCACCCAGAGCACGCGCTCGAGGTCCACGCCGGCGCTCGCGGCCGAGGCGGGGTCGAAGGCGTCGGCCCGGTCCACCCACGCGCCGAGCTCGCCTGCGGCGGTGGTGCGCGCGAGGAGGGCGAGCGCGAGCGAGGTGCGCCCGCAGCAGCCGGGGCCCACCACCTCGCTCACCCGCCCGCGCGGGAAGCCGCCCCCGAGCGCCGCGTCGATCTCCGCAAGGCCGGTCGGGAAGCAGCCCGCCGCGGGCACCTCGCCGCCGCCGCGCACGAGCCGCGGCCCGAGGTCGCGGAGCAGGGCCTCGAGACGCGCGGGCGAGCCGCCCACGCGGGGGGACCGGGGGGAGGTCATGGGAAGATCATTTTCGCCTTCCCTTCGCCCCCGCGTCAACTCCCTCGAGCGGGGGGCTGCTCCAGCACCGCCTCGAAGGTCTGGAGCCGCGGGTGCCCACGCAGCACGCCTTCGGGCATGCGTGCCTGCTGGTGCGCCTTGCGGAACGCCTCGGAGCGCGTCCACGCCTCGAAGGCGGCGCGGCTCTGCCAGGTCGAGTGCGAGACGTAGCGGCCGGGCTCGTCGCCGCGCAGCAGCGCGAAGCGCACGAAGCCCGGCACCTCCTGGAGGTACGTCTCGCGCTCGCGCCAGCGCGCCTCGAACTCGGCGCCGCGCGCCGGGTCCACGTCGAACTGATTCATCGCGATGAAGCTCGGCATGACGTCAACTCCTGCTTCGCTCGGCTGCGCCTCGCTGCGCGGGACGCGACTGCAACCCCGCGCGGGCCCTCCAGCCCTTGCCAGCCCTGGCCCGGCCCGCGTCCTACACTACTCGCCATGCGTTTCCTCCACACCATGCTCCGCGTGAAGGACCTCGAAGAATCGCTCCGCTTCTGGACCGAGCACTTCGGGATGAAGCTGCTGCGCCGCCGCGACTACCCGGAAGGCAAGTTCACGCTCGCCTTCGTCGGCTACGGCGACGAGTCGGACCACACCGTGCTCGAGCTCACGCACAACTGGGGCAAGAGCGACTACGTGCTCGGCGATCAGTTCGGGCACGTCGCGATCGGCGTGGACGACATCCACGCCACGTGCGAGCGGCTGCGCGCCGCGGGCGTCACGATCACGCGCGCGCCCGGCCCGATGAAGCACGGCACCACGGTGATCGCGTTCGTCGAGGACCCGAACGGCTACAAGGTCGAGCTGATCCAGCGCTAGCAGCTAAGAGAGGATGCGGACGCGGCGGCCTTCGATCGCGAGGCGGCCGGCGGCGAAGAGCCGCACGGCCTCCGGGACGAGCTCGCGCTCCACGGTCTGCACGCGCACGGCGAGCGTGTCCGGCGTGTCGTCGTCGCGCACGGGCACCGCGCGCTGGAGCACGATCGGTCCGTGGTCGTACTCCTCGTCGACGAAGTGCACGGTCGCGCCGGTCAGCTTCGCGCCGGCCGCGAGCACCGCCTCGTGCACGCGGCGCCCGTAGAAGCCGCGGCCCGAGAACGCCGGGATCAGCGCCGGGTGCACGTTCAGCGCGCGCCCCTCGTAGCGCCCGCGCAGTTCGAAGGGCGAGAGGAAGCCGAGCAGCAGCACGAGGTCGGGGTCGTGGGGCTCGAGCGCCGCGTGGAGCGCGTCGTTGAACGCCTTCACGTCACGGAACCGTTTCCTCGGCACCGCGACGGCCGGCACCCCGCGCCGCTCGGCGCGCGCGAGCCCGCCGGCGTCGGGCTTCGAGGCGATCACGCACACGACCCGCGCGGGCAGGCCGTGCGCCTCGATGTGCTCGAACAGGTTCTCGAGGCTGCTGCCGCTTCCCGAGAGCAGGACCGCGACGCGCAGCGGCGCGCCGCTCACGCGGGCGCGCCCATCAGGTTCGCGTGCACGCGGCGCGTCGCCGGCGACTGGTTCAGCGTGTAGAAGTGGATGCCGGGCGCGCCGCGCCCGAGCAGCTCGCGGCACTGGAGCGTCGCCCACTCGACGCCGACGTCGAGCGAGCGCTCCTTGTCGGCCTCGACGGCACCGAGCGCCTGCTCGAGCTCGCGCGGCGTTTCGGAGCCCGGCGAGAGCCGCATCGCGGTGCGCAGGTTGTGCAGGCTCACCATCGGCATGATGCCCGGCACGATCGGCACCGTGATGCCCGCGGCGCGAGCGCGCTCCACGAACGAGAAGTAGTGGCGGTTGTCGAGGAAGAGCTGCGTGATCAGGAACTCGACGCCCGCCTCCACCTTCTCCTTCAGGTGGGCGACGTCGACCTCGAAGCTCGGCGCCTGGTGGTGCTTCTCGGGATAGCAGCCGCCGCCGAGCGTGAAGGAGAAGCGCGCCTTCGCGAACGCCGCGAGCTCCGAGGCGTACCGGAAGCCGCCGGGCACGGGCCGCCAGTCGGGCTGGTCGCGCGGCGGGTCGCCGCGCAGCGCGAGCACGTTCTCGACGCCCGCGGCCTGGAGCTCCGCGAACGTCGCGGCGAGCTCGTGCTGGGTCTGGCCCGTGCACGTCATGTGGGCCGCCGCGGTGATGCCGAGCTCGCGCTGGATGCGGATCACCAGCTCGGCCGTCTTCGTGCGGTTCTGGCCCGCCGAGTGGCACGTGACCGACACGAAGCCCGGGTCGAGGCGCTTCAGCTCCTCGATCGTCCGGAACAGCGCGCGGTAGCCGGCGTCGGTCTTCGGCGGAAAGAACTCGAAGGAGAAGACCGGCCGCCGCGTGGCGTAGAGCTGCGAGATCCGCATCGCGGCATTCTACTCCCGATCGGATTGGCCGGGCAAAACTCCCGGGCCTAGACTGCCGCCCTCGCGATCGGAGGCGGGTGCGCTTGGCCATTCTCTGCACGGGATCCGTGGCGGTCGACCACATCATGGTCTTCCGTGGCCGCTTCCGGGACGTGATCCTGCCGGACCGCATCCACATGCTGAACGTCGCGTTCCACGTGCCGGAGCTGCGCCGCAGCTTCGGCGGCTGTGCGGGCAACATTGCGTACAACCTGCGCCTGCTGGGCGACGACCCGATCGTGCTCGCCACCGTGGGCGCCGACGACTTCGACGCCTACGCGACCTGGCTCGACCGTCGCGGCATCCGCCGCGACCACATCGTCCCGATCGCGGGCGAGGCGACCGCGGGCGCGTACATCACGACCGATCTCGAGGACAACCAGATCATCGGCTTCCACCCGGGCGCGATGGACCGCGCGCACGAGGCCGGCCTCGAGCGCGTCCGGGACCCGGTCGACCTCGCGATCGTCTCGCCGAACGGCAAGCGCGCCATGCAGGAGCTCGCGCGGGCGCTGAAGGAGCGCGGCATCCCCGTCGTGATCGACCCCGGGCAGGGCCTGCCGCTCTTCGAGGCGGGCGAGCTCGTCGAGCTGCTCGACGGGGCGAGCGTCTACGTCGTGAACGACTACGAGTGGTCGCTCACGCTCTCGCGGAGCGGGCTCGGCGAGGACGAGGTGGCGCGGCGGGTCGGCGCGGTGGTGGTGACGCGCGGCGAGAAGGGCTCGACCCTGCGGCGCGGCGCGGACCTCGTCGAGATCCCGCCCGTCCCCGCGGAGCGGGTGGTGGACCCGACCGGCTGCGGCGACGCCTACCGCGCCGCCTTCCTGCTCGGCCTCCGCCGGGGCCTTCCCCTCGAGACCTGCGCCCGCATGGGGAGCCTGCTGGGCTCCCTCGCCGTGGCGGAGCACGGCACGCAGAGCCTCGAGATCACGGGGGCCGAGTTCCGGGAGCGCTACGCCCGGGCCTTTCGAGCCGAGCTGCCGTGAAGGCCGAGAGCGTCCGCGCGGGCAACGGGCGCGAGCTGCTCTGGCTCCTCGCCGCCCTCGCCATGCCGCTGCCGTGGCTCCAGGCCGCGGCGCGGGACGGGGCCGGGCTCTCCCACGAGGTGGTCGCCCCGCTCGCCGGCTTCGCCATCGTCGGCGCGGCCTTCCTGCTGTCCTGGGCGGTCGAGCTCGCCGAGCGGGACATCCCGCAGTCGCTCGCGATCCTCGTCCTCGCGCTGATCAGCGTGCTGCCCGAGTACGCGGTCGACCTCCACTTCGCGATCCGCGCGGCGTCCGATCCCGCCTACGCGCACTACGCGGTCGCGAACATGACCGGCGCGAACCGTCTCCTGATCGGGCTCGGCTGGGCGGCGGTCGTGCTGCTCACGTGCTTCCGGAACTACACGACGCACATGGTCATCCCCGCCACCCAGCGCCTGGAGATGCGCTTCCTGCTCTTCGCGACGCTGTACTCCTTCCTGATCCCCCTGAACGGCGCCATCGACCTGTTCGACGCGGCCGTCCTGATCGCGCTCTTCCTCTGGTACGTGGTCGCGGCGACGAAGGGGCACCGCGAGGAGACGCCGCTGGTCGGGCCCGCCGCCTGGATCGCGGCGCGCGTCGGCGACCGGGCCAGGCGGACGATCGTCGCGTTCTTCCTGGTCTACGCCGCCGGGACGATCTTCGTCTCCGCCGAGCCCTTCGCCGAGGGCCTCGTCCACATCGGCACCAACTACGACATCGACGAGTTCCTGCTCGTGCAGTGGGTGGCGCCGCTCGCCTCGGAGTCGCCCGAGTTCGTGATCGCGCTGCTCTTCGCGTGGCGGCGCCGCGGCACGCTCGGGCTGTCGGCGCTGATCTCCTCGAAGGTGAACCAGTGGACGCTGCTGGTGGGCGCGCTGCCGATCGCGTACGTGGTGGCGGGCGGCGCCCTCTCCGGACTGCCGCTCGACGAGCGCCAGACCGAGGAGCTGCTGCTCACCTCGGCGCAGTCGCTGCTCGCGACGCTCCTGATCTGCGACCTCGACTTCAGCCGGACCGAGGCCGTGATGCTGGCGGCGCTCTTCGGCGTGCAGCTCTTCTTCCCGAGCACCGAGGTCCGCTACGCGTTCTCCGTGCTCTACATCGCGATCTTCGTGCTGCTGCTGTTCCAGTCGCCCGAGCGCCGCTACGGGCTGATCGCCCTGCTGCGTCCGAAGCGGTGACCCCCGAGGTCGACGTCCTCGTCGTGGGGGCGGGAGCCGTGGGCCTCGCGTGCGGCGCCGCGCTCGCGAGGCGCGGGCGCCGGGTCGTCGTGCTGGAGCGCCACGGCGGGCTCGCCTTCGAGACGACGAGCCGCAACAGCGGCGTGATCCACGCCGGCATCTACTACCCCCCCGGCTCGTGGAAGGCGCGGCTCTGCGTCGAGGGGCGCGAGCGGCTCTACGAGCGCTGCGCGCGCGAGCGGATCCCGCACCGCGAGTTCGGCAAGGTGATCGTGGCGACGAACGACGCGGAGGTGCGCGTGCTCGAGGAGCTCCGCGCGCGCGGCAGCGCGAACGGCGCGCCCGGGCTCGAGCTCGTCGACGGCGGCGAGGTCGCGCGCCGCGAGCCCTGCGTGCGCGCCGTGGCGGGCCTGCTGTCGCCCCGCACCGGCATCGTCGATGCGCACGCGCTCTGCTTCTCGCTGGCCGCGGAGCTCGAGGCCGCCGGCGGCGTGATCCTGCTCCACAACGAGCTGCTGGGCATCGAGCGCTCCGGGGACGCGTGGCGGGTGACCGCGAGCGCGAAGGGCGAGGCGCCGGCGAGCGTCGACGCCGCGGCGCTCGTGAACGCGGCGGGCCTCCACGCGGACCGGGTCGCCGCGCTCGCGGGCGTCGACGTCGAGGCAGCGGGCTATCGCCAGCACCCCTGCAAGGGCGACTACTTCGCGCTCGCTCCGGGAGCCAGGCTCCGCTTCGGCGGGCTCGTCTACCCGGTGCACGGGGCGGCGGGGCTCGGCGTCCACGTGACGCTCGACCTCGGCGGGCGCGTGAAGTTCGGCCCCGACGCGACCTACGTCAGCCGCCTCGACTATGCGGTCGACCCGGGCAAGGCCGAGGCCTTCGCGGAGGCGGCCGGGCGCTACCTGCCCGGCCTGCGCGCCGAGTGGCTCTCGCCCGACCAGGCCGGCATCCGGCCCAAGCTCCAGGGGCCGGGCGGGACGTTCCGCGACTTCGTCGTCGCCGAGGAGAGCGCGCGCGGGCTGCCCGGCCTCGTGAACCTCGTCGGCATCGAGTCGCCGGGCCTCACCGCCTCGCTCGCGATCGGCGAGCACGTCGTCGAGCTGCTCGCGTCTCTCTGACTCACGCCTGACCGAGCCAGAGCACGGCGACGGCGACGTTGTCGCCCGAGCGCTGCCGGCGCTGCGCTGCGAGTGCGGTCTCGGCGACCCCGCGCGCCACCTCGAGCGCGGGGGAGCCGGCGGGCGCCCGCTCGGCACGCCGGACCGACGCCGCCACCGCCGCCGCGGGGTCCGCGACGCCGATGCCCCTCTCGCTGAGGCCGTCCGTCGCCAGCACGACGGCGCGCACGCCGGCGAGAGGCTCCGCCCCGATCCGCACGAACGGGGCCAGCGCCTCGGCGCTCTCGAGCGGGACGCCGAGGAAGCCCCGCGCTTCGCCCGCCGGCGCCAGCTCCCGCACGCCCGCCGGCCCGGCGAGGAACACGTGGCTGTCGCCCACCGCGGCGTGGAGCAGACGGAGCGGGGCCGGGAGCAGCAGGCCGAACGAGACGGTCGTGTGCGGCGTGCGGCCGCCGCTCTCGCGGCGCACCGCGCGGTTCGCGTCGAAGAGCGCGGCGAGCACCTGGCGCTCGAAGCCGGCCGCGTCGAGGGCGCCCGGCGCCTCCGTCCACTGCGCCGCCGGGCCGGCCAGCAGGAGCTCGAGGGTCACCTCCGAGGCCTCGAAGCCGCCGTGCCCGTCCGCCACCGCGACGAACGCGCCGGCCGCGCCGAGCGCGAGGCCCGCGGCGTCCTCGTTCGGCTCCGTGTGCGGGTACCGCTTCGGCGCCCCGCCGCGCGAGAGCGCGATCGCCGCGTTCGCCTCGGCGATGGCAGCCACGGCGTCGAGCCAGGGATGCTCGCGGCCTCGCAGCAGCGCGCTCCTCACGCGGAGAGCGGATTGCGCGCGAACGCGAGCTCCGCGACCGGGCGTCCGCCGATCAGGTGTTCCTGGATGATGCGTTCGAGCGCCTCGGGCGTGCAGCGGCGGTACCAGGTGCCGTCGGGGTAGACCACCGCGATCGGCCCCTCGCGGCAGATCCGGAAGCAGTGGGCCTGCGTGCGGTAGACGCCGCCCTCGACGTCGGCGAGGCCGAGCTGGCGCAGGCGCCTCTTCAGGAAGGCCCAGGACTCCTGCGCGCGCTCCGCGGGCGCGCAGTCGCCGTGCGTGCAGAGGAAGATGTGGCGCCGATACGTGCCGATCTTGAGCGAGCGTCGCAGCTGCTCGAGATCGGCGGCGGCGTCGGGCGTGGACATGGCTGAGCAGTATACGAACCGGCACGAACGCGTTGAGTCCGCCCCTTCACCGGTCCCGTTCCGGGAGGCGCTCGAACACGCGCAGCAGCACGTACAGCGCCGGGGCGACGAGCAGGCCGCCAGCGAGGGACAGGCCGAGGAGCAGCCAGAGGACGCCCTCCGGTGCGGCGGCGCCCTGGATCGTCAGCTCCGGACCGATCAGGAACGGGCGCTGGGCCAGGCCCCAGCCCAGCATGACCAGCGCGACGGTCGCCGCCGCCAGGATGCGAGCCGCGCGGACCCGGTCGAGCCCGAGCGAGGCGGCGCAGCCGGCGAGGCCGAGGGCCGCGCCGAGGCCGACCGGGACGGACCACGGCGACCCCACGAGCGCGTCGAAGAAGCGCGAGGCCGCGCTGCGGGCCAGCACCGCCGCGAGCACGGCGCACGCCGCCGTCGCCGCGCCGGCGGCGAGCGCGCGGCGGCGAAAATCGGCGCGCAGCGCGGCGTCGCCGCGCGCCTCGACCGTCAGATAGGTCGCCGCCAGGAAGGCGAAGGCCGACACCATCCGGCTGGAGCGCGGAGTTCCGCTGACGGGCTTCGTCCG
>Ga0075327_1000239_pt1 | contig 14304 bp, 13 predicted proteins | sample MayberrySE_Catta_2_FD_120056 | JGI IMG/M metagenome (GOLD analysis project Ga0075327, IMG submission 120056) | Natural and restored wetland microbial communities from the San Francisco Bay, California, USA, that impact long-term carbon... | ecosystem: Environmental > Terrestrial > Soil >...
CTGCGAGCACTGTGAACGTTTTTCTCATCCGGCTCCTCGATGGGAAACAAAGAGGGCAGGGGGATTGTGTCCCCCTGCCCGTGACGTCCTCGCCCTTGTGGGGCGGGACGATCCCTCCATGATTAAAGCTTGGACTACTTCTTCGCCGGGGCGGGAGCGGGAGCGGCGGCGGGAGCCATTTCCTTCTTCGGCTCTTCCTTCTTCACTTCCTTCGCCTCTGCCTTCTTCTTCGCCTTCTTCACCGCCTTCTTCTTCTCCACTTTCTTCTCGGCCTTCTCCGCCTTCGGCGCCACCGCGGCGTTGTCGGCGGCGAGCGCGAAACCGGACACGGTCAGGGCGAACACGACGGCGAACAGTACCGACAGCATCTTCTTCATTACTTTCCCTCCATGGGAGATTTGGAATGCGAAGGGGTTCCTTCAAGGACAGTGCCAAATCGAACGGATAATGCAACCACTTGAAAAGACGCATTATCTTCCATCAACCCGGAATCGTCCGCCTCGGTGTGTTCCCCATATGAGGCGCAACATCCCCATTTGGGGAGTCTTCCCCGCAAACCTGCCCCCTTATAAAACCGGATCGCCGAAGAGGATCGCGAAGGGGTGTCCATGCCTCTAATTGGCATACGCCACGTGGCGGATTAACCCTTGTTGCAGGATCGATGGGGGGGGAGTGGACGCATGGGGCCGGATTCCGCCCGGGATGCCGTAAAAGCAAAGGGGCAGGAGATCTTCCGGCTCATTGGGGCGGGAGCGCCGGCCCTTTTCGACAGGGGATGGTGGGCGGGCCGGATGATGGAACGGGTGATGCGGGACCCGTCGCTGAAGGTTCCCCTGTTCCGTTTCGTGGATGTGCTCCCCGTCTTGAACGATCGCCGCCAGATCGCGAGGCACGCGAAGGAATATTTTTCGGACGGAACGCTGCCGCTCCCCTGGTACACGAATTTCCTTCCGACGACCTATGTCGTGAAGGAAGCCGTTACCCGCATTTCCAGGACGTTCATCGCCGGGGAGACCCCCCGGTCGGCCCTTAAAAACCTCCGACGACTGTGGAGAGAGGGGAGACCCTTTTCCGCCGACATCCTTGGGGAGGCGGTGGTTTCCGAAGCGGAGGCGGAGCGGACCAGGGATCTTTACGTGCTTCTGTTGGACACGCTCTCCAGGGAGGTATCCGGCTGGCCCCCGCTCGACCCGCTTTCGGAACCGCCTTTCCCCCGGCTGCACCTTTCGGTGAAGATCAGCTCCCTGTATTCCCGCATCGGGCCGGCCAACCATGAGGACAGCGTCCGGGAGGTTCGTCGGAAGCTGCTGCCGATCCTCGCCAAGGCCCGGGAAACGGGCGGGTTCGTGAACCTCGACATGGAAGCCTACAGCCTGAAGGAGATCACGCTCGACGTCCTGACGGAGACATTGGACGATCCCGCGTTCCGCGAATGGGAACACGCCGGGGTCGCCCTCCAGGCGTATCTCAAATGCGCGGAGCGGGATCTGCGGCGGCTGATCGGCTGGGCGAAAGAGAGAAACCGTCGGATTACGATCCGCCTGGTGAAGGGGGCCTACTGGGAATACGAAACCATCGTGGCCCGGCAGAAAGGGTGGGAGATCCCCGTGTTCCCCAGCAAATCCCACACCGACGCGAATTTCGAGCGGTGCGTCGAGATCGCCCTGGAACACCACGAGCAGGTGACGCTTGCCGTCGGCTCCCACAACGTTCGGTCGATCGCAAAGGCGCTGGCGATGGCGGAGGAGCTCAAGGTGCCCCGGGACCGGTACGAGTTCCAGATGCTGTACGGCATGGGGGAACCGATCAAGCGCGCGCTTATGAAGATGGGATTCCCGGTGCGCGAATACGCCCCGATCGGGGAGCTTCTCCCCGGGATGGGGTACCTGGTGCGGCGACTGCTGGAAAACGCCTCGAACGAAGGGTTCCTCCAGAGGGCGTTTCTTCGCAATGTTCCTCAGGAAGAGCTCCTCGCGGAGCCGGAAAGCTACGTGGAAGCGCCGCGCGACAGGGAGGCGGAAGGGATGAAGCCGTTTTCCAACGAGCCGGTCGCAGATTTCACGATCCGGGGAACACGTACCGCCTTCCGGGACGCCCTCACGGAGGCGGGGAAACGGATGCGGGGGAGTTATCCCGCGGTCATCGACGGAAAGGAGTACCGGGAGGGGGAACCGATCGTCTCCGTCGACCCGGCCCGCCCGGGGGAAGTCGTGGGGACAGTCCACGGCATCACGGGGGAGCTCGCCGATCACGCGGTGCGCGTCGCCCGCGAGGCGCAAAGAGGATGGTCGCAGCGCTCCCCCGGGGACCGGGCGGCGGTCCTGTTCCGTGCCGCCTCCGCGGCGCGCCGGCGGAGAGGGGAGCTCGCGGCATGGCAGGTGCGCGAAGTCGGGAAGAGCTGGCCGGAGGCGGACGCCGACGTGGCCGAAGCCATCGACTACCTGGAATACTACGGCCGGGAGATGGTTCGCCTGGGAAGGGCCGCACGGTTGGGCGACTGTCCCGGGGAGGAGAATCTCTACCTGTACCGTCCCCGGGGCGTGGGCCTCGTCATCGCGCCGTGGAATTTTCCCCTCGCCATCTCGGTCGGGATGGCCTCCGCGGCGCTGGTCGCCGGGAACGCCGTCCTCTACAAGCCGTCGAGCCTCTCGCCCGTCAACGGCTGGCTCGCGTTCACCCTGCTGCGGGAAGGCGGCGCGCCCGACGGCGCGCTGAATTTCCTCCCCGGAAAGGGTGACGCCGTGGGGGATCGCCTCGTCGACCATCCGGAGGTCGATTTCGTCCTCTTCACCGGCTCCCGGGCCGTGGGTCTCCGGATCGTGGAGAAGGCGGGACGGACCGTTCAGGGACGGAAGTCGGTCAAGCGGACCGTCGTGGAGATGGGGGGCAAGAACGCGATCCTGATCGATGCGGATGCCGACCTGGACCAGGCGATTCCGGCGGTCATCACCTCCGCGTTCGGGTACCAGGGGCAGAAATGCTCCGCCTGCTCCCGGGTGATCGTCCACGCGGATTGCTACGACCGCTTCCTGGCGCGGCTGTGCGAGGCGGTCAGGGGGCTGACGGTCGGCCCGCCGGAGGATCCCGCCAACGGGATCGGGCCCGTCATCGACGCCGCCGCGAAGGAGAGGATCCTGGCGGCCATCGAGCTCGGGAGGCGCGAGGGGAAGGTGGCCGCGGAGATCCCGGTCCCCGGGGAAGGGTATTACGTATCCCCGACGGTCCTCACGGATCTTCCCCCGGATTCGAGGATCTTGAGGGAGGAGATTTTCGGGCCGGTGCTCGCCGTCATCCGTGCCGGGGATATCGGGGAGGCCGTGGGCCTGGCGAACTCCTCCGACTATGCGTTGACGGGCGGGCTTTTCTCCAGGAGCCCGGCGACGATCCGGCGCGTCCGGGAGACGTTCGAGGTCGGCAACCTTTACATCAACAGGGGGATCACGGGCGCGCTGGTGGGCCGGCAGCCGTTCGGGGGATTCCGGATGTCGGGCGTCGGCTCCAAGGCGGGAGGCCCCGATTATCTCCTGCAATTCATGGAACCGAGGGTCGTCACGGAAAACACGATGCGAAGGGGGTTTTCCCCGGACGTATTGCCTTGATCCGCCCCCCCTACCGACGGACGGTGGCTCCTTGAGAGGCGGTGACGATCAATCCCTCGACCAGTCTTCCCAGTTCCTCGTCTCCCAGCCTGGCCGCCGGGTGGGCCAGCGTATAGAGGAAGGGCGGCATCTCCCCCTCGTCGATCTCCTTCCGGATCTCCTTCGGCCGCTCCTTTTTCCGCGCGCCGCCTTTCCAGTCCGAGAAGTTCAGCTCGCCGCGACCCTCCGTGACGTCGTACCGCACCAGCCACGAAATCGGGGCGATATTCGAATACGCCGGCCACACGGTCTCGTTCGAGTGGCAATCGAAGCAGGCACGTTTCGCCAGCGCGCGCGTTTCCGCGTCGGCCCACGGCGGCTCCCGCACCACCGGCGGGTTGTCGTGGTCCCGTCCGTACTGCACCGCCTGGATCAGCAGGAACAGTACCGGAATGCCGATCGCCACCCTTCGCGCCCATCTTCCCATCGGCTCCCCCCCTTCCGCCAGGCCATTTTCGAATCTTAGGATGCACGGTACCCATGCCGTGATTTGTCCTTCCCCTTGAACCGCCTGAACGCTGAAGATAATTATTACCGATATCGTGAAGTTGATGAAAGTGATTTTCTTCAAAGCAGCCCACCCGATCGCCCGCGAAAGCCATGTGTTTCCCCGATTCATTTTGATCCGTACCGCCGCGATATACTGGAATCCGGGGGTGCGCCATGTGGTTGCGATGGTTTCCCTGGAGGCTTCTCGTCACCCGCGCGGCGCGTGCCCGCGGGCTCATCGACCCGGTGAAGGTGCTGTCGCGCCTGGAAAGTTTCGCGCAGCCGCTCGAGGGGAAGATCCCGCTCGAACTGATCCGGGCCGGCCTCTTCTTCCACTCCAGGGGCCTTCTGAACACCGGCGCCATCCAGCACAACCTGGACTGGGTATGGCCCTTCTGGGTGGAGCGCCAGTACGACCCGGCGGACGATGCGTTCATTCCGAGGGCCTTCTCGATCACCCACGTCAACCTGACGCACCGAAACTGGACCGCCATCGGGGTGCCGGACCGGGACTGTCTGCCCATCGTCGATCCGATGGGCCTGGTGACGCCGTTCTGGGACGGCTGGTCGCTGGACGGGTGGATCGTGGCCCGGGACGGGCGCCGCCTCATCCCCTCCAAGATGCGAAACGTCGACCAGCGACTCGAATTGGGAGGCGGCATCGCGGTAGTGACCCGAAGCGCTTGCGACGGCATGGAGCTTCTGTCGCGGGCGAGCGTGGAGGAACGGGACGGCTCGGTGGAGTGCGTTCTCACCCTCAGGGCGAAAAGCGCACCGGATGCATTCCTTGTGGTGGCCCTGCGCCCGTACAACCCGGAGGGGGTGAGCTTCGTGGAGGAGGTTCACGTGGACGGGGATGGCTCCGGCTTGCGGGTGGGACGGCGCCAGGCCGTGCTCTTCGACTCCGTACCGGATCGGTACGCATTCTCGGATTACCACGCCGGAGACGTTCATGCGCGCCTGTTCGATCACGACATGCGGGACGGTGTGCGCTGCAAGGTGGGGATGGCCACGGCGGCGGCCCTGTACCCGATCGGCGGCGGCGGGGAGCGGGAGGCGGTGGTGCGGGTTCCCCTGGAGGAGGAGAGGAAGGCTGGCGAGTCCATTCCTTCGCGGGGGTCCCCGGGGTGGGACCGGGCCCTGTCGGGGGCTGCGGTCCTTCGGCTGCCGGAGAAGCGGATGCAGTCCCTGTTCGATGCGGCCGTGCGCTCGCTCGTCCTCCACTCGCCGGGAGAGGTCTACCCCGGACCCTACACGTACAAGCGCTTCTGGTTCCGGGACGCGGCCTTCATCCTTCACGCCCTCCTGTGTCTCGGGCTGGAGGATCGCGTGGAGAGGGTCCTCGACACGTTCCCCCGCCGGCAGGTCCCGACCGGCCTGTACCACTCGCAGGAAGGGGAGTGGGACTCCAACGGGGAAGCGCTCTGGATCCTGCGGCGCTACTGCGAACTCACCGGCCGTCCGCCGAAACCGGAATGGAGGCGCTCGATCGAGCGGGGGGCGAGGTGGATCCGGAGAAACCGCATGCCGGCCGACGGCAAAGGGCTTCATGACGGGCTCCTGCCGCCTGGCTTCAGCGCGGAGCACCTGGGCCCCAACAACTACTACTACTGGGACGACTTCTGGGGGATCGCGGGTCTTCACGCCGCCTCCCGGCTGCTTCCGCCGGCGGTGGGAAATGCGGACCCCTCCGCGTTTCGGGAGGAGGCGGAGCGGTTCGGCGAATCCGTCGAAAAAAGCCTCGCCGGCGCCGCCCTCCGGACCGGGAGGCCCGGGATGCCCGCGTCGCCCTACCGGCGGTTGGACTCCGGCGCCGTGGGCTCCCTGTCGGCCGGGTATCCGCTGCAGATCTTCGATCCGCGCGACATGCGCCTCCTCGACACGGCGGAGTTTCTCCTTTCCCGCTGCATGGTGAACGGCGGGTTCTACCAGGACATCATCCACTCCGGGGTGAACCCGTACCTGACCCTGCACATCGCGCAGGTCCTGCTCCGCGCCGGGGACGGGCGTTACGAGGGGCTTGTCCGAGCCGTGGCGCGCCTGGCTTCTCCCACGGGACAGTGGCCGGAGGCGGTGCACCCCCGGACCGGGGGAGGATGCATGGGCGACGGACACCATGCATGGGCGTCCGCAGAATGGGTCCTCATGATCCGGAACATGTTCGTCCGGGAGGAGGGAGAGCGGCTGGTCCTTGCGTCGGGGATTCTTCCCGAGTGGCTGGAGGCGGCGGGACCGGTCTCGCTCGGTCCCGTGCCCACCTCGTTCGGCGAGGTGCGCGTGGAAATCGTGCGCGGCGGCCGCCGGCCGGAAGTGCGATGGAGCGGCTCCTGGAGGAAAGAACCGTCCCGCGTCGAGGTGAGGCTTCCCGGCTTCACGGCGGTCGACGCGCCGGCCGGGCGGGGATCGGCGCTCCTCGAGCCGGTGATCGGCCCATGAACATCCTCATGGTCACCAACACCTTCACTCCCCACGTCGGCGGGGTGGCCAACAGCGTGCGGCGGTTCACGGAGGCGTTCCGCGGAAGCGGGCACCGCGTCCTCGTCGTGGCCCCGGAGTTCGAGGAGGCGCCCCGGGGGGAGGAGGACGTCGTCCGCGTACCGGCGGTCCAGAACTTCAACGGCAGCGACTTCGCCGTGCCCGTTCCGGTCACCACGAGGGTGGCGGCGGCGCTGAAGGAATTCCTGCCGCAGGTGGTCCACTCCCATCATCCGTTTCTCCTCGGCGACACGGCGTTGCGGGCCGCGGCCTCCCGGGAGGCGCCCGTGGTGTTCACGCACCACACGATGTACGAGAATTACACGCATTACGTCCCCGGCGATTCCCCGCAGCTCAAGCGGTTCGTGATCGACCTGACGACCGGGTACTGCAATCTCTGCGACGCCGTCATCGCGCCGAGCGGGACGGTGGCGGATCTCCTCCTCCATAGGGGCGTCACGGTCCCCGTTGCCGTGATTCCCACCGGCGTGGATTCAAGGGATTTCGCGGGAGCCGACGGTTCGGCCTTCCGGAGGGCGGCGGGGATCCCGGAGTCCGCGTTCGTCGTCGGGCATGCAGGGCGGCTTGCCCCCGAGAAGAACGTGGACTTTCTCGCCGAGGCCGTTGCGGGCTTCCTCGCGCGGCACCCCGGGGGGCGTTTCCTCCTGGTCGGGGAGGGGCCGTCCAAGGAGAGGATCCTCGCGACCTTCACCGGGCAAGGGCTGTCCGGCCGGGTCCACCTCGGCGGGGTGCTGCGGGGGAGGGAGCTGGCCGCCGCCTACGGCGCGATGGACGTCTTCGCCTTCGCGTCGTTGACGGAGACGCAGGGGATGGTGCTGACGGAGGCGATGGCGGCGGGAGTGCCGGTGGTGGCGCTCGATGCCCCGGGTGCGAGCGAGGTGGTGCGGGACGGAGTGAACGGACGGCTCGTCCCGATGCCCGATGCCGAGGCCTTCCGGGAGGCCCTCCGGTGGGTCGCTGCGTTGGACACCGGAGAACGCCGCCGCCTCGCCGAAGGGGTGGACGCGACGGCCCGGGAATACACCATGGAGAGGAGCGCGGCGAAGCAGCTCGCGCTCTACGAATCCTTGACGGGCAGCCGGCATGTTCCCCGGGAGATCGACGCCAGCCCCTGGACCTCCGCCCGGAAACTGATCGGGAAGGAGTGGGAGATCCTGCGCAACATCGCCCGCGCAGCGGGGGAAGCGGTCCGCTCCGAGACGGACGATCGCATATCCTGATCCATGCCGGTCGCGCGACGGCTCACTGCAATCCCATCCTATGGTGTGAATTCGAAACGGTTATCGGATCGCGTCGACCGCCAGGGAAAGCACCCCGCCGAACCCGATGATTACAGTCAGCAGCAATAACCAGAACAAAGGCGTCATCCTTGATTTCATGCGTCACCTCTTGGCCGGATTCGTCTGCAGGCAGACAGTTATGCATACTGTATACAATAAGCGGGGGCAAAAGGAAACCCGCTTTCGTCCGATGGATGGATCGCGACCTTTGCGGATCCGGATGGCAACTATTTCCAGCTCATGACCCCATGGGAGGAAGAACATATAGAAAAGTAGCAACCGCATGAGCGCTCCATTATTGTAGATTGGGGGTGAGATCGAATCCGGGGGGTGTCTCGTGGGCGTTCTGCAAGGCAGGAAAGGGCTGATCCTCGGCGTCGCCAACGAGAAATCCATCGCATGGGGCGTGGCCAGGGCTTGTCACCGCGAGGGGGCCGAGCTCGGGTTCAACTACCTCGGCGAGGCGCTGATGAAACGGGTCCATCCCCTGGCGGAGTCGATCCGGTCGGGCTTCGTCGAACCGCTCGACGTCGGCGACGACGCCCAGATCGACGATTTCTTCGCCAAGGTCGAGGCCCGGTGGGGCCGGCTCGACTTCATCGTGCACTCCATCGCCTTCGCCAACAGGGAATCGCTGAAAGGCAATTTCCGGGATACCTCGCGCGCCGACTTCCATCTCGCGCTGGATATTTCCGCCTACTCCTTCATCGCCTGCGCCCGGCGGGCGGCCCGGTTGATGGGACCGGGGGGGGCCATGCTGACGATGAGCTACCTCGGGGCGGTGCGCGCCGTACCGAACTACAACGTGATGGGCGTGGCGAAGGCCGCCCTCGAAGCGGCGACCCGTTACCTGGCCTTCGACCTGGGGCCGGAAGGGATCCGCGTCAACGCCATCTCGGCAGGACCGATCCGCACGCTGGCCGCCTCCGGCGTGGGCGATTTCCGCAAGCTGATGGAGAAAAGCGCCCGCGGCGCCTTGCTCCGGCGGAACGTGACGCAGGACGAGGTGGGGAACGCCGCCGCGTATCTGCTGTCGGACTGGGCTTCCGGTGTGACCGGCGAAGTGCACTACGTCGACGCGGGGTTCAACATCGGCGGCGGCGACCCGGGCGCCGAGCCGGGCGCATCGGGTGCGTAGGTCGCAGGTTACCTCTCTTTCGGCCGGTTTTCCTGGCGGTCCGCCAGGTCGAACGTCCAGAATCGAGCGGCCGGATTACCTCCGAAGGGGCCGACGGCATATCCCGCGCCGATCTCGGTGAAGACCGGGTTCATCAAGTTCCGGCAGTGTCCCTCGCTTCCGAGCCATCCCCGGACGACGGACGAAACCGTCGGATTCCCGACGGCGATATTCTCCCCGTACGACCTCCACGGATACCCTTGCAGCGAAATCCGCCGGCCCGCCGAACTGCCGTCGGATCCCGTATGGCTGAAAATGTTTTTCAGAACCATGTCCGTGGAGTGAAGGTAGGCCGCCAGCGCGAGGCTGCCGGACCATGAGACCGGCGGAGCGGGACCGTAGTGGGTTGTTCCGCAAACCTGGTTGACGGACCGGGCCCGGTTTACGGCGGCGAGGAACTCCTCCCGGATGTCGGCGACACCCGGATCGGGATCAGTCCTGCCGCCCCCATGCACGCATGCGGGCAGGAAAAGGAGCGAAAAAACCGTCAAGACGGCGATGTGAATGGAAGTACGGTGAATCCAAAATGAGAAATATTTTCCCAATTCGACGCTTCCGTTCCACCGGACGCAATTTCTGAAATTCGTATCATTTATTATTTCAGGCAATTGGATCGCTCCATCCATTGGCGTGAAGTTTGCTCCAAAACCCCTGCGGTTTTTCCCGCGGTTTCCGACTGATCATAACAAGAAAGGAGGAGAGTGAAATAACCTGGCACCAACAAGAGGAGGGGCCATGGAAAAATTCTGGAGTATTTTAGGTGGGTTGGTTGATTTTTTGGGTACATTGGCGATGGTGTTCCTGGCCTTGGCGTTCGCTTTTTCCGTCGGATACCACGTTGGATTCACTTCCGGATTAGACACCAAAGTCACCTGGGTCGGGGAGAAGTACACCATGAAAGTAACCGGCAATCGCCGGTGAAGAACCGGTCTCCGCACTTCCGCTTGTCGATTTTCCCGCATTCCGGAGTGCGGAGGGATCGAAGGGAGGGCGCAGGGATATAATAATATCGTGGGGTGCGGCGGCATCCGTGGCGTGGCATTCGTCGAAAGGAGGCCCACCATGGAAGTCATCCTGAAAGGGGCGGAGGTTCTTGTTCTCAGGGAAATCCTGGAGGACGTCATCGCCAAGCACAGCCGCGAGATCGGCGCGGCCGCGAGGCCGATGCCCGAGACGGGGCTCAGGGAAAGGTTGGATCTTCTCAAGTCGATACTCGAGAAGTTCCCGGTTGAACTCGCCGCGGTATGATGAAGAGTCGGCGCCCGGACGCCGCACCCTGCACCCGGATCACAAACTGACGCTTCCTGTCCCTCGTTCTCCACACGGATCCCCGATGGAATATCCCGTGGAAGGACCGGTCTTGTAGCAAGTTACGAATACGCCGATTACCGGGGGCAGGATCCGGCAGCCATGAGCCATCCAATGACCCTGTCGCAACTTGTCGCCATTGCCCGCGGGGACGAGCCGGCCGATCTGGTGTTGACGAACGCCCGCCTCATCGACGTCATTTCCGGAAGTATCGATCTGACCACAATCGCCATCGCCGGTTCTCTGGTCGTCGGCGTCGGGGGTACATACCGGGGGCGGGAGGCGGTCGATCTCGGGGGTCGTTACGTCTGCCCCGGATATATAGACGCCCTGTTCACCGACCCCCGGTGCATCGACTTCATCGCAGTCGCCGCGTATGGCCGGACGACGACGGCGACGGGTGACGTGCGGCTCCTCATGGACCTGCGGACCGATGTCCGGGGGAGACACGTCCTGATCGTCGAAGACATCGTCGACACCGGGTACACGCTCGACTATATCTTGTCCCTTCTGCGGCCGCGGGAACCGGCCTCTCTGAAAACCTGCGCCTTGTTGCGGAAACCTGCTCGCCTGAAGAAGAAGCTGGAAATCGATTACCTGGGTTTCGATGTTCCGGACCTCTGGATCGTCGGATACGGGCTGGATTTCCAGGAACGGCATCGAGCCCTGCCGTATATCCGGACCCTTCCCTCATCCCGGGCATCGAGTCCGCCGTGAAACGGCTCTGACGGAGTCCCACCGGGGCTGCCTTTCATCCGGCGGAACCTGTCTATTACCATTGGCGACTCCCGGCTATTGGCCTTCGAGCCCGAGGTACTCCGCAAGCCGCTTCCGGTTGAGGAACAGGTCTCTTCCCTCCCTGCGCAACAGCCCGATCTCCTCGAACTTGTGGATGAGCAGCGTCACCGTCTCCCGCGAGGCGCCGATCAGGTTCGAGAGGAGTTCGTGGGTAAGGTGCAATGTCAGCCGGGTGCCCTTGGGGGTTTCGTCACCCAGGTCCTCCGCCAGGTGCAGCAATTCCTTCGCCAGCCGATGGTGGGGCCACGCCTGGACCAGCGCCGGAAAGGTCTCCTCCAGTTCGTAGAGCCGCAGGGAAAGGAGGCGAAGATAGTTCCGGGAGAAGGCGGGGGAGGTTGCGAGGAGATCCTGGACGCACGCGAGGGGGAGGATCGAAACGGTGGCGTCCGTCAGGGCGACGGCGGTGAACGGGCGGGGCTTTCCGATCAGGATCAGCTCCCCGAAGACGTCTCCGGGCCGGAGGATGTGAAGGATCTGTTCGGCTCCTTTTTCGGAAATGGAGACGATCTTCAACAACCCCTTCTTCACGACACAGACGCCATCGGGCGGGTCCCCCTGCCGGAAGACCTCGGCATCCCGAAGGAATCGGCGCTCGATCCAGAGGGAATGGAACCCCCCGGATTCGGCTTCGGAAAAGCCGGAGAGGAGTTCCCGTATGGATGGAAACGGCAGTGGCACGCGGTCCACCTTTGGCGGCGCGGCCGGCCCTTGCACCGCGTACCCATTCTATCCCGGCGTCGGGACAAAGGAAACGGAGGAGAACGGCGGAAAATAAAAAGCCGGTTGAAGATCCCGATGTTCCGGGAATCCCCAGCCGGCGGTCGGCTGCGGTGGTTGCGGAGGGGATCAGGCGGCCTTGCGGAACTCCACCTCCGGGGCGACCTCGACCCTTTCATCCACAGGCCACTCGGCCCACAGAAGGCGATGCCCGGCCTTCTCTTCCTCGGCGATCCCGCCGATCGCGATCGCCGCGGCCGCACCGATCAGTGCCAACATGGTGATGAACGCGACGCCGAACCCGACCACGAAATCTTCCATGCCGAGAAGTTCCATCGTGCTCACCTCCTTTCCTCCGATTTCACTCTATTCCGGGGGATGGAGAATTTCCGTTAGGAACCTCACGAATCGGGAAGTTTCCATTTATGCGAAGATATTAAAATGGATGGGAAGCGAACGGTGACATCCAATCCGGGGACGGAAGCGATGAATATCGTCACCACTTGTCTCGCGGTCGCCGCGGCCGTCCTTTCGACGGCGCTCCATCCCGCCTTGGCGGCGGACGATCCGTACCTGCAGAAGCGGGCGGCGATGGTGCGCAACCAGATCGAGCGCGAAGGGATCTCCGATCCGCGCGTCCTGGCCGCGATGCGGGACGTCCCGCGGCACCTCTTTGTTTCCCCTTCGTTCCGCGCGAAGGCGTATGAACCGTTCCCCCTGCCCATCGGCGAAGGGCAGACGATCTCGCAACCGTACGTCGTCGGTTTCATGACGCAGATCCTGCGGCTCAAGGAGACCGACCGTGTTCTCGAGGTGGGAACCGGGTCCGGCTACCAGGCGGCGGTCGCCGCGAAACTCGCCGCGGAGGTCTACTCCGTGGAGATCCTCGAATCCCTGGCCGCCCGCAGCCGACGGACGCTTTCGGACCTCGGGTTCCGCAACGTCGTCGTCCGGCAGGGGGACGGTTATTACGGCTGGGAGGAGAAGGCGCCGTTCGACGCCATCATCGTGACCTGCGCGGGAGGACATATTCCCCCGTCGCTTCTGCGCCAGCTCGGAAACGGAGGCCGGATGATCATGCCGGTCGGAGGGCCCTTCATGACCCAGAACCTCGTCTTCATCGAGAAGGACGCCCGGGGCTCCGTTACGCATAGAAACGTTCTTCCCGTCGCCTTCGTCCGCCTCCTCGGCCACTGACGGGGATCCCGCTTGTCCACCGCAGCGCCAGGGGGCCGCGGGGATCGGGTCTCCGCGGACGCGAAGGCGAAATGGATCGTGCCGGCCGTCTTCTTCCTGTCGGCGGCCACGCTGGCGAACGAGATCGTCCTCATCCGCCTCCTGTCGTTCCGGTTCTGGCCGCACTTCGTCCCGCTGATCGTCTCCCAGGCCATGCTCGGCCTCGGGGGCGCAGGGGTCGCGCTTCATCTTGTCCGGCGGCGCGTTGAACGGTCCCCGGGCAGGCTCTTCGCATGGATGGTCCTTCTCGCCGCGCCGGCGTTCGACCTCGCGTTCCGCGCTTCGCAGCTCGTCCCGTTCGACCCGTTCCTGCTCCTGTGGGATCCCGTGGCGTGGCCGCGATTCGGGGGCTTCTTCTTCCTTCTCGCCGTGCCCTTCTTCCTTTCGGGCGCAGCGATGGCGATCCCGTTCGCGTTCCTCGGGCTGCGGCCCGGGCAGGTCTACGCATCGTCCTTCGCGGGATCCGCCGCCGGCGCTCTCGTCGCGCTCCCGTTCCTCATGCTCGCGCCGACCGGGGGACTCCTGCGGCTTCCCCTCGCGTTCGGGGCGGCCGCGTGCGCCTTTGTCCTCCCGGGGGAGGGCGGGGGATGGCGAAAGGGCCGCGTGGCCATGCTGTGCGCCGTCCTCCTTCTCCTGGTCGCCCCGCCCGCGGATCTGAAGCTCTCTCCCTACAAGGACCTGGCGGCCGTCCGGAACCTGCCGGGGGCGCGGGAGATCGCGAGCCGCTTCGGCATATCGGGTGATTTCCGGGCGGTCTTCGCACCGGGGGTCCACACCGCGCCGGGGCTGAGCGTCCGTTTCACGGGAGAGCTCCCGCCGCAGGTGACGCTGTTCGCGGACGGCGAGCATCGAGGAACCGTCCCGAAGGACGGCGGAAGGACGCCCCCCGCGTATCTCGGATATTTCCCTTCCGTTCTCCCGTACAGGCTTTTTGAGCATCCGAGGGTCCTCCAGCTCGGACTGAAGGGGACGGAAGGGGTGTTGACGGCCGCGGCGAACGGGGCGGCGTCCGTGACGATCGTGGAGCCCGCGCGGGAGCTCGTGCGGCTGGTCCGCGACGACCTCTCCGGGTTCTCGGGGGGATGGCCGGGGTCCCTTCCCGTCGAGATCCGGGAGGAAGGGGTGCGCAACTTCCTCGCCCGGGACGGACGGAACTTCGACGTCA
>Ga0075327_1000240_pt1 | contig 14301 bp, 14 predicted proteins | sample MayberrySE_Catta_2_FD_120056 | JGI IMG/M metagenome (GOLD analysis project Ga0075327, IMG submission 120056) | Natural and restored wetland microbial communities from the San Francisco Bay, California, USA, that impact long-term carbon... | ecosystem: Environmental > Terrestrial > Soil >...
GCCACACGGTTAATTCCATGCGCAAGCGCATGCCGGTGGCCGGAACAATCATCTTCAATGATCGCGAGCACGCGATCATTGATTGATCGTCAGGGAACAGCATAGTTTTGCCATTTTGTTCTATTACTACTGTGTTACTAATACCTATTCACTGCGTTGCAACAAGGGCATCGAGGAAGTTTTCTGACGATTGCCCAGGCTAGACGGTAGCGCAGTGTGGCGATGGAATCGAGTATGTGACGTTGCGCGCGTTGGGCTCCCGCGAGGTGTGTAATCTGCGGGTAGGGAAGGTATTTTTGGTATTTTTGATCGAGTGGAGTTTTTTTTAGAGCCGCTATGTTTAAGCCGCTGCGCCAGCAAGAATCCGTAGGCTGCAATACACAGTGTGGCGTGATGATGAAATCCACGCCAGTTTCGTCCCTCGTAGTGGCTCAGGCCGAACTCCTGTTTAAGCTCCTGATAGTCTCGTTCAATGCGCCAGCGCATTTTGGCTATCTTGACCAACTCCACAAGCGAGGTGTGACCGGGCAACGTCGACAACCAATACTTGCTCGGTTCTGCTTGATCTGCAGGCCATTCGATCAACAACCATTGTTCTGTGCGTGGGGCGCGAAGCCCCTCCTCGTCACGATGCGCCGCCCGCACTCGCAAGGCGGCAAAGCGCGACGACAATGGGGCGTTGCTCCCCTCACGCCAGAGCACCGTGCGCCATCGGTGTGCGCTCAACGTTTCAGCCAACCTCTTCACACTGAGCGGTGTGCTGCCTGCCACACGCTGCCAGCGTGTCGGCGGACGCCCGATTTTGTTTTTGGCCTTGGGAGGCACAGGGCCCGTGCCGGCTACCCACACCGTGGTGACCGATTGCACTCCCACGCAGTACTCCAACTCCAGCGCGCTCAACTCCTCGCGCCAACTTGTGTCATTGCCATAGGCCGCATCCGCCAGCACGATGCCCACTCGAACTCCCGCGGCTTTCGCGGCTCGGATCTGCTCCAGTGCGATCTCGGGCTTGGTAAGAAATTTCACTTCATTGGGCACACCGGCTTTTTTCCGACGCCGCTGATCCTTAGCCCACTTTTCCGGCAAGTACAGCCGAAACTCTATCGGCACACTGCCTTGCGCGGTAGCCAACGACAAACTGACCGCCACCTGACAATTGTCCTGCTTGCCCAATTGGCCACAGTACTGCCGCGCTACCCCTACCGAGTGCTCCCCTTTCTTGGGAAAACCGGTATCATCCACGATCCAATAAAAATCGCTCTTCGGTCCAAGCTGCGGCATCACCCAATTGCGCACACGCTCCAGAACCGCCGTGTCCGACCACTCCGACATGGCCACCAAGTGGTGCAGGGATTGATGTTGCGAACTCACATGCAACGGATCGGTGTGCGCCGCCAACGGTTCCACACTCTTGCGTCCGATCGGCAGCATCAACCCCCGGCTGTAATCGGCGAATCCGCCGTGACGGTCCCGATGACCCAGTACTTGGCACAATTGATCGATGTAGCGTTCGAACTCAGCAAGCTTCGGCATGGATATTCACCTCCTGCACGAATTTCCATGCATAATAGCACGATTTTATTAACACAGTAGTACTAGAGCTTCTAAAGGAGTGTGTCCCCAAGGCTTCCCGCGTAGCCGTCCTGGTTAATGCGGCCCGACTGGGTGAATACCGCGAATCGCGTGAAGCGCAGGCTACGGCGCATAGTTTAGGAATGACTCTCCTCTATCATCGTGTAAGAGATAAGATAGAGTACGATTTCGCTTTTGAAGAAATTCCCACGGAGCAGGCCGATGGACTTCTTGTCTTCCCAGACGAGATATCAATTGAGTATCGGCGACAGATCGGTGAATTCGCGATGAAGCACCGCCTGCCAAGCATCTTTGGGTGGAGAGAATATGTAGAGGCTGGCGGTCTTATGGCCTATGGTCCAAACCGCGCAGAATCCTTAAGACGTGTTGCCGTTTACGTAGACAAGATTCTAAAAGGCGCCAAGCCCGCGGAACTTCCGGTTGAACAGCCGACGAAATTCGAACTGGTGATCAATCTCAAGACGGCAAAGCAAATCGGGCTTAGTATTCCTCCCAATATTCTAGCCAGAGCGGATCGAGTAATTCGATGATCGAACAATCGAAAATCCAAAATCGGAAGATCCCGTCGAACGCACTGCTGCGGGTGGATAAAATAATTCGGTAAGGAGTGAGTGGTGAGCAGTAAGGCGCAAGATTTTGGATTTTCGATTTTGGATTGAAGAAAGAAAACGTATGGAAGACTTTCACTACGCATGCGGAACTGAAACGGCAGTAGGCAAATTGTTCATGAAGCATTCGACAGGAGCATTTTCTATGACTTCGCTGGAAGCGTTTCGTTCGACGCTAGTTTTGGCTGCGGCCCTGGTGCTTTCCAGCTCGTTCCTTTGGGCAGCCGAAGTAATTATCTCCAGAGTTCCTGATTCCTCAGGGAACTACTGTCATCTAAGATTTCCGGCTATCAGACCGGAGACGTTTAGTTGGCCAGAACCGGAGCTTAAGGACCCGAGCGAGGGCGACATCATCGACTTCTACGGCGCTTGCGATCATGATCCCTTAGGCAAAGCTGAGATCCATCGCCAGAAACAAGACTATCGGCGCCAATTTAGTCGCCCGGCCGACTGAGTACAATGGCAAGAGCCGTGCAGATCGGACACCGAACGTTCAAGAGAAGAGAGAGGGAGAAGAAAAAGGCGGCTGGAATGGTTACATCGCTCAGCGAAATACGTCTCTCGCGGCGATTTCAAGTTCTTTGAACGGCGGAGCCATAGTTGGATTCGCTCCCTGGAGAGTCGCCGCCAGCCGAAAGAGATCCCCGTCTAAGAGATAGATCTCTATACTTTCTTCGTCGGGATCGACAATCCAGTACACCGGGACGCTGTAGCGGGCATAGATTTTGGCCTTGGTCACTCGGTCAGTGCGACTTGTAGTTGGAGACACGATCTCTACGACTAGATCGGGCACGCCCTCGACGGCTCTCTCAGTGATGATCTGCTGATGGCTCGAGAATACGAACAGAAGATCTGGCTGAAGTATGGTGGTCGGGTCGAGAATGAGATCAATGGGAGCGTAAAAGAGTTTGCCGAGGTTACGGTCATCGATATGCCTACTAAGGAGCTTGAAGAGGTTTGCCGAAGCGCTTTGGTGCTTGGTGCTAGGGGCTGGCGTCACGGTGAGTTCGCCTTGCAGAATCTCATACCGGTTGCGATCGTTGGGCAGAAGAACATAGTCCTCGTAGGTGAGAACAATCTTCCCTTTCGGAATATGCATGGGAGTGGACATAAGGCCTCGGCTCGTGCGAGATTTTTACCACGGAGGTATTTTATCGTCAATGAATCACAAGCTCGCCGACGTGGGTAGAGCAGCCAACGAAGTCCGAATTTGAAATCAACCTGAACGCGGCCAAACAGATTGGTCTCACGATACCGCCCAATGTGCTGGCGCGGGCAGACAGGGTTATTCGGTAAGGAGTGAAAAGTAAGCAGTAAGGGGCAAGAACGTGTCGATCGTCGATCTCAGATTGGGGACGAAGAGAATGAATGAAAGATCTTGGTCGCGATCGCTGGGCTCCTTCTCTGATAATCCAAAATCGGCCATCCAAAATCCAAAATGGCTGCACGAGCACGAGCACGTTTTCTAAACGCGAGGGTTTCATCATGACAACGGATCACACCGCGACCGGACTGATCGGCGCGTCTATACGCCGCGTCGAAGACGCGCCGCTGATTACCGGCAAAGGATGCTATACCGAGGACATCCAGCTACCCGGAATGCTCCACCTGGCTTTCCAGCGCAGCCCTTACGCGCATGCGAAAATCATCTCTATCGACACAAGCGCGGCGAAGGCGATGGCCGGAGTCATCTCGGTCGTGACAGGCGATGATCTCAACGAAGGGTTGCATATCCCGGCTTTCCCTATGGTGCCCGGCATGAAGATACCGCCCCACCCGCTGCTCGCGCGTGGCGCCGTCCACGCGGCCGGCACTCCCGTGGCGGCGGTGGTTGCTGAGAGCCGCACCCTAGCTCAGGATGCGGCGAACGCTATCGACATAGAATATGAAGCGCTGCCCGCAGTCGTGGACGCCGAAAAGGCCCTGGAGCCGGGCGCGCCGCTCGCCCGCGAGGAGCTGGAAAGCAACCTGTGCTACATCACGACGAAAAAAGGCGGCGACGTGGACAAGGCATTCGCGGAGGCCGAGCATATTGTTCGCCTGCGTATCGCCAGCCCGCGGCTGGTGGCGCTGGCGATTGAGCCGAGAGGCATCGTCGCGAAACCGGAACCGACCGGGGATCTGACAATTTGGCTCTCGACTCAGAGCCCGCACCGCGTGCGTGCGGATCTGGCTAACGCGATCGGATTTCGCGAGCACAGGATTCGCATCATCGCGCCCGATGTCGGCGGCGGGTTCGGCAGCAAAGGACTTCTCTATCAGGAAGACGCCCTGGCCAGCCATCTGGCGCTCAAGCTCGGCCGGCCTGTCAAATGGATCTCCACGCGCAGCGAGGATTTCGTCACCACGAATCAAGGGCGGGACCAAGTGATGACGTCCGAGCTGGCCCTCAAGCGGGATGGCACCATGCTCGGGTTGAAGGTGCGTGTGGTCGGAAATCTGGGCGCGTATCTGAACTCCCTTTCCGCGATCCCGCCGCTCCGCATGATGGCTATGGCGCCGGGCTGCTATCAGATCCAAAACTGCTCCGTGGAGGTGGTGGCGGTCTTTACCAATACAGTCTCCACGGGTCCGTATCGCGGCGCGGGGAGGCCCGAGTCGGTGCTGAACATCGAGCGGTTGATCGACAAGGCGGCGCGCGAATTGGGCATGGACTGTCTGGAAATCCGTCGCAAAAATTTCATTCGCCCAGAGCAGTTTCCCTACCGCACGGGTGTAAACGTCGAATACGACTCCGGTGATTATGAAAAGTCGCTCGCCGAAGCGCTGCGTTTGTCCGACTACGAAAAACTCATTCACTACCGCGACGAAGCGCGCAAGCGCGGTGAGTTGGTCGGCATCGGCCTGTCGACTTTCACGGAGCCGAGCGGAGGTGCCGGCTTTGAGAGCGCCACGGTTCGGGTGGAGCGCGGCGGAAATATTACGGTGCTCACCGGCTCCAGCCCGCACGGCCAGGGTCATGAGACCGTGTTTGCCCAGGTTGCGGCGGAGAAGATGCGAGTCGCCATGGAACAGGTGGCGATCCGACACGGCGACACGCTGGTCATTCAAGAGGGCGTCGGCACCTTTGGCAGCCGGAGCGCCATCATGGGTGGCGGGGCGTTGGCAGTGGCTATCGATCGCGTCGTTAAAAAGGGGCGCCGTATTGCCGCGCATTTGATGGAGGCGGCAGCCGAGGACATCGTTCAGGTTGACGGCGGGTTCGCGGTGGCTGGAGTGCCGGACAAACGAGTTACCTGGCGCCAGATCGCCGCCGCCGCATATGGTGGAAACGTGCCGCGCGGCACCGAGCTTGGTCTTCAAGAGACGGCATTCTTTGATCCGAAGCGCGAAGCTTGGGGCTTCGGCGCGCATTTGGCGCTGGTGAGAATCGATCGGGATACCGGAACGCCGACGCTTGAAAAACTCGTCCTGGTCGATGACTGCGGCGTCGTCATCAACCCGATGATTCTCAATGGACAGATTCACGGCGGCGTGGCTCAGGGCCTTGGCGAAGCGCTGCGCGAACAGATGCTCTTTGGCGGCGGCGGCGAGGTGCTCACCGGCTCTTTGATGAATTACGCGGTGCCGCGCGCCGGTGATATGCCTGAGCTCACATTGGGCGAGACGGTGACGCCGAATCCGTTTAACCCATTGGGCGTCAAGGGCGTGGGCGAGGCGGGATGCAACGGAGCCCCGCCTGCGGTGGCGAACGCGGTTATGGACGCTTTGGCTCCCCTCGGTATCGAGCACATCGACATGCCTTACACCGCGCCCAAACTATGGGCGGCGATAAGAAAAGCTGAAGGAGGCTGACGCGTACTTCCATTTTTGCGCGTTTTGAATCGCGCGCTGAGTTCTGGGGTTTCGACGCAGAATATAAAAACGAAATCTCTTCGATCGGACGTGAGATCTCATGTCCAGCGACGTGAGATCTCACAACTCGCAAGATCTCACAACTTCTACACCACCCGCCCATTCTCGTTAAGTGCTTGGTTTTCTAGCTAAGTTTTCATTCCCAACACGATGGCACGTTAGCTGCTCTAATGTGGTTCATCGATATTCATTGAATCAAGAAAGGGGAAAACGGATATGCAGCACAATTATTCATACCAAGCGGCGTTGGCGGCTTCCGAACGGATCGGCTGGAAGCTCGAAGATCTGATTGGCGGCGACAAGCAGCTCGACTTCACCAAGCCGTTCATGCCGGAGTCATTGGCGCAGGTGCAAACGCTTTCGTTTCTCACAGCGGAGGAGCGACTGACCTTGAACCAGATTCGCGGCCATGAGTACCTCGCCATGTTCGGGTTGGTGGAAGAATTCATTCTGCCCTACGTGGTCGATCATGCGCGGCCGCAACTCTCGGGAGACGACTATCGCGTGCGGGCCCTGCTACAATTCGCCGGCGAAGAGGCAAAGCACATTCATCTCTTTAAGCGCTTCCGGCAGCATTTCGAGGACGGCTTCGGCAGCAAGTGTGATTTCATCGGACCTGCCGAAGACGTGAGCCGGTTCGTGCTGTCGCACAGTCCGCTAGGCGCCGGCATCGCCATCCTCCACATCGAGTGGATCACGCTCAGGCACTACATCGAAGGTGTCCGGGACAATCAGGACCTCGATCCGCAGTTCAGGAATCTGCTCAAGAACCACTGGCTGGAAGAGTCGCAGCACACCAAGCTCGATACTTTGATCGTCGAGGAAGTGGTGGCGCATTCCACGGCCAAGGAGATCGACCAGGCTTTTCAGGAATACGGCGAGATCGGCGGGTTTTTGGACCAAGGCATCCAGCAGCAGGCCGAGTTCGACGTGGAGAGTTTCGTGCGGGCGACCCGTAGAAATCTGTCCAAGAGCGAGCGCGATCAAGTTAAAGACGCGGTGCTCAAAGGGATGCGTTGGACGTATCTGGGCACGGGCATGACCCATCCGAACTTCTTGGCCACCGTAGAGGCGATTAAGCCAGAAGCGCGCAAACAGATCGAACAAATGGCGCCAATGTTTTGCTGAGACGAACTCAACCTGAGGGAGACCCATATGATGACAACACAATTGTCGAAGACGAGAGAGGAACTCGAGGGCCGCATCAAGGGGAACGTCCTAATCCCCGAGGATTCCGGTTACGAGGAAGCTCGCCAGATCTGGAATGCGATGATCGATCGGCGTCCGGCGGCTATCGTGCAATGCGTGGAAGCTGACGATGTTCCGCCGGTAATCAGGTTTGCAAAGGAAAACGGACTTGAGCTTTCCATCCGCGGCGCGGGACACAACATTGCCGGCAATGCCCTGTGCGACAACGGTATTACGATCGATTTTTCAAGAATGAAAAACGTCCGCGTGGATGTTGGAAAAAAGCGCGCCTACGTTGAACCCGGGGCGACACTCGCCGATCTGGACGAAGCGACCCAGGCGCATGGTCTGGCGACGCCGGTAGGGATCAATTCCACGACGGGCATCGCAGGGCTGACGCTGGGCGGCGGCTTTGGCTGGTTAACTCGCAAATATGGGATGACGATCGACAATCTCCTCTCCGTCGACATGATTACGGCCGAGGGTGAGAAAATACGTGCAAGTGAAACCGATAATGCCGATCTGTTCTGGGCGATTCGCGGCGGCGGGGGAAATTTTGGAGTTGTCACCCAGTTCGAGTTTCAACTTTTCCCCGTGGGTCCCGAAATATTCGCCGGCTTGATTGTTTTCCCTTTCATTCAGGCGAAGCAAATACTTAACAAGTATCGTCAATTCGTCGAGTCGGCACCTGAGGATCTCAACATTTGGGTTGTCCTGCGCAAGGCTCCTCCATTGCCCTTTCTTCCGGCGAACGTGCACGGCAAGGAAGTCGTTGTGCTGCCGGTTTTTTACTCCGGCGCCGCCGCGGAAGCAGAAAAACTCATTGCTCCTCTGCGCGCCTTCGGCAAAGCTCACGGCGAGCATTTCGGTGCTCAGCCTTACGTTGCATGGCAAAAAGCCTTTGACCCGTTGCTGACGCCGGGCGCGAGGAACTACTGGAAGTCCCATAATTTTACGGGACTCGGCGACGCTGCGCTAAACTCGATTATCGAATTCGCCGGCCGATTGCCCTCGCCGCAGTGCGAAATTTTCATAGGTCTGATTGCCGGTGCTCCCAACCGGGTCCCGCCGGGAGCGATGGCCTACGGTCACAGGGACGCGAGGTTCGTGTTGAACGTGCACAGCCGATGGGAGGACGCGAAAGAAGACCAGAAGTGTATTGGATGGGCGCGGGAATTCTTTAGGGCCAGTGAGCCTTACGCATCGGCCGGCGCTTACGTAAATTTCATGACCGCGGAAGAGGGCGACCGCGTCGCCGCGGCCTACGGATCGAATTATGACCGCCTGAGAGAGATCAAAAACCGTTACGATCCGAAAAATGTCTTTCATCTGAATCAAAACATCAAACCGTGAGGTTCCAAGAGAATCATGAGAACGTCATCAAGACCTCGCCGAACTATTTCAACGTCTCTCGGCCCGTGCGGCTCGACGCCGAGCTGCAGATCGAAAATTGACGAGGACTTAAACAACCAAGGCTAAGGGGGACGAAGCCGCAACCCAAGACAAAGAGGGTATTCACCACAGAGACGCAGAGTACCCAGCGCGCATTTATTCTAATTCCTCCTGCGTGCCCTCGGGCGACTCCGCGGTGAAATTTCCGAAGGACAACAAGCAATGATCACAGTCAAAAGCGTGGTAGCACCCGATGAAGCTTTAGCGATCCGCGCAGTCGTGTCGGCGTTTAGCGCCGACCCGGTTGCGCGATGGTTCTATCCTGACGCGGAGCGCTACCGGGAATATTTTCCAAGTTTCGTCAAAGTGTTTGCCGGCGCTGCCTTCGAGCACGGCAGCGCCGATTGCGTCGAGGAGTACTCAGGCGCGGCCTTTTGGCTGCCACCGGGTATCCATCCGGATGAAAAGACGGTTGTCGCATTGCTTCAGCGTACGATTCCCGAGCGCGATCAAGCAGAGGTGCTCGCGCTGATCGAGCAGATGGACAGTCACCATCCCGCCGAGCCTCACTGGTATTTGCCCATGATCGGCGTCGTTCCTGATAAACAAGGCAACGGCTACGGTTCGGCGCTGCTGAGACACGCGCTCGAGCGCTGCGATAGTGACGACAAACTCGCCTACCTTGAATCTTCGAGCAATAAAAATATTCCGCTGTATGAACGGCACGGGTTCGAAGTGCTCGGCACGATTCAGGTCGGCTCGTCACCGCCTCTGTTTCCGATGCTACGAAGGCCGCGGCGTTTCAGCCGTGGCGAAAAACGACACTTGGTTCCTTGGCAGCCGGCTAAGTTCAAGCTGGCAGCGGTGTGACGACGAAATAACCGGGGTAGGTTTATGGAAGAGCTTTTACTGATTGGGCTCGCGGTCATCTATTCCTTGATCTCTTATGGGCGCCCTCCAGGGGAGGGCGGCCGCGGTCGGCTCAGCAAAAAAAACCAACGGTCGAGGCATTTTAACTGGGTAGTGAAGTGACACCCAGCCTGGACCGGAACGGAGCGAGAAGTCTTTAGAGGGGACAAGCTATGGCTGCAACATGCCCGGCCGGCTTTGATGTCGATAAGCTGCGGCAACTGGTACGCGCGGAGTACGACCGGGTCGCGCGGGAACCGCACGGAAATTTCCATTTTCACCGGGGGCCGCAATACGCCGCGCGCATGCTTGGCTACGATGCCGAGGAGCTGGCAACCCTTCCAGAGGAAGCCACCGCTTCTTTTGCCGGCGTCGGCAATCCGCATCGGATCGGGCCGATCCAGGCCGGAGAGACGGTTTTGGACATCGGCTGCGGGACCGGCACGGATTTATTGCTGGCAGCGAAACGCACCGGGTCGACAGGTCGAGTTATCGGCGTCGATATGACACCGTCCATGATCGAACGCGCCAAGCGCGCTGCCATAAAGGCCGCTGTTTGGGAAATCGTAGAGATTCGTCGCGGCACGGCTGAAGAATTACCGGTGGAAAGCGCGACCATCGACGTCGTTATTTCCAACGGTGTATTGAATTTATCATCCGACAAAATTCGCGCGTTTGATGAAATCTACCGGGTGCTGAAACCGGCCGGACGGCTCTACCTTGCCGATGTTGTCGTGCAGCGCGAGCTGTCGCTGGCGGCGCGCAGCGACGTTGGTCTCTGGGCCGCCTGAATCGGCGGCGCTCTGCCGGAGGCGGAGCTGTATCGATTGCACGCTCAAATCGGCCTTGTTGACGGCGCCATCGTCGAGCGCTTCGACTGCTACGATGGCACATCGGCAAAAGCCAAACTGTCCACGGATCTCTACGTGCAGGGAGTGAACTTCTTTGCGCGCAAGCCGGAGGCATAGCCAATTCGATGCGATTGGCGAGCCTGGAGGCGCCGTCAATCCTTGCGGCCCATCTTCCTTATGCGTACAGTTGAGCCGAGTAAACGGAGGCTGACCGGTGAACCAGACTTGGCTCGCGACGGCATTTTTTTATACGCTGCTGGTCGTAATTCTATATGGCGCCTTCTTGATCTTGACTCCGTTTCTGACGGCGATTGCCTGGGCAGTGATTCTTGCCATCCTGGTCTATCCGCTTTACCTCTGGCTGCTCGGTATGATGCGCGGGCGCGCGACGCTCGCCGCGCTTACGGTGATCGCTATGATCATCCTGATCGTGATCGCTCCGGGTATCGAGCTGGTGCGGTTTCTAACCGAAGAGGCGATATTGTTGGTTCAATCGGTCCGCTCGCTGATGGACGAAGACGGCAAACAAGGATGGCTCGCGAAGCCGTGGGTGCAGGTAGTGGTGGGTTGGTGGGACCTGGTGGCATTTTACTTGACGGGCTTCAATATCAATATCAATTGGAAGGAGTTGCTGGTACAAGGCGCGCAGAACTCTTCCAAGTTCCTGGTCGAGCGCGTCACGGGGATCGCCCAGAATGTCTTACTTTTTACGGTCAATGTCCTGATCGCATTGATTACTTTGTTTTTCCTGCTGCGCGACGGCAAGGAGTTTTTTAGCCGCCTCCAGCGCCTCCTGCCGATGGATCAGGAGCACCAGCAGCGCCTGTTCAAAAATATCGTCGATGCGGTCTTGGCCGTCGTGCATGGCTCGCTCGTGGTCGGCATGGTGCAGGGACTTCTCGCCGGTCTGGCGTATCATTTTTTAGGCGTGCCATTCGCCGTTCTGTGGGGAGTGGTCACAGGTTTTGCCGCGCTCTTGCCGGTCGGCGGCTCAACCTTGGTTTCGATCCCGGCCACCCTCTATTTGTTTCTGCAAGGCGAGACCCTCAGGGCCATTGTGCTGCTCGTCTGGTCTTTGGGAATCGTCGGCTCGGTGGACAATATTCTCAAGCCCTTGATCATCGGCAACCGCCTCGGTCTGCCGGTGCTGTTTCTTTTTTTCGGCATCCTTGGCGGCTTGGCCCTTTTCGGCGCGCTCGGAATCGTGCTCGGTCCGGTGATATTTGCTTTGCTCAGAGCCTTGCTCGACCTCTATTCGCGAGAGTATCGACAGCCCGAAACGGAGCCAAAAATTACACCGGAGTGAGCTTGGCAACGCGGTATTTTTGCTAATATAGTGTTTGTATCATCTTGAGCCATGCAGCCGCGCAGCTTTAATCTTAAAAAGACGGAGGAATGATGGCCGAAGATCTGCAGATTAAGCGAGAGATTGTCTTAGAAGCCGACGCCGAAACTTTGGAGCGCATGCGCAAAGAAGGCCATGCGCGCGGCTTTACGGTTTTCTGCGATGAGGGCGAGCGTATCGGCGGCGACAATACCGCGCCTCCACCGCTGGCGTACTTCGGTTTGTCCGTGGGTTTTTGACTGCTCACGCAAATTTCCCGGTACGGGGAAATGCTCAAGACTCATATCGAAAAAGCAAAGATCTTCGTCACGGCGCGCTTCAAGAACGAAGGTTCGGTGTTGCGCGAGACCGTGCAGGCCGAGGCGCTTGGAGTTGAAACGCGGTGCGAGATTACGACCAACGAGCCGGCGGAAAAAGTCGCTAAGGTGATCCGTAATGCCGAAGCCGGCTGTTACGTGATCCAAACGATTCGAAAACCAACGGCGGTGAAGAGCGAATACACGCTCAACGGGACGGCGTTTGACCCGGCGGCGTATAAGCAATAACGCGGGCGGAAGCGAAAGAACGGAGTATCTCCCGCAGAGGCGCAAAGGCGCGACGTAAATTCGAAGCACGAAATCCCTAGCGGGAAACCATAGCAAGAACGAAAGAATCCAATGTTCAAAACGAGGCTACGCGGATTCGAGTTCTAAATTCCGGTATTTTCGAATTTTTGAGATTGTTTCGGATTTCGTTATTCGAATTTCGAATTTAGAAGGTGTCCTGGGATCATTTACATCGTCCTCTGAGTAAGCAATATTTCCTTTCGAAAGAGTACGGCTCGCTATGAATCAATGGACCTATGACGTCAACGAGGAGAACTTCGAGTCGGAGGTTCTGGAACGCTCGGCCGAAGTTCCAGTTCTGGTGGATTTCTGGGCGCCGTGGTGCGGCCCATGCAAAACCCTCGGCCCGTCGTTGGAAAAACTGGCGGATGAATATAACGGCGAATTCCGCCTGGCCAAGGTCAACGTCGATGAAAATCCAAATTTAGCAGGCCTGTTCGGGATCCAAGGCATCCCCGCGGTGAAGCTCTTCAAAGACGGCGATCTGTTGTCGGAGTTCACCGGTGCTTTGCCGGAGCCGATGCTGCGCGAGTTCTTAACCAAGTTCCTGCCGAGCGCGGCGGATAAAGAAGCTGACAAAGGCGCCCGGCTTGAAGAGGAAGGCAGGACCGCCGAAGCGCGGACGCTGTATCAGTCCATCCTCGACTCGGACCCCAACCACGCCAAAGCACTGCTCGGGCTTGGCCGGCTGGCAATGAACGAGGGGGATGCCGACGCGGCGTTGCAGCATCTCGAGAAAGTTTCTCTAGTCGCTGACGAGCGCAAGGCGGCGGACCGCTTGATCGCACGTTTGAAGCTCCAGGAAGGCGCGGCCGAGAACCTAGGCGCGCTGCGCGAGAAGGTTAAAGCAAACCCGGATAATCTGCCGGCGCGCTTCGAGCTGGCCCAGGCGCTGGCGAGCGCGGAAAAGTACGAAGAGGCTCTTAACGAATTTCTCGACATCGTCAAAAGCGACCGCAATTTCGAAGACGACGGCGCGCGTAAGGCGATGCTGCAAATTTTCGAAGTCCTCGGCTCGGACCATCCGCTCACCGACAAGTATCGGTCGGAGCTTGCCCGGGTGCTGTTCAGCTAACCGCGCTTTGCAGTTTCTTCTGGGATCATTAGAAGCAACATTTTACCGCAGAGACGCGCAGAGAGAGCAGAGTCAGATTATTTCTTGATGAAAAATCTTTTCTCGGTGTGCTCGGCGCCTCGGCGGTGAGTTCTCTTCCAGACGGGCGCGAGGAGGCGAGAGGATTATGATTTCTCTGGAGCAAGCCAATCGGATCATCGAGGCGATTTTTGCACGCGGCCGGGAGCTAAAGTGCCGTCCGATGAGTGTCGCCATTGTCGAGCCCGGAGCCAAGGTCAAGGCGTTTCAAAAGGAAGATGACTCGGCGATGATGCGCTTCGAGATGGCCTACGGCAAAGCGTACGCCGCGCTTGCGCTCGGTCGTTCGTCGTCGCTGGTGCGCATGCGCACCGAAGAGCGGCCGCTGTTCATGCAGTATCTAATCCGTGCCTCAGGCGACCAGATTTTTCCTGAAGGCGGCGGCATGCTCATTCGCGATCAAAACGGCGAATTACTCGGCGCCGTTGGGGTCACCGGCGACACCCAGGAGCGCGATGAGGAGCTTGCCGCACACGGCATTCGCGCCGCCGGCCTCAAGACCGACGAAGACTGCGCCGGCCTTGGGACCAAAGTGCGGTTGCAAAATTAGGAAGGCTTCCAACACAAAGAGCCAGAGTGGCAAAGCCGCAAACAAAGCTCGGATTGTTTCCCGCAAAGATGCAAAGGCGCAAAGGAGAAAATAAAACTTAGCGTCTTGGCGACTTAGCGCGAGTAAGTCCCTTTTGGATGGTTGGGGCGGTGTTGGATCAATCCAATCCTCCACCACTCCATTCTTTTTACGCGATCCATTCCGATACCGGCGCTTTGGCTTCGTGGAGCGGTTGGCAGACGATATCGACCA
>Ga0075327_1000241_pt1 | contig 14290 bp, 13 predicted proteins | sample MayberrySE_Catta_2_FD_120056 | JGI IMG/M metagenome (GOLD analysis project Ga0075327, IMG submission 120056) | Natural and restored wetland microbial communities from the San Francisco Bay, California, USA, that impact long-term carbon... | ecosystem: Environmental > Terrestrial > Soil >...
CTTCCTGCAAAGCCGTCGCGACCGCCGGATCGCGATCGTGCCCGACGACTTCGATGCCGCTGCGCCGCAGCCGGCGCGCCATGTTGCCGCCCATCTTGCCGAGTCCGATCAAGCCGATTTGCATGTCGCCCTCTCCGCATCCGTTTTCGCGCAAACCACTGACCCCAGTTTACACGGCGGCGCCAGAGACGCCCGGCTGCGCCCGTCTGGCAGAAATATTGCATGTCTTATCGTGCAACCCACATTGAACGCCTGTTTTGACCGGGCCAGCAACGTGCCAGAACGCACGGCCCGCGAGGCGCACGGAGAATTTTCATGATCAAACGCCACAAAACCGTTCCACGCCACTCCGCGCGGCTGCATGGGTCGCCCGGCGGGGCGATCGCCGGCCTGCTGTTGGCCTCCGGGCTGGCCGCGGCGGCGGCCACCGCCCAATCCACCGACCCGTCCGCCGCCCAATCCACCGACCCGCCCGCCGATCAAGCGCCGGTGGAGGCCGCCGTCGAACCGGTCGCACCGAATGCCATCGGCGCGGTGGTTTCCTGCGTGATTTGCCACGGCGCGAAGGGCGAGGGCAACACCCGGCTCGGTGCCCCCCGCGTGGGTGGCCTGTCCGAGTGGTACCTGGCTCGACAGCTCCGCAATTTCCGCGACGGCATCCGGGGCTACGACGAAGTCGACATCCATGGCACGCAGATGCGCGCCATGACGCTGGCGGTGGAAAGCGTGGAGGTGCTCGACGAACTGGCCCGTTACCTGGCCTCATTGTCGCCACCCGAAGCCGACACCGTGACGGAGGGCGACGTCGAGCGCGGCGAACAACTCTACGCCGTGTGCGCGGCCTGCCACGGCGCGGACGGTCTCGGCAAGGAGGAGCTGAATGCACCGGCCCTGAAGGGCCAGCACGACGAGTACCTGGTCCGGCAGCTGAACAACTTTCGGCAGGGCCTGCGCGGAGCCAACGCCAACGATACCTACGGCGCGCAGATGGTGCCCATCATGAACTCGCTGCCCGCGGAACAGGACATCATCGACGTGGTCGCCTACATCGACACGCTGTAATTCAGGCGCCGCCGCTGGGCTATACTGCGGCATATGAGATCCTGTGCCCGATTGGCGAGGGCGCTACCCGCCGTTGTGCTCGCCGCCATGCTCGGCGCCTGCGGCTGGTTGCCCGTGACCGAGGCGCCGGAAGCCGCCGGGCCAGCCGCGCCCGACCCCGACGCCCCCCGCCTCGCGGCCGTTTCGACGCGCCATTTCGAGGCGGTCGGCCCAAACCAGGAAGTACTCGGTGAACTTCAGGTCGTGTTCGCCCGCCACGAGAACACGCTGGTGGATTTCGCCCGTCGCTACGATCTCGGCTTCGACGAACTGCAGCAGGCCAATCCGCAGGTCGACGCCTGGGTGCCCGGCGAGGGTACCCCGGTCTATCTGCCCACCATGCTCGTCATTCCGGAGGCGCCGCGCGAGGGCCTGGTGCTCAACCTGCCCAGCATGCGGCTGCTGTATTTCGTCGCCGAATCCGCCGCGCCGGATGCGCCCGCATGGTCCGTCACCAGCCATCCCATCGGCATCGGCCGCGAGGGCTGGGCGACGCCGACCGGCCAGGCCCAGGTCACCAGCAAGGCGCTCGAGCCCACCTGGTATCCGCCGGCCTCGGTGCGGGCCGAGCACGCCGAACTCGGCGATCCGTTGCCGGCGGTGGTGCCGCCGGGCCCCGACAACCCGCTCGGCCGCCATGCGCTCGGTCTGTCGCTGCCCGGCTACCTGATCCACGGCACCAACAAGCCGCCGGGCGTCGGCATGCGAGTCAGCCACGGCTGCGTGCGGCTCTACCCGGAGGACATCGAGGAACTGTACGGGCGCGTCGAACTCGGCACGCCGGTGCACATCGTGAACCAGCCCGTGCTGGCCGGCTGGCGTGGCGGCGAGCTGTACCTCGAAGTGCACCCGCCGCTGGCCGAGGACCCCCGCGACCTCGACGGTGAAGCGGACCGGGTCATCGTCGCCGCGCTGCAGCGTGCCGGACACCCCGATGCCGCCGTGCACGCCGCCACCGTCGCCCGCATCGTCGCGGAACGCAGCGGCATACCGCTTCCCATCCTGGACGGCGAACCGACGCCCGCCCGTTTCCTGGCCATGGCCCGGGTGATCGAGAACGACCTGCCGGTCGAAACGGCCGGGCTCGATGCGGTGGCGAACCAGGCGGCGGCCGGCGAAGCGGCCGGCGCGCATTGAGCGCCTCAGGATCCGGCCGGACCAACCCGGCGCACAAGGTACGAAAGGAGGTCTGTGACGATGCAATCTGATGCGCTCAACCGGCGCCGGGCACTGCTCGGCATGATGGCCCTGGCCGCCGGCCCCTGGACCGTGCTGCGTGCCGAGGGTGCCCTGTTGGAACCCACCCCAGCCGACGTAGAAGGGCCGTTCTACCCGGTGGAAATTCCGGACGACAGCGACAACGACCTGCTGCACAGGGTCGGGCGCGGAAGCAAGGCGCTGGGCCAGCCCACCTACCTTCATGGTGCGGTGACGGACCGTGCAGGGGCACGCATCGACGGCGCCCGGGTGGAGATCTGGCAGTGCGACCACGGCGGCGTCTACCACCACCCGGGCGACGGCGGCCGGCCCGACGAAAACTTCCAGGGCTTCGGCGCCATGGTCACCGACCGTGCCGGGGGCTACCACTTCCGCACGCTGCGGCCGGTGCCGTACACCGGCCGCACGCCGCATATCCATTTCCGCGTGACCGCCGCCGGTTTCGACCGCCTGACCACGCAGTTGTACGTGGCTGAGGAAGTCGATCGTAATCAACGAGACTCCCTCTACCGGCGCCACGGCCCGGCGGCACAGCTCATCACCACGTCGTTCCACCCGATCCAAGATGCGCCGGGCGCTGCGCTCGCAGCACGCTTCGACATCGTCCTCGGCTGACGGTGCCTGCCGCGCCAACCCTCCCCGCCTGGCCGACGCTGACCCACGAGCGTGAACTCGGGGGCGCTGTCTGTGGTGTCGACGAGGCCGGCTGCGCGCCGCTCGCCGGCCCGGTGGTCGCTGCGGCCGTGATCCTGCCGACCGGCACGAAACCACGGCAGTTGCGGGGCCTGACCGACTCGAAATTGCTGACCGCCGCGCGCCGCGAGCACTACTTCGAGGCGATCCACTGCATTGGCGAAGTCGGCGTCGGAATGGCCACGGTCGAGGAGATCGACCGGCTGAATATTTTTCAGGCCGACCTGCTGGCAATGCAGCGGGCCGTCGAGGCGCTCGGGCGGCGGCCGGATCACGCCCTGGTCGACGGGCGTGGCCGGCCACAGCTGGCCTGCCCGGTGACGCCGTTGGTGAAGGGGGATCGCCGGTCGCTTTCGATCGCGGCCGCCTCGGTCATCGCGAAGGTCGGGCGCGACCGGCTGATGCGGGAACTGGCCGCGGCGTTTCCCGCTTTCGGCTGGGAATCGAACGTGGGCTACGGCACCGAGATTCACTACCTGGGCCTGCTGCGCAAGGGCCCGACCGCACATCACCGCCGGAGCTTCGAGCCGATCAAATCCCTGTTCAGCCCCGACGGCCCGAACGCCGGGCGATTCCGGTTTCGTCGCCTGCGCGGGCGCCCGGACCTGGCGCGGCTCGAACTGCTGGAACTGCGCCGCGACCTGCATGCAGTGTTCGACGGCGATGGCCATCACCTCGGGATTGTCAGGAATCGGCGCGGCGGCTGGACCTTCCAGTCGATCGGTTACGACGAGCAGAGTGAGCCGGTCGGCGGCGGCGGCCCCTGCGCGGCCTGGCACAACACCGGCTTGCCCGGCCCGCAGCCCGCGTTCGTATTGCAGCTGCTGGCCACTCGTTCGTTCTAGAACCTACTCGCAATCAGCCGGTTCGGACTCGCACCCTTCACCAGAAGTCCGTGCCTCTTCGCCGACGTGGTGGACCAGCACAGCTTGCAGCTGGGCCAGGGTCACCGGCTTGCTGATGTAATCGTCCATGCCGGCTTCGAGGCAGCGCTCGCGATCGCCCGGCGACGCGTTCGCGGTCACGGCGACGATGGGCTGTCGCCAGCCGTCGTCGGCGTCGCGCTCGCGCCTGCGCACGACGCGGCTGGCCTCGAAGCCGTCCATGCCGGGCATCTGGCAATCCATCAGCACCAGGTCGTAACGCCGTTCGTCCAGCGCCTGCAGGACTTCGTGGCCGTTACCGGCTACATCGGCGCTGTAGCCGAGCCGCGCGAGTGCTTCGCACATGTAAACCAGGTTGACGTGGTTGTCTTCTGCCACCAGCACGTGGCCGCGGGCCCCGCCCTTGCGCAGAACCGGTGGCGGTAACTGCGCCATGGTCTGGTCCTCCGCCTCCCCTGCCAGGTCGTTGTCCTCCATTCCGGACTCGACCGGAATCTCGAACCAGAACGTCGAGCCCGTCCCGACGCGGCTGCGCACGCCGATGTCGCCGCCCATCAGTTCGACCAGTTCCCGGCAGATCGACAGGCCCAGGCCGGAGCCGCCGTAGCGCCGGCTGGTCGAATCGTCGACCTGCGAGAACGTCTTGAACAGGCGGTCCTGCCGGTCCTCAGGGATCCCGATGCCCGTGTCCGACACTTCGAAGCGCAATCGGGAGCGATCGCAGTCCCGATCCGCGAAATCCACCCGCACGTCGATGCGGCCCTCCGGCGTGAACTTCAGCGCGTTGCCGATCAGGTTGACCAGCAATTGCTGCAAGCGGGCGCAGTCGCAGCGGATCGTCTCCGGCAAACCGTCTGCGATTTCCTGCGCCAGGGCCAGGGAATGCTCCTGCGCCAGGGGGGCAAAGGAGGCGACGACGTCCGTGACCAACGGGACCAGCGGGCAGGTTACCGGAACCAGCCCCATCTTGCCGGCCTCGATCCGCGACAGGTCGAGCACGTCGTTGATCAGCTGCAGCAGATGCCGGCCGCTGGCCATGGACGCCCCGACGTATTCCCGCTGGCGGGCGTCGAGCGACGTGGTCAGGAGTAGTTCATTCATGCCGAGAACCCCGTTCAGCGGCGTCCTCAGCTCGTGGCTCATGGTCATCAGGAATCCGCTCTTGGCGCGGTTTGCCTGCTCGGCCAGCTTGGCCGCGCTGCGCAGCTCTTCCTGCGTGACCTTCATCTGCGATATGTTCTCGTGCGCCAGCAGCGCGTGAATCTGGCCCTTGATCACCACCGGCCGGGCCCGCAGCAGGAACCACCGCTCCTCCTCCGGACTGGGGCAGGGATACTCGAAATTCCACTGCGAAAGCGACCCGTCCAGGATGTCACGGAGCACGTCGGCGACCTCGCGGGCGCTGTCGCAGTCCCGCTGCGCCGACGCCTCGCAGACATCGAGGTAGTTCACGCCTTCGCTGACTTCCCGCCAGCCGATGCCGTTTTCCCTGGCAAAAGCTTTCCAGGCCCGGTTGGTCGCCACGATGCGGCCCTGCGGGTCGAGCAGGGCGATGTGCGCCGACAGCGCGTCCAGCGTGGCGCTGATCAGCGCCTCGCGTTCGGCCAGCTCACGGGTACGCTCCGTCACCCGCAATTCCAGCTGCGTGCGCGCCTCCTCCAGCGCAACCTCGTTGTGTTTGCGCGCCGTGATATCGCGCGAGATGGAGATGATGCCGGTAATGGCGCCGCTGCCGTCGACGATCGGCGTTTCACGGGCGTCGATCCAGATGCGCGAGCCGTCCTGCCGGCGATCCTCGTATTCGCCGAACCACTCGCCGCCGGCCAGCAGGTCGCGAATGCTCTTCCGCGTCTCGCGCCGCAGGTCGGGTTCGCTGTACCGGCTCTCCAGCGGGCGCCCGATCATTTCCGCCGCGGTCCAACCGAACTGGCGCGTGGCCTGCTCGTTCCAGTAGGTGACGAGGCCGGCCGCGTCGGTCACGATGATGGCGTCCCGTACGTTCGCCAGCATCAGGGCCGCCCGCGCCATCTCGCGGCGGCTGTGGTCGCCTTGGATCCACTCCTCGATCATTTCCGCGAGCGTCGCCAGCAGTGCGCGCTCCTCGTCCAGGAACACGTCGCCGGCCTGCGGCATGGGGCGCCTGCGGTAACCGACCTCGAGCGAACCCGGACCGTCCCCCGGAACGCTGAACGCGTGCACCAATTTCCACTCGGTGTCCTGGAACCCCTGGCTCTGCCAGCGCCGGTCACCCAGCGTCAGTCGCGCGACCGCCAGTTCGGGATACTGCAGCGCCGGCGGCAGCTGCTCGGTGATGCGGCGAAACCGCTCGTCCGGGTCAGAGCTGTCCTCGGCCAGCAGGCGCGCCGCACCGTGCAAAGCCTTCAGTTCCTTGACGCGTTCGCGGAGGTCGCGGACCAGTTGGGCCTGCTCGATTTCCATGCGCCGGCGCCGGCGCCGTTCGTCGCGGTCCCGGAGCGTCCGGGCCACCGCCAGGCCCAACCGGGTCAACCGGTCTTTGTGCAGAAAGTCGTCCATGCCGCTGCGGGTCAACTCGAAGGCGGCGCCCTCGTCGAGCGCCCCGGCGACCAGGATGAAGGGGATGTCGGAAAGGGCTTCATCCAGGACCCGCAACGCACCGCGCGCGTCGAACGCGGCCAGCTCGTAATCGGAGAGAATCAAGTCGGGGGTGGTCGCAAGCGCTGCGCGGAACGCGTCCTCGGACGTCACCCGCTCCCAGCTTATGCGGTAGGACGCTCGTTCGAGCGCGTCCGCCAGACGTTGCGCATCCTCCTGCCGATCCTCGACGATCAGCACCCTCAGGGACACGCCCGACAGGTGTTCGGCGACCGGCACTTCCATTGGCCTCGGCAGCATCGACAGAACTCCCTTTCCACCCGTAGCCCGCAGCAGCAGACCACGACCCGAATGATAGCATCCGCGAGCGCCGAATCGGCCGGAATCGCGCAGTTCCCTTCAAAGTCTGTCAGTTTTTACAGCTCCCCTCAATTCCTGACCATGGGCAGCTTCACGGCGCCGCATCGCGGCCACGCCGAAACTCCTGCTGCAGGCCGTGCGCGGGGCGCCGCTGCCCCGGCTGGTTGGACAGGAACTCCGCCACCTGCCGCAGCGGCGGATGGTATTCACAGACCGCGCGGAAGCTCGTCAGCAGCGGCACGGCCATCAAGGCGCCTGCGATGCCCCACAGCCAGCCCCAGACGATCACCGACAACAGGACCATCAGCGGATTGATGGACATATTGCGGCCAACGATGGCCGGCGTGATGAGCTGCCCTTCGAGCGTCGTCAGAACGATGAAGGTCCCCGGCACCAGCAGAGCCTCGCTCAGGGTCGGGAAATTCATCAGTCCGACCACCGTCAGCACCAGCGCCGAGACCACCGCGCCGAGGTAGGGCGCAAAATTGAACAGCCCCGCCATGGTGCCCCACAGCGCGGGGTTGGGCACGCCGAACAGCCACAGCGCAAGTGCGGTGACGCAGCCGAGGATGATGTTGATGATCGTTACGGTCGACAGATAGCGGGACAGCTCCGACTGGACCCGGCGCGCGATGGTGACGATCTGCCGCCGCTCGGTGAACGTTCGGCCGCAGCGGGTTGCCTTGCGCAGCAATTCGTCGCCGCTCACGAGCATGAAAAAAGTCAGAAATACCATGACCACCGCGGTGCCGATCAGCAGGGGAAGATTGCCGAGAAACTGTTCGATGACACCCGGACCGTGTACGACCACCGGCTGCGGCGCCTCGGCGTCGAACTCATCGTCGACATCCGTCAATCCCTCGACTTCCTGGGCCAGTTCCTTTATATCTTTCAGGTTCTCGCTGGCCTCCAGGATTTCTCCCTTCACCTGCCTCAGCGATTGGGGGGCTTCGCTCAACCACTCCTGAGCGGGCTCGGACAGCGTCGAGATCGCCAACCCGACGATCAGAACGATGACCGCCACGATCATTGCCGATGACAGCGCGCGCGGCACACCCCACCGCGCCAGGTTGCGCACGACCGGGAAGAACAGGATGCTGAGCAGTATGGATATCGTAATCGGGATCAGCAGTCCCGCAGCAAGATACAAGGTATAGGCCAAAGCCAATACGAACAGGCCGTTCAACGCCGCCGGCCGGCGGACCCAACGGGGGCGCCGGAGATACTCCCCCCGGCGTAGGCCGGGTTCTTCAGCCATGCGGGCCTCGCGCCAAAGGCGGCAGGTCCGCAGGCGGTCCGCGCCGCGGGTGGGCTCTGCCAAGCCCAAGCGCCGCGCCCGTGGAACGCACGCGGTGTACGAACTCCCATACCAGCAGAATGCTGTTGGCGAGCCGCATCAGGGTACGTTCCCTGGCGACCCGCCGCAGTGTCTGGCCATGGCCCGAGGCCCATACCAGACCGGCCGCGAATGACCACCCCAGGATTTCCGGGTTACCGATGCGGAAAAACCAAGCCCGCATTCGTCGCCGGATTTCCCGCGTTTCGCGCCGGAGGTGGCGCGCGCGCGTTGCGATGTCACGCACTTTGCGTCGCTGCCGCAGCCATCCCTCAGCCAATACCATCGGAATTCTCCGGGCCCGGAGCCCCGCGAAGTTGACGACGCGTTTCCGGCAGTTCCAGGTGAATGCTCAGCCGAGCCATCCAGCGCAGCAGCAGCCACGCGAACAGCAGGTGGAGCGCGCCAAGTCCCGCCAGCGAAATCCAGATCGACACACCGATCCCCAGCAGAGCCGTGACGGCGCCTGCCATCAAAAGGCCCCAGGCACCGAGCACAAAAACGGCCGCGAAGATTGCGAGGATCAGCATCAGCCCGAGGCTCAAGACCGCGAGCCTGGCTTCGGCCAGCGCCAATTCGGCAGTGGTCTTTACGCGTGAACCTGCCGCGGAGGCCCACCCCGCGGCGAGTTCAACTATATTCGCATCCCTCGGAACGCGGACTTCGGGCGCTGCGTCGTCTGCCCGCGCGGCGGGGGCTCCCTCAGCACTCATCTGCGCTCGTCCGCTCAGCTACGCATCAGGCGTGAGGCCAGGATTCCGGCGGCGAACGCGATGCCTGCAGCCGTCATGGGACGCGCCTTGATGAAGGACTCGAGACTGGCCAGTGAGTCTTCCACTTTTCCGGTGGCGGCTTCCTTCGTTTCGTGCAACTTCTGCTGCGCGCTCGTCGCCTCGCTGCGCACCCGGCGCTCCAGGGGTTCGGCGCGCGCCGCGGCGCTGTTGACGGCCTCGTGTGCGCGTTCCCGGGCCTTCTCGACCGTCGGCGTATCGCTGGCGGATCCTGCGGACGGGGTGGCTGGTTGCCGGGATTGGTTCGAATTGCTCATGTGTTACTCCTGCGTATGATTCACGATTCGGGTGTCGCGGGTTCGTCCCGGAGCAATTGCGAACACGGTGTACGGCACTCGCTGCGAGCGGCCCGCGCTAGATTAGATGCAGCATTCATGCCAAGTCAGCACGGGCGGATGACGCCGCCGGACATCATCGATGCCGTCGGCGGCGTCGACGCCCGCATCGGCCCATCGGGTACAAGTTTCAAATTCCTGTAATTTCTACCCCGCATTTGCGCGTCGGCCCTGCGCGATGGCCCGCATGGGGTTTTACGGAGCGCTACTGGCACGTTAGCTGCATGGAATTGACGACACCCGATCTGGGCCACAGGAGTAACCATGAGATTCCGGAAGATCGACGCATTGATGATGATTGGGGTGCTTGCCGCCAGCATGACCACGCGCCTCGTGCTCGAACGCGTCTGGGAGGAGACCACGGCGCGCCCGGCGCCAAAAAACCCGGCCTCGCCAGGCGTGACCTGGGGCGAAGCTCTGGTGTGGGGTGCGACGGCCGGACTGCTGGCGGGCCTCGCCAGGACCATCGCCCGACGCGGCGTCAGCGAACTCGATGCGAGGAACGGATAACGGCCCGGCCGACCCCGTGGCCAGGCCTGCCGTCAGACAGGCGTGCTCAGTTGGCGAGCCTGGCGGCCGTGGCCTCCACCTGAAACTGTTGTTGCAGCGATTGCGCGTCGGATAACTGCAGGTTCAGCTGCACCCGGTCCACCTCGCCACCGGCCAGGGTACCCGTATACCGTACCGCGCTCCGTCGGGATTGCCCGGCCGAATCGAGCCAGGCATAGGACAATTCGATGTCCGTCATCGGCACGTTGGTGCGGTTGCCGAACTCCACCCAGACGATGCCGTTGGCATCCAGTGCGGCACGCGTGGCGATGTACCGCGATGGATTCTGCGCCAGATCCAGTCGGACCAGTTCCGCCTGGGCCTTCTTGCCCGCCTCGGACTGCGATTCGGCGGCCGCCTGGAAATGTGCGATGGCCGGGTTGATGCGACCCGCATCCTGATCGATCCGGCCCAGTACGTAGTGCGCTTCGGCGGTCGGCAGTAATTGCAGGCTGCGCTCGAGATTCTGACGCGCAACTCGCGGGTTGCCCAGACGGTATTCGAGCTGCCCCTTACGCAGGTAGGGATAGAACAGCGCCTCATTGGCCCGTACGGCCCGCGAAAAGGTGTCCGCGGCCGCTCGATGCTGGTCCCGCATGGCCTGGATGTCACCCTGCATACTGATGAACAACGCTTCCCGAGGCTCGATCGCCAGCGCCTCGTCCAGCTTGCGCTGGGCGCGCTTCGGATCGTCTTCGGCCAGGGCCTTGCCGGCCTCGTCATAGGCCGCGTACGCGGGCTGCAGCTCTTTCAGGTACCGGATCTCCTCCTGGTATCGTGTACGATTCCGGTCGCCGCCCGGCGGCAGTTGCCGCGCCGTCTCGCGATTGCTTTGGACGCGTTCCTGCGAGGGTGGATGCGAGGCGAACAGTCCCGACAACCAGTCCTGCTCTCGATCCTTCGAGAGCTCCACAAAGGTTTCCTGCAGGTCCACCGCGCCCTGGGGGTCGTAACCTGCCGCCGACATGTAACGCATGCCGTACTCGTCGGCTTCGCGTTCGGCGTCGCGCCCGTAGCGCTGCATGATCAGCTGCATCCCCACCGTCGGCACCAGCATCGCCAGCTGTCGCGCCGTCTGGTTTTCTATCGTACTGCCCAGAACGACCATGCTGGCCACCGCGCCGACCTGTGCCAGCATACCGGTGGACTGCTGCTGGGCGCCGTGTGCCGCGTCGGCATGCACGATCTCGTGCGCCATGACCGCCGCCAGTTCGGCTTCGGAATCCAGCGCCGTCAGCAGGCCACGATTGACGACGATCTTGCCGCCCGGCAACGCCCAGGCATTGGGGCTGGAATTGTTCAGCACGCTGAACTCGAAATCGAAGGCGTCGGCGCGCGCCGCCTGCCGCGCCAGCCGATTGCCGACACTCTGCACGTAGCGGGTCAACTCCGGGTCGAGAATGAACTCGCCGCCCTGCGACTGCTTGAGCGGAACGTACATCTGGCTGCCGACCTGCTGTTCCCACTCGGTTCCGTAGATCTGGAATTCGCGTTCGCCGGTAACGGGGTTGACGCTACAGGCCGCCAGCAGCAGGGTAACCGCCAGCGTGGCGCCGAACCTGCCCGGTGTCGCCGATCGGAGACGCTGCTGCGCTCCGGTAGCGAATGCGCGGGCGCGCCGCCGGAAATCGCCTTCTCCTGGTTCCGGATCCATCGCTGCTTCACTCCTGACGATGACAAAAGCCAACGTACCTTTTATGCAGTTTCCGTGCCAGTACCCTCCGCATGGGTGGCGAATGGCGCCGCGGGCAAGAAACTTTCGGCACAGGACACAAGTGTCCTGTCCCACAAGGTTCTAGTGTTTCAGAGTTCACAGAATTCGCCAGTACAAGGCGCGGTTCGCAGGCAATATCTGGATATTGACAAGAAGCGCAACGCCGTAATGGTGGATTCTGTGATCTCCCGCAGGGCGCGGCCTGTAAGGCTTCTGGCGGCGTTGCGGCCCTTGGCAATGGAACGACCATTGCCTGCGGACCGCGCCTACCCAGAAGCCTTACAGGCCGCGCTGAAATGCTAGAAACTTGTGGGACAGGACACTAGCATGAAGGCGAAACCGGACCGCGGCCGATACCCGGCCGCGGCCGGCACCAACGGGAGCCCAACCATGTTCGACTGGATTCAACAGGACGCCATGCCGCAGTTGAGCGCGGCCCTGCAGGTAACCATCGCCGCGCTGCTGGGAGGCATCGTCGGGCTGGAGCGGGAACTGGCCAATCGGCCGGCCGGCCTGCGGACCCACGCCATGTTGGCTGGCGCCGCCGCGCTGCTGGTGCTGCTGACCGAAAACATCGTATTCGAAGTGCTCGCCGATACCGGCAGCAACACGCTGCGCGCCGACCCGCTGCGCATGGTCGAGGCGATCGTGGTGGGCGTGTCCTTTCTCGGTGCCGGGACCATCTTCCGCTCCGGCGAGCGGGGCATCGTCGGACTGACCACCGGCACCTCCCTGCTTCTGGTCGGCGGCATCGGCATCGCGGTGGCCGTGGGCCTGCTCTACCTGGCCGTCATCGTCACGGTGCTGGCGCTGTTGCTGTTGCGCGTGCTGGTGCGCTTCGAGAACAAATCGTAGGCGGCCACCGACGCCGGTGGCTCTGGTCACCCCGGTGGCGCAGCGACAAGGCTCTCGGTATACTGTATGTATGAACAGTACCCGACCGCCCCTGCGCGGACGCGGCGCCCGCGCCAACGTCCCGCACCGGTTCAGCCGCCAAACCGTGGAGGAGGATCCGCAGGCGCTGCCGGAGCCCGGCGCACCGGCCACGCAGGTGACCGCGATCCGCGCCCGTATGATCGTCACGCGCAACCGCTCGCCCGACATCGGCTTCAACCTCTCGGTCAATCCTTATCAAGGCTGCGAGCACGGCTGTGTGTATTGTTTCGCGCGCCCCAGCCACGCCTTTCACGACCTGTCGCCCGGCCTGGATTTCGAAACCCGCATTCTGGCCAAGACCAACGCCGTGGAACGCCTGCGCGCGGAACTCTCGGCACGCTCCTACGTGTGCGAACCGATTGCGATCGGCGTCAACACCGACGCCTGGCAGCCGGCCGAGCGCAGGCTGCGCATCACGCGCGGCCTGCTGGAGACCTGCCTGGCGTTCCGCCAGCCCGTGCTGCTGATTACCAAAAGCACGCTGATCCTGCGCGATCTCGACCTGCTGGCCGAACTGGCCGCGTTGCGGTTGGTGCGCGTTTCGGTCAGCGTGACGACGCTGGATGACGAGCTCAAGCGCCGGCTGGAACCGCGCACCGCCGGTCCCGGCGCCCGTCTCGCGGCGATCGCCCGACTTACCGCAGCGGGCGTGCCGGTCAGCGCGATGGTGGCGCCGGTCATCCCGCGCATCAACGACCACGAACTCGAAGCGATCCTGGCGGCCGCGGCCCGGCACGGCGCGCGCCACGCGTCCTACGTGCTGCTGCGCCTGCCGCTGGAGGTCGAACCCCTCTTCCGCGACTGGCTGGCGGTCCATTTTCCCGAGCGGGCTGCGGCGACCCTGCGCGCCATCGCATCCTGTCACGGCGGCAAGGCCTACGATGCCACCTTTCACAGCCGCATGCGGGGACGCGGCGTCCTGGCGGAACTGATCGCGCAGCGCTTCACGGTGGCGCGCCGGCGGCACGGTCTGGACGCCCCGCTCGCGCCGCTCGACACGCAGCAGTTTCGCCCGCTGTCCGATCGACAACCCGAGCTGTTCTGACGCGAGTTGCGCGCGGTTGATCGCGGCCGGAGTTCCCGGCCGCGCAAATCTGTTAGAATTCGCGCCCGACAACATCGCATCGCGTGCCGCGCACGACCTCGTGCCGCGGCGCGCGCCACAACCCGGAGCAGCGCGTGGAAAGCCTCGACATTCAGGATGCCATTTCCGACAGGATCGTAGCCGTCGCCAACGAATTGGCGGAAACCTACCCCGATGCGGACCCCTGGGACATCGCCGACGGCGTGTTGTCCGGCGCCGTGCACTGGTGGTTGTACGCCAATGCGCCCTGCGGCGACGCGAACTGCGAGAATTGCGAGGACGTGCAGACCGCCGAACTGCGGATGAAGACCCTGCACAAGCTGGTCACGGATCTGGCCGAAACCAGCGAGTACTATCACTCGCCCAACGACGCCAACGTCGCGCGGGCCTGAACTTCTCGAACCGGGTGACGGCGGGGTCGCCCTCAGCCCTGCGGCCGGTCCGGGTTCGAACCGAGTGGGGGTCCCACGCCGACGTCTAGCGCCTCTTCCGCTTCGCGCACTCCGTACGCCGCCGCTTCCTCGATCCAGAAGGTCCGCTGCTGGTCCCAGTAAGCGCTTCGTTGCGCCTCGGTGAGGCGACCGCCCGGCGACGCCCGCAGCAATTGATAGTACTCAGGCGCCGCCGCATGACCGCCGTCGACGGCCCGTGACAACCAGTGCAGCGCCCGGCCGGTGTCGAGCGGCACTCCGTCGGCGGCCGCCAACATCATCGC
>Ga0075327_1000242_pt1 | contig 14283 bp, 11 predicted proteins | sample MayberrySE_Catta_2_FD_120056 | JGI IMG/M metagenome (GOLD analysis project Ga0075327, IMG submission 120056) | Natural and restored wetland microbial communities from the San Francisco Bay, California, USA, that impact long-term carbon... | ecosystem: Environmental > Terrestrial > Soil >...
GATCGGCGGTGAAGCCCCAGCCGAGCGTCCCCGCGTAGCTGAAGAGGCCGACGCCGAGCCCCTGGTTGGGCTGGAGGTTCACGACGGGGTAACAGCGCTCCATGCGGGCGCCGAGCAGGTAGAGCGGCAGCTGCGGCCCCGGCACGTTCGTCACGACGAGGTTGTACGGCCGGCCCCGGGAGGACGTCCGCACCGCGAGCGAGAGCAGCGTCGCGCTCGTCCACTCCGACACGGCGGCCAGCACCTCGGCGCCCATCGCCTGTCGCGAGCGCTTGAGCCGCTCCATGGTCGCGCGCACGCGCTCGAGGCGTGCCAGGGGATCGGGCTCGTCGACGGGCAGCTCGGCCATCAGGAGCGCGATGCGGTTGCCGAGCGTGCCCCGCTCGTCGCGGCTCCGGAGGCTCACGGGCACGTTCGCGCGGATGCGGAGGCGGTCCACGTCGAGGCGGCGGAGCGCGAGGAAGCGGCGGAGCGCGCCGGCCACGGTCGCGAGCACCACGTCGTTCACGGTGCCGCCGAGCCGGTCCTTCACCGCGCGCACGCGCGAGAGCGCGAGGTCGCGCCAGTCGATGCGGCGGTGCGGCCCGAGCGGCTGGTTGAGCGGCGTGTCCGAGGCCGGGTGGAAGGCGGCGCCGAGCGTCTCGCCGAGCGCGGCCACGCTCTCGCGCAGGCGCTCGGCCGCGTCGCGCGGGGTGCGCAGCGCCGCCGGCGTGCGGCCGAGCGCGGTCGTCCAGCTCGTGACGCGGCGCCCGATCTCGCCGGCCACGAGGTCGAGCGCGCCCGGCACGGGCCGCGGCTCGAAGGGCGGGCTCGGCTCGGGCTCGGCGTCGGGATCGGGCGCGAGCAGGATCGCCATCAGGTCGACGCCCGCGACGCCGTCGATCATGCAGTGGTGGACCTTGTTCACGATCGCGAAGCGCTTGCCGCCCTCGAGGCCCTCGGCGACCCAGAACTCCCAGAGCGGGCGCGCGCGGTCGAGCGGCTGCGAGATCAGCCGGCCGACCAGCCGCTTCAGCTGACGCTCGTCGCCCGGCCGCGGCAGCGCGGTGTGGCGCACGTGGTACTCGATCTGGAAGTGCGGATCGTCCACCCACACCGGGTGGTTCTCGAGCGGGATCCAGGCGAGGCGCTGCCGGTAGCGCGGCAGGCGGTGGAGCCGCGAGGCGACGTAGGCGCGCACGCGCGCGATGTCGACGCCGCCGTCGGGCCGGGCGAGCGGCCCCGCCTCGAAGACGGTGACGGCGGCGATGTGCTGCGGCTCGTTCGGGCGCTCGAGGTCGAGGAAGACGCTGTCCTCGACGCCGAGCCGCTCGTACGCCTCCGCCATGCCCGCACGATAGCCCCGCGGCGGCGGAAACCGGAAGCGCCGGCTCAGTCGGCCGGGAAGAGCGGCAGCTCGGCCTCGCGCGGCGGTGCCAGGCAGGCCGGGTCGTCGTTCCGGACGTCGTTCACGCGGGTGTCCACGGGCCGCGCCACGAGGCTCGCGCCGAGAGTCTCGGGCAGGGCCGCGAGGAGCCGCGCCGGGTCGTCCGCCCCGCGCTCCAGCCAGGCGGCGTAGCCCGCGGGATCGACGATCAGCGGCATCCGATCGTGGAGCGGGGCCACGGCGCCGCGCGCCGGGCGCGTCAGCACGGTGAACGAGTCCACCGCCTCGCCGCCCGGCCCGAGCCAGCGCGCGTAGAGGCCGGCGAGCGCGAACAGCCCGCCCCCCGGCAGCGTGAGGTGATGCGGCCGGCGGCGCGTCAGGTGATGTGGCCGGCGCTGGCCCGCCCGGCCCTGCCACTCGTAGAAGCCGTCGGCCGGCACCAGGCAGCGGCGGCGGCGGAGCGCGTCGCGGAACGCCGGCCGCTCCGCCACGCTCTCGACGCGCGCGTTGATCCTGCGCGCGGCGCCCGACGCGTCCTTCGCCCAGGGCGGGACGAGCCCCCAGCGCCGCCACTCGAGCACGCGCTCGCCCGTGGAGCGCGTCCGCACCACCGGGGCCTCCTGGGTCGGAGCGACGTTGAAACGGGGCGCGAGCGCGGGGAGCGAGCCGAGCCCGAAGTGCTCGGCCACCTCCGCCGCCGAGCGCGTGAGCGTGAAGCGCCCGCACATGGCTCCCGCAGCCTAGCCATGCCTTCCGCGGCCTGGCGACCGCGCGCGCCGGCCGCGCCCTTTCCACGATTTGGGAAAACGCGTTCTCCCCGGCGCCTCGCCCCGCGCCGGCAGCGCGAGCGCATCCGCGCCCGCGAGCGCGCGCGCCTCGCGCGCTTCCGGGCGCGGGGTCGCGGACGCTCCACGCTGCGCACGGATCTTGCATCGAAGTGCCGCGGGCTCGTGCGTCCGGGGCGCGGCCCACGATGCCCTTCACGCGCTGGGAGTCCGATGCGAACGCCGTCCACGCTGCTGCTGATCCTCCCCGTCTTCGCGCTCGCCTGCGGAGGCACCACGAGCGGCGGGGTCTACCGCACGCCGATGGTCGAGCGCGGCGCGTGCGCCACCATCCTGATGCCGGGCGAGACCGTGCCCATGCAGGAGCCGGGCGAGACGCCGGGCTGTCCGGGCGGCTACGCCTCGATCGCGGGCGGCGGCGTGGTCGAGGAAGGCGAGAAGACCACGAAGAGCGAGCCGCATCCCGCGGTGAAGGTGGCGACGGCGCCCTTCGTCATCCTGCTCTTCCCGTTCAAGGCGCTCGTCGTCGGCGCGGAGAAGCTCGGCGACCTCGTGAAGGACGGCGACGAGGTGCCGATGGATCCGCGGCTCCGCAGCAAGCAGGCCACCGTCGCGAAGGTGGATCCGCAGACGGCGCACGAGCGCGAGCAGCTCGGCGCCCTCGAGCGCGAGCTCGCGCAGCGCGGCGGCCAGGTGACCTCGCGCTCGAGCGGACCCGTGAGCTCGCATGCGAGCGGTCGCGGGTCGAGCGGCGGGACGGCGTCGGCCGTCGCACCCGGAGCGAGCGCGCCGCAGGCGGCGGCCCGGCCGCGCCTTCGCATCGCCGACGAGCTCGCGGCGCTCCGCGCGGGCGCGGCCCCCGCGCCCGCCCCGAGCACGGAAGCGGGCGCCCCGCCCGCTCCCGTCGAGAGCGCGCTCGTGCGCGCCCCGGCGCCCTCCGTCCCCGCGGACCGCATGCTCGACCGCGACGCCGACGGCCGCCCCGACCACTGGATCTTCCTCACCAACGGCTAGGTCGCGCGCGAGCAGTTCGACGACGACGGCGACGGCCGGCCCGACCGCAGCGTCTGGCGCGATCCGGTGACCGGCCAGGAGCAGCGCGTCGAGGTGGACGAGAACGGCGACGGGCGCGTCGACGTCGTCTCCGAGTACAAGGACGGGCAGCTCGCGCGCGTGCGGCGCGATACGAACTTCGACGGCGCGCCCGACGTCTGGAGCTTCTACCGCGCGGGCCGTCTCATGCGCGAGGAAGCGGACCCGGACGGGGACGGCTTCCGCAACCGCGTCGCGCTCTACGAGAACGGGCGCCTCACGAGCGAGCGCGAGGACCGCGACGGCGACGGCCGCGTGGACCGCGTCACGCGCTACGACGCCGAGGAGCGCGTGGCGCAGCGCGACGAGGACCAGGATGGCGACGGCCTCGTCGACGCGCGCGCCTTCTACGAGGCGGGGAGGCTCGTCCGCCGCGAGCTGGTGAACGAGACGCAGGGTGACGCGATCCTCGAGGAGGAGGATCTGTCGAGCGCGGCGTGGTCCGCCAGCGAAGGCGGAGCGGCCCGCTGATGCCGCGGACCCTCGGACAGGCGGCCGGCTTCCTGCTCGGCTTCTGGCTGGCGACGGCGCTGCTGCTCCCGATCGGCGCGCCCTGGGCGTGGGCGGAGGACCCGGGCCTCGCGCTGCTCGAGAGCCGCCTCCACCTCGCGGTGAACGACTTTCGCCGCGAGGCGCACCTGATTGCGCTCGAGCGGCGCCCCGCGCTCGACCGCGTGGCGCGCGCGCACAGCGCGGACATGGCGCGGCGCGGCTTCTTCTCGCACGAGTCGCCCGAGGGCCGCGACTGGGTCGACCGGCTCGCCGCCGCCGACGTCTCCGGCTTCACGATGGCCGCCGAGAACGTGGCGCAGACGAACCGCAGCGAGCCGAACCGCGAGATCCTCGAGGGCTGGAAGCAGTCGCCGGCGCACCGCGAGAACCTGCTCTCGCGCCCGATGAACGCCACCGGCATCGGCATCGCCCGTGCCGCCGACGGCCGCCTCTTCTACACGCAGCTCTACCTGCACTTCCCGAGGTGAGGCTTCAGCGAGCGAACGTGGCGGTGACGCGGCGGTCGTCCCAGTAGAGGTCGAGCTCGCGCGCGAGGTCGAAGTTCGGCGGCAGCGAGACGTAGCCGAGCACGACCTCACCCGCGGCGAGCGGGCCGAGCCGCCCCTGGAGGACGCCGAGCTGGCGCGGATCGGTGGCGTCGGGCTGGTAGCTGAGATGCGCCTGCAGGAACGTGAAGCTCGCCCAGAACTCCTCCGCCTGGACCGAGCGCGCGGCGAAGAGCAGCACGCCGCCCGCCGGCAGCCCGCCGCGCGCCGCCCACGCCTCGCGGAGCAGCTCGTCGAACGCGCTGGAGTGCGCGAACGCGACCTCGAACACGCCCTGCCCGTTCGCCGTCTCGCGCGCGAGCCGCGCCGGCGTGCGCTCCTGCGAGAGCTCGACGATCTGGAGCAGGTCGCGGAGCTCGTCCTCGCCGAGGCCGAGCGGGAGCGGCCCGCTCGCGGCGCCGGCGCGCGGAGGCTCCGCGGCCTGCGGCGCGATCGCGCCGCCCGGGCCGGGCGGGGGCGCGTCGAGCTCGCGCACCTGTCGCGCGGGGTCGATCACGTTGTACGGGTTGTTCGGGCTGTGGCGCTCGTTCCAGACCTTCCACGTGTACGGCGTCGGCAGATACTCCGGCCGGATCGGCGGCACGTCCTGCGCGTCCACCGCCTTCGCGCCGCGGCACGGGATCTGCCGTACCTCCTGGACGACGTAGATGCTGCCGTCCGGACACACGCCGGTGTAGGCTGCGTGCGCGGAGCCGCTCGCCAACAGCGCGGACGCCGCGCACACGAAGAGCGGGGAGAACGGGAGACGCCGCATCGGGAGCATCCGCAACAATGCGCGATTCTACGCGAACGCGCGCGACCGAATCAATGGGAACGACGCTGGCCCGCGGGACGCCGGCGGCCGCCGCGTGCGCTTCGCGAGCGCGCGCTCCGCGCTCGCGGCCGTGTTGCCGACGAGCTGCGCGCGCCCGCGCTCGCAGCGGCGAAGCGCAGCAGCGCGCGCCGCTCGCGCTCGCCGAGCGGGCGCGCGCGGCCGCTCGGCAGCTCCCCGAGCCGGAGCGGCCCCATCCGCACGCGCACGAGCCGGCGCACGGGGTGCCCGAGCGCGCGGAGCGCGCGCCGGATCTGGCGCTTGCGCCCCTCGCGGAGCGTCAGCACCAGGCGCGTCGCGCCGCGCGCGCGATCGTGGCCCACCACGCGCACGCGGCAGGGGCGCGTCGCGCCGTCCTCGAGCTCGACGCCCCGCGCGAGCCGCCGGGCCGTGTCGGGGGCGACCTCGCCCCACGCCTCGACGTGGTACTCGCGCTCGCAGCCGTGCGAGGGATGGAGGAGCGCCTGTGCGAGCGCGCCGTCGTTCGTGAGGAGCAGCAGGCCCTCGGAGTCGAGGTCGAGGCGGCCGACCGGATAGAGGCGCGTGCGGCGCGCCGCGGCCGGCAGCAGCTCGAGCACGGTGCGCCGCCCGCTCTCGCCGGCCCACGGGTCCGCGGTCGTGGTCAGCACGTTCTTCGGCTTGTGGAGCAGCCAGTAGCTCTTCGGCTCGGCCGCAAGCCGCCGGCCGTCGACGCGCACGTCGTCCTGCGCCGGGTCGGCGCTCTCGCCGAGCGCCGCGACGCGCCCGTTCACGCGCACGCGCCCGGCGCGGATCCAGTCCTCGGCCGCGCGCCGCGAGGCCAGGCCCGCGTCGGCGAGGAGCTTCTGGAGACGCACGCGCACGGAGGACTCCCTCGCTTCGCGCGGCTTTCGCACCGCCGGAACGAGCCTGGTGGGCGCCGGCCGGACGAAGCCTAGTGGAGCTCGGCGGCGGGCTCCGTCTCGGCGCCCTCGGCTTCGTCCCCGGGCTCGCCCGCGCCCGCGCCGGCCGCGCTCGCCGGCGGCGGCGGCCCGGGCTCGTCCGCGCCCGGCGCGAGCAGCTCCTCCATCTCGCGGAGCGTCGGCAGGTCGTCGAGGCGGCCGAGGCCGAACACCTCGAGGAAGCGGCGCGTGGTCGCGTAGAGCATCGGGCGCCCGGGCACCTCGCGGTGGCCGGCGATCCGGAGCAGCTGCCGGTCGAGCAGGCTCTTCAGCACGGCGTCCACCTCGACGCCGCGCACCGCCTCGATCTCCGCCCGCGTGACGGGCTGGCGGTACGCCACCACGGCGAGCGTCTCGAGCGCAGCGCGCGAGAGGCGCAGCGGCCGCTCGCGGTGGAGGAGCCGCAGGTACGAGGCGTACTCCGCGCGCGTGCGCAGCTGGTAGCCGCCCGCCACCTCCCAGATCTCGAAGGCCCGCCCCTGCTCCTCGTACTCCCGGCCGAGCTCGGCGAGCAGCGCGCGCGCGTCCTCCGTCTCGAGGCCCGGCACGATCTCCGCGATCTTCTGCGCCGTCACGGGCTCCGGGGCGCCCAGCACGAGCGCCTCGACGATCCGCTTCTGCCCTTCCCTATCCATGGCTTCCGCTCCGTGTTCGAGGGATCAGGTGATCTCGGCGACGGCGGCGGTCCACTCGTCGGCGCCCGGGCCCTCGGCGCGGCGCAGCCGGATCGGCCCCGCCGGCACGCCGTCATCGTCGAGGCCCTGGTAGACGCGGAGCGCGGCGAGCCGCACCAGCTCGAGGATCGCGAGGAAGGTCGCGATCAGCAGCGCGCGGCTCCGCGCGCGCTCGGGCTCGAGCTCGAAGATCCGCTCGAACTCGATCGACTCGCAGCGCGCGAGCGCCTCCATCACGGCCAGCATGCGGTCGCGCACGTGGATGGGCTCGGCCGTGACCTCGTGCCGGCCGCTGCCCGTCGAGCGTGCGAGCACGCGCCGGAACGCCTCGAGCAGAGCCACCAGCGAGACCGCGAGCGGCCGCTCCTCCTCGGACGGCGGCTCGAGCTCGGGCGTGCGTGCGGCGAACACGTCGCGGCCCTCGAGCGAGCGCTCGCCGAGCTGCTCGGCGGCCTCCTTGTAGCGCTGGTACTCGAGGAGGCGCGCCACCAGCTCCGCACGCGGATCCGGCCCCTCGTCCTCCTCGCCCGCGCCCTCGGGCGGCAGCAGCATCCGCGACTTGATCCAGGCGAGCGTCGCCGCCATCAGCAGGTACTCGCCCGCCACGTCGAGGTCGAGCTCGTGCATGAGCCCGACGTACTCGGTGTACTGCGCCGCGATCTCCGCGATCGGGATGTCGGTGATGTCCACCTCGGCGAGCTTGATGAGGTGGAGCAGCAGGTCGAGCGGCCCCTCGAAGGCCTGCAGCTTGATCGCGCATGCGTTCGCGGCGCTGACGCCGTCGGGACGCAGCTCGGCGCCCATCGTTCCGGGGCTGGTCATGCACTCTCCGCGGAGGACGCGGGGGGTGGGCGCAACATAGCGGTCTCGCGCGGGATCGCTCGCAAGTCCGCTACTTCGCGCGTCCTCGTGCGGCGGAGCGGCGGCGGCGGGGATCCTGGACGAACGCGAGCGCCTGCTCACGGTCCGAGACCTCTCCGTCGAGGACGGCCCGGCGGAGCGCCGCGAGCGCGCGGCCGAGCGCGGGGCCCGCGAAGCCGAGTGCGACGAGATCGCTGCCGTCGAGGGGCAGCGCGCGCGCACGATCCTCGGCGGCGAAGCGGAGGATCCGCCGCCGCACGCCGGCCGAGGCCAGCGCGGCGAGCGCGACGAGCTCCTCGGCGGGCAGCCCGCGCAGGCGCGCGTCGTCGTTGCCACGGCTCGCCGGCCGCTCGAGCGCCCGCGCGAGGCGCCGGGCGTGTGCCGGAAACGCGAGCACGCGCGCGGCGGGCCGCCCGGAGACGACGAGGCGCGCGAGCGCGCGCCGCCGCCGCGCCGGCGGCTCGGGCGCGAGCCAGCAGAGGAGGCCCGCGAGGAGCGGGTCGGGCGCGAGCCCGGGCGGCGGCGCCGCGAGCAGGCGCCCGAGCCAGCGGAGCGCCGCGCGGGGCACGCCGAGCCCGGGCACGAGCGCGTCGAGCACGCGCCAGCGCGCGAGGCGCGCGAGCACCTCGCCCGGGTCGGCCTGCGCGTCCGCGAAGCTCCGCCCGAGCTCCGCGCGGAAGCGCTCGCCCGAGACCGCCGCAAAGGCGCCCGCCGCGAGCGCGGCCCGGAGCGCGGCGCGGGTCTCGCGCTCGAGCGCGAAGCCGAGGCGCACCGCGAAGCGCGCGGCGCGGAACGCGCGCGTCGGGTCGTCGTGGAAGCTCTGCGCGTGGAGGACGCGGAGCGTGCGCGCGGCGAGATCGCGGCGCCCGCCGGCCGGGTCGACGAGCGCCGCCCGTCCCGTGCGCGCCACCGCGTTCAGGGGCACGGCGAGCGCGTTCACGCTGAAGTCGCGGCGCCAGAGGTCCTCCTCGAGCGTGCCGGGCCGCACCTCCGGGAGCGCGCCGTTCGCGGCGTACGTCTCCGCGCGCGCCTGCGCGAGATCCACCACGCCGGCCGCTGCATGGACGCTCACCGTGCCGAAGCGCTCGTGCGCGACGATGCGCTCCTCCGCCGACACGGCCGCGCGCGCCAGCTTCGCGGCGGCCTCTCCGCCCCGGTCCTCCACGAGGAGGTCGACGTCGAGGAGCGGCCGGCCGAGCAGCAGGTCCCGCACGGGGCCGCCGACGAGGTGCACGCCGAGCGCGAGACGCTCGCCCGCCGCGCACAGGCGCTCCACCAGGGGGCGCAGCCCGGGCGGTAGCGCGCGCAGCGCGGCCGCCGCGTCGGCGCGTTTCATCGCCGGCCGCTGCCGCGCTCGCCTTTGGCTCGCTGCGCGGGACGTTGCGCGTCGCTTGGCCCGACTCCCCGGCCCTTGCCCCGCGGATGATGGGCGTCGACCAGCTCGCGGAGCCGGCCGCGGCTCACGTGCGTGTAGATCTGCGTGGTGGCGAGGTCGGCGTGGCCGAGCATCGCCTGCACGGAGCGCAGATCGGCGCCGCCCTCGAGCAGGTCGGTCGCGAAGGCGTGGCGCAGTACGTGTGGCGAGACGCGCTCCTTCGGCAGGCCCGCCTTCACCGCGAGCTGGCGCAGGCGCTCGAAGAAGTTCTGCCGCGTCATCGCCGCGCCGCGGCGCGAGAGGAAGAGCGCCTCGGAGGGCCGCTTCGCGGCGCGCGCGAGCGCGGGCCGCCCGGCCTCGAGGTACTTCGCCACCGCTGCGAGCGCCGGCTCGCCGAGCGGTACGATCCGCTCGCGCCGGCCCTTGCCGAAGACGCGCAGCAGCCCCGCCCGCGCGTCGAGCCCGGAGCGCGGCAGCGCGACGAGCTCCGAGACGCGGAGCCCCGCGCCGTAGAGCACCTCGAGCATGGCGCGGTCGCGGAGCGCGAGCGGCGCGTCGCCCTCCGCGGCCGCGAGCAGGGCCGCGCTCTCGTCGGGGCGCAGCAGCTTCGGAAGCGGCCGGCCGAGCCGCGGCGCGAAGGCGCCGTCGCAGGGGTCTCTCGCGAGGCGGCCGCTCGCGAGCAGGAAGCGCGCGAAGCGCCGCACCGCCACGAGCATGCGGGCGCGGCTCCGCGGCGCGAGCCCCTCGGCGGCGAGCGCCTCGAGGAAGCCCGTCACGTGCCGGCGCTCGAGCGCGCCCGCGTCGCGTGCGCCCGCTCCCGCCGCGTAGCGGGCGAAGCGGCCGAGGTCCCGCGCGTAGGCCTCGAGCGTGCGCGGCGAGAGGCCGCGTTCGACGGCCCCGTGCGAGAGGAACGCGTCGAGGGCGGCGTCGAAGGTCGCGTTCACGCGGCGGCCTCTCCGCCCCGCGCCGCGGCGACGAGCGCAGCGCGGAGCGTCACGATCGCGGCGGGATCCGTGAGCCGCTTCTGCCCGGCCGTCTTCACGTAGAACGTGTCCGCCACCTGGTCGAGCACCGTCGTCGCCTTCGAGACGAAGATCTCGAGGCCGTGGTCGGACAGCGTGCGCGTCAGGTCGTAGAGCAGCCCGAGCCGGTCGTCGGCCGTGACGTCCACGACGGTGTAGAAGTCCGAGACGTCGTTGCGGATCCAGACCAGCGGCGGCGAGGCGAGCGGCGGGCGCGCGCCTCCGACCGGCCGGCGGCGCTGCGCCAGCAGCTCGCCCACCGCGAGCTGCTTCGCGAGCACCCCATCGAGCACCTGCCCGAGCCGCTCCCAGCGCAGCCGCCGGTCCTCCTCGGAGCCCGGCGGCGTCGTCACGCGATAGATCTCGAGCGCGAGGCCGGTGCGCGTGGTGTAGACGTGGGAGCCGATGATGTTGATGCCCGTCGCCGTGAGCGAGCCCGCCACGTTCGCGAAGAGGCCGTGCTGGTCCGCGGTCCAGAGGATGAACTCGGAGAGCTCGCTGCGGAGCTCGCGCACCGCGCTCGCGAAGCGCCGCTCGGGGCCGAGCGAGAACAGCACGAGGCCGTGCCGTGCGATCTGCCGCGGCGCATGAGAGACGAAGTAGCGCTGCGGCATCATCTCGAAAAACTGGTCGATGCGGCTCTCGGCGGCGCCGAGCGCGCGGAGCTCGGCGCGCGCCGCCTCCTTGCGGCGCTCCACGCGCGCGTGCGCGAGCTCGGCGGCGCGCTCGGGGTCGTCGTCGCCGCTCTCCAGGAACTCGGAGGTGCGCTCGAAGAGCTCGCGCAGCAGCTCGCCGCGCCACTCGGTCCAGGCGGTGCTCGAGGAGGCGCGCGTGTCCGCGAAGGTGGCGAGGTAGAGGCTGTGGAGGTTCTGGCGATCTCCGCATACGCGCGCGAACTCGACGATCACCTTCGGGTCCGAGAGGTCGCGGCGCTGCGCCACGTGCGACATGGTGAGGTGGTGGCGGACCAGGAACAGCACGCGCTCCCGGCGCTCGGCGGCGAGCCCGAGGCGCTCGAGCAGCTGGCGCGCGAGTTCGACGCCGACCGTCGAGTGGTCGCCGCGGTGGCCCTTGCCGATGTCGTGCAGCAGGCAGCCGAGGTAGAGCGCGGGAAGGTCGGCTGCGCTCCGCACGAGCTCCGTGAGCTCCGGCAGCGAGCGCTCGTACTTCCCCTTCCAGAGCCGGCGCAGCTCCTCGACGAGGAAGATGGAGTGCACGTCGACGGTGTACGTGTGGTAGATCACGTGCTGCCAGCGGCAGACGATGTGGTCCCACTCGGGCAGATAGCGGCCGAGGAGCCCCGTCTCGTTCATCGCCATGAGCGTCCGCATCACGCGGTGCGGCGAGGCGAGGATGCGGAGGAAGGCGGCCGCGGCCTCGGCGTCGCGCCGGAAGGCGTCGTCCACGAGGCCGAGGTTCTCGCGCACGAAGCGGCGGGCGGCGCGGGAGAGCGGCACCTGCTCGTCCTGGGCGACCGCGAAGGCGAGCAGCAGGCGCACGGGTCGCTCGCGCAGGTGCGCCGCGTGCGGGATCTCGAGGTGGTCCGGGGTGCGGCGGAAGCCCTCCTCGACGGCGACCGTCTGGACGGGCGCCGCGGGCGGCCGCGCGCGCGCGAGGCACTGCTCGAGCACGATCTCCGACAGGTTCTGCACGACGCGCGCGTGGCGGTAGTAGTCGCGCATGAAGCGCTCCACGGGCAGCCCGACGTCGTCGTCGGGGTAGCCGAAGGCGCGCGCGATGCGCTCCTGGAGCTCGAAGCTCATCTGGTCGAGCTTGCGGCCCGCCTCGAGGTGGAGCTGGTTGCGCGTCCGCCACAGGAAGTCGAGCGCACCGGCGAGCTCGCCGGCCTCGCTCTCGGTGAGGAGCCCCGCGTGGAGGAAGTCGCCGACCTCGCGGACGAGCGGCTCGGCGGCGCGCGCCGCCCAGTAGGCCGTGTGGTAGTCGCGGAGCCCGCCCGCCCCCTCCTTCAGGTTCGGCTGGAGCAGGTAGAGCGACTCGCCGAAGCGCGCGCGGCGCCGCTCCATGGCGGCGCGCTGCCCTTCGATGAAGGCCGCCACGTCCGGGATGAGCCGCTCGCGCACGGCGCGCCCGAGCGCGTGGAAGAGGCCCGCGTCGCCGGCCAGGAAGCGCGCGCCGAGCAGCGTCGTGCAGGCCGTCTCGTCGCGCTGGCCGAGCTCGATGCACTCCTCGATGCTGCGGAGCGCCGAGCCGAGCGCGACGTTCGCGTCCCAGAGCGCGTACTGGATGATCTCGAGCGCGCGCCGCGCGAACGAGCTCGCCTCCTCGTCCGGGGCGAGGAACAGCAGGTCGACGTCGGAGGCGATCGACATCTCGCGCCGCGCGTAGCCGCCCACCGCGAGCACGGCGAAACGCGCGGGCGCGTCGAGCCCCTCGGCCGCGTGGTGGCTCGTCTCGGCCACCTCGTAGAGGCGCCGGAGCAGCCGGTCGTGCGCGTCCGAGTTCGCGGTGTTGACCACGCTGCCGGGGGCGCCCGCGGCCTGGAGCGCCGCCAGGTGCGTGCGGACGCCCGCCAGGTAGCTCCGCACCGACGCGCCGAGCGGCGCTTCCGGCGCGGGTCCGGCGGAGGGCACGAAGGCGTCGATCGAGGGCGGGACGCTCGGCTCCGGGCTCGTCACGGCTCCCTCGCGGCCAGCACCTGCCCGCTCTCGCTGCGGTAGCGGGCCAGCCCGCGCGCGAGGTGCTCCGCGACCACCGAGCGGTACCAGCGGCTGCGCAGCCTCCGCGCCTCCTCGCGGTGCGTCAGGAAGCCGACCTCGACCAGGATCGAGGGCGCGCCCGACAGGAAGAGCACGTGGAAGGGCCCCTGCTTCACGCCGAGGTTCGTGACCTTGCCGAACGCGCCGCGCACGCCGTCGATCAGCTCGCCGTGCACGGCATGCGCGAGCGTCGCCGACTGCATGCCGACCTCCGAGATGCGGAGCCCCGCCACGGCGCGCTGGAGCGGGTCGAGCGCGTTCGCGGGCACGCCGTTCTCGCGCGCCGCGACGCGGAGCGTGTGGCGCTCGTGCGTACGGTCGAGGTAGTAGGTCTCGATGCCGTGCGCGCTCTTGCGCGGCGCCGCGTTCACGTGGATCGAGACGAAGACGTCCCCGCCCGAGCCCTCGGCGAGCGCGGTCCGCTCCTCGAGGCTGAGCGTCGCGTCGCGCCGGCGCGTCATCACGACGCGAAAGCCGCGCGCCACGAGGCGCTCCTCGAGGTCGAGCGCCACGGCGAGCGTCACGTCCTTCTCGCGGAGGCCGCCCGCGCCGATCGCGCCGGGATCGCTGCCGCCGTGGCCCGCGTCGATCACCACGGTGTGGACGCCGCGAAGGGTCGGCGGCAGGCGGCCGGCGGGGGCCGGCGCGGGGGCGTGCGCCGCGGGCGCCTGGCTCCGCGGCGTGGCGGCGACGGGCGGCGCGGGCGCCGGCCGCCCGCGCGTGCCGTAGACGTCGATCAGCACGCGGTGCGGGTTCGTGAGCGTCCGGACGCGATGGCGGTCGTAGCGCTGGAGGTCGATCACGATGCGCGCCTGGTCGCTCGTGAACTGCCCCACGCGCACGCCCGTCAGCAGGCCGTCGCCGACCGGGATGGGCGCGTCGAGGTGACGGCCCACCCAGATCTTCGGCAGGTCGAGGTAGAGGCGCTCCGGGCGCTCCGCGGCCGGATCCGCCGCGAGGCGGCGCACCTCGATCCGGGTGGGATGCGCGAGCTCGATCGCGACCCGCGTGAACTCGGGATACGACCAGTGCTGGATCTTGCGCACCTCGGGCGGCCGGTCGGCGCCAGCCAGCAGCGTGGCGAGCGCCCCCAGAGCCGCGAGCGAGCGCCGCGCGCGCCTCACGTCCCCCCCTTCCCGGCGAGACGTTCGCGGAGTCGCGCGAGCAGCGCGAGGGCCTCGAGCGGGGTGGTGTGCTCCGGGTCGGCCTCGCGGAGCGCGGCCAGCACCTCGGCCTCCGCGGGGTCGGGGGCGGCGGGCGCGCCGAACAGGTCGAGCTGCGGGCTCGGAGCCGCGTGCGCCGCCCCGCGCTCGTGCGCGTGCCGCTCGGCCTCGAGCCCGGCGAGCACCTCGCGCGCGCGCGCGATCACGTGGGGCGGGAGCCCGGCGAGGCGCGCCACCTCGATGCCGTAGGAGCGGCTCACCTCGCCCGGCACGAGCCGGCGCAGGAACACCACCTCGCCCTGGAACGAACGCACCTCGAAGTGCGCGTTCTCGACACCGCTCCGCGTGTGCGCGAGATCGGCGAGCTCGTGGTAGTGCGTCGCGAAGAGCGTGCGCGGCTGGAGCCCGGGCGTGTCGTGGAGGGATTCGGCCACGGCCC
>Ga0075327_1000243_pt1 | contig 14269 bp, 15 predicted proteins | sample MayberrySE_Catta_2_FD_120056 | JGI IMG/M metagenome (GOLD analysis project Ga0075327, IMG submission 120056) | Natural and restored wetland microbial communities from the San Francisco Bay, California, USA, that impact long-term carbon... | ecosystem: Environmental > Terrestrial > Soil >...
AACCGGCCGCTTCGCCGGCGTGCTCTTTCTTCCAGAACGGGGCGCGCGTCTTCAGGAAGTCCATGAGGTAGTTTGCTGCTTCGAACGCCGCCTGTCGGTGCGACGAAGCCGTGACGACGAGGACGATGTTTTCCCCGACTTTGATCCGGCCGTGGCGATGAATGACGGTGACCGCGACTACCGGCCATCGCGCTGCGGCCTCGTCGGTGATGCGCTCGATCTCGGCTTCCGCCATGCCCGGGTAGTATTCCAGCTCGAGCGCCGAGAGCCTGCCGGCTTCGTCGCGGCATATGCCGGTAAACGTTACGATCGCACCAGCGTCGTTGCCGAACGAACGAATTCGCTCGACCTCGGCCGCGATGTCGAAGTCCTCGCGTTGTATGCGGACGGTGATCGGGATCATCGATCCCAGCTCCATCAGCCGCCGGTCATCGGCGGGAACAGTGCCACCTCCCGTGCGCCGGCAATCGGCGTCGTGCGGTCGGCGTGGACCCGGTCGAGAGCGACGCGAATGGCCCGCGGCTCGGCGAGCGCATGTTCGTATTCCGGTCCTCGCTCTTTGAGCCAGTCGACAAGATCGCCGACCGTCGCAAGGCCGTTCGGCGGATCGAGTTCTTCCTCGGTCCGGCCGATGCGTTCGCGTACCCAGGCGAAATACACAAGCTTCACGTATCCTCCGAAATCAGGTGGTTCAGTCCCGCCCTGAGATAGTCGTAGCCGGTGTAGAGCGTCAGCAGCGCCGACACCCACAGCAGTAAGAGTCCAATGTATGAGATATAGGGGACGATCCTATCCCCAGCAGGTCCGCAGATGAGGAAACCGAGAGCGACCATCTGCATGGTCGTTTTCCATTTGGCCAGTTGCGATACGGGCACCCGGACGCGTACTTCGGCAAGGAATTCCCGCAGGCCCGATACAAGAATCTCGCGAGAAAGGATGATGATGGCAGCAATCAACGACCAGCCGCCGATCGTAGAATCGGAGACGAGCAGAAGTAGCACAACAGCGACAAGTAACTTGTCGGCGATCGGGTCAAGCATGCGGCCGAGCGCTGATTGCTGCTGCCAGACACGGGCGAGGTAGCCATCAAGCCAGTCGGTCACGCTGGCTGCGATGAAGACCAACAGAGCCAGCCAGCGACCGACGTCGCCCCAAATGAAGAACAGGACAACAATTGCCGGCACAGCGGCGATTCGTCCGTAGGTAAGGACGTTCGGCAGCGACAAAGGGCGCATCTTGCGCTCGGTGGCGAGAGGGAACGGCTGCGCTTCCTGCATATCGGTCATGGGTTCTTAAGCCGCTGCGGAGGGTTTCACCTATATCCGTCTGTCACAAGAATCACATTAATCTTACGGTGCTATGTCATTTCTGCAGAATTCTCGCCAATCGATCCCCCGTCCGTTCCTATGCTAAAGGCCTTTCGCCATATCGTCTACGCCGCCGGATATTCGATGGCCGGCTTGGCATTCATGCTACGGAGCGAGATTTCAGCGCGAATTCATGCCGTTGTAGTGATCGTCGCGCTGCTCTGGCTCCTTTTTCTCGGTCGACCGCTGTCGAATTATCTGGTCCTGCTGATTCTGGCCTGCATCCTCTTTGCCTTCGAGTCGGTCAATACGGCGATCGAAGTGGTTGTTGACAAGCTGTCGCCCGAGCAATCGGAATTTGCCAAGACTGTCAAGGACCTCGGTTCGGCCGCTGTCTTCTTCATCCTCACTGCCGGCGGGCTTTATCTCGCTGCGGTAACCGCCGACGCATTCGGCCTGATCGATATATAGGGAAGTGTTATACCGGATGCTCGTGAAAATGGTCGTAGATCACACGCGCCATTTCTTTTGAGATACCCTCAACCTCAACGAGGTCGGCGATACTTGCTCGGCCGACTGCTTTCGCAGTGCCGAAATGTCGTAGCAACGCACGCTTGCGGGTAGGGCCGATGCCGCCGATCTCATCAAGCGGGCTGCGCGCAATATCAGCATTTCGCCGCGCGCGGTGCGAGCCGATTGCGAATCGGTGTGCTTCGTCGCGTAGCCGTTGAACAAAGTAAAGGACGGGATCGCGCGGTGGCAGTATGAATGGCTCCCGCCCAGGCACATGAAACGTTTCTCGACCGGCATCACGATCGGGGCCCTTGGCGATACCAACCAAAGGCAGGTCGGAGATGCCGAGTTCGGCGAGCGTTTCAGTCGCGACCGCGAGTTGGCCGCGACCGCCGTCTATCAGCACGAGATCCGGCCAGGGACCAACCGCGGAGTCGTCGTCACGGTCGACTGATTCGCGCGGGCCTGCCTCGCGCATCAGCCGGGCGAAGCGGCGGCCGATTACTTCTCGCATCATAGCGTAGTCGTCGCCCGGCGTAAGTGTTTCGGATCGGATGTTGAACTTCCGGTATTGGCTCTTGATAAGTCCCTCGCTACCGGCGACGATCATGGCGCCAACGGCATTGGTGCCCATGATGTGACTGTTGTCGAAGACTTCGACACGGCTCGGCGGTTCGGGAAGGCCAAAGCGCTCGGCCAAGCCGGACAAAAGCGTCTTCTGGGCCGATGTCTCGGCTAACTCGCGGGCAAGCGCCTCGCGTGCGTTGGCGAGCGCGTGGTCGATCAGCTCTTTCTTTTCGCCGCGGCGCGGTACGGTAACCTCGACCTTCAAATTGCTTTTCTGCGAGAGCGCGGCGCCAAGCAAGTCGCGTTCCTCGATGTCGTGCGACAACAGCACGGTCCGTGGGACCGGTTTGTCGTCGTAAAACTGAGTGAGGAACGCGCCCAGTACGGCCGCCGGTTCCAGGCTCCTATCGGCGCGCGGAAAATAAGCGCGGTTCCCCCAGTTCTGGCCAGTGCGGAAGAAGAACACCTGGATGCAGGTGCGGCCGCCGTCCTGGTGGACGGCGAACAAGTCGGCTTCTTCAACCGTTCGTGGATTGATGCCTTGGTGCGACTGGATGTGCGAGAGTGCGGCAATGCGGTCGCGATAGACCGCGGCGGTCTCGAAGTCGAGCCGCTCGGAGGCTTTTTCCATCTCTCTGGCGAGTTCTGCGCGAACCGCCTGACTCCGACCGGACAGAAAATCGCGGGCCGCATCGATTAGTCCAGCGTAGTCATCGAGCGCGATCTCGCCCGTGCACGGCGCAGAGCAGCGCTTGATCTGATAGAGCAAGCAGGGTCGCGTTCGGCTCTCGTAGACAGCGTCGGAGCACGAGCGCAGCAGGAACGCACGCTGTAGGGAGTTGATTGTGCGTCCGACCGCGCCAGCCGAGGCGAAGGGACCGAAATAGGCACCTTCGCGGCTGCGGGCGCCGCGGTGCTTGGCGATCATCGGCGCCGGATGGTCGCCGGTTAGAAGAATATAAGGAAAGGACTTGTCATCGCGCAGCAGTACGTTGAAGCGCGGCCGCAAGCGTTTGATGAGATTCGCTTCGAGTAGAAGCGCTTCGGTTTCGGTCCGGGTCGATACGAACTCCATCGCCGCGGTCTGCTCGATCATTCGCATCAGCCGGCCAGACTGACCGGTGGCGCGGGTATAGCTTTGGACGCGCTTCTTCACGCTACGAGCCTTGCCGACATAGAGCACGGTGCCCTTAGCGTCGATCATGCGATAGACGCCGGGACCGTTCGGCAGGCGCTTGACGATGTCCGCGATGACCTCGGGACCAGCACGCCGGCGCTCGTCAGTGGCAACAGGGCTCGAGGGATCGGCCGAGGTGGTTTCGCTCATCGTCTATTCATCGTATTCGGCGGCGCCGGGAGCCTCCCATAGATGCTGGCCGCCATCCAAGGCCACCATTTGGCCGGTGATCGAGCGGTTTTCAACGAAGAAACGCACGGTTCGACCGAATTCGGCGAGTTCTGGGCCGCGCCGCAGCAACACCGTGCCGGCCTGGAGGCGAAAGCGTTCCTTCGTCTGGCTTTCGTTTGGGAGTGTCGGGCCCGGGGCAATGGCATTGACGCGGATCTGCGGGGCCAGCGCCTGAGCGAGGACCTGGGTAGCGGTCCACAGGGCCGACTTGGCCAGTTGGTAGGAAACGTTGCGTGCCGTCGGCCGCCACACGACTTGATCGATTACGTTGACGATGTTGCCCTCGCGCCCCGGCGGTACCGCGCCAGCAAATGCTTCCGAAAGAAAGACCGGAGACTCCAGGTTGACCGCCATCTGCCGCCGCCATTGCGCACGATCGAGCGAACCGAAGGAATCGCGATCGTAGGTCGCGGCGTTGTTGATGAGCAGGGTTGGTGGGCCAAGCGCGGCGACGGTCTCGTCGATGATGGGGCCGACGGTTTCCGTATTGGAGAGGTCGCCAACAACGACGGCTGCCCGACCTCCACGAGCGAGGATTTGCGCCGCCAGCCGATCGGCGTCGTCGCGTGACTGGTTACAGTGGATCGCCACCGCCCAGCCGTGGGCTGTGAGGTCCTCGACCATGGCTCCGCCGATCCGTCGGGCTCCGCCGGTGACGATGGCGACGTTAGTACCCAAGGCCATTTTGCGTCATTTTTCTCGTGGATTTGCAGAGACGTTCCAAGATAGCGCGGGAAAAATTCAATGCCAGAGGCAGCTTAGCCGAATTCGGCCGCTCGGTGCAGCAAGCAGGCAACGCCCGAATTATTTCACGGCATCGCCCGCCCGGCGCTTCAATGTCTCAACGTTGCTGCCGTATTGCTCCGCTTCTCTCCGGCGTTCAGGCGCGGCCGGCATTGCGTACTGCAGTCGCAGGTCCGCCGCCGTCGAACGATGAGGAGAGACGAATGTATCGCGTGCAAATCCTCGGAGCCGCCCTGATCGCCTTGTCCGCCGGCTCCATTGTGGCCTTTGCGGCCGATATTCCGCGGGAAACCTATGCGCCACCCCCCGATATCACCTACGAATCCGCTCCGGCCTTCTCGTGGACCGGTTTCTATGCCGGCGGCCTTGTCGGCTACGGTTGGGGCGAGGCCAAGACCGACAACGGCAACTTCGACGCGGACGGATTCTCCGGTGGCCTTTTCACTGGTTACAACGTCGAACTCGGCAACAATGTCGTCGTCGGCATCGAGGCCGACGGAACCTACGGCAAGCAGGACGGCACCGGTGGCGCTCCCAATACCAGTGTCGAGAACGACTGGAACGGCACCGTGCGCGGACGTCTCGGCTATACGATCGACCGCTTCATGGCCTACGGCACCGGCGGCGTCGCGATCGGCCAGGTCGAAGCAAGCGAAGGCGGGACGTCCGATTCGAACACTGCGGTCGGTTGGACAGCGGGCGGCGGTGTCGAGACGGCGCTCACCGATAAGATCATCGGACGGGTCGAATATCGCTATACCGACCTCGGCTCCGATATCTATGCACTGGGTACGGGGCCAACTGACGTCGACCTGTCCTCGCAGGGCGTGCTGGTCGGTCTCGGCGTCAAGTTCTGACCGCCACCGCCGGTCATCGATCCGCATGGAGCGGTGCTCGCCGGGGGGGTTACTCGGCGGCCGGCATGTCGATCCGCGTCGCTTGGCAATCGTCCTGGTTGACCTCGGGGCACTCCCGGAAGTCGAGACTCGTGGTCATGCAGATCCGGACCTCGGACAGTGTGTTTTGCTTGCAGGTGACGGCGATCCCACCGCTGTTCAAGCCGGGATTTGCGTCGACGAAAGCCGCTTCGACCGAACCCGGCGCCACCCGCTCGTCTCGGGTCGGCCCGCGATATGCCTCGGGAATGGTGACCTTTTCGTAAGCCTCACGGAGAAGATCGAAATAATCGGCCTGCTCAAGCCCCGAACAGAGGCCATGCTTGCGCCACTCGGAGCCAATCAGGCCGCCGCCGGGCATGATGTCGCGAAGCGACTCGATAATCGCTCCGGATGCCCACCGATCCATTCGGCTGGGGCAGTTCTCGGGATAGCCGTTTTCATATTGCGGCCATAGGCCATGGACAATGAACCCGCTGACTTCATAGCATTGTCGGGTGTCGGGATTGCCAGCGATCTCGCAATAAGACGGCGACCACGAGAGGGCGAGGACGTAGAAGTCGAAATCACCGGGAACGTCCTCGGCGAGGCCGGACTGTGAAGAGGCGCAGCCGACAAGTGCGGCTACGAGACTGGCAAAGCAGCGTTTCAAGGCCGGATCGAGCGACACCAAGCGTCATAGACCCGCCAGCGGTCGTAGCCCGGCAGGCAGGATTGGACTTTGTAACCGACGCCTGCAAAGCCTTGCGTGGCTTCGATCAGGTAAACGACCTCCGAACTCTTGCCGTTGGATAGCCAAGCCGTTGCTGTGCAGTAGCGCCGGTTGATCCAGCTCGGACCATTCGCTTTGACGGCGTCTTGGGCGATCGCGTCGAAGGCTTCGATATTGAGATGGTAGCCGAGAACCCGGGGCGATCCGTAGGCAATCCTTTTTTGAACCTGGGTAAGAACCCCAGGTTCGTCGCAGCCCGGCAGCTTGCCCCGCCACCAGCTCGGATAGGCGCTGGCTTGCGCCGTCATAATCACGAAGGCGATGAGGCCGATGGCAAAGCGAATCATCGAAAACGTCCCGGCAATTTGCATCTGGCAAAGATGCGCCGCTCGAATGCGCCGGTCAAGGCATTTGCCTCTACTCGCCAGCGATAACGTCGATCGACCTTCCAGCTCCGGGGCCGTCGGCGAGATGGGGCCAAAGGCCGGTGAGGAGGCCGTCCAAGGTGTCCTCGAATTGCCAAGGTGGGTTGCAAATGACGATACCGGTTCCGTTGAACCGGCCGTGAGCAGCCCGGTTGCGGATCAGCAGTTCGGCGCGCAGGAGACGCTTGATACCGCTGCGAGCGAGTTCTGCCCGGAAATTGTCGATCGCAGCGAGATCTTTAACCGGATACCACAGTGCATAGACACCGGTCGGCCACCGGCGATAGCCTACCTTTAAGCCTGCGACGAGTTTCTCGAAATCGTCTCGCGCCTCGAACGGCGGATCGACCAAGACCAGCCCCCGCCTTTCCCTAGGTGGGACGAACGAACCCAGGGCCAACCAACCGTCGAGCATGATGACTTTGACCTGCCGGTCACCGGCGAAGAGCGTGCGAAGGCCGCTGGCGTCGCGCGGGTGAAGCTCGATTGCCGTCAGTCGGTCCTGTTTGCGCAGCAATTCGCGAGCGATCCATGGCGACCCCGGATACCGGGTAAGCGTGGCGCCGCCGTTAGCAATCCTGATTACCGTGAGGTAGGGCTTGAGCAGGTTGACCAGCGCCGGATTGAGATTGCGCGACATTAGGCGGCCGATCCCGTGCCGCCATTCGCCCGTGCGTCTCGCCTCGTCGCCGGCAAGATCGTAGAGTCCGAGCCCGGCGTGGGTGTCTATGACGCGGAAGGCTGCCTCTTTTTGCTTGAGTTGTTCGATAAGGAGCGCAAGCACCGCATGCTTGACGACGTCTGCAAAGTTGCCGGCATGATAAGCATGACGATAATTCATGGCGAATTGGTTGCCACCGACGCGGCGCCGGGCCAAGAGAATTCTTTCGACTTGGGGAGTGAGACGTATGGAAATCGGCCTCTATACCTTCGCGGACATTACCCGCGATCCAAAGACCGGGGAGCGAGCCAGCTTTCGTGATCGTATCCGCGAGGTTGTCGATGCCGCCCGCCTCGCCGACAAGCTGGGGCTTACGGTGTTCGGCCTTGGCGAGCACCACCGGCTCGATATGGCGATTTCCTCGCCGGCGGTGGTCATGGCGGCGATCGCCGCCGCGACCAGGTCTATCCGTTTGACCAGCGCCGTCACAATATTGCCGACGCTTGACCCGGTTCGCGTCTTCCAGGACTTCGCCACTGTCGACCTGGTCTCGGGCGGTCGCGCCGAGATCACTGTCGGGCGCGGAGCCTTCGTCGAGTCGTTCCCGCTGTTCGGCTTCGACCTTGCCGACTATGACGAACTGTTCGCCGAAAAGCTCGGACTGCTAATGAAGACGAACGAGGCCGAGCATGTGACCTGGCATGGAAAATTCCGAACTCCGCTTGAGGATGCCGAGATTTCGCCGCGTCCGGTCGCCGGCAAACTGCCGATCTGGATCGGCGTCGGCGGCACGCTCGAAAGCGCTGTCCGCGCCGGGCGCCTGGGTCTGCCGTTGACGCTCGCCAATATCACCCAGCCGCCGGCGAAGTTCGCCCCCCAGATCGAGGCTTACCGACAAGCCTTTGCCGAGGCGGGCAATGACGCGAAGGATATGAAAGTCGCCATCGCCGGTCATATCTATATCGCACAGGATTCGCAGCAGGCGCGCGACGAATTCTATCCCCACTATGCCGCTTATTTCCGGGACCATGCGGTCAAAGGCCGTTACGCCATGGAGATCACGCGCGAGGAATTCGACAAGCGCGCGGCCCCGGACGGGCCGCTCTACGTCGGCAGTCCGCAGGAGATTATCGACAAGATCGGGCGCGGCCGCGCGCTGTTCAACCACGACCGCTACATCGGTCAGAACGACATCGGCGGTCTGCCCTACGCCCGCGTCGCCGAGAACATCGAGCTTCTTGCCGGCGAGGTCATGCCGAAAATCAAGTAATCTAGCTCGACGAACGGCCAGCCTAACTAATAAACGGTCAAAATTGACTTTTGAAGAATGAAGCTTACAGCCAACCACCGACTCGCCGATCGCGCTGTACTGGAGGTTTGTAGAGTTCTGAACGATTGCGGTGCGATGGCAGAGCGAATCAGAAACGACTACGGGGAGGATTTGGTCGTTCAATCCCAACTCAACGATGAGGCCCACAACTTTCGGATTTTGATTCAAGTTAAGGGAACGTTATTGAAAGAAAATTCTGATGGATTCTATAGGGTGATGGTCAGTATAGAGCACCTTTGGAGGTGGATTACAAACTCAGATCCGGTCATACTATGTATATATGATGATGTTCCCGCTAATATATACGCAATAGCCCCAAGTAACTATTTTACACAATGGGACTTGGCGACATCACCAGCAAAGAGCAGAACGATACGTTTCAAAAAAACAGATATTTAACAGAAAAACTGCTACAAAAATAATCTGGGGCGTAAGAATTGATTATTTTTCAAAGATGCTTGCGTTAACCGAATCCACGATACAATATTTTCCCTATGAAGATGCGAAATTAAGAGAAATCATTCGCGAGCGGGATATGATTGTATTTTAGATGATAGTATACACGAAAAGATACGAGAATATGTAGAGAATGGAGTGAATAACCGAAATAAAGATCAAAGATACAAAGACCTAAGGTCGAAAGAGGTTATAATGCTTGCCCTTTTTGCTTATATGCATGATTTGGGGCCTTAGTCTTTCCATAAATCTTGCCGAACACGGAACAGAAATGCTCGGGCATTTTCTCCGAGCGTTTCATCCCAAGCTATGGGACGCCTTGGGAACGGAATTCTCCGACGATGCGTGGAAGCCGTATAATCTCGGAAATTAGATTTGAACAGGCGACCTTCGACAAGCCCGCCTAATCCCGCGTCGCCCAGTAGCGCAGCGCCGCCGATGTGACGGCGCCGCCGACGACGCAGGGAATGCCGAGATAGACTTGGCCCGTGGCAGCGGCGGCGACGCAGCCGAGCGAGATGGCGCCTTCGCCGATTCGACCCCATTTGGCGACGTTTCGACGCGAGTTCGGCCCCTTGCGCTTGAGCTCGTCGATCGCCGCAAGCTGCTCGGCGCGGATGCGGCCGGCGTCGACGCCCTCGGCGGCGTCGATCACCTCGGTCAACTGCTTTGCCGTCTTTTCGTCCGCCCGCGGCAGCGCGCGCTTCAATGCCGCCAGCAGCTCGGCATCGCGCACGGCGGCGCTCGCCAGCATGTATTTGGCCATGCCGCCGATGGCGAGACGCTCGACGTCGTTGCCGTCGTCGGCGAGCGGCAGGAAAGCGATGATGCCGTCGAGCGGCACGGCAGAGCCGGTCGCAATATAGTAGCCCCACAGCGCGTCGAGGTCGTCGGCGGTCGGCAGCGGCTCCGGCTCCTTGTCCCGCTTGAACAGCGCCTTCCAGCCGCGCGGCGGCGGTGGCGGCACCCGCGTCGCCTCGAACAGCGTCGGCAACTCGCCGGCCATGTACTTGTCGATCATCGCCTGACGGTCAGGAAGCTTGGGCCTGAGGGCGGCGAGGACGGATTTCCACTCGGGAATGCCCGACCAGGCGACGGCACGCACCACTACCCAGTCGTCTTCCGGCGGCAAGGGCAGCATCTCGCTGGCGAGCCTTTCCGCGCGGTTTGGCCGCGACGCCAGCGCGCCGGCGGTGAAGCCGATGTAGAAGCCGGCTGCCTCGGGATCGCGAAAGGCGCCCACCCGGCTCATGTCCTTGACCGCCTTCGGCAGGGTCGCGGGCTTGGGCTTGTCGCGATAGGCCTCGATCCACTCGAAGATGGTCGAATTGGGCGCGCTGCGATCTTCGAGCGTGGCCGCGCTGACGGGCGCTTCGAGGGCGACAACGACAGAGATCACTGCGACCATCAGGTGGCGCATGACAACACCCGATTCCAGCGCATTTTCCGCGCGTATCCCGCGCCCGTCGCGACCCCGGCGCGATCAGGCGGATACCATCCGCCGAGTAAGACCATTTCGTGGCACCGGGTCGCCCGGCGAACATAGCAAAATTGTGGTCTGGCGTCAGTCCGCAACCCGTCGCCGCCATCTGACCACCGCGATCGCTGCCCAGATCGCCTCGACGACCCCGAACGGCCAGGCGCCGACGAGGAAGCCGTAAACCGAGGCGAGGCCGCAGGCCCCGGCAAACAACAGGACGAAGACCGGATGACGGTTCTCGAAAGCGTAGAATGCGACCATCGCCGAAACCGCCGCCAGGCCGAAGAGGGTAAGGCCGTCCATCACGGGTGCTTTTTGTAGAAAATTGGCGTCGCGCGGGAGACTATGTCTATGCGCTCGACACGCCATTCCCGCGGACAGATGGGTCAAGGATGAAAGTTTGCATCGTCGGCGCTTCCGGCAAGCTCGGGCGGTACATGGTCCAGCATGCGCTCGATCGTGGTTACGAGGTCGTGGCTGTATGCCGCGAGAAAAGCGTTGGCAAGCTCGATCGCTTTATGAACCGCATATCGATCGTTCCTGGAGCGACCGACGACCGCGAGGTCATCAGCCGGGCGGTCGCCGGCTGCGAAGGTGTGCTGACCGTGCTGGTGCCTTGGGGCATGCAGCATTACGCCTCTGGTACGGCTCAGGCGGTGCTTGACCACCCGCCGCCGGATGCGCGCCTCGTATTTTCGTGTGGATGGCATATCACCCGGGATGGCAAGGATGTCTACCCGCTTAAGCTCAGGCTGTTGGTGGCGGTCGGTGGCTTCGTCGCGCGTGTCCTTCGACTGGTCGATCTCAACGACCAGGTCGAAGCGTGCCGTCGGGTTTTCGCAAGTCAAACCTTGTGGACGGTGGTGCGCGGCAGCGATCTTGAGGAAGGTGAGAGCCAGGGGCTGCCGGTGTGGAGCCGCCACGTCGGCGACCTGATCCTCGCGAGCAATCTCACCCGCCGAATAGACTTCGCTCTTTTCATGGTGGACGCGCTGACGAACGACGATCTTGTCCACGAAGCGCCGGCGATCGTCGGCTGTCGGACGTCTTCGGCGCTCGCCTATGCGGGCAAGTGAACCGAAGACGACCGCGATGCGATTCGGATTGACAGACGCCGCGGTGCGGTCGAGGCTCCACCGCGGAGTCGCACTATGAACAAACCGCTCGCACCGACTATAAGGTCTTCCGCCTGCCCGCATGACTGTCCTTCGACCTGCGCGCTGGAGGTCGAGGTCCTCGATACCCGAACCATCGGCCGGGTCTACGGCGCCGACGACAACGACTACACCGCCGGCGTTATCTGCGCCAAGGTTGCGCGCTATGCCGAGCGGCTGCACCATCCCGACCGACGTCTCCATCCGCTGCGTCGCGTTGGTGCCAAGGGTGACGCTGACTTGCGCGACCGATCCGCCTGGAAACCTATCTCATGGGACGATGCCCTCGATATCGTCGCCGAAGGCTTTCGGGCGGCGGTGACGAAATACGCGTCAGAAAGCGTGTGGCCCTATTTCTATGCCGGCACCATGGGACTGGTGCAACGCGACGGTATCCACCGCCTCCGCCATGCCGGACGTTATTCCGGTCAGTTCGATACGATCTGCACCAATCCGGCGTGGACCGGTTATATCGCCGGCACCGGGCGGCTGGCCGGGCCGGATCCGCGCGAGATGGCCGTTGCCGATTGTGTCGTCATCTGGGGCACCAACGCTGTTGCGACCCAGGTCAACGTCATGACCCACGCGGTCCGGGCGCGGAAGCAGCGCGGCGCCAGGATCATCGTTGTCGACATCTACCACAACGACACTATGAAGCAGGCCGATCTTGCCCTCTGTTTGAGACCCGGCACCGACGCTGCGCTCGCCTGTGCGGTCATGCATGTTCTCTTCCGCGATGGCCATGCCGACCGCGCTTACCTCGAACGATATACCGACGCACCGCAAGAACTCGAAACGCATCTCAGGTCGCGCACGCCGGAATGGGCGGCGGCGATCACCGGGTTGTCGGTGGATGAGATCGAGGCCTTCGCCGAATTGGTAGGTACCCGCAAGCGCACTTATTTTTCCGCCTCGGCTACGGCTTCGCCCGCTCGCGCAACGGCACTGTGTCGATGCATGCGGCTTCGTGCATTGCCGCAATCACCGGCGCCTGGCAATACGAAGGTGGTGGCGCCTTCCACAACAACGGTGCCATCTATCCGCTCGACAGAAGCATGATCGAGGGGCACGATCTTCGCGATCCCAAAATCCGCCGTCTCGACCAGTCGCGGATCGGTGCGATCCTCTGTGGCGAGAGGGATGCGTTGCTCGGCGGTCCACCGGTGTCGGCAATGCTCATCCAGAACACCAACCCGATGTCGGTTGCGCCTGACCAGGAGAAGGTCAGGCGCGGTTTTTCCCGCGACGACCTGCTTCTCTGCGTCCACGAGCAGATGATGACCGAGACAGCGGCGATGGCCGATATTGTGCTGCCGGCGACCATGTTCATGGAGCATGATGACATCTACAAAGGCGGCGGTCACCAATACATCATGCTCGGGCCGAAGCTGGTAGAGCCACCCGGTGAGTGCCGCCCCAATCACCAGGTGTTTGCCGACTTGGCCGCCCGCCTCGGTCTGGAGCATCCGGGCTTTAGTATGAGCGAGCGCGAGCATATCGACTGGATGCTCCGCCATTCGGACCTCGGCACGCTGGCCGAATTGGAGACGAAACGCTGGATCGATTGTCAGCCGGGATTTCGCCAAGCCCACTATCTCGATGGCTTCGACTACCCGGACGGCAAGTTCCGGTTCAAGCCGGACTGGACCGAGGTCGCTGCGCCGAACAACGGCGCCATGGGACCCTGGCAGGCGATGCCCGTGTTGCCTGACTACTGGCCTTCGTCCGAAGGAACCGATGAGCGTCATCCGTTCCGGCTGGCGACCTCGCCGTCGCGCTCCTTCCTCAACTCATCCTTCAACGAGACGCCGTCGAGTCGTGCCAAAGAGCGTGGCCGGCCGGAGGTGATGATCCACCCCGATGACGCGGCCGATTTCGGCGTCACGGACGGTAGCCAGGTACGTGTGGGCAACACGCGCGGCGCGATCATGCTCCATGCGCGCCTTTTAGATGGCCTGAAGCGGGGTGTGCTGATTGTTGAAGGGATTTGGCCTAATCACGCCTACCCGGACGGTCGTGGCATCAATACGCTGACCGGTGCCGATCCGATCGCGCCTTATGGCGGCGCCGCCTTCCACGACAACAAGGTATGGATTATGCCGGTATAGGCGCTTGCGCCGGAAAGTGTGATCGAACCGCCGATCGGTTTCGCTTGACCGTCAGCGGCGCCAGGCAGAAACTCGCCCCATATTTCGAACTCGTAGTGGACCTTCATGGGAGGGCGGCGATGTCTGCACGGTCTGCGCGGTCTCTTTTAATTGCAGCGTTGGTTTTCTCGGCGGCGCAGCAGCTTGCGCAGCCGGGCATGGCAGATGAACTCCCGGACGGGGAAGGCAGAGACCTGGTCGAAGCGATTTGCACCGGCTGTCACAATATCAATCAGATATTGCGAAGTTCCGGATACTCGGCTGACGAGTGGAAGGAACTGACAGGCACGATGATCGATCTTTCCGGCGGCCCCGAAGAGCAGCAGCAGATCGTCGCTTATCTCGCGGAACATTTCCCGCCAAACGACCGGCGCGCGCCGACGCTGGTCCCAGGAGACACTGAGATTGAATTTACCGAATGGGTGGTCCCGACACTCGGCCAGCGGTCACGCGATCCGGTAGAGGCGCA
>Ga0075327_1000244_pt1 | contig 14254 bp, 13 predicted proteins | sample MayberrySE_Catta_2_FD_120056 | JGI IMG/M metagenome (GOLD analysis project Ga0075327, IMG submission 120056) | Natural and restored wetland microbial communities from the San Francisco Bay, California, USA, that impact long-term carbon... | ecosystem: Environmental > Terrestrial > Soil >...
GCGGCGTGCCGGCGAGCGCGTCGGCGTAGAGTCGGAACAGCTCGCGGCGCCGCTTCAGGGACCCGGGCAGCTGCTGGAGCTGCACGCGCAGGAGCGCCGCGCGGATCTCGTCGAGCCGCATGTTGTAGCCCGGCATCACGACGTCGTACGAGGTCGCGATGCCGCGGTGGCGGTCGAGGGTGGGCGTCGTCATGCCGTGCGAGCGGAGCAGGCGGAGCTTCTGGCCGAGCTCGTCGTCGTCCGTGACGAGCGCGCCGCCCTCGCCGCAGGTCGCGTTCTTGTTCGAGTAGAACGAGTAGCAGCCGACCCTGCCGTGGAGGCCGAGCGTGCGGCCGCGGTGGCGTCCGAAGACGGCATGCGCCGCGTCCTCGACCACCGGGATGCCGTGCTCGTCGGCGAGCGCGAGGATCTCCTCCATGCGGCACGGGAAGCCCGCATAGTGGACGACGAAGATGGCGCGCGTGCGGGGCGTGATGAGCGCCTCGATGGAGTCGGGGTCCACGCACAGGTCGTTCCCGGAGGTGGCATCGGCGAGCCGGACGACCGCGCCGAGCGAGCGCGGGGCGTTCGCGGTCGCGACGAAGGTGAGGCTCGGCACGATCACCTCGTCGCCCGGGCCGAGGCCGAGCGCCGCGCTCGCCAGCTGGAGCGCGGCCGTGCAGTTCGAGACCGCGATGGCGTGGCGGGCGCCCGTGATCTCGCGAAGCTCCTCCTCGAGCCTCACGACCTCCTCGCCCATCGTGAGCCAGCCGGCGCGGAGCGGCCGCAACACCGCGGCCTCCTCGTCGGGACCGAAGCGCGTGTCGAAGAGCGGGATGCGCCAGCGGCTCACTTGGCCACTCGCAGGGGCGCCGTGCCCGTCGGCAGGAGCCGCGAGCGATGCTCGTCGAACAGGCAGCCTGCGTTCGCGTAGTCCTCGGGGCGGCCGATGTCGAGCCAGAGACCGTCGAAGAGGTGGGCGCGCACGTGGACGTCGTGGGAGAGGCAGACCGCCATCAGGTCGTCGAAGCCGAAGTTCCCCGTGCGCGGGACCAGCTCGAGCAGGGCCGGCTCGAAGGCGTAGATGCCCATGCTGCACGGCAGCGCGATCGTCGGCTTCTCGCGGAAGCCCACGATGCGGTCGCCGGCCGCGAGATCGAACACGCCGAGGGAGATCGGCACGGGCTTCTGGTAGACGCCGACGGAGAGCATCGCGCCTTCCTTCAGGTGCGCGTTCATGAAGTCGCGATAGTCGAAATCCGTGAGGAGGTCGCCGTTCATCACGAGGAACGGCTCCTCCAGGTTCTCGACGAGCCGCACGGCGCCGATCGTGCCGCGCGGAGTGTCTTCGTGGACGTAGTCGATCCGCGCGCCGAGGCGCCGGCCGTCGCCGAGCACGGCCATGATCAGGTGGCCGAGATGGCCGAGCGTGATCGTGATGCGGTCGAAGCCCTGGCTCACGAGCTGGCGGATCACGATCTCGAGGATGGGCAGCTCGTCCACCGGCATGAGCGGCTTCGGCAGCACGTACGTGTAGGGAGCGAGGCGCGTGCCCCGACCGCCCGCCTGGATCACGACGCGGCTGGTGTGGAACTGACTCATGCCCGCACGTTGTAGTGGGCCGGATCGGCCGGGTTCTCGATCAGTCCGGACTCGAGCGCCGCGATCATCTCGTCCATGCCGTCCGGCACCCGCCTCGTCACGTTGAAGGCGAGGCGCTCCTGGATGCGGTCGAAGGAGACGCGGTAGTCGCGCGGGTCCTCGCTCTTGTGGACGCGCTCGACCTCCGCCCCGGGGATGCGTTCGCGGAGCAGCTCGAGCAGGTCCGCCTTGCGGTAGTTCTCCTTGGTGTCGCCGACGTTGAAGACCTGCCCGGCGACCGTCTCGGCCGGCGCTTCGAGCACGAGCGCGAAGGCGCGCGCGGCGTCGCGCACGTGCACGTACGGGCGCCAGAACTGCTCGCCGAACACGACGAGCTTGCGGCGCACGAGGAGCTCCATCGTGAACTCGTTCACGGTAAGGTCGAAGCGCATCCGCGGCGAGAGCCCGTAGAGCGTCGAGAGGCGGAGCACGGTGCAGGCGAGCGGCGCCTTCGGCTCGGCGAAGAGCGCACGCTCGACGGCCACCTTGCTCTCCGCGTAGAGCGAGACGGGGCGCAGCTCGTGGGCCTCGCTGGCGAGCACCGAGGTGTCCGCCATCCGGCCGTAGTTGCTGCACGTCGAGGCGAACACGAAGCGGCCGGCGCCGGCCTCGCGCGCGGCGTCGAGCAGGCCCAGCGACGCCTTCTCGTTCACCGCGCGAGCGAGCGCGGGCTCGCGCGCGCAGGCCGGGTCGCCCACGATCGCGGCGAGGTGCACGACGGCGTGGACGCCGCGCAGCGCGGCACGAACGGTGTTCGGATCCCGTAGGTCGCCGCGCAGGAACTCGAAGCCCTCACGGCCGGCGAGGCCGAGCAGGGGGCGGCCGCCGTGCATGAGGCTGTCGACGGCGCGGACCCGATGCCCCGCCCTCGTCAGCTGATCACACAGGATCGAGCCCAGATATCCGGCGCCGCCCGTAACCAGAACCAGCATGCACAGCTCCGCTCAGCCCAAGGCACCCAGCCGCAGCCCTGCTGGACTGCCCTGGGTGTGGGGATTCTACGACGGAAGTAGCAGCGCGTGCGCGAAAGTGACGCTCCTATGAGACTCCCGCGGGGCTAGACTGGTCTCATGCCGGCTGGAGAAGAGACAGGCGAGCTGTTCCCGACCGCCCCTCCGGTCCCGTCGCGGCCGGCGCGGGGCAGCGCGCCCCTCGCGGACCGCATGCGTCCCCGCACCCTCGACGAGGTGGTGGGCCAGCGCCATCTGGTGGCCCCGGGCGCTCCTCTGCGGGTGCTGATCGAGACGGGCGCCCTGCCTTCCCTGCTGCTCTGGGGACCGCCCGGCACCGGCAAGACCACCCTGGCCCGCCTCGTCGCCACCTCCGGCCCCGGGGGGTCGGCGCGCTTCGTCGCCCTGTCGGCGGTCTCCGCCGGCCTCAAGGACGTCCGCGAGGTCGTGGCGGACGCCGAGCGGGCGCTTCGCGCCGGTCAGCGCACGGTCTTCTTCCTGGACGAGATCCACCGCTTCAACCGGGCCCAGCAGGACGCCCTGCTGCCGCACGTCGAGTCCGGGACGCTGACCCTCGTCGGGGCCACCACGGAGAACCCCTCCTTCGAGGTGATCGGTCCCCTGCTCTCCCGCTGCCGGGTGTTCACGCTCCGGCCGCTCGAGCCCGCGGACCTCGAGACTCTGCTCCGGCGCGCGCTCGCCGATCGCGAGCACGGCCTCGGCGGCTCGGGCGTCACCGTCACGGACGAGGCCGTCGCGGCGCTCGCCGAGGCCGCGGCCGGCGACGCGCGCCGCGCGCTCGGCATGCTCGAGACCCGGCCGCCTTCCACCGGGCGAGCCCCGCCCGTGCGGAGCCGCTCGGGCCGGACGTCGTGCGCGAGGCGATCGGGCGGCGCGTGCTGCTCCACGACCGCGATCGCGAGGAGCACTACAACGTGGTCTCCGCGCTGATCAAGAGCCTGCGCGCGAGCGATCCGGACGCCGCACTCTACTACCTCGCGCGCCTGCTCGAGGCGGGCGACGACCCGCTCTTCGTGGCGCGCCGCCTCGTGATCTTCGCGGCGGAGGACGTCGGCAACGCCGAGCCGCAGGCGCTCCCGCTCGCGGTGGCGGCGTTCGAGGCGGTCGACCGGATCGGCATGCCCGAGGGGCGCATCCCGCTCGCGCAGGCGACGACCTTCCTCGCCACGGCGCCGAAGAGCAACGCCTCCTACGTCGCGCTCGGGCGGGCGGCCGCGGAGGTGGAGAGGCACGGCGCGCTCCCCGTGCCGATGCACCTGCGCAACGCGCCCACGCCCTTCATGAAGTCCGAGGGCTACGGCCGCGGCTACGAGTCCCCGCACGACGCGCCCGACGCCTTCGTCGCGACGCGCAATCTGCCCGACGGCGTCGCCGCCGGCCCGTTCTACGAGCCGACCGAGCGCGGCGCCGAGCAGGCGATCGGCGAGCGCCTCGCCGCGCTGCGCGCCCGGCGCGAGCGGCGGTAGCTCAGCCCGGCTCCGGCAGCGCCGCGATCGCGGCGAAGATCTCGTCCGCACGCGCGCGCTCGCGGTAGGTGTCGGATCGGAAGATCCAGCGCACGACGCCGCCGGCATCGACGAGAACGGCGGTCGGGTAGGCGATGTCCGCACCGTCGTTGCGGCCGCCCCGGTGCCGGATGCCCACGCCGTCGAGGAGCACGCCGTCCGGATCCGCCAGGAAGGTGAAGCGGCTCTTCAGGCGCTCCTTCAGCCGGCGCGAGGCCTCCGGCCGGTCGACGCTCACCGCGAAGAGCTCGACGCCTTGCCGCGAGATCCGGTCGTAGTAGTCGTCGAGCTGGACCAGCTCGATCCGGCAGAAGGGTCACCAGTGGCCGCGGTAGAAGATGTAGAGCGCGGGCGCTCGCTTCTCGAGAGAGGCGACCTCGTGGAGCGCCCCGTCCTGGTCCACGAGCGCGTAGCCGGGGAAGGGGTCGCCGACGTCCACAGCGAGGGTGTGCGCGGGCAGCACGCTCTGCACGAGGACGTACCACGTCACGAGGGCCACCAGCGGAATCTCGAGGAGCAGCACCGCGAGCTTGGGCAGCCTTCGCCCCCGAAGGAGCGAAGCGACGCCGAGGGCGACGCCGCCCCAGAGCGCGCCGAGGATCAGCCAGGGGATCCGTCCGCGGATGATCTGGCCCGCGCCGAGACGGAGCTCCGGCGATTCCGCCCCGAGGTTCACCCCGATCCAGGCCAGGGTTCCGAACACGAGGAGCACCGAGAGCCAGATCATCGCGACCGACCGTAGCACCGGCGCCGCGACGGAGGGAGCTCGAACCGCCAACCTGCGCCGAGTGCGGCGAGCTCGCCCTGGTGCTCCACTCCGAGGGAAACGCCGTCCTCCGCGAGGGAAGCATCGAGCGACAGGCCCTGCGTGGCCAGCTCTCGCAGGCGTCCCCGCGAGGCGATCTCCCGAGCGAGAGCGAACAATCGCGGCAGGTGACCGGATCGGGCGCCATGAAGGTGATTCGGGTCACTCCAGCCCAATGCGCAGCCTGTAGGCACATCGGGCACGGCTGGAGCGTCGAGATGAGCTGAGCGCCGAGGGAGCGCTCGAGACGCAGCTTGCGAAGGGCATCGATCTCAGCGTGCGCAATCGGCACACCTGAGAACGGAGTCCTTCCCGCGACGATCGCTCGGTTGCGTCCCCGAGCCACGAGCCTTCGTGAGCCGTCCAGGACGAGCGCACCGACCCCGACGTCCCCGGCTCCGAAGGACCTCCAAGCGCACGCGACGGCGAGACTCCAAGCTCGGGCCTCCGTCAACCTCGATCCTGCGGTACGACTCGGACGTCGATCTCGGATGGCCCATCCGCCCGTCCGATCTCTTCGAGCACCGTGAGAGCGTCGTTCAGGGCTCGGACGTCATGCGTCCTGATGTAGTCCGCGCCGGCAAGCGCAGCGAACGTCTCCGCAGCGAGCGTCGCTGCACCTGTTTCGCCCGGGCCCCGTCCGATGGCTCGCTGCAGGAACGATTTTCGGGAGGCCGAAACCAGGAGCGCCGCTCCCGAGGAGACGCGGAGAGCGCCGAGATCGCGGAGGACCCGGAAGGAACAGGCCGGGTTTCCGCCGAGAAAGAACCCCAGGCCGGGATCCAAGATCACCCTCGACTCGCTGATGCCCGCGCCCCCGAAACGGACGCTGGCCTGCGAGAAGAACCGTTCGATGGAACAGATCACCTCCGCCGGGGCGGATTCAGCGCGCGTGCCGCGCCCGCCCGGGCCGATCGAGTGAACCGCGACGATCCGGCAGGACGAGGCCGCGAGCTGACGGAGGGTTTCCTCGTCTGGGATGCCCTTCACGTCGTTGAGCATGTCGATCCCTTCCTCGATGGCGAACCGCTGGACGGCCCCATCGCTCGCATCAACGGCGATTCGCGCGCCGAATCGTCGAGCAGGAGCCAGCAGCGGAGCCAGCCGCGCGATCTGGAGATCCGGGCTTACGACTTTGGCGTCGGGATGACTGGAGGCAGGGCCGAACTCGACGTAGTCGGCACCCTCGTCGACCAGGACTCTCGCGTGGTCGAGGGCTCGGCCGGGATCGAGATAGCGACCGCCGTCGGAGAACGAGTCCTCCGTGACGTTCACGATTCCGACGATCGCCGGCCTCATGGGTAGAGGACCGAACGACTCACGCACTTTCTCCCTTCCGATCCCACCCGGGCGTGCATGCGGCCGTGGACTCGGTGAGACCCGGAACCGGGAATCGTCCGCAGAATCTCCGGACGTCGGTGGCCAGGGATGCGAGCGCCGGCGGGTCGTCCCGGAGACGGATCGCCGTGCAGACCCACTCGGCGAGCTGTTCCATCTCCGCCTCCTTCATCCCTCGGGTCGTGGCGGCGGGCGTTCCGAGTCGGATTCCGCTCGGGCGGAGCGGAGGATTGGGGTCATCGGGCACGATCTGCTTGTTCACCGTGATGTGGACGCGATCCATGGTTTCCTCGGCAAGGCGCCCGTCGATTCCGAAGCTCTTCGCGGTATCGATCACCATCATGTGGTTCTCGGTTCCGCCGGTCACCAGCTCGGCCCCTCTGAGGTCGAGGGCGGTCGCCAACGCCTTGGCGTTTCGCAGAACCTGGGCGCCGTACTCCGCGAAGTCCGGCTCCAAGGCTCTTCCCAACGCGACCGCAATCGCCGCGACCGTGTTCATGTGGGGACCGCCCTGGAGACCCGGAAACACGGAGCGATCGATCTGCTTCGCGAGCGCCTTTCGACACATGATCACGCCGGCGCGAGGGCCCCGCAGCGTCTTGTGGGTCGTGGTCGTCACGATGTCGAAACCGGCGTCGAAGGGGTTGCGCATCGCGCCCGCGGCGATCAGGCCCCCGATCTGGGCCACGTCGGCCATCGTCAACGCACCCACCTCGTCCGCCACGCGTTTGAAGTCGCTGTAGTCGTAGTCCCGCGGATACGAGCTGTATCCGCACAGCACGATCTTCGGCTTCGTCGTCAGGGCGACACGGCGGAGATCGTCGAAGTCGATGCGCCCCTTCTCCTCCGGACGGGTCTTGTAGCGGACGAATCGGAACAGCCGGCTCATGTGGGAAGCCGGAGAACCGTGGGTGAGGTGCCCCCCATGGGAGAGATCCATCCCAAGAATCGTGTCCCCGGGCTCCGCGAAGGCGAGGTACACCGCCTGGTTCATGGGAGAGCCGGAGAGGGGCTGGACGTTGGCATGCTCGCAGCGGAAGAGGCGTCTCGCGCGGTCGCGTGCGATCTCTTCCACCTCGTCGGTGAAGGCCTGCCCGCCGTAGAAGCGGCGCCCCGGGTAGCCCTCCGCGTACTTGTTGGTGAAGACGGAGCCGAGCGCGGCGAGGACCTCGGGATAGGTGTAGTTCTCGGACGGGATCAGCTCGATGCCCAGCCGCTGGCGATCCTCCTCGGCGGCAAGGACTCGAGCGACGCTGGGGTCGGTCTCGGCGAGCGAAGCGCGGTGGGCGTCCATGGGCCCAGCTTCGGGCGTCCGCTTTGACAAGTAAAGTGAAACGTTAGATCATGTTCGTTGAATCATGTCTGACGATCTTCACACCCGCGATCTCAACAAGCTCATGACCGCTCTGGTCATCGCCGAGGCCGGGGGCGTCACTCCGGCGGCGCGGCGCGTGGGGCTCACGCGCTCGGCCATCAGCCACAGCCTCGCGGCCCTCGAGGAGTCTCTGGGCGTCCCTCTCTTCCACCGCATCGGCAAGCGGCTGGTTCCCACCCGAGAGGGTGCCGTTCTCCTACGACGCCTGGAGGGAATCCGAGATCGGCTCGACTCGGCCCTCGACGAGGTCGTCGGCCGCGGCGACGAAGTGCGCGGCCAGATCCGCATCGGGTTCTTCCTGGGCTTCTCCCGTTTCCGGCTGGCCCGTGTGATCGACGCCTTCTTGCGCACGCATCCGCAGGCCCGCGTCCGGGTGGCCTTCGCACCCGAGGAGTGGCTCCGCGGTCAGCTCCTCGAGGGAAGGCTGGACTTCACGGTATCGCTGCGCCCGCCTAGCGAGCCCACGCGCAACCTGGAGTCGCAGCAGCTCTTCGAGCAGTCGTTGGTTCTCGCCATGAAGCAGTTTCGAAGGGGTCCGAGGCCTTCCGCAGAGGAGATCGCCGGATCTTCGATCGTCGACTACTACCAGACGGATCCCCTGATCGACCGCTGGCTCGAGCACCACCATGGAGGCCCTCGCATGCCGCGCGAGCGGATTCGCGTGTACGCCGCCAGCACGGATCTTGCAGTCGAGCTCGTGGTGGCGGGGGTGGGCGCTGCCGTTCTGCCAGCCGACGTGGCGAACGCGTTCCGCCGGCGCAAGGAGCTCGTCGTCGTTCGCGGCCCACGGGAGCCGCTGCGCGACGCCGTCTGGCTCAACGAGCTACGGGGTGCCGGCGCGAATCGCGCACATGCCGCGTTCCGAGAAACGCTCATCGAATCGCTGGCGGCGCCGCCTCGCCGTCGACGAGCACCACCGAACGAGAGGCCGGCTTTCGCCAGCGGCTAGGGGCTCACGGGTGGCGCGGGCACCTGCGTGCGAAGCGTGCGGGTCTCGCGAACTCGAAAAGCCGAACGAAATCAGCCGCGTGGCGGGGCGGACGGGACTCGAACCCGCAACTTCCGACGTGACAGGCCGGTGCTCTAACCAGTTGAACTACCGCCCCGCGAGGCCGGAGGGATTAGCCGATCGGCTCCCCCTCCACCAGCACGCGAGGGATGCGGCGCAGCGCGCCGCCGGTCAAGCGGGCTGGATCAGCGGCAGCTTCGCGAACGGCGCGCCCGGCAGCACGGCCGTGTGGTCGCCGCCGAGGAAGTCGTCGATCACGGCCGCGTACACGGTGCGGAAGTCCGTCGTCACCGCGAGGCTGCCGGTCGCGTCGAGCGCATCGAGGCGCGGCATGCGGCCGTGCACGCCGCCCGCGACCCGGTCGCCGAGCAGCAGCATCAGGCCGCCGCGCCCGTGGTCGGTGCCGGCGTCGGCCCCGTTCGCGTTCTGCGCCGCGCGGCGTCCGAACTCGGAGTAGACGAGCGTCAGCACGCGGTCCGACACGCCGAGCGTCTCGAGATCCCGCTGGAAGCCGGTGAGCCAGCGATCGAGGTCGGAGAGCAGCCTGGGATGGCCCGCGCTCGTGTCGAGCACGCCCTGCCGCGAGTGCGTGTCGTAGTCGAACACGCGGACGTGATGGAAGCCGAAGCCCGAGGCGGCGCCGGGATCCAGCGCATCGTGGCGCAACAGCGCGGCGATCTCGCGCAGGTCGCGACCCGGCCCCGAGGCCTCGGCCTCGAGGTGCGAGCCCCAGCCGGTCGTGGCGATGCCGCCGAGGAAGCTGGCCTGATCGAGCAGGATCCGTCCCGAGCGGGCGACCCGCTCGAGGACCCCGGCCCGGCCTTCGGCCAGGATCTCCTGCAGCAGCGCGGCGTGCGCCGTCCTGCCGGGCAAGCGGAAGTTCGCGACGCTGCGCACGCCGAGGACGTCGGCGCGCTCGGAGTCCAGCGTCGCGCTCACCACACCGCCGAACGAGACCGCATGCGGCTGTCCGTCGGCCACGAGATCGAGCTGGCGCCCGACCCAGCCCGTCGCACCGGCCACGACGTCGGGCCGCCCGACGAACCAGCTCTTCTCGGCCTCGAAGTGGGAGAGCGAGCTGCCCGGGAGGCCCGCCCCGAGCACGCAGGCGACGCGCCCCTCGTCGTAGAGCTGCTTCACCCCCCCGAGGCTCGGATGCAGCGCGAGCCCGGTGCCGAGCCCGGGATCGTGGTCGAGCCGGGTCGCGGAGAGCGCGGACAGCGGCACGGCGAGGTTGGGGCGCAGCGCCTCGTAGCGCGAGCGCTGTGGCCCGCCCACGTCGTCGAGCGGCACGACCGTGTTCAGCAGATCGTTCCCGCCGACGAGGTTCACGAGCACGAGGACCGGCGAGCCGCCGGTCCCCGCCGCCCACGCGCGACCCGCCGACCCGAGCACGTGCGTGCCGGCCAGCAGCGACGATGCCGTCACGCCCTTCAGGAAGCTGCGTCTGGACAGCCGCATCAGTGCACCTGGAACTCGGGTGAGCCGAGCAAGAGGAGATAGAGACCCGGCAGGCTGCGCTCGCGCCAGCGCACGCTGCCGAACTCGTCCTCGCGGAGCGCGTCGAGCGCGCGCTGGCGCGTCGCCGCGCTGACCTCGAGCCCGAGCCGCGCGAGCGTGGCGTCGAGGAGCGCCTCCGGCGTCGCGTCCCGCGGCACCCGCGGCTTGAACTTGATGCCGCGCCGCGAGTTGACGATCGCGTCCGCCAGCTCGAGACGCGCGAGATAGCGACTCGTGGAGAGCCAGGCGGGGCCGTGCTGCCAGCCGTCGACGCCGGGCGGACCGAAGAGCTCCATGCCCATCGGCCTCAGGTAGTCGTTCAGCGTCTTCGGCAGCTTCACGCCGAGCGCGAGCAGCGCCTGGGTCGCGAACTCGACGGCAGTCTTCGGCGTGGAGAGGCGGGCCTCCTCGGCGTAGAAGGCGTCGTGCGTGAGGAGCGCGCGCACCAGCGCGCCGATCTCGTAGCCGCTCGCGACGAACACCGCGGAGAGCTCGTCGACGAGCGCGTCTCCGGCATCCGGCGTCGCGAACCAGGCCCACAGCTTCCGCACCAGGAAGCGCGCGAGCGTGGGGCGGCTGCGCGTGTCGCGATGGGCGAAGAGCGCGTCGAGCACGTTCGTCTCGGGCGGAAAGGGAGTGCCGTCCGGGTGCTGCACTCCGAGCACGCCGGACACCTCGAAGGGGCGGCCTTCGAACAGCACCTTGTTGCCGGCGTCGAAGCGCTCGGGGGAAAGGGCCACGAGCGGCTTCGGCGAGTCGGCGTAGTGGAAGCCGGTGAGCGCCCGCGCGAGCATCACGACGTCCTGCTGCGAGTAGTTCGGCTGGCCGTCCTCGTCCGCGGGGCCCAGCGTGAAGAGCTCCATCAGCTCGCGCGCGTAGTTCTCGTTCACCTCGCCCACGCGGCTCCGGCGCCCGTCGAGGTATTCGAGCATGGCGCGATCCCGCGTCACCCCTGCCACGAGGGCACGGAAGCTGCCGAGGGCGTGGAGGCGGAAGAGCGCGTTCTGCTCGGCCAGTGCGTCGGGGCGGGCCACCACGCCGTGCGACGTCGGGAAGTGGTCGTGCCAGAAGAGGACCATCTTCTCCTGCAGGCGGTAGCGCGGGGACAGCATGCGCCGGAGCCACCAGCCCTGGAGGCGCACGAGAGCCGCGTGGCTCCCGCGGTGGCTGCCGGGCCCGCGCGTGGCCTTCGGCTTCACCGCGAGCAGTGCGTCCACGGCCTCGCCGCGGGTCCGGCCCGCGAAGCGCGCGACTTCGCGCGGCGGCGCACCGAACCCGGCGCGCCGCAGCAGGTGCGCGGCATCGCGTTCGTCGAGGATGTCGCCCGCCGCCATCGAGCCTCCCTGCCCGCCCGGGTCCCCCGATCCCGGGCGGGCCGCGACCGGCCCCCAGCCGGCACGCTCGTCCTGGATCGACGCCGTCGGCCGCGACGACTGTGCGGGAGGTCACGCGCCGAGCCGGCGCGCGGGCCGAAGTCTCTGGAAGCGCGGCTCGCTTGCCGAAGCGCTGCGCGCGAAGGAGCACGAGTTGCGAAACGCCTGGCTCGGGATCGCCGCGCTCTGTGCGGCGTGCAGCGACGAGGCGCCGCTCGCGCGGGCCGAGGAGCCGGCCGTCGTCCGCGTGCGGGCGGCCGCCGCGGCAGTCGCTCCGCAGGACACCCTGGACGGAGAGGCGATGGAGATGCCGCGCATGCGGGCGCCCGCCGATGCCGGGAACGCCGCCGCGCTCGCGAGCGCCGACCCCGACGAGCGCGAGCGCGCGGTGCTCGACTTCGAGGGCGACCTCGCGGAGCTCGTGCCGCTCGCGACGGAGGACCCGAGCGCCGACGTGCGGCGCGCCGTCGTGCAGCGCCTCGCGGACGGCGAGCGCCCCGTCGAACGCGCGGCGCTGCGCCGTGCCCTCGAGGACGCCGACCCCGAGGTGTTGGTCGAGGCGGCGCTCGCGCTGTCGGCACTCGACGAGAAGACCGCGATCCCCGCGCTCGAGCGGCTGCGCGCGCATCCCGATCCCGAGGTGCGCGCGGTGGCGGACGAAGCGCTCGACGCGCTCCGCTCCTGATCAGGACGTCTTCGCCCCCGCGCCCGCCGCCGCGACCTGCATCTGCACGGCCTGCACCTGGAGCATCAGCGTCATGTCGCCCTCGACGCGCATGCGGCCCGACATGAACGCGGTCATGGGATCGAGCTCGCCGCGCCCGAGCGCGAGCGCATCGGCCTCGCTGAGCGTGAGCGTCGTGGTCGGCACCGCGGGGATCGCGCCCGGCCCGATCTGGAACGCGACGCTCCAGCCCGGACCCGACTCGCTCGCCACCACCATGCGGATCAGGCCCGAGAGCTTCGCGAGCTCGACCAGCGCCGCCGGCGACGGGGCGCCGCCGAGCTGGCCCGCCGCGGGTTGCGGCGCGCCCGGCTGGAAGAAGCGCGCGGCGCCCTGCCCGATCGCTCCGCCGCGCCCCTCCCACAGCGCGCCGCGCCAGTCCTCCACGGACTGCACGTAGGTGAAGGCGGCGGCGTCGCGCGGCTCACGCGTGACCCGGACGCGGCCGCGGTCGAGATGGAACAGCCACTCGCCGCCGCCCTCGCCCTCGAGCCGCACGCCGAGCTTCACGTCGAGCGCCTCCGCACCGGGCGGCAGCGCGGCCGCCGCGAAGGCCTCGGGCAGCCAGCGCTCGAGCAGCTCGCTCGGAGACACGGGCTCGGCGGGGAACTCGGCCATCGACGTCACCTCCCGCCCGCGAGCGAGGACACCTCGAACGCCGGCGGCTCGCTCGCGTGCTCGACGAAGATCGGCGACGACCACGCGCGCTCCTCGGTCTCGGCGAGGCAGTCGTCGGAGTCGGGCACGCCGAGGCACGCCTTCACCTTCGCGCAGTGCCCCTCCGCGTCGTTCTCGCAGCGCAGCAGCCCCGCGTTCACGGCGAGGCTCGGGGCCTCGATCGCGCGCACGTAGTAGACGGTGTCGCGCCCCTGCGCGACGAACTCCGGGTCGGTGAAGGTCTGCGTGCAGCCCGCCGGATCGGGATCGCACGGCAGCACCCGCCACGGATCCTCGATCAGCTCGCCGATCGGCTCGCCCGGGCGCTGCTGCGGCCGGATGCGCACGACTTCGATGCGCGTGATGAGCCGGCGCTCGTCCGAGGGGTGGTAGCACTCGCCGCGACAGAGGCTCGCCACGCGCTCGGGCGTGAGCGCCTCGCCGGCCTCGGCGGGGCAGCCCGGCTGCTGCTCGAAGGAGCCGACCGCGCGCACCTGGAACACGGGCTCGGTGGCGAGCCGCGCCTTGCCACCCATCGGGACGCTGCGGCCCGTCGAGCCCGGCGGATTCAGCAGGTCGAACCAGACCAGGATGCGGGGGCCGCTCGTCCCGTAGACCTGCTTGCGCTCCAGCGCGTCCCAGATCGCGTCGCGGTCGCGGCCGCGCGCATGCACGCCGATCAGGCCGCCGGTCAGGAAGAAGGAGGTCGCGCGCTCCGCCTCGCGCAGCCGAAAGAACTGCCCCTCCCAGTCGGCGGGATCGAACGGGACGGAGCGCGGCTCGCGCTCGGGCTCGCCCGAGCGGCCATAGTCCATCATGCGCGCCGCCGCCGTCGTCATGCGCGCCTCCGTCATGTGCGTGCGCGCGAACTCCTTGTAGCCGGTGCCGGGCCGCGCGGAGTGGTTGTCGCTCGACGCCATGAAGCCGAAGTCGAAACGGCGCGGGCGCTTGGGGTCGGAGAAGTCCCCGAGCGCCATGATGTACTGCACCGAGCTCTTCGGCCGGTAGTTGAAGGCGGGCTGGAAGCAGTCGCGGCACTGCCCGGAGTCGAGCCAGTCCTCGGGGAGGGCGCCGGGCACGGTGAGGTGCCCGGAGACGTCGGCGTCCACGTAGTGCTGGCGCGCCTCGCGCGCGCGTTCCTCGCACTCGTCGTCGCCCGTGCCCGCGGCCGCACAGCGCTCGCGCACGAGCTCGCCGGCCCGCCAGCACGAGGGCAGATAGTCGTCCCGCGGCTCGGGACAGCTCCTGCTGCCGTCCGCACCGATCCCCACGTCCCGGAAGTCGCGGAACTCCTCGGAGTTGCCATGGCCCGAGAACACCTCGATCAGCGTCTGGCGCCGCGGGTCGTGCATCGCGCCCGCGAGCTGCTTGTCCCAC
>Ga0075327_1000246_pt1 | contig 14245 bp, 11 predicted proteins | sample MayberrySE_Catta_2_FD_120056 | JGI IMG/M metagenome (GOLD analysis project Ga0075327, IMG submission 120056) | Natural and restored wetland microbial communities from the San Francisco Bay, California, USA, that impact long-term carbon... | ecosystem: Environmental > Terrestrial > Soil >...
CACGGCGTCCCGGCAGGGCATCGCAGCGCCCAGACCGACCCTCGATCGTTGTCCGTGCCGTAGACCCACGGCTAGGTTCACGGGAGGAGGACATGCGATGGATGCCGAGCGCACGCGCACGCGTTGGACGTACGCCGAGTTCGCGCGACTGCCCAGCGAGGGCAGCACGCGGTACGAGGTCATCGACGACGAGCTGTACGTGACGCCGGCCCCGAGCGCGCGCCACCAGCGAGTCGTCACGGACCTCGTCGTGCAACTAGGTGCTTTCGTGCGAGCCCACGACCTCGGCGAGCTGTTCGTCAGCCCCCTGGACGTCCTGTTCGCCGAGGGAGACTACGTCGAGCCCGACCTCCTCTTCGTAGGCCGGGACCGCACGGACATCGTGAGCGACCGCGGCGTGGAAGGCGCGCCCGACCTCGTGGTGGAGGTGCTCTCACCCTCGACGGCCAGGCGCGATCGCGGGATCAAGCTGGATCGGTACCGCCTCTTCGGCGTGCCGGAATACTGGATCGTCGACCCCGAGTTACGGACCGTCGAGGTCTGGAAGCTCGCCGAGGGTGCCGACGAGCCGGTCACGTTGAGCGCCGCGGAAAGCCTGCGCTGGCAGCTGATGCCCGGAGGGCCCGCGCTCGAGCTCCCGCTCGAGGAGCTCTTCGGCTCCGCCTGAGTCGACCTCAGTCCGGAACGCGCGCCCTGAGCTCCTCGAAGAAGTTGCTCACCAGGACGACCGAAGGCGGCGCCGGTCCGTCGTCTTCTCCAACGCCCGCGATCGCGCTCGTGGCCAGGAGGAAGCGCTGACCGTCGGGGTGCACGTCGTAGTAGAGCCCATTGAGGTTTCCGTCCTCCCACTGCGGCGACGCCTCGAAGAGAACCTCGGGCGCGGCGGACTCGAACGTCGCGCCCGACGACACCTCGGCCCCCATCATCTGCAGGGTGGGTGACTGGAAGAACAGCTCACGCCCGCTGTGTGCCCACTGCGGGTTCCGCCCCCCGTTGATCGAGACCTGCCAGCGACCGGCGCCTACGTCCGGGAACGGTCGGACGTAGATCTCGTACCGGCCGGTCTCGTCGGACGCATAGGCGATCCACCGGCCGTCGGGTGACACCGCGGGATTGAGCTCCCGGTAGCTGCCCGCGAAGAGGGGCACGGGCTCCTCGTCGGTTCCCGGGCGATAGGCCAGGATGTTGCGCTGCGCGGTGACTGCGGTCCCCGCGCTCGTCCGCACGAAGATCCACTCGCCGTCCGGGCTCCAGTCGACGGTCGCGATGTCCTGCTCGAGGTCGAGCACGAGCTCCGGCTCTCGCGTGCCGTCCGCGGGCCGTCGCCAGACGTCGTGGTTTCCGTTCCTGTCCGAGAGGAATACGACGTCCCGCGTCCCGGGCGCCCACGTGGGCATCTTGTCCATGCCCTCCGCGAACGTGAGCCGCGAGAGGGGACCCGCGTCGAGACGCTTGACCCAGATGTCGTAGCCCTCGGAGCCGAAGATTCGCAGCGCCGCCATGGTGCCGTCGGGCGAGAGGTCCCAGCGCAGGTTCGGGTCCGTGCCGCGGCTGAAGGTCCACGCGGCGTCGACCGGAGTCGCCTGCCCAGTCCGGCCGACCCACACGAGCTGGAGCGTCGGCCCCTGGCCTCCGGCGGCTCCGCCCGTGGCGTGGAAGAGCTTGCCGTCGTCCGCCACCGACCAATACCCGACTCCGTCCAGGACGGCGGTCGGGGTCCCCATCATCTCCCTCCGACTGGGGTCGAAGCGCACGGCCATCAGCGCGCCACCGCCGTCCGAGCTGTAGAGGAGGTGGCCGGAGCTCGTGTACACGGGACCCTGTCCGTCCACGAGCGGCGTCATCTCGAGGCTCTCGAGGTCGAGGGTGCGGATCTCCCACCGATTCCCGCCGATGTTGGCCATCAGGAAGGCAGTCCGGCCATCTGGCAGCACGTCGTAGATGATCTGGATCGACTCCCCCTCGGCGAGCCGTGTGAGGTTCTCCACCAGACCGCCCTGCGCCGGCACGCGCGCGGTCCCCGAGTCGACGGTCGCGTAGACGAAGCCGTCCTCTCCCCACTCCGGGATCGTGCCCTCCATCAGCGTCCGGACGGGGCCTCCCGCGAAGGCGAGCACGCGGATCTGCCCCTCCTGCTCGAACACCAGCTCGAGACCGTCAGGGGACACCTCCGGGTCGAAGCTGTTCGCCGTCTCGCGCACGGGCGTGGCCGTGAGGTCGTCCCAACGGCGCACCAGCAGGGTGGGCTCGCCTTCGACGAGGCGGCGGTACACGAGCATGCTGCCGTCCGGCGAGAGCTCGAAGCCGCCCGGGCTGAGGTCGGTCGGCTCCTGCCCCTCGAGGAAGGGCACGGCGAAGCGCTCGACGCGCCGGACGGGCTCGGGCGCCTCGCGCGTCGAGACCATCGCCAGGGCCGCGACGGCCGCGGCCGCCGTCGCCCACCCGGCGGTCGCGGCCCGGCGCAGCCGCTTCGTGGCGGCCGGCGCGGGGGCCGCGTCGTCTCCGTGCCGGAATGCCTGATCGGCGAGGGCCTTGGCGAACGAGTGCGCCCCCGTGAACCGGTCCGCCGGCAGCTTCTCGAGGGCCTTCCTGATGGCCGCGTCCACGTTGGGCGGCACCGAGCGCCGAACGGCCGTCGCCGACACCGGCAGACCCTGGATGATCTTGCCCAGCACCGCCTGCGCGGTGTTGCCGGGGTACGGGGGCTCCCCGGTGAGCATCTCGTAGAGCACGCACGCCAGCGCGTACGTGTCGCTCGCCGGGCCCACCACCTGATCGCCCGTCGCCTGCTCCGGCGACATGTAGTACGGCGTGCCCACCGACAGCCCTGTCTCCGTCAGCCGCGCACCGCCCGCGCCCCCCACCGCCAACGCGATCCCGAAGTCCCCCACGACCGGCTGCCCGTCCTGCAGCAGGATGTTGCCCGGCTTGATGTCCCGGTGGATGATCCCGCGGTCGTGCGCGTGCTGCAGCGCGCTCGCCACCGACGTCGCGATCCCCAGCGCCTCGTCCACCGGCAGCTGCTTCTCGCGCGCGATCTTGTCGGCCAGCGTCTCCCCCTGCACGTATGGCATCACGTAGAACAGGAATCCGTCCGCCTCCCCGGAGTCGAAGAGCGGCAGGATGTGCGGATGCTGCAGGTTCGCCGTCGTCTCGATCTCGGCCAGGAAGCGCTCCGCGCCCACCACCGCCGCGAGCTCGGGCTTCAGAACCTTCAGCGCCACGTTGCGGTTGTGCTTCAGGTCCCGCGCCAGGTAGACGGTCGCCATCCCGCCCTGGCCCAGCTCGCGCTCGATCGTGTAGCGGCCCTCGAGGGCCGCGTTCAGGCGCTCCATCGGGGCCGCGGTCATCTTGGGCATTCGGTCGCGCTCGAGCGAGTGACGGGATCGGGCACGGTCTTCTCGGGGCCTGGGGTGGCGAGACGGAGGCAGTATCCCACCCGCCGCCGATCAGATCAAGCGAGGCGTGGCGCGTGCTGCTATGCTTGTCGAGCCATGAGACGTCGACCGAGACCGAGCGTTCTGCTCGTGCGGGAGTGGGAGCAGCAGCTCACGGGGAGCGGGTGCTGCGGCAAGCTCGAGGGCGATTTCCTGGGCTGCGGCGAGCGGGCCGTCTTCCGCGAGCGTCGCGAGGTCATGGAGCGGATGGGTCCGGTCTACCGCGTGCTCAAGGAGCGCTTCGGCGACGCAGTCGAGGTGCAGGTCATCGACCCGCGGAACGTCGGGCTCGCGCTCATGCTCGTCCGCGACTTCTGGACCTTCCGCGTCGGGCTGCGCACGGCGCTCGCGACGCTGTTCGGTCTCCCCAAGCAGGGCGTGATCGTGAACGGGCGGCTCGTCGACCGGACGGATCACCCCGATCCGGGGCGCATCACGCTCGTCGTCGACGAGGTCGTGCGGGGGCGCGCCACGCCGCGTTCCCTGACCGCAGCGGTGTGAAGGCGGCGCCCCCCGAGCGCGCTTCTACTCGCTGCGGAGCGCCGCGAGTGGATCCGCGGTGGTGGCGCGTCGGACCGGAACCCAGCAGGCCAGCCATGCGACGGACCCGAGCAGCGCGACGACGGCGCCCAGGGTGACTGGATCCGTCGGCTCCACTCCGTAGAGAAGGGACGACAGGGCACGGGTCGCGATCAGCGACGCAGCGAGCCCGGCGGCCAAGCCCACCGCGACCGCCGCCAGTCCCCGTGCGAGCATGAGCCGCTCGACGTCCTTGCCGCGGGCCCCGAGCGCCATGCGGATGCCGATCTCCTGCGTGCGACGCCGCGCCGCGCGGGACGTGACGCCGTAGATCCCCACCGTCGCGAGGAGGAGCGCGGCGAGTCCGAAGGCGCTCAGCAGGAGCAGGATGGACCGTTCCCCGACCATCGACTCGGTCCGCACCGTCTCGAGCGGACGGATGCGCGCGATGGGAATCAGGGGATCCAGCTCACCGAGCACCGAGCGCACCGGCTCGATGAGGTCGGCCGCGTCACCCGCACCACGCACGACGATCCAGTTGTTCCGGCCCCAATCCTGGTCCCGATTCTCGAAGACCTCGGGGAGCGCCGGCCGGGCCAGGCTCTCCTGCTGCTGGTCGCCCACGATCCCGATGATCTCGTACCAGATGGAGCGCGGGCCCGGTGCGCGATCGTAGGTGATGCGTCGCCCGATCGGATCCTCGCCCGGGAAGTACTCCCGCGCGAACGTCTCGTTGACGAGCACGACCCCGCGCCCCGGAGAGGCACCGAGTGGTTGCGGGCCCAGCCGGTCTCCCGGCTCGAACATCCTGCCGGAGAGGAGCGGGATGTCGAGAGCCTCGAAGTAGGCGGGGTCCGCGCGCCGGTGCAGGATCTCGATGCCGACGCGGTCGGGTGGCCACCCCTCGGCGATGAACTGGCTCGACCAGCTGCGCCCATCGAGCGGGAGGCGCGCGACGGTGCCCACGCGCTCGACCCCGGGACGCGCTTCGAGCGCCTCGGCGAACCGGTCGTAGAAGCCGAGCACGTCGTCGCGGCTGCCATACCGGGGCGCCTGCAGGGCGAACTGGACGGCCAGCACGCCGTCCGTGCGGAAGCCCGGGTCGACTCGCTGGAGCAGCCAGAAGGTGCGGGCCATGAGCCCCGCGCCCACCACCAGCAGCACGGCGAGCGCGACCTGCACCGACACCAGCGCGGCGGCCGCCCGTAGCCCAGCCCGCCCCGCGGTGCTCCCGCGCGCCCCGTCGGACAGCAGGCCGTCGGTGCCGTCCCGCCCCGCGCGCAGCGCGGGCGCGGTGCCACAGACGAGACCGCTGAGCGCTGCGGCGCCGAGCGTGAACAGGGCAACTCGCCAATCGAGAGAGACGGAGGTGGCTCCGTCGATCCCCATGGGGGCGGTCGCAGAGACCGCGCGCACGGCCAGCCAGCCCAGCGCGAGCCCCACGACGCCTCCGACCGCGGCCAGGACCGCGCTCTCGATCAGCATCTGACGCACCATGCGAGGACGGCTCGCACCCAACACGCATCGGAGCGTCACTTCCCGCGCACGCTCGCTCGCTCGCACCAGCAGGAGGTTCGCCACGTTCGTGCACGCGAGCAGGAGCAGGAACGCCCCTGCGCCGAGCAGGATGCCGAGGGACGTGCGCGCATCCTGGGTGAGGAAGTCGCGCATCGGCATGATGCCCGCGCCCATGACGGCGTTCGTCGCCGGGTACTCTTCCTGGAGCCGCCGCACCACGACCTGGAGCTGCGCGTCCGCTTCGGCGTGCGAGACGTCGGACTCCAAGCGCGCGAAGGCGCGCACCCAATGCGCGCGCCGGAAGCTGAGGTCCGTCGCGGCGGCGGGGTCGAAGCCCATTGGATACCAGAGCTGGATGTCGCGGTCGGGGAACGTGAAGCCCGGGGGCATCACGCCCACGATCTCCGGCGCGTGATTCGCGAACTCGAAGCGCCGGCCGATGACGTCGGGATCCGCACCGAAATGGTCCACCCAGAGGTCGTGGCTGAGCACGACCACATCGTCCTCACCGAGCCACGTCTCCTCCATCCTGAACGTGCGGCCGAGGGCTGCCGGCACGCCGAGCGTGGAGAAGAAGTTTCCGAGTACCTCCGTGCCCGTCACGATGACCGGCTGACCCTCGCGGAGGGCCGCGAGCTCATCGGTGAACTCCGTGTATCCCGACACGTCGGCGAACGCCTCGACCTGCTCGCGCCAGTCCAGCAGGTTCGCGGGCGCTGCGGTCTGGTCCACCCAGCCGAACTCCGGGTTCGTCTCGAACACGGTGACCAGGCGCTCCGGGTCCGCAAAGGGGAGCGGACGGAAGAGGTAGGCGTTGGCAGCGCTGAAGATCGCCGACGTAGCGCCGATGCCGAGCGCGAGCACCGCGATCACGGCGGTCGAGAATCCCGCGTTCCTGCGTAGCATGCGGACGGCGTAGCGGCCGTCCTGCCAAGCCGCGGCGATCCACGCGCCTCTTGCCCCGCCCGCCTCGGAGAGCCGATGCTCGCGACGCAGGTGAAGCCGGATCACGAGCCACGCCGCACCAGCGACCTCGCGGAGCCCGCTCCGGAGCCCACGCGGACCCGACGAGCGCGCCTCGAGCGTGGAGAGAAGCTCGTCGCCGTAGCGGTCCTGGAACGAGCGCGGCGCCAGAGCGAGGATCCACCGCACGACCCGGCGGCTCATGCCATGTCCCCAGCCAGGAGGTCCTTGCGACGCGCAGCGGCGACGAGGGCGGCGAGGCGCTCGGACTCCGCCTTCGCCGTCTCCCGGCCTCGGGCGGTGATGCTCCAGTAGCGGCGTCGCCGATCCTCCGACGCCGCGGGACGCCGTCGAGACTCCTCGATGAGGCCCTCCGACTCCATGCGTTGCAGGGCGAGGTACAGCGCGCCCGTGCTGGGCGCGGAGTCCGCGCCCGCCCGCACCTCGATCTCTTTGATGATGCCGTAGCCGTGGCGCGGAGCGTCGGCGAGCGCGAGCAGGATCTCGTAGGTGAGCGGCGTGACCACGATCCGGTTCCCTGATTATATAAACCACATATATAGCTGTCGCATATGCACGGCAAGTCCCGGCAGGGCACGCGCCTTGCACCGGCCCGCTCCGCTCACCTAGTCGTCCGCCCCTTACCCGCCGCAAGGGAGCCCCATGCGCTCGTGCCGCCTCGGCCTGTTGGCCGCCTGCGTCGCGGTCGGCATTTCGGTCCTACCGTGGTCCGCCCGTGCCCAGTCACCGGAGCGCGCCCCGCGGTCCAGCGGGTTCTGGTGGTCCGTCTCGGCTGCCGCCGCGGGCGCACGTCTGACGTGCGACATCTGCGAGCGCACCCGGGACGGCGGACCGGCGGTCGAGGCCGCCATTGGCGGGTACGCCGGAGCGGGCGTGCGCGTCGGCGTGGAGGGCGGCGGCTGGACGTTCAAGGACGAGGACTTCCGCGAGAAGATCTACACAGCGGGCGTCGTCGCCGAGGTGCACCCGCGACCGGGGAGCGGCTTCCACTTCATCGGTGGACTCGGCTGGTCCGGGTACCGCGCGAACGACATCGACCCGGATCCGGAGGACACAGGCTTCAGCTACGACGCGATCAGGCTTCGCGTCGGACTCGGCTGGGACTTCCCGATGAACGCGTCCTGGACGGTCGGCAACAGGGTGACCGTGGACGCCTCCTCGCTCGGCACGCTCCACGACGAGGGCGCGCCGATCGCGAACTCGGTGGGGCTGAGCGTGGTGCGCTTCGCCGTCTACCTCCGGTACCGCTGACACGACGCTGGCCTGGTCTCCAAGGGAGTGCTCACATGAGCAGATCATTCGTTCGCAATGAGCCGGTTGGTGCGTGCGGCCGATGGGGCGCCGTCCTGATCGTCGTCGCGACCGGCGCATGTGCCGAGGACGACGGCTTTCGGGGAGAGGTGCCCGAGTACGTCGGCGACGCAGTCGCGTTCGGCATCTGGAGCCCGAGCAGCACGGACACGTGCACCTCGGCGATCCACGACCAGTACTCGACGATCGGGCCCGACGGCTACCGGTATCCGACGTGGCACCCGGCGGTCGATCCCGCGACGGGGTGCACCTTCGGCCACGAGCACGGACGCGACCCGGCCGGATCGGAGCTGCTTTACGAGGTGGGACCGATCCCGTTCGGGTACGCCAACCAGCACCTGCAGGCCGGCGGCTTCGGCGCGCCGCGCAACGAAGACCACGTCGGCCACAAGGTCGAGTGGGAGAACGACATTCAGATGGACGGCGGCGGCGGCGGCAATGTCGTGTCGATCGAGTGCGACGTGCTCGTGAAGCTGCACCAGGGAACGCACTCACCGGACGCGTTCACAAACAACATGCACGAGGTCGCGTACCATATCCGCTGCAGCGACGGCACCGGGTTCAGCGCGACGGTGCTCACACCGATCGGGGCGGCGGGGGAGCTCGTGGTGGAGTGCGACCGCGACGTGCACATCGACGCCGGCACCGCGAACCCACCCATCTCGCCGGACGGCGGCGGACGGCGGGGCATTCCGGCCTCGACCTGCGTCGAGGAGAGCGTCCTCAATCCCGAGGACGGGCGCGCGCGCTTCGACAACGCGCTCCACGAAAGCTGGGAGATCAGCGTGTCGCTGCGCACGGAGGGCGGACACAGGCTCGTCTCCTTCGACCCGTACTTCCAGGTGAGGGACCCGAGCCGTTACTTCGACATCGCCACCGGTGCGCTGGCCCGCCCGATCGACCTCTGCTACGTGCCCGGGATCCAGGGCGAGGATCGATGCGAGGCGCTCGGGTCGGACTCGGTGGGCTGGAACGATCCGCGCTCGCCGTTCAAGGGCGTGCGGCGCTTCGTCGACATCAACGGCAACCGCATAGCCAACTCCAACGGCCCGACGATCTGGTACACGGACGCGCTCGGGCACCACGGACGCCCCGAGCCGTTCCCTGGCGGGATCCGGCAATGGGTCGCGAAGCGCGACAACGAGGGGCTCGACCTCCACGGCCCCACGATCGGTCGTAACCGCAGCTACGACGCGCCCGGCGTCCGGGCACCCAACTGATGCGCGCACCACTCAGGGCCGCCGTCTGCGTGACGGTGGCCGGCGGCCTCCTGGCCGCGGCGCAGGCGTCCGCGCAGATGGCGTGGGATACGCCGAGGATGACCGGCCCGGAAAGCCCCTCGGGGCTCGGCTTCTACTGGATGCGCTCCGGGGCGCTCCCTGGCGACTCCGACGCGTTCTTCGGCACGTGGGGTCTCCCCGGCACGGACGGCGCGGTCTCGCTGCGGGGCGGCGTCGGCAAGGGCGTGGCCGACGAGAACGCCGCTTTCGGCGGTCTCGACTTGCGGGCACCGATCGTGCGCCACAACGACACGCAGCCGCTCGACCTCGAGTGGACGGGCGGCGCGGGGGTCGGAGTCGGGGAGTACATCGTCATCAGCGTGCCCGTGGCCGTCAGCGCCGGGCGGAGCTGGTCGTCGGGATCGGTCTGGTTCGCCCCGTACCTCTCCGTGGGTGCGGTGCTCGACTACCGCTACGGAGACAGTGACCTCGTACCCGACGAGGAGTTCGAGGTCCTGGCGACGGCCGGAGTGGGCGCGGACATCGCCTTCGATCCCGAGCGGCGCTTCGTGCTGCGGCTGGCGACATCACTGGGCGACCGGCAGGGGGTGGCCGTCGGCTTCTCCGTCGGCGGAGCCCGCTGACGGACCAGCGCCTCCGGCCTGGTGTCTCGACGCAGCGAGCCGCCATGTTGGCGCGATGGGACCGCAACCTCGGCGAGCGCCCGGACGCGCCGCGCATCTCGGCGCTCTCACCGTCGTGCTCGCTGGAGTGGCCTGCGACAGCGGGCCGGCAGGCCTCGCCGGGGAGGAGTGCGGCCCCCTCCCCTACTTCACCGTCTCGCCGGTCGCCCCGGAGGACGTCGCGCTGATCGTCGTGATCGGCGGCCTCGGTGCTCCTGGACACACGCTCCCGACCGCCCACAGCGGCCTCATGCTCGCGCGGGAGGCCGCGCCCGTCGCCTCGCCCGGCCGCATCCAGATCGACGAGGTCCGACGCGTGACCTACGTCTCTTCGCCGACGCGTGAGGGCGAGCGGGACTACGCGCTGTTTTTCAGTGTGTGCGAGGACGTCGGAGGTTGGCTGGGTCACCTGACCTCCCTCGCCCCGGGCATCCCGGACAACGCGGGCGGCTCCGGATGCGAGACGTACAGCACGTCGGACGAGACGGTGGAGGCCTGCACGCTCGAGGTCGATGGGTTCAGGCTGGAGCCCGGCGACCCGGTGGGGACCGGAGGCCTCTCCGCCGAGCGTGGGTTCCTCGGGCTCGACTTCGGTCTCCTCGATGAGCGCGTGACGAACTTCTACGTCTCGCCGTCGCGCCATCCGAGCCCCTCGTTCCGCGCGGTGTGTCCGTACGAGTACTTCGACGACGCGAACCGCGCGTGGATGCTCGCAGCCATCCGGGACCCGGCTCGGCCGTCAGAGGCCGCCTCCGGCGAGCCGCGCTGCGGCACCATGGAGGTCGACGTCGCGGGAACCGCGAAGGGCGTTTGGGCGGAGCAGGGGGTCACGGGCCAGGTGCAGGGCGACGAGACCCGCTACATCACGCTCGCCGACTACCCATATGATCCGCAGCAGCGCCTGGCGCTCAGCCTCGGCCCGACCACCCTGGGGGCCCGTGTCGCGATCGTGCCCCGCGAGACCGCGGGTCGGGTGAACCGCGCGTTCGAGCAGGTCACTGCCGATGGTCTCGTGTACTGCTACACGGACAGCCCTGCTTTCGCCACGAGCTGGCTCCTCACGATGCCGTCCGCGACTTCGCTGACGGTGCAACTCGTCCAGCACCCCGGTGCCCCGAGCCCCTGCGACTCGAGCCCCACGGCGTGGCAGCTCGGCGCGGCCGCGGTCCAACTCGTCCGCTGACGCGAGGGGCTTCGGCCGATTCCGCCCTCGGGACCCCTCGGGAGCCGCCGACCGTCAGCGGCCGGACGACGAATCCGGCGGCGTGACCGCAGGAGGCGACACCGCCTGCGTGCCCCTCTGACACGCCGCGCCCGTGCAGGGGGAGGAACCCTGCGCGCCGCCTTGCATGCCCTGCGCGCCGCCTTGCATGCCGGGTCCACCGCCTTGCATGCCCGGCCCGCCACCCTGCATGCCCATCATGCCTCCGCCGCCTTGCCCGTGCATGGTCCCCATCATCGCGTGCATCTCGTGCATCATCCCGTGCATGGCTTCGATGTGGCCCGTCATGGTCTCCATCATGGACAGCATGGAGGCCTGGGCGGAATCCACAGGCTGGCCAGCCTCGGTGGGCGGCTGCCCACCGCAGGCCGCGAAGAGCGCCGCCCCCGCGGCAATGATGAAATACCTACGCATCTCGACCTCCCAGAACGTTGCCCCGTCGGGCCTGTGGTCGCCCGACTCCAAGAAGGTAGGAACGCCCGCGGCGGGGGAGCGTCGGGCAGTCCTCGACGCAGTACGTCGGGAAACCCGTGGCCCGTCGACCGCTCCTCCCAGCGGGCCTCGGCGAAGGCCGCGGTGCGAGCCCGATGCGTCAGGAGCGCGGGGCGAGAACGCGGAGGGTGAGCCCGACTCCGGGGGCCGATATCTCATCGACGTCCGCGTACTCCGCCTCGATCCAGGCCGCCAGCGAGCGCCCGAACCCCACGCCGAACGGCGCGGCCCCGTACTCCGACGCGTCGCGCGGCACCCAAATCACGAGCTCGGGGGGCGAGTCGCGAAACGCCGCGGTCCAGGCCTCGTCTCCGAAGAGGATCTCCTCGGGAGGGATGAACGTGACGAAGGGAGTCGGTGCCGGCGTGCGCGCCAGGTAGTTGATCATGACCCCCTCGGGCAGCACGGCGACCGCCGCTGCCCCCGAAGCCCTCACGCGCGCCACGGCCCCTCGCACGAGGGCGCCCCTCGCGTCGGCCCGGAAGGCGTCGCGTCCCTCCCCCACGACCTCCGACTTGCGGGTGAGCCATGCCCCGGTGGCCTCGACGTGGCGGCCGGCGAAGACCGCGAGCACCGCGAGCGCGCACGCGAGAAAGACGTCTCCTCGCGCACGCCGACGGTCGAGCCACGCGGGGAGCCAACCGACCAGGAGCGTGCTCGCCACGAGCGTCGCAGGCATCGCCAACGCGAAGCCGTAGTGGGCGGTGCGAACATTGAGGAGCATCTTGGCGAGCAACGCCAGCGCGAACGCCGTGAGCGCGAGCGCGGTCAGGCTGCGTCGCGACCGCTCACCCCGCGCGATCGATATCGACAGGACGACGCCCGCCACGAGCGCGACCAGGGCGAGGGGCCGCACGGCCTCGCGCCAGGCGAACGAGTCCCCAACGAGAAGCATCGCCACGAGCATCGACGCACCGGCCACGAGCGGGATCCAGGGCCCCCGGGTCTCGCGCGCGAGCCACGCGGCGCCGAGCGGCGGCGCGAGCACGACCGCCCACATGGCGCTCCAGGCCAGAGCTTCCGCGATGCGGAGGCCGGGGTCGTCGAGGCCCGCACCGCCTATGTAGAAGGGGAGTCGGGTCACCTCGCCGGCGAGCACGGAGGGCCATGCCCCCACGGTGCCGCGCCACCCCACGAGCAGCGCGGAGCCTGCCGTGGGCGCGAGCGCCGCGACGAAGAAGGCACCAACCGCGCGGAGGTCGCGCCGCGCGAGCGCCGGCGCGAGCAGGACCGCGCACCCCGCCGCCCCGGCGACGAAGGGCTCCACCTTCGTGAGGAAGCAGAGCCCCAGGGCCGAGCCTCCGAGGCCCGCGGCGACCATCGACCCCGTGCGCCCCCAGCGATCGAGCGCCGCCAGCGCCGCGACGGCGAGCGCAACGCCGTGGGTCAACTCGTGCGAGTAGGGGGCGATCCAGTTGTAGTTGCCGACGCCGACGTACTGTCCGCACGCGAAGACGAGCAGGAAGACCATGCCCCCCACGGTCGCCGCGAGCCGGCCCGCCACCCCGAGGAGGAGCGCGTACACCATCGCCACGGTCGCGGCGAGGATGAGGACGTTGCTCCAGACGAGCACGGAGAAGCCCGGCCCGAAGAGGCGGAAGAGGAGCGCGTTCCAGTGCGGCGACAGCGGTCCGTTGAACCATGCGATCTCGTCGAACAGGGAGTCGCCCTCGGCCAGCCTCCAGGGCACGTAGAGCTCGCGACCGAAGTCGATGAGCGGATCGGGCCACGCTCGCCACGTCCAGGCCAGAACGGCCGCGCCGGTCGCGGCGAGGAGAAGGGACGGCCCGAGGATGGCGGCTCGGGCGGGGGCGGGGGTGGCTCGGGGCGAGGCGCCCTCAGCCCTGCCCAATCCCCTCCTCCACGATCGCCTCCTCGCGCACAGCCTCCGTCAGCGCCGCCTCCTCGTCCACAACCCGCTTGATCCAGTTGCCGCGGAGGAACCAGGCAAGCGCGATCCCCCCCGCGAGCACGTTGGAGACCGGAAAAGACCAGAAGACGCCGTCCGGGCCGAGGCCGGCCGGCACCGACAGCACCCAAGCCACCGGAAAGCGCAGGATCCAGAAGGCCAGGATGGAGAGCATCATCGAGGCGACCGTGTTCCCCGCCCCGGCGAGCGCGCCGCCCATCACCATCTGCACTCCGAAGAGGCCGAAGGTCGGGGCCATGATGTGCATGAAATGCGTGCCGAGCCGAATGACCTCGGGCTCACCGGGAACGAACGCGGCCACGATGGGCCGCGCGAGGATCCACAGCACCACCCCCGCCGCGCTCAGCGCCACGAAGCCCGCGATCATCGACAGCCGCGCCGAGTACACGGCGCGCTCGTCCTTACGCGCCCCCACGTTCTGTCCGACGACGGTCGAGGTCGCCATCGCGAGGCCCATCGCCGGAATGATGACGAACGACAGGATACGCGCGCCAATGCCGTAGGACGCGATCGCCGACGTGCCGAACGAGGCGACCAGCAGCATCATGACGGCGAGGCCGAGCGCCCTCGCCGACTGCTCCACCGACGACGGGATGCCCAGCCGCAGGATCTTGTGCACGAGGGCACGGTCGGGCGCCATGTCGCCCATCCGAACGTGGACCCCGTACCGCCCGCTGAAGAGGATGACGAGGCCGGCGAGGCCGGCGAGCCCCTGCGTCACGATCGTCGCCCACGCAGCCCCGACGACGCCGTAGCCCGGCACCGGCCCCCAGCCCAGGATCAACAGCGGATCGAGGAAGAAGTTCAGCACGACGGTGCTGCCCACGATGATCAGGGGCGTCTTCACGTCGCCGACGCCACGCAGGATCGCCTGAAAGACGAAGTACACGAAGACGGCGCTGAGACCCAGGAAGGTGACCTGCAGGTAC
>Ga0075327_1000247_pt1 | contig 14226 bp, 10 predicted proteins | sample MayberrySE_Catta_2_FD_120056 | JGI IMG/M metagenome (GOLD analysis project Ga0075327, IMG submission 120056) | Natural and restored wetland microbial communities from the San Francisco Bay, California, USA, that impact long-term carbon... | ecosystem: Environmental > Terrestrial > Soil >...
CGCGTGACCTGCAGGGACTGGTTCCAGCTGACGCTGAAGGAAGGCCTCACGGTATTCCGCGACCAGGAGTTCTCGTCGGACATGCAGTCGCGCGCGGTGAAGCGCATCCGCGACGTGCGGGCGCTGCGCAGCCGCCAGTATCCGGAGGACGCCGGTCCCATGTCCCACCCGATCCGTCCGGACAAGTACATCGAAATCAACAATTTCTACACGATGACCGTATACCAGAAGGGGGCCGAGATCATTCGCCTGTACCACACCCTGCTCGGCGAGGAGGGTTTCCAAAAGGGCATGCGGCTGTATTTCGAGCGCCACGACCACCAGGCCGTCACCTGCGACGATTTCCTGGCGGCGATGACCGACGCCAACGGTTGTGACCTCGATTCCCTCGGCCGTTGGTATGCGCAGTCCGGCACGCCCGAGTTAACCGCGCGTGGCGAATATGACGCGACGCAGCGAAGTTTCACGCTGCATCTGGCGCAAGGGACGCCGCCGACCCCGAACCAGCCCGACAAAGCGCCGGTGCTCGTCCCGGTGGCGGTCGGCCTGCTGACCCCGGCGGGCCGCGAGCTGCCGCTCCAACTGGAGGGCGAGGAAGCGCCCGCCGGCACCTCGCGCGTGCTGCATCTGGAAGAATCCGAACAGAGCTTCCGTTTCGTCAACGTCGACGAGGCGCCCGTGCCGTCGCTGCTGCGCGGCTTTTCCGCCCCGGTGAAGCTGGACTACCCCTACACGGAGGAAGAACTGGCGGTGCTGATGACGCACGACAGCGACGCCTTCGTGCGCTGGGAAGCCGCCCAATTACTGGCGCAACGCGACATCCTGCGCAACGTCGAGCGCTTCGGCGCGGGTGCCGAAATGGAGCTGGGCGAACGACTGGTCGCGGCATTCCGTGACCTGCTGACGGATCGGGACGCGGATCCGGCGTTGATCGCCGAGGCCATCGTTCTGCCCGATGAGGAATACCTGGGCGAGCAGATGCCGGTCATCGACGTGGACGGCATTCATGCAGCCCGCGACTTTGTGCGCGCGGGTCTGGCCGGCGCTCTGGCCGACGCATTGCGGGTGCGCTACGACGATCTGGCTGCGAACGGCCCCTACGACAAGTCGCCGGCGGCAATGGCGCGGCGCAGTCTGCGCAACGCCTGCCTTGCCTACCTGGTGCAGCGGCCGGGCGGTTTCGAGCTGGCCGAGACCCAACTGGCCGGCAGCGACAACATGACCGACACACTGGCCGCGCTGCAGGGACTGGTTCACAATGCGGCGCCGGCAGCCGCTGGTGCCCTGGACGCCTTCGAGGCGCGCTGGCGGCAAGATGCGCTGGTCATGGACAAGTGGTTCACGATTCAGGCCTGCGTGCCGGGTGCGGGTACGGCGGAGCGCGTTCGCAAGCTGGTGGAACACCCTGCGTTCAGCCTGGCGAATCCCAACAAGGTGCGGTCGCTGGTCGGTGCCTTCGCGATGTTGAATCCAACCGGGTTCCACGCCGCCGGAGGGGCAGGCTATCGCTTCCACGCCGATCAGGTGATCGCGCTGAACGCGCTCAATCCCCAGGTCGCCGCGCGGATGGCGGTGGCCTTCAACGCCTGGACGCGGTACGACCTCGGACGCCGCAAGCTGATGCGGGCGGAGCTGGCGCGCATCGCGGCCACCGACGGGCTTTCGCCGGACGTGTCCGAGATCGTGCACAACGCGCTCGACATGGACCGCAGCGGAACGTCAGCGTAAACACGCCCGCATGGCGACGCCCGTTCCTGCCTTGTACGTCCGGGCCCCCGCTGTCCGGCTGCCGGGCATGCTGCTGGCCGTTTCGCTGATCGGGGCGACCGCGGGCTGCGCGGCGCCGGACTCGGCCGATGCGCAACGCGCGCCGGCCGTGACGATCGACGGCATCACGATCCGCAACGATCTCGCGTACCCGGTGACCGACGTGCTGATCCAGGTGCCGGCAACGGGCGCCTTCGCCGGCTGCGGCAACCTGCTGCCCCGCTCGGAATGCAGCAATGCCTTCCAGGGCGTGGATTATCGATCCAACGGTGTGGTCGTCAGCTGGCGGGAGCACGGCAAACCGCAGAGCACCGACGCGTTCGTCATTGAGATTCCGGAGGATTGGCGCGGCGCGCGCTCGGCGCGCGTCGAGGTGGTCATTTTCGCTCCGGGCCAGGCCGGCGCGCGCCTGGCGCAGCCCTGAGCGCAACCCTGAGCGCAATTCTGAGCGCAACCCTGAGCGCGCCCCTTCGTCAGTCATTCAAGGCCTTCACCAACAGGCTTCGTTGCAGGTCGGCTTCGTGTCGGGTCGGGAACTTGGGGACCAGCCGGAGGTCTTCAGTGAGGCGGATATTGAACTGGAAGCCCTCGCCGTCCTCGGCGTCGAATACCCGGGTCAGGAAGACGATCTTGTCCAGTACGACGGTGTAGCCCTGGAGGTCGTAGGTTTTCGGTGTCATGCGCTGTTGTGCTCTTTGGCAAGATCCAGATATTACCTCCGAAGCGCGCCTTGCGGGTCCGCCGCATGGTAAACTGATTGTGGCCATGAAGAGATTGTCGGTATTACTTCTGTTGATCCTGGCGGCCGGTTGCGCCACGGACCGCTATCGCCCGACCTACCTCGACAACGGCAGCGGCTATTATGCGTACGGTCGTTCCTACCCGACCGTTCGTTATCTCTACGGCTACGACAGCCTGTACCTCTACGGCATGTATCCGTGGTGGACCCACAGCTTCTACTCGCCCTGGTTCTACCCGTACCACTTTACCTATTACCATCCATTCTACGACCCGTATTACGGGCGTTACTTCTTCGCCGGCTGGTCGCCCAGTTGGCCGTATTACGACAGCTATTACGGACGCTACGGCTGGGCTACCGCGCCGTACCGGCAGCCGCCGGTCGTTCTGCCGGACCGCGCGCAACCGCCCGGCGCGGGCGGGACCGACGGTCCTACCGCCCGCGACGTCTTCACCGGGGCGGAACGTCGCCGTGGCAGCGGCGAGCGCGGCTATCCCCGCGGGTATCCTGCCGACACCTATCCGGTGGGCAAGTACCCGGCCCCCGAACGCCCGGAAGGCTACCGCCGGTCGGCGATGCCGCCCGGCGCGTCGATGCCCGCGGAGCGCACAGTCGCGCCCGGCGGCAGGGCGGCGCCTTACGGCAGTGCGAGGCCGGGCTATCCGGATCTGAAGGCGCGCAGTGTCATCCCGAGTGTGTCGGCCCCGCCCGGGCCCCGCATCGGCCCGGCCGACGGCCAGCGCGGCGATCGTTCGTCGGGTGACCGGCCTGCGACCCGCCGCGACCGCTGAAGTCCGTCGCTTCCAACGCCCCTTTCCTGTCGAATTTCAGTAGAATACGTCGTTTCCGAACCCCGGGACGGACAGCATGCAGTATCCCGATCGTTTCGCAGTGATCGTGATCGGTGGCGGCCACGCCGGCACCGAGGCGGCGCTCGCCTCGGCGCGGACCGGCGCGCGCACGCTGCTGATCACGCATACCATCGAGACGGTCGGGCAAATGAGCTGCAATCCGGCCATCGGCGGCATCGGCAAGGGCCACCTGGTTCGGGAAATCGACGCGATGGGCGGGGTGATGGCGCGCGCCGCCGATGCCGCCGGTATCCAGCTGCGTACCCTGAACTCGTCCAAGGGACCAGCGGTTCGGGCTACGCGGGCGCAGTGCGACCGCGGGCTGTATCGCAACTTCATCCGACGGGCCGTCGAGAGCCAGCAGAACCTGTCGGTGTTCCAGGCGGCCGTCGACGACCTGTTGGTCGAGCGGGGCCGGGCCGCGGGCTGTCGCACCGCCAACGGTCTCGAGTTTTGCGCGGGCACCGTGGTGCTGACGACCGGCACGTTTCTCGGCGGCCGCATCCACATCGGCGAACAGCAAAGCGAAGGCGGCCGGGCCGGCGATCCGCCCGCCAACGCGTTGGCCGCGCGCCTGCGCGAACTGCCGTTCAGCGTCGCGCGGCTGAAGACCGGCACGCCTCCGCGCATCGACGGCAAGAGCGTGGACTTCAGCGCGATGCGGGAGCAGCCGGGCGACACACCACGGCCCGTTTTCTCGTATGTCGGCAGCGAAGGCGACCACCCACGCCAGGTCTGCTGCTGGATCACCCAAACCACCGAGCGGACGCACGACCTGATCCGCGCGGCGCTGCATCGGTCGCCGATGTACTCGGGCGCCATCGAGGGTGTGGGGCCGCGCTATTGCCCGTCGATCGAGGACAAGGTGGTCCGGTTCGCCGACCGGACCGGGCACCAGATCTTCGTGGAACCCGAAGGCCTGGACACCACCGAGCTGTATCCCAACGGGATCTCCACCAGCCTGCCGTTCGACGTACAGCTCGACCTCGTGCACTCGATCCCGGGCTTCGAACGGGCGCACATCACGCGTCCCGGGTACGCGATCGAATACGACTTCTTCGACCCGCGGGAACTGCACGCGCACCTCGAGACCCGGCACCTGCCGGGGCTGTTCTTCGCCGGGCAGATCAACGGCACCACCGGCTACGAGGAAGCGGCTGCCCAGGGCCTGGTGGCGGGGGTGAACGCGGCCCGCGCCGCGCGCGACGAAGCGCCGTGGGCGCCGCGCCGCGAGGAATCCTACATGGGCGTGATGATCGACGATCTGGTCACGCGGGGCACGCAGGAACCGTACCGGATGTTCACCAGCCGGGCCGAGTACCGCCTGCACCTGCGCGAGGACAACGCCGACTTGCGGCTGACCCAAAAAGGCCGCGAACTCGGCCTGGTCGACGACCCCCGCTGGCGCGCCTTTTGCGCGAAGCGCGAGGCGGTCGAGCAGGAACGGCAGCGCCTGGAGGGCATCTGGGTCAGTCCCGGCAGCCCGCTGGCAGCGTCGCTCGCCGCCGCGCACGGCACCGTGCTGAGCAAGGAATGCCGTGCGCTGGATCTGCTCAAGCGCCCGGACCTGAATTACGGCAAGCTGGTATCCGTCGCCAACCTCGGCCCCGGGGTTACGGACGCGCGCGTCGCGGAGCAGGTGGAAATCCAGGCGAGATACGCCGGCTACCTCGGCCGGCAGCAGGAGGACATCGAGCGGCGCCGGCGCCACGAGCATACGCTCATCGCCGAGGACTTCGACTACGAACAGGTGCGCGGGCTGTCCGCCGAAGTACGCGAGAAGCTGCAGCGGGTGCGGCCCGACACGGTCGGCCAGGCTTCGCGCATCCCGGGCATGACGCCGGCCGCCATTTCGTTGCTGCTGGTCTACCTGAAGAAGACACGCCGGCAGGTCGCCTGATGCCCGCCGTTCGAAAACTTTGCACAAATCACGAATTGGAAACGATGGCTTTACAGATTTTTAACGGCGAATCGTTATCCTTGAGTCGTAAGTTGACTGTGCCTAGCGTGTCGCCCCTCTAGACAGGCAGTCCCCACACTTCTATGCCTAAGCGACGCGCTTTCAAGCCTCGGATCTCATTCCGGGGCTTTTTTTTGGGTCGCGATCCGGCTGGCCGCAGGGCCGAGTTGGCGCGCGCGCCCTGGATCGCGCTGAAGGGATTCTGCATGGGCAGCGCGGACATCGTGCCCGGGGTGAGCGGCGGTACGATGGCGCTGATTCTGGGCATTTACGAGCGCCTGCTGCAAGCACTCCGGTCATTCGACCGCCACTGGCTGGCCAGCGTGCTGCGCCTGCGCTTCGGCGAGGCGCTGGCCCGCAACGACCTGTTCTTCCTGGTGCCGCTGGTGCTCGGCATCGTGCTGGCCCTGCTGTTCTTTACCCGGGTCGTGCCGCTGCCCACCCTGATCGTGACCCACCCTGAAGAGGTGTACGGCCTGTTCTTCGGCCTGATCCTGGCATCCGTGCTGGTGCTGATGGGTGAAGTGGAGCGCTACGGTGTGCGGGAAGCCGTCACTACCCTGGCGGGCGTCGCGATCGGATTCGCGATCGTCAACCTGGTACCGATGGAGACGCCGACCGCTGCGTGGTTCGTCTTTCTGTGCGGATTTCTGGCCATCAGCGCGATGCTGCTGCCCGGCATTTCCGGCTCCTTCATCCTGCTGATCCTGGGCAAGTACGCCTATATCATCAATGCGCTCGGCACCTTCGACTGGGTCGTGATCCTCACCTTCGTTGCGGGCATGATTTGCGGCGTTGTGGCCTTCACGCGCGCCATCGTCTGGCTGCTGGAGCACTACCACCAGTCGACGCTGCTGGTGATCAAGGGCATCCTGATCGGTTCGCTGTGGGTCATCTGGCCGTTCCAGGAGCGAGTCTACGAGACCGTTCACGGCAGCGACCGGCTGGTCGGCGCCAGCCCGGTGTGGCCGGACCGGTTCGACGCCGCCGTGGCGGCGTCGCTGGTGCTGCTGGTCGCCGGATTCGTCGCCGTGATGGTGATTCACCGCCTGGCAGTCGGCCGGACCCGTTCGGGAGGACACACGAGATGAGCCAATTCACGCTCTATGGCGACCGCAGCTGGCTTGGGCGAATCGAGCAGACACCCGGCTTCCTGACGATGAGTGAAGCCTGCCGCTGACCCCGACAGGCACGGCGCCGCGCCCGCCGTCCGCGGGCCTGCACGGCCAGCCAGATCACTTGGCGAGCCCCGGGATTGGGGTAGAATCCGCAGTTCGTGCCGGCCCCTCACTTACGGGAGGTTGACGCCCGACCCGGTCAGGATGCAGTGCAATGAGCAGCGAAAACCCCACGATACCCACCCATTTTATCCGCAACATCGTCATCGACGATTTGGCGAGCGGCAAGCACACGGATATCGTCACCCGGTTTCCGCCGGAGCCGAACGGCCATCTGCACATTGGGCATGCGAAATCGATCTGCCTGAATTTCGGCATCGCCGACGAGTTCGGGGGGCGCACCAACCTGAGGTTCGACGACACCAACCCGCTGAAGGAGAGTGAAGATTTCATGCGGGCCATCATGGAGGACGTGCACTGGCTGGGCTTCGAGTGGGACGAACTGCGCCACGCGTCGGATTACTTCCACGAGCTGTACGACTACGCAGTGCACCTGATCCGCACCGGCAAGGCCTACGTCGAGGAACTCAACGCGGAGCAGATCCGCGAATACCGCGGAACGCTCACCGAAGCGGGTCGCGAGAGCCCGTGGCGCAACCGGCCGGCGGAGGAGAGCCTGGATCTGTTCCAGCGCATGAAGGCCGGCGAGTTCGAGGACGGCCAGTACGTGTTGCGCGCAAAAATAGACATGGCGTCGCCGAACATCAACCTGCGCGACCCGGTGGTCTACCGTATACGCAACGCCAGCCATCATCGCACCGGCGACGAGTGGCACATTTACCCGATGTACGATTGGGCGCACGGCATTTCGGACGCCATCGAGGGCATTACGCACTCGCTGTGCACGCTGGAGTTCGAAGACCATCGCCCGCTGTACGACTGGTTCCTGGACAATATTCCGGCGCCCTGCCACCCGCGCCAGATCGAGTTCGCGCGCGGCAACCTCGATTACACCGTGATGAGCAAGCGGCGCCTGCGGGAACTGGTCGAGGAAGGCCACGTCAGCGGCTGGGACGACCCGCGCATGCCTACGCTGGCCGGCCTGCGCCGTCGAGGCTTCACGCCCGAGTCCATTCGCGCCTTCTGGAACGAGATGGGCATTTCGAAGGCGGAAAGCATCATTCCGATGACCGTGCTGGAAAATGCCGTGCGCAACGACCTGAACGTTCGCGCGCCGCGCACCATGGCGGTGCTGAACCCGCTGAAAGTCGTGCTCAGCAATTTTCCCGAAGGCGAAACCGAGTGGCTGGAAGCCGCGGTCCATCCCCAGGACGCCGCCCTGGGCATGCGCCGGGTGCCGATCACGCGGGAAATCTTGATCGAACAGGAAGATTTCATGGAAGACCCGCCGCGCAAGTTCTTCCGGCTGAAGCCCGGTGGCGAAGTGCGGTTGCGCAATGCCTTCATCATTCAATGCATGGAGGTGGTCCGGGACGGGAGCGGACAGGTGACGGCGCTGCACTGCACCTTCGATCCGGCTACGCGGTCGGGCCTGCCGGGCGCCGAGCGCAAGGTCAAGGGCACGATCCACTGGGTATCGGCGGAACACGGCAGGCCGGCGGAAATCCGGCTGTGCGACCGGTTGTTCACCGTGCCCAATCCGCTGGGTGACAAGCGGCACGACTACCGTGAGTTCCTGAACCCCCACTCGATGGACGTGATTCCGAACGCCGTCGTCGAAGCGCACGTGGCCGAGGGCGGCCCCGGCGAGTTCTACCAGTTCGAGCGCAACGGTTACTTCTGTCACGACGGCGTCGACTCGAAGCCCGGCCGGCCGGTGCTCAACCGCATCGTGACCCTGCGCGACTCCTGGGCCCGCATCGAAGCCGACCTGGCTGCCGCTCCTGGCCCATGACTTAAGCCACCCGCCTGCAACCGCCGGAGTTTGTTACACTGCGGCGCAGTCGCTCACGAGGGAGAAGCACAATGGGCTGGACTATCCTGATCATTCTCGTCGCCGTGGTCCTGTTCGGCATCGTTATCTACAACCGGCTGGTCGCCGGACGCAACCGCTACAAGAACGCATTTGCACAGATCGACGTACAGCTGACGCGGCGCCACGACCTGATTCCAAACCTGGTCGAGACCGCCAAGGGCTACATCAAACACGAGCGGGAGACGCTGGAGGCGGTGACCGCCGCACGGACCGCTGCGGTGAGCGGGCTGAAGGCGGCCGCGGCGGACCAGACCGATCCGGACGCCATGCGCCGGCTGGCGGAAGCGGAGCAGGGGCTGAGCGGCGCCCTGGGGCGGCTGTTCGCGCTGGCCGAGGCCTACCCGGACCTGAAGGCCAACCAGAACATGATGCAGCTGTCCGAGGAACTGACCACCACCGAGAACAAGGTCGCCTTCGCGCGGCAGGCCTACAACGACTCGGTCATGGACTACAACACCTTGCGGGAGTCCTTCCCCAACAACTTCATCGCGGGCTGGTTCGCGTTCCGCGCCGCCGAGTTGCTGGACATCGAGGACGAGAGCAAACGCGAGGTGCCGAAGGTCAGTTTCTAGTGATTGCCAGCCCACCGGGCCGCGGGCTGTTTTGAACTTCTTCGAGCACCAGGACCGGGCGCGCCGACAGTCGCGCTGGCTGATCGTCATGTTCGGCCTCGCTCTGGTGGCTATCGTCGCGGCCATCGACGCCATCCTGTTGCTGGTGCTCGGCATGAGTTCCAGCGAATACACGGAACAGTTCGGCGGACAATCGCTGCAGCCGGCCGGCCTCGTACAGGCGAACCTGCCGCTGCTGGTCGGCGGCGCGATCGCCACCGTGGGGGTCGTCGGCGTAGCCAGCCTGTTCCGGACGATCAGCCTGAAGATGGGCGGCGGCCAGGTCGCGCGGCAGCTGGGCGGTACCCTGGTGGAATCGGACACGCGCGACCTCAAGCGACGCCGGCTGCGCAACGTCGTGGAGGAGATCGCGCTGGCCTCGGGCGTGCCGGTACCGGAAATCTACGTGCTGGAGCAGGAATCCGGGATCAATGCGTTCGCCGCGGGCTACTCACCCGCGGATGCTGCCGTAGCGGTAACCCGGGGCGCGCTGGAGAAGCTCGACCGCAACGAACTGCAGGGCGTGATCGCCCACGAGTTCAGTCATGTCCTCAACGGCGACATGCGCCTGAACATCCGCCTCATCGGCGCCCTGTTCGGCATTCTGCTGCTTGGCCTGATCGGCCGCCGGGTGCTCATGCACGCCCGCTTCGGTCGCTCCAACAAGAACGCCGCAGCGGTGTTGCTGATCGCCGCCGGCCTGATGATCGTCGGCTATATCGGCCTGTTCTTCGGGCGCTGGATCAAGGCAGGCGTGTCGCGCCAGCGCGAATACCTGGCCGATGCGTCCGCGGTGCAGTTCACGCGGGATCCGGACGGCATCGGCGGCGCCCTGAAGAAGATCGCCGTCTACTCGGAGGGTTCGCTGCTGCGCACGGATACCGAGGAGGTCAGCCACATGCTGTTCGGCGACGGTCAACGCATGATGCTGTTCTCCACGCACCCCCCGCTGCCCGAGCGGATCCACCGGATCGACCCGGGCTTCCGCGAGGAGGACCTGGACCGGTTGCGGGCATCCATTCTGCGCGAGCAGGCCCGGGCGCGCGAGGAGGCGGCGCCGGAGGAACGACCGGTGCGCGCGGCGCGCGGCGGCGTTTTCGACGTCCGCGGCATGATCGAGCAAATCGGCCAGCCGGGTTGGGAGCGCATGTTGGCGGCCGCGGCGCTGGCCGCTGCGTTGCCCGACAACGTACGCCGCGCGGCGCATTCCACCGAATGGGCGCCGGAGGTGCTGTTCTATGCGTTGCTGGACCCCGTCGAAGACGTCCGTGAGCGGCAGTTGAACGTGCTGGCCGGGCGCATGGGGATTGACTCCGAGGCCCAGGTGCGCGCCCTGCTGCAGTCGGCCGGCCCGCCGCGCGCCGAACAACGCCTGCCGCTGCTGGACCTCGCATTTCCCGCGCTGAAGCGCCGCCCGCCCGATTTCGTCACCCGGGTGCTGGACACGGTGAAGGCGTTGATCGAGACGGACGGGCGGGTGGACGTATTCGAATTCCTGCTCGCGCGCGTCATTTCGCAGCATCTGTGGGAATCCCAGAGCCCGGACACGGTGCGCGCGGCGGGCCGGCGCAAGCTGGCGGACTGTCGCGACCCGGCCCTGCGGGTGTTGGCGGTGCTGGCGCGGCACGGCCAGACCGATCCGGCGCCCGTCGCAGCGGCATTTGCCGCCGGCTGCTCCGCGTTGGGGCAGGAATCCCCGGACAGCCTGCCCGACCCCGGCGACTGGGTGAAAGCCCTCGACGCCGACCTGCCGGTGCTGGACCGCCTGACGCCCGCCGACAAGCAACGGTTCGTGGGTGCGCTGGCAGCCGTCGTGACGCACGACGGCCGCATGGTCCCGGTCGAACTCGAACTCCTCCGCGCCGCCTGCGCCCTGATCCACGTCCCGCTGCCCCTTTTGACCACTGTGTAGCCCTGTCGCGGGGGAGGTGTCGGGTACGCCCTTCCAGGGCACGCTCCATCCCGCACGCGGGCTGGCCGTCCCTGGGCGCTCGAGAATTTGTTCCCGACAAATTACGGCCCTGGAAGGGCGTACCCGGCACCTCCCGGCGTGGAATCCCAAGTCGTGTTATTCGAGGGATGCGGCGAATTTTTCGGCGATCATGATGGTGGGGGCGTTGGTGTTGCCGGAGACCAGGGCGGGCATCACCGAGGCGTCGACCACGGACAGGGCCTCGAGGCCGCGCACGTGGAGGCTCGGATCGACCACCGCCAGCTCGTCCTGACCCATTTTGCAGGTGCCGATCGGGTGGTAGATGGTCTCGGCCTTGCGCCGGACGAAGGCCATCAGGTCTTCGTCCGATTGCGCATCCGTTCCGGGGTACAGCTCGACTCCACGGAACGGATCGAATGCGGATTGGGCGAAGACCTCCCGTGACCGGCGTACGCATTCCAGCATCATGCGGCGGTCGTACTCCGTCGCGAGGTAGTCGGGCTGCATGCGGGGCGGCTTCCGCGGATCTGCAGAGGCGAGTGTGAGGTGGCCGCGGCTTTCGGGCCGCAGCGCGCAGGCATGGATGGTCATGCCGTGGCCCGGCAGGATATTGCGGCCGTGGTCGTCCAGGAAGGCGGGAACGAAGTGCATCTGGATGTCGGGGCGGTCGTCGGTAGCCCACCGGCTGACCACGAAACCGCCGGCCTCGGCGATGTTGGAACTGCCGGGCCCCTTGCGGCCGAACAGGTAGCGGATGCCGACTGCGATTTCGCTGAGCTGGTCGTAGGTGACTTTTTCGCGGCAGTGCACCAGTGTGCAGACATCCAGGTGATCCTGCAGATTGCGGCCCACCCCCGGCAGGTCGTGCCGCACGTCGATGCCAGCCGCGCGGAGTGCCGCCGCCGGACCGATGCCCGACAGCATCAGCAACTGGGGGGAGTTGATCGCGCCCGAGGCGAGGATTACGCGACCGCCGGTCGCCGACTGCGTCCGGCCGCGGCGGAGGTATTCGACGCCGACCGCGCGGCGCCCGTCGAGCAGCACGCGGCTTGCGTGCGCGTGCGTTCGCACCTGCAGGTTCGCCCGGTCGCGGGCCGGGCGCAGAAAGGCGACCGCGCTGCTGCAGCGCCGGCCGTCGCGCTGGGTAACCTGGTAGAAGCCGAAGCCGCGCTGCCGCGGGCCGTTGAAGTCGTCGTTGCGTGGCAGGCCGGCCTGTTCCGCCGCCCGCAGGAATACGTCCGACAAGGGATTGGCGTGGCGCAGGTTCTGCACGCTGAGCGGGCCGCCCGTGCCGTGGAACGCGGACGGGCCGTTTTCCTGGTCCTCCGATTTCAGGAAGTAGGGCAGAACGTCGTCGAAGCCCCAGCCCGTTGCGCCGCTTTCGGCCCAGCCGTCGTAATCCTTGCGGTGCCCGCGGCAGTAGCACATCGCATTGATCGAACTGGAGCCGCCGAGCACCTTGCCGCGCGGCCAGTAGAGGCGCCGTCCGTCGAGTTGCGGCTGGGGTTCGGTTGCGTAACCCCAGTTGATGCGGCCGACATCGATCAGCTTGGCCAGGCCGGCCGGCATGTGGATGAAGGGGTGCCAGTCCCGCCCGCCGGCTTCCAGCAGGAGGACGCGCGCGTTGGGGTCCTCGCTCAGGCGGCCGGCCAGCGCGCAGCCCGCCGAGCCCGCCCCCACGATGATGTAGTCGTATTCCATACGTCGGCGTATAGGGTAGATACCGCATGATACCGCGTAGCGCGGGTCAGACAAGGGCTCGCGGCGGTGGAAATCCGGCACATGCCTGACATCGGTCAAGGCGGGTATAATTTGCGGCTCGCGTCGCCACGGAGGCCGACTTAGCCATGACCCTGACGAGACTCGCTTTATCGAACCCCGTCGCCGTGGTGGTGGCCTGCATCCTGATCACCATTTTCGGCGTGATCAGCCTGTTCCGCCTGCCGATCCAGATGACGCCGGACATCGCGCGGCCCGAAATCTCGATCTGGACGCCCTGGCGGGCCTCGGCGCCTAACGAAATCGAATCCGAGATCATCGAGCCCCAGGAGGACGTGCTGCGCAGCATTCCGGGGCTGCTCCGGATGCAGTCGGCCGCCAACTACGGCACCGGCAGCATCAACCTGCAGTTCGAAATCGGCACCGACATGAACCGCGCCCTGATCGAGGTGATGAACCGCCTCAACCAGGTGCCGCGCTACCCGGTCGACGCCGACGAACCCGTGATCAGCCTCGGCGGCGACAACTTCGACAAGGTCATCGCCTGGTGGGCGATTACGGCCCGGCCGGGCAACACGCGGCCCGTCGAAAGTTACGGGGATTTCATCGACGATACCGTGATCACGCGCCTGGAACGCGTCGCGGGCGTGTCGCGGGTAGGCTCTTTCGGCGGGCGGCCCCACGAAGTGCGCATCACCTTCGACCCGTTCAAGACCGCCAACATCGGCGTCGACCTGACCGATGTCGCCAGCCAGCTCGGCAACAACGCGGACGTGTCGGCCGGCCTGAACGAGGTCGGCCGCCGCGAATACACGCTGCGGTTCAGCGGCAAGTACGACGTCGAGGCCCTCGGCGATCTCGTGCTCGAATGGCGCGGCGGCCGCCCGATCCTGTTGCGCGACGTCGCCAGCGTGGACATGGAGATGGTGGATGCGACCAACGTATTGCACCAGAACGGCAGCGCATCCATCGCGCTGTTCGTCATCCCCGAGGCCGGCGTCAACGTCTACGAAGTGATGGGCGATCTCAAGGCAGCCGTCGCGGACCTGGCCGCCAACGAGCTGGACCGGGCCGGGCTGGAGATTTACCAGGATGCCGACGACACGGTCTATATTTCCGAGTCGATCGGCATGGTGCGCAACAACCTGCTGCTCGGCATCACGCTGGCGGTGGTGGTGTTGTGGTGGTTCCTGCGCAAATTCCGCGCCACGCTGATCGTCGCGCTGAGCATTCCGCTGTCCCTGCTGATTGCCTTTCTGGTGCTCGATTACGGCGGCCGCACGCTGAACATCATTTCCCTGGCCGGCCTGGCGTTCGCCACCGGCATGGTGCTCGACGCCGCGATCGTCGTGCTCGAGAACATTTTCCGCCAGCGTGAGGCCGGGCTGGAAGGCGACCCGGCTTCGCTGCGCGGCGTCAGCCAGGTCTGGGGCGCCTTGCTCGCCTCGACGGCCACGACAGTGGCGATCTTCATGCCGGTGATCTTCCTGCAGAACGAGGCCGGGCAGCTGTTCGCCGACCTGGCGGTAACC